>Ga0255219_1000143_pt1 | contig 20600 bp, 18 predicted proteins | sample Miss_Colum_RepA__FD_183037 | JGI IMG/M metagenome (GOLD analysis project Ga0255219, IMG submission 183037) | Freshwater microbial communities from Mississippi River, Louisiana, United States - Miss_Colum_RepA_8d | ecosystem: Environmental > Aquatic > Freshwater > River | place: USA: Louisiana...
AATATAAAGATAATTTTATTAGTCTTATTGAATCAAATATAAAAACATTTTTTAAAGATAGAATTGTAGAACAAGGATTTAAAAAAGCATTTAAAGGTAATTGGGGTTCTGAAGCTCATACAAAGCGTTTAGGTGCGGTTCAAGACCTTAATCGTTTAAGTTGGTATACATTTATTTCACATTTACGTAAGATTAATTTGCCGTTGGATTCTAGTGCCAAAGTCGTTGGTCCACGTTTATTAAATTCATCTCAATGGGGTTTTATTTGCCCAATTGACACACCCGATGGTGGTAATATTGGTTTACACAAACATTTAGCAATAAGCACATATATAACAAGCGGTTCATCTGGAATTCCTATTATCAAATGGATTAGAGGAAATACACCATTACGTTTAATATTAGAATGCGGTCCAGAACAAATTGCAAACTCATCGAAAGTATTTGTTAATGGCTCTTGGATAGGCGTAACTGATGAACCATTTGAATTAGTTAATTTACTTAAATTATACAGAAGAAATGGTGTATTACCAGTTTACACAAGCTTATCATTTGATATTGAACATAATGAAGTATATATATATACTGATTCTGGTAGATTGACAAGACCAATTTATTATGTTTCAAACAATAAATTAAGTTATGAAAGAGGTCAAATAATTAAAGAATTAGAAAAAGGAGATATTAAATGGGAACAAATCATTTCTGGATTTTTGAGAAAAGGAGATGAAAATTTTAATACTAAAAATAATATTATTTATGAATTAATGAAATTATATCCTGATATAGGTTCTGATAAAGAGACGATTTTTAATAAACTTACTTCTAATCAAGCAATGGTTGATTATATTGATACAGCCGAAGAAGAAGCAGCTCTAATAGCTACTACACCAGATGATTTTAAAAGGAACAAATACTATACTCATATGGAAATAGATCCATCATTAATTTTAAGTGTAATGACTAATCTGGTTATTTATCCTGAAAATAATCCAATTACCAGAAGTTCTTTTTCATGTGGTCAAAGTAAACAAGCCGTTTCAGTATATCATTCTAATTATCAAATGCGCATTGACAAAATGGGAGTTATTCTTAATTATGGTCAAATTCCTTTGATAAAATCCAGATATTTAGATTATATTAATAAAGAAGAACAACCTTATGGTGTTAATGCTATTGTAGCAATTATGTCTTATACAGGTTATAATGTAGATGATGCTATTTTAATCAATGAAGGTTCAATATTACGTGGATTATTCAGAACAACATATTATTCAATGTATGAAGCGAGAGAAGAAAGTTCAAAAATTACAGGAATGAATAATTCAAAGTTTGCTAATATAGAAAAAAATAATGTGATTGGTAAAAAGAAAGGTTATGATTATAGTTTTTTAGATGATTATGGATTAATTAAAGAAAATACAGAACTAAATGATAAAATGATTTTGATAGGGAAAATTAATTCAAATTTATCAGACAAAGATACATTGATTGATGATTCAGTTAAACCAAAAAAAGGACAACTAGGTTATGTTGATAAGTCATTTATTACTCTTGGAGAAGAAGGATTTAATGTAGCGAAGGTTCGTTTGAGGGAAGAAAGAATACCAGCAATTGGAGACAAAATGGCTTCACGCGCTGGGCAAAAAGGAACAATCGGATTAATTATTCCTGAAGCAGATATGCCTTATTTAGAAGATGGAACTAGACCCGATTTAATTATAAACCCACATGCTATTCCTTCACGTATGACTATTGGTCAAATAGTTGAAAGTATGTTTGGTATTGCTTGTGTAAGTTATGGTGGATTTGGAGATTGTACAGCATTTCAAGTTAAAGGGTCCAATTATAATACATATGGTTCAATGCTTACAAAGGCCGGTTTTAATAATACAGGTAACCATATTGTATATAATGGTATGACAGGCGAACAGATCCAAGCAAACATTTATATGGGTCCAACATATTATATGCGTTTAAAACATATGGTTAAAGATAAGATAAATTATCGTGCTCGTGGTCCTAATCAACAACTTACCAGACAACCTGTGCAAGGTAGAGCAAATGATGGTGGTTTACGAATAGGTGAAATGGAACGAGATGGTATATGCTCTCATGGTTTAGCTTACTTTTTAAACGAATCGTTTTTAGTTAGAGGTGATGAATATTATATGGCTGTTTGTAATAAAACAGGAGCTATTGCTATTTACAATGAAGCAAAAAACCTTTTCCTAAGTCCCTATTCTGATGGTCCTATTAATTTTCATACTAATTCTGATGGAACAATGAACATAAAAAATCTCAGCAAATTTGGTCGTTCATTTAGCTTATTAAGAATACCTTACTCTTTTAAACTACTTATTCAAGAATTACAAGTTATGAATATACAAATGCGTATCATTACAGATGAAAATGTAGACCAACTATTAAGTATGTCTTATTCAAATAATATTAATAAACTTTTACACAACAAAGATGATAGAAATATTGAAAAGACCGATGCTTTAATAAAACGATTTGTTAGACAAATGGAAATACAAAGAAAAACGAACGAAAATTATGTTCATGAAGAAGCTCAATTATTGCCATCACCGGTAGTTCTTGATACAGAATCATCGCATACTCCACAATCTATTGATAATCCTCCATTGTCATATAATAATGATTCTAGGGAATATGGTTACCTCCCACCAGAAATGGGTTCAGTTTTGACGCCAACTGCTAATACAGCTACACCATATTTACCACCAACTGCTAATACAGCTACACCATATTTACCACCAACTGCTAATACAGCTACACCATATTTACCACCAACTGCTGATATTGCTACACCATATTCGCCACCTTATGCTCCTTATTCGCCAGCATACGATCCTGGTTCTAAATCATCGCCTTATATTCCTGGTGTTAATTCGCATATTTTGAGTTCAAATATTACACCTGACAAATCACCTCCAAATGCCTCAATTTTAGAAATACCAAAAGAAGAGGAAAAGAAAGAGGAAAAGAAAGATGAAAACAATGATTCATCCAAATCAAATGATTCTAGTAATAAAAAAGAAATTGACATACCTAGTGAATCAATTTCAGAGGTGTCTGCTTCAAATGAAACTAAAAAAATAACACTTTAATATATTTAATAAAATTGAAATAAAAATAATTCATTATCATTATATTATAATATAATATGGTAAATACAAACTCAAGTGTTATTATTTCTCAAATTTATCAATCCAGAAAAATTGTTCTGGAGCTTATGGATAAACAAGGTTTTGATGTATTAGGTTATGCGAACTTTAGCGTAAGTGAAATTAATGCTATGAAACAAAATAATCAATTAGATATGCTTTTAGAATCCAAACCTGAAAAAAGTGGAGAAAAAACTTCCAATGCCAATAAAATTTATATTCGCTACTATTTAGCAAAAACTATCAGACCTACAAATATTCATGAAATGATTGATGATTTGTTTGTTTTGACAGAAACTCTAAAAAAAAATGATACTTTGTATATTATTATAAAAGATAATGTTAATGAAACTTTAATAAATGAACTTAAGCATATTTGGGAACGTGATGGTATTTTCATTATTATTGAAAGTATTAAATGTTTACAATTTAATATATTAAAACACACATTAGTTCCTGAACATTTAGTTATGACTGATGCTGATGTTGAAAATATAATGAGTAAATATAATATTACAGATAAAATACAATTTCCAGATATATCTCGTTTTGATCCAGTTGCTAGAGCAATCGGTTTGAGGCCAGGACAAGTATGTAAAATTATTAGACCAAGTAAAACATCTATTAAAACGAATTATTATAGAATTTGTGTATAAACAATTTAAAATTTAAATATATAAATTATTTATAATGGAATTTGCTAGACCTGATGTTAAAGGATTTACTATTTATAGTAAAAGCGGATGTCCGAATTGTACATCTGTAAAAAAATTAATTAAAGAAAAACATTTTTTTTATTCAGAAATTAATTGCGATGAATATATTTTGGAATATAAAGAACAATTTTTAAAGGAAATTGAAAATATTGCTCAAAAAAGTTGGAAAACATTTCCAATGGTTTTTTATGAAGGTAAATTTGTAGGAGGATTAACAGATACAATTGATTTAATTGATAAAATTTTATTGTCATTTGAAGATAATTTTTAATATTCTTAAAATATATATAAATGGAATTTGAATTAAATGAATTAGAAAATAATGATTACGAACATAATTTTAAAAAATCAGAACAATATACAGAAAAAATAGATCAACTAAATAGTAGTGTTAATTTGCTGTTAAACGAATTTAAAAAATTATATGTAATCATAAATATGCATCCAACTAATGAAGAATATCAAACTCAATATCAAAATATTATTAATAATTTAGCCGAAATATTATCAAAATTATTTTCTATTTCAAATGAAGTGCAAGTAAATATTGATAATTTAAACAAAAAATTATTCGAATTTAATATTTTAATTAGACAAGAAAGAGAAAAAAATAAAGAATTAAAAAGAAAATTACGAATAGTTGAAAATGATAGTAATGCTGCTGCTGAAATGATTAGTGATTATAAAAATATTTATGATAACAGGTATTTACGTAATTGGTCATTAGCATTAAGTTCAATAATTTGTATTGTAGCTATAGGAGCAATATATAAAAAGTAATAGTTTAAATGTTATTTTTAATTTATTTTTTAAATTTAAATGATTAATTTAATGAAAAACAAACCTTTATTTTATAATAAAAAATTACGTGATTATTGTATTAATACAATAAATAAATCAATAAAAAATTTACCTGAAATATATAATGTAAAAGGAATAAACACTAAATATAAAAAATCACCAGATAATGATGAAAACTCAAAAACTACAAAATTAAATTTTTATACATTTTTAATATTTTTCTATATTTCATCAATTAGTGGTTTCTATTTATATAAAAGACTCAAGTAATATGTTTTCTCACTTTTATATATAAGATGAATTCAAATAAAAATAAAGATAGTAATTTAATAACAATCGATTTAGAAAATTTAAGACAAAAATATAGTAATCTTTTAATACAATATAAGGCAGCTGTAGCTGATTATGTTAATTATTTAAATGAACAATCGCAACAACCATGTAGCGAATTGACGGCAAATGGCACAAATTTAAATACAACATCAACACCAAATTGTAAAACAAATAATGAACCATTAGTGTCAATACAAGGTCAAGCATTTAATGGAACAGGTAGTGCGGGTGAAAGCACAGCAACAACCTTACAGGATTGTGTTGCGTCATGTACTAGTTCTAATACATGTACAGGAGCAACATTTATTTCAAATAAATGCCAATTACGAATTGGTGATTCACCGATAGTTCCTTCTTCACAAAATTCTTATGCAATTGTCCCAAAAGGAAAACAATTATTACTTAACGTAGAAGATATAAACCAACAATTATTAGATATAAATAAAAAATTAGTTAATAAAATAAAAGTATCTGAACCAGTATATGATAAAATAAATAGTGATACTGCATTAAAGAATCAAGAATTAATTAAACATTATGAAAGTTTGATTGAAGAGAGAAGAAATATCGAAACAATATTAAATGAATATGAAACTTTAGATAATACAGAAAATGAAACTGAAATTAAAATAACTCAAAATTATTATTCATATATTTTACTATTTATATTAGCGTCTGTAGTGATATTGTTGTTATATAAGATGTTTGGATCAGAAAAAATAAATTCAGTTCAATCTCCAACTATTCAATATGGTGGTGACTTAGGAGTAAACGCGTACTATATAGTATTTGGATTAATAATATTTATAATTATTTTACATTTTTCAATGAAACATTTACACCCTTAAATATTTAAAACCGCACCTTTTAGGAAAATTATCGGTATAAATTTAGTAATATTTGTCCCATTTTTACAAGTTCTAAAATCTTCAAGGGTGTAAATACATGTATATAAAATGTTTTCTCAATAATTATATATAATGTCTTCACAAATGAAAATACTTAGTAATAAATTTAATAACTTATTAACGCAATATCAAGATACATATAAAGATTTTGTTAATACAATTAGTTCCGATAATAATAGTTTAACTTCCGTTGACAATTCTGCGTTTATTAGTGGTAACAATATAAATACAATTCAAAATAGCACAGTTAGTAATTGTATATCTTCTTGTAGTTCAACACAATCTTGTTCAGGTGCTACATTTGATAATAACCAAAATACTTGTACATTAAGTAGTGGAAACGGAAATTTAATTAACTCACAGAATCAAACGGCAATTGTAAAACAAGCTTTATATTATAGTAACCAATTACAACAAATAAACAATGAATTAACTAATGTAAATAATTCTATGATAAATTTAGCAAATAATAGTTCTAATAGTTTTCAACAAACACAGAAGACAAGTGAAGAAAAGAGTCAAATATTACAACAAAATTATAATACCTTAGAACAAGAGAGAAGTCAGATTGCAGAACTTATAAGAGAATATGAAACCTTAAATTCAGCTTATGAAAATGGAAACATAAATTTGACATCTAATTATTATAGTTATGTTATGTATATATTAATCGCTATATTTTTGGTATTTTTATTATTAAAATTTAGTTTAACGAGCGAACAAATAGGTGGTGGTAAGCAACATTTTTCACAATCTAATTTATTAATTTTTGTATTATTAGCATTTATAATCGTTTTTAATGCTATTTTGAAAAATTAATTATTAATATATTTTTAAATTCTATTAATATATTAATATAATGACAAGTATTTTAAATGTATTTTCAAATAAGGAAACTAATAAACAAATTAATATGAAAAAAATTTCGCCATCATTAAAACAAGGAAAAAAATTTAAAAAATATCAGAATAAAATCGAAAATAGTTTAGAAAAAAAATCCGAAATTTTAAGTGGTAAAGAAGGATTTTCTGATATGAAAGATAAAAGTTTAACAAAACAAACTGACAGTATAATTAGTAATAATAATTATTCAAATCAACAACAAATAATAGATAATTTGAGACAAGAATATCAAAATACAACGCAACAATATAAAGATTTAGTAGATAAAATTTCAGGAAAGTTGACAGACTATGTTGACAGAGTAAATCCAAATAATCCATATCTTAATAAAGTAGTTCAATTTACTACTGGAGATGTTTGTTATGTTACTTCACAAGGTGTAGTTAAATATATTCCAAGTAATGAGATTTGGAAATCAGCTAATATTTCACAATCAATTCAAGTATCGTTAAATATTCCCTTTCTTAAATCATATGCTATTCCTGGTGCCCAAATTCCTACAAATCCACCATTAATTGCTGGTACAAAAATGCAAATTGGTCAAAGCCTTGGTAATGAAGGATCAAATATATTTGTAAATCAATTATTACCATCCGATACAACCCCAACATATATAGGTTGTTATGCTACTAATAGTAGTAATAATAATATGACATTTATTGGTGGAACACCTCCTACCAATATTTCTATACAAAATGGTAATTTTTCACAACCAGTAATTCCTAATAATAGCTATCAATATTTTACTTGGAATGCGTCAACTGTTCCAGGTTGGAATTTAGATTGTGTTTTTTTAAACAACAGCACAGCTTGGGGATTTCCTATACCATATCCTAATGGTAATCAATGTATATGTATCCAAGGAACCCAACAATTATGGAGTACTGTTTGGGTTCCATTTACTGCTGGTGTTCCATATACTTTATCACTTAATGCATGCGGTAGAAATTGTTGTGATGGTTCAGGACTATCTAATCCAATAGCAATTGGGTTAGAAGGAACAACATATTATACACTAAATGCTGTAGTAGGTGAATGGCAAACATATACAATAACAATTACTCCCACAACCTCTGGAGGCCAAAGATTGACTTTTATAGGAACTTACGCGGAAGGTGACCGTTCTACTGCTTTACAGGGTATAGCTTTAACAAATGCATCGTCTCAAGGAACTTACTCTTATAGTGATTGTGAACAAGCTGCAATTACTAGCGGTAACAGATATTTTGCGTTACAAAATACAAATCCATCAACTAATTTAGGATATTGTGCCGTAAGTAATAGTGAGCCGGCTGTGTCACAATATGGTATATCACAACTTCCTAGTAAGATGATTACTTTATGGTCATCTAATACTAGCGGACAATCTGGTAATACAGCAATTTTACAAACTAGCGGTTCACTACAAGTTATAAATTCAGGTGGTCAATCGGTTTATTCTTCGCCTGGTGGGTCCCCTTCTAACTATTTAGGATGTTACAACGATTGTTATCAAGGTCGTGGATTACCAACTTATTTGGGTGGTGGCCAAACTTATACTTCATGTCAATCTGCAGCACAAGCTGGTAATTGGTCTTATTTTGGTTTACAATTTACACAAGCAAATGGAACAAGTCAATGTTGGGTTGGGAATGATATTGCAAATGGGACTAAGATGGGTAAAGCAAATAATTGCACAGATATAAGTGGTGGATATGTTAGTGGCGGTGGTTGTTCAAATGCTATTTATAATAATACATCAGCAACAAGTAATTATTATTTGGTTTTACAGGATGATGGTAATATGTGTGTTTATAGAGGAACAGGACCAAATGACAATCAAGGACAAATATGGGCATCTGGAACAAATGGACAGCAAAAATCAGCAAATCCACAAATGGCAGCAGCAAATGGTAAGTATGGGCAAAATTGGATGGCAAGCGGGTCGTCATTAGCACCAGGTGATTTTATCGGTTCAAATAGCGGAACAACGGCTTTAGTTATGCAATCAGACGGCAATTTAGTTTTATATACATATCAAATGACGACAAATTGTCAAAAAATGAGTGACGGAAATATTGGTGGTGGTGTTGGCGCAAATGCAGCTTATGATATAGGAAATATAGCTGTTACTGGAAATATGGGATTACTCGGTTATGTTGATGCTGATTCTAATTTGTATACTTATCCAAGCACTAATCAAACATATACAAGTAATTATATGACCATTAATAATATGGATACTTCAGGCAACGATATTCAAGGAGCAAGTTTTAGTAATACCACTCTTGAATCGTGTCAAGAAGCATGTAATAATAATTCTGAATGTGCAGGTGTTGTTTTCGATGGAAATACTTGCTGGCCAAAAACAAACCAAATGTTTCCGTTTGGTAATTCTGTTCAACAAAGCACAGGGACACAAATAAATGTTAGAAGTAAAATGCCAACTTCTCCGCCGCTTGGTGTTTCACAAAATACAAATACTACAGATTCAGTAACATTTCAAAATTATATTAATAAAGGACAACTTGGCAGCCAACAACTTGGTAGTCAAGGACTAGCAAATGCTACCAGTGCTCAAAAACAAGAATTACAACAATTACAAACTAGAATGAATTTATTATCAAGTCAAATAACTGATTTAACAAATAAATTTCAAGGCGGAACATTACAAGTAGAAAAACAAAATCAAAAAAATAATACGGGCATAGACGATTACCTTAAAGATATTATAAGTACAAATAAAAAAATAGGTATTGTATCAGGAGTGACAAATGATAATATTAATAATATATTAACAGATAGTGATATAGTTGTATTACAAAAAAATTATGATTATCTATTTTGGAGTATTTTAGCAGCAGGAGCAGTATTAGTTTCAATGAATATAGTTAAAAAACAATAAAGATTGTAATAAAATATAATTATCTTATTATATTTTATATAAATGTCTGAATTACCAAATGTTCAAGAAAATAATGAGCAATTACTTAATGATATTCAATCATTACAACAAATAGAACAGCAATTATTTAGTAATTTGGAATCGAATCCAAATTTAAGTGCAGAGCAACAACGCCAAATAATTGGAAAAATGAATGAACTTTCAAATATGCGGGTTAATTTATATCAAACATTAAGCGGTGTAAATAATTATTTTGAAAATGCTTTAAATACGTCTATAGGGTCACTTAAAGAGCAAGTAGTTGCTATTGGTATTGTTGAAAAAGAATTAAATAGGTCAAAACAACGTCTTGAAATTTTAGAACAAGAGAAAAACAATAAAATTCGTTTAGTTGAAATTAATAATTATTATGGTGATAAATATACTGAACATTCACAGTTGATGAAAATTGTAATCTTTACTTTAATTCCTGTTATTATATTTGCTTTATTAAATAATAAAGGAATTTTACCAAATGCAATTTATTATATTTTAATTATATTAGTTTCTATAATTGGTGCTTATTTTTTCTGGACACGTTTTGCTTCTATTATAATGCGAGACAATATGAATTATCAAGAATACAATTGGGCTTTTAATCCAAATTCTGCTTCTACTTCGACAAGTTCATCAACTACCGACCCATGGGCTAGTACTTATGGCACTTGTGTAGGTGATGCTTGTTGTTCGTCTGGATTAACATATGATGCTAGTATGAATCAATGTACATCATCATCTAATACATCATCATCATCTAATACATCATCATCATCATCATCTAATACATCATCATCATCATCATCTAATACATCAACAGAGTCTTTTACTGATTTAATGATAAGTAATATTTTAACTAAAACACAAATTGGAAATTATAAAGACGCTGTTAATTTAAGACAACCAGAACCATTTAATATAGTATCTTGGAATTAACGGCTTCATAATCTTCATCCATAGTTTAGATGCTTTTCTTACAATTTCGCATATTAAAATTTATTACTTTATATTGATTAACCCGGTTGTGTTACTATTTGCGAAAGTATCTATTTCTAAACAGGAGCAAAGGTCCTACGTAAGTAAGTGAATCGAGAATACCAAAACGGCAAAATCCTATTGGTGATATAAAAAAAATACTGTAGAAAAAGTAAACTAACCCTACTAATTTAATAGTTAATCCATAATTTTATAAATGTTTATAAACTAAAAAAATTCTTATAGTTGTATAATATAGTATTATGACTAATCAATTTGATTTAAATAAATTAAATTCATTTTTAGATCTAGCTAGTGAATCAATAATATGTGATTCAGAATGTCAGCATAATACGATGATAGCGAATCTTAAAGATAAATATAACACAGCTAAATCAAATTTAAATTTAGCAGAACCACAATATGAAATGGCTAGACAAGAATACTATATTGCTGTTGCTGGTCAAAGTGGTTATAATGAAATAATTGAACAAGAATTAAATAAAAAAGCTGATTTATTTACTGAAAAATTTAAAGAAAATTATAGTTTAGAAAAGGAAAAAATTCAGACACAATTACAAACATATGATGGTGTTTTAATAAATTTTAGAAATATCGTTGATTTATACAACCAATATAAAAAAGAAAATATAAAATTATTTAAAGAACTTAAAGATGAAACAAATGATGTTCTTACAAATGAGAGAAAATCTTATTATGAAGATCAAGAAAACGATTATTTAAATCTTTATTATTATTATTTTTTGCTTGTTATTTATTGTGTTATAGTTATTTGTTTTTTGATATTCTCTATAATTTATCCGTCAGAAATTAATTGGAAAATAAGAGTAATTTTAGGTTTAATATTTGTAATACTTCCATTTATTTCTACTTGGATATTAGGGAAGACAATACAATTATTATACTGGTTATTTAATTTACTTCCAAAAAATGTATATAAATAAAAATGTAAAAAGGTGTAAAATTATATATTTTCAAAACTAACAAATTTTATCCATAACATCTTCTTCTTCTTCTTCATCTCTAACAAATTCTAAACCAACCCATCCTTTACCAGAATTAGGTGTTCCGTATTTTTTATTCATATATTCATATAATTCTTCACCCCTAGGCACTCTTCTTGTGCCTTGTTCTTGTTTAAACCAATTACTGAATTCCTCTAACAAAGACTTCTTCTTTATACTATATTTTGTGTTACCTGTCTTTCTAATTTTATCAGAAACAAATGCTGCGATGTGGTCTTGTCCATTTCTATATTGTTTAGAAGCTTCTAATACTGTATCGCAATCCTCAACAATTCCATCAGTTTCGAACGCGCGTTTAACTAACATACCAGCAAATACAGGCGCAAATAAGTGTAGTTTTTCACTTAATGATTTATCCTTTTTAAAAGTATGAGGCGTTTTATCTTCATAATGTTCACCTTCATCTATAAATTTAGATGGAAATGTACACTTTCTAATTCTTCTCCAAGTGCCATCATCATTACTATCAATATCAAATAAATTATTAGTTCCAACACATAATTTAAATTGCGGAACAAATATTTCAGACTCAGAATAAAGACCTCTTGCTTGAATAGGATCTCCACCAGTCAATTCCTTCATAATACCTTCATTTAATTTAACACCTTTAGATGGTTCCTGCATAACAGCATATCTAACACCTTTAAGTTTTAATACTTCATCAGATGTTCCACCAATCTTACCTCTAACATCAGTAACTAGAGTAATTGGTACTGTTCCTTTATAATCGCCTAATGCGATAGACATTAAATCAACTAAAAGAGATTTACCGTTAGAACCACTACCATGATAAACGTGAAAGGTTTGGTTTTTATTTGTTCCAATTAAACAAGACGCAAGATGGTCCCACATATATCTACACAAATCTTTAATCGGAAATAACGTTTCCATAAATTTTTTAACTTCTTCTGATGTTTTTCTCCAATTTTCATCAGACCCATTATAAGGAATATAATTGATTCTGGTGGTTTTTGTTATATAATCTTCAGGATAACCTTCTCTAAATACTTTATTAACAAAATCTACAACACCATTATTAAAACATAATAAATATTTATTAGTATCCATATTTCTAACAAAATTTTCATCATAAAAGATTTCAGCCGCTTCACGCATAACATGGTCTTTAAATGTTGTCTTTTTTAAATTAATTTTATTGGAATGAATTACACCAATTTTCTTCTTCAAATGTTCCCTCCTCGTATCATCATTTTGATATTCACTCATTTCAGCTTCACATTTTTCAGCTTTAGAACCAAACAAATTATACATGTCCTTTGAAATTTTATCTCTTAAACTTATACCCTTATCTTGAACCCATCTATTTCCTTTAAATTGATACCAAACGCCGCGTTTATCATAACTCACACAAATATATAAATCTTTAAACATGTGTTGTAATACAACAGCAAAGTCATATTCTGTGCCAGTTTCTAATGCTTTCTCTACATAATAATCAATAGTAGTTTCTTGAATTTTTTTGTATTCATCTAAATTTTCTTTTTTTACCCAATACATAATTGAACGTTTTGTAATAGTTTTTCCTTCATTATTTGATTTATGAAACTTCTTCCATTGAGAATATAATTCAGGAATTGTATTATAATCAAAATCGACGGCTTTACTTCTAAGCATAACCCAAGACAAGAATAATCTATCATCAGTATGCTTTAATGCAAAAGCTACTTGACGATTTAATGAGTGTGATCCTGGTTCATAATATCTGGGTGGAAGAGCTTGAGTATATTCATGTGTTTCTTTAATTTCATAATCATTTTGTCCTAATTTTTTAAGTATAATATTAATAGCTTTTTCAAGTGTTTCTTTATCTTTAATATCATTAATTGATATATATTCTTCGTCTTCATTTTGGTCTTCATCTTCAACGATTAAATTCATTTTTGTTTTACTGGATGGTTTCTTAATTTTTACATTTTTATTAATTAAACGTTTATTATATTCTTCTGTCATTTTAGGGTTCATTTCGAATCTAGGATGAGCATCATATTGAACTGATAATTTAGCAAAGTCTTTCTTTAAATTAAAATCTGACACCTTTCGCTCATCCATCATAAAATTTCCATCAACTGTATCATAAGTAATTACATAATGATGTGTAAACTCATAAGCTTCATTTCCTGGTTTACGAGAACCAAATAGCTGCCAGTTAGTATGTCCTTTACTAATCCCTTCATCTAATACAGATTCCCAAGTATTAATTAAAGGTAAATCTGAATAATCTGGTAAGGTTGTAATCATTTTCTCACGAATCATCGTTTGAATAATATGGTCAACTTGAATTCCAATAATCATATGAATACCATCTTTTGTTAATGAACCGTCGGCTAACCTATTTACATTTGGTTTTTCAAATATATATACTGAAAATGGCTTATCTTCTTCAAAAACAAAATATTCCTTAAGTTCATCCAAATATACACAAATCATGTCTCTCACGTGATCTCTTGTATGTTGTCTTTCAATAACACTATTATTATATCTAAAATCAAAATCAACAGCCATAGGTCCACCACTTTCTAATTGTTTTTCAGTTAAATATTCTTTTAATTTTTTTTCAAAAATATGATTATAATACAAACTATAAAATACATCTCTTTCTTCCTTTGGAATAATATAAGACCCTGCATAGATGTTAAGGTCTTTATCAGGTATTCTAGTATGTGAAATGCTTAATATAGAACCAGTATTGTTTGTAATATTCTTAGCACTATGCTTTGCCAAAAATTCATTTAAATCTTTAAATTGTGACGATGTTGACATTGTGTTATTCATTGTTGATATAATATATAAAGATTTTTCTATTTCATTTTTTTTAAAATTCAATTAATAAATAAAAATATTATTTAACTTTAACTTGAACAAATTTCTGTATTATATTTTTAAAACAGATTTAAAACTAATTTTATAATTCATATATGTCAACATTTATTACAAAAGATACTATGAATAGATTAATGAAAGACATTAAGCATATTATTAAAAACCCTTTAACTGATCAAGGTATTTACTATATACATGATGATTCTGATATGTTAAAAGGATATGCTATGATCGTAGGACCATCCGATACACCATATTTTGGTGGATTTTATTTTTTTGAATTTAATTATCCTTGTGATTATCCACATAATCCACCAAAAGTTAAGTATTATACTAATGGTAATGGAATAAGATTTAATCCTAATTTATATATATGCGGTAAGGTTTGCGTTTCACTCCTTAATACGTGGAGGGGCGACCAATGGACATCTTGTCAAAGCATATCAACTGTTCTATTAACATTATGTACTTTATTATGTAAAGACCCGCTTTTAAATGAACCTGGAGTCACTAATTCTCATAATGATATAAAAAATTATAATGAAATCATTGAATATTCTAATCTTAACGTTGCTATTTGTGATATTGTTATGAAAAAACCCGGTATATATAAATCTTTTTTTGATAATTTTTATCCTTATGTTAAAAAAAACTTTAACCAAAATTATGATAAACTACTTGAATTTGCTGAAAAAAAAATTGCAGATGTAAATGTTGAAAATAAATTTTTTAAAACAGAGTTTTATAGTATGAATGTTTATATTCATTATCACAATATCATAGTTAAATTAAACGAATGTAAACAGATATCTGAACTTTTATCATCTTAAGGGAATTCTTACACCTTTTAACATTTCAAACGCCGATTTTTACAGCATAAAAAAAATTAAAAAATGTAAAATCAATCGTAAATAATTTATATTATTTACTAGTAGGATTTTCACCTACAATGGTCTTACTTTTTGTTTTTTCCAATTCTTCTTTTAACAAAATATTTTCTTTAATAAGTTCTTCGTTATTCATTAAGGTAATATAATAAATTATTTTTATATATTTTTCACTATATAAAATTCGGCGTTTGAAATGTTAAAAGGTGTAATAAAATTAAAATTGAAATAATTATATAAATATAAATTGTAATTATAATATATAAAATGCACTTCTGTATTCAATGCTCAAATATGTATTATATCCGTATAAATGCGGATAACCCTAATAAATTAGTTTATTATTGTCGTAAGTGTGGTCATGAAGATTCTTTGTTAGCAATTGAAAATGTTTGTGTATCTAAAACACAAATTAAAAAGTCAGAACAATCATTTAATCATATTATCAATAAATATACAAAATATGACCCTACATTACCACGTATCAATAATATACTTTGTCCTAATTCAGATTGTCCTACTAATAAAGATGGGAAAGAAAGAGAAATTATTTATATTAGATATGATGATGTTAATATGAAGTATGTATATTTATGTTCAGAGTGTGAAACTGTTTGGCAAATTAAAGAACATTCCTAAATAATATTTTATATAAATTTAATTTTTTTTAAAAGAAAATTGAAATAATTATATTAAAAGTATCTTTAGTTAATATAGTAACAATGAGTGACGACGAACCTGATAATTACTATTCTGATTCTGAAAGTAATGAAGAGACACTAAATATATCTAATAAAAAACCTGTAATCATTAATGCTGCCAAGAAATTTGGTAATTATATTGAAGATGAATCTGAAACTAATGAATCTGAACATGATGATGCTGATATTGATGAAGATGATGAACAAATAGGTGGTGTAGATGATGACATATATAATGAAGATGAAGAACCTGTTAAAAAGGACGATGATGATGATGCTGATGATGATGTAGATGATGATGCAGATGATGATGCAGATGATGATGAAATTGAAATTAATGAAGAAGGTGTAGCTCTTGAAAAACCATTATCTAAAACTATTAAAACTAAAACAGCTCAATTAATTATTGCTGATGAAGATGAAGATGAAGATGAAAATGAAGACAATTATTTACAAAAATTTGATAATGAAATAAATAAAAATTATATTGTAGAATTTCATCCAGAATGTTTAAATCATAATAGCGATGAAGTTTCCAAGTTGTCAAGAGTAATTCGAGACGAAAATAATATTATAATTGATCCATTACACAAAACAATACCATATTTAACAAAATATGAAAAAGCTAGAGTTTTAGGGCAACGTGCTAAACAAATTGAAACTGGTTCAAAACCTTTTGTCAAAGTAAGTGAAAATATTATTGATAGTTATGTTATTGCAGAGCTAGAACTTAGAGAGAAAAAAATACCTTTTATTATTAAGAGACCAATACCAGGTGGCGCATTTGAATATTGGAGCCTTAGGGATTTAGAAATAATTAGCTTCTAAAATTAAATATATATATTACAAAAATATTTAAAAATTTTTTGTTATATCACTATATTAATCAATGCAGTCAGCAACTATTGTAGAGTATATATGGATTGGAGGTAAAAATGAAATTAGGTCTAAAACTAGGGTTTTTAATTTTTTTTTGCCGTTTGATGTAAATCTTGTGTTAGATTGGAACTATGATGGTTCTTCAACTTGGCAAGCTGATACTAATGGAGATACTGAAATTATATTAAAGCCGTGTGCTTTATTTAAAGATCCATTTAGAGTTATTGAAGACACTGTTTGTTATCTTGTATTGTGTGATACATATAAATCTAACGGGGAACCTACAGAAACAAATCATAGACATAAAGCTAATATTTTATTTAATAAATTACACGAAGATGACCCTTGGTTTGGTTTAGAACAAGAATATTTTATTATTCCATATCAAGATGAAAACTCAAAATCATTTCTTAATGAAAAGTTCAAAGGTTATCATTATTGTGGAACCTCGAAAAATATAAGTCAAAGAATACTTGTTGAAAAACATCTACAAATGTGTATTAAAGCTGGTATTGTAATTTCAGGAATTAATGCCGAAGTAGCAAACGGACAATGGGAATTTCAAATTGGGCCTTGTCAAGGTATTCACTCTGGCGATCATTTAATTGTCGCACGTTATATATTAGAAAGATTAGCTGAACAATTTGAATGTTCTATTAACTATACTCCTAAAATAAAAACTGACGAAAATGGCTCTGGATGCCACATAAATTTTAGCACATTTAGTTCTCGTTATGAGAATGGAGGACTTGAAATTATTTATAAATATATTGAAAAATTAAAGAAAAATCATCGTCATCATATTTCTGTTTATGGTGAAAATAATCATTTAAGATTAACCGGATTGCATGAAACATCTTGTATTGATAAATTCAGTTGGGGAATAGGAACCCGTAATACATCTATTAGAATTCCTAATAAAACTTTTAATGATAAGTTTGGTTATTTTGAAGATAGAAGACCAGCAGCTAATATAGATCCTTATCTAGCAACATCTACTTTATTTAAAACTTGTTGTTTGACGCTTGAAGATTGTTAAGTTAACAAAAAATCAAAATAAATTAATAAAATTATTAAATAATAATTTTTTTTTGATTTATTATGTTAACACAACCAGAATATTCTGTTTTCTCTATGTTTTTAATTTCCGTATAAATAATTTCTATTTTTGAAATATTTTTAAGTTTATTTGTATATCTTTTACAAAGTAATGCACCAGCCTTAATTATATATCTTAATTCTTTATTTAATATAATATCTTTTGGGATTATAGCAACTACATGACATGATGACACATCATTTGCATGAAACCATAAATCATTCGGGTCACCCTTATCAATCACATCAAAATTTTCATTTTTATTTTGACCAATATAAAATGTTATCTCCCTATCCAAACCCTGAAGAAATAAATTTTCTGTCTTCATTGTAAAATTATTGTAAAATTTAATTTGAAGAATTTTAATTTCAATTTTTAATTATATGTATAAATGTATTAAAAATAAATTATAAGTAATATTAATGTCTAATTTAAATTTATCTGGTAAAGTTTCAGAAACTATAATAAATTTATTTGAAAAAATACAGCTTAACATTTTTTCATTTTTTATAATTTCGTCAATTATGGGATTTACAAGTATTTATGTTAATTATCACAACATGAATAAAATTACAATGCTTGAAGAAAAAATTCACAACATGAATAAAATTACAATGCTTGAAGAAAAAATAAAAGAGTGTGAAAATATTTTAAAGTATAATATTATAATTAATAGAAAACAACACCAAATAATATATAAATTAATAGAAAAGGGGTTAAATAATTCAACAAAATTATTAGATAATATAAAAGAATTTCAAAATGTGAAATCAGTTATGATATCAAGAAGTACATCAATATCGCCATTTGCACCAGTTAAAATAGTTTTACAACCTGAAAATAATGATATTTCTACAATTAAAAATAATAATTATGATAATGATAATGTTTTTATAATTAAAAATGACGAAAATAATGATGATGACGAAAATAATGATGACGAAAATAATGATGATGACGAAAATAATGATGACGAAAATAATGATGATGACGAAAATAATGATGACGAAAATAATGATGACGAAAATAATGATGATGTTTCTGCAATTAAAAATGATGAAAATAATGATGATGTTTCAATAATTAAAAATGATGAAAATAAAAATGATGAAAATAATAATGATGAAAATAATAATGATGAAAATAATAATGATGAAAATAATGATGATGATTATGCTAATGAATTTGTAAATGGATATTACAGCTTTATTCCTATCAATCAGTCAAAAAAAAATATAAGTTTTAATTGGTTTTTTACATAGTATAAAAATAAAACAATATATTATTATATTATGAATTTATTTCAAAAATTATATATATATTTAAAATTATTTTTTGAAAAATTATCCTTTAGAACTAAACCAAAACAAGACATATTTTATGATTATATTGGTGATAGAGAATATGAATGCGAAATTATACTTACTCCATTAAAATATGAATTTATACCAATAAGTGAAAAAATTGATAGATAACAATATGTATTAAATATTAATATAAAAAATTTGTTATATTAATATTTAATGAAAATTGCCTTATGTTTTATAATTAATTATCAGCACATATTAAATAAGGAAGATATTTGGAAAGAATGGATTGAGCAAAATAAAGATATTATAAATGTGTACTTTTTTTATAAGGACTTTAACAAAATTAAATCGAGATGGATAATGGAACATACTATTCAACCGAATTATATTGTTGAAACAAGTTATTATCATGTTATACCGGCTTATTTATCAATATTAAATTATGCTTTTAAACATGATGAAGATAATAAATGGTTTTGTATGTTGACTGATTCTTGTTGTCCTATTATCACTCCAAAACGTTTTAGGTATCTATTTTATAAACATTATAATCAAAGTATGTTTTCTTGGAAAGGAGCATGGTGGAATCCTAATTTTCTCAAACGAGCTAATTTAGCTAAATTACCAAAAGAATTATGGTTAGCACATGATCCTTGGTTTGTATTAACTAGAGAAAACGTAAAACAAGTATTTCATTTTGTATCTACTCAACAAACTATAACAAAAACAATTTGTGATGGAGGTTTAGCTAATGAATCATTATTTGCTATTATATTTAAATTTTATAAAGAATTAGATTCAAAATCTCATATTAATTGTGTCACTACTCATTTAGCAGATTGGAATAGACAAAGTAGCACAACCAGTCCACATGTATTCAAAGATGCTAATGAAGAAGATATTAATTTTATTGATAAAGAATTGGAGAGAAATTTATATGCAATGTTTATAAGAAAAGTTGCGCCTGAATTTCCTGATGAAATATTAAGACAATATATTTACAAAAATGATGATGAATTAGTAATAGTCGAACCATATGAAATGATATATAATAGATATCAAATAATGGTTAAAAAAGGGTTGTATTTTT
>Ga0255219_1000148_pt1 | contig 20229 bp, 20 predicted proteins | sample Miss_Colum_RepA__FD_183037 | JGI IMG/M metagenome (GOLD analysis project Ga0255219, IMG submission 183037) | Freshwater microbial communities from Mississippi River, Louisiana, United States - Miss_Colum_RepA_8d | ecosystem: Environmental > Aquatic > Freshwater > River | place: USA: Louisiana...
CGCCGCAGACTCGGAGGCACCGGAAAGCACCGAGACCGCGAGCACCTCGGTGGCCCCGCAGGCCACTCCGCCCGCGGCGGCGGCGACTGCCGAGACGGCAGAAACTGCTGCGACGGCGGCGACCGCCGATACGGCAGCAACTGCCGAGGCCGCCGCGCCTGCCGACCGTGAGGAGGAAGACCTCACCGAATTTGCAGAGCGCACGCCGCTGCTCAATTTTGCCAACACCGACATGGCATTCTTTGGCGACGTGCTGGTGGCGGGCTCCTACCACGGCTTCAACCTGTACCGGCTCGGGGCGAACGGTGTGCCCGTGCTGCTGAGTTCGGTGGTGTGCCCCGGCGGGCAGGGCGATGTGTCGGTGGTGGGGACTCTCCTCATCATGAGCGTCGAGCAGACGCGCGGCCGTGTCGACTGCGGGTTGCAGGGCGCGCCGGGTGAGGTGAGCAGCGACCGCTTCCGCGGACTGCGCATCTTCGACATTTCCGATCTCAGCCAGCCGCGCCAGGTCGGCGGTGTGCAGACCTGCCGGGGCAGCCATACCCACTCGGTGGTCAGCGCCGACGACGAACGCCTGATCGTCTACAACTCGGGCACGGCCGGGGTGCGCGAGGAGGAGGAGCTGGCAGGCTGCGTCGGCGAGATTGCGGGCGACAGCCGTACGGCGCTGTTCTCGATCGACGTGATCGAGATCCCGCTGGCCGACCCCGCGCTGGCGCGCATCGTCAAGAGTCCGCGCGTCTTCGCTGACGACGAGGCCGGCACGATCGCTGGCCTGTGGACCGGCGGCGACCACGGTGAGGGCACACAGCGCACCGCCGCGACCGATCAGTGCCACGACATCACCGTGTTCCCCGCGCTGAAGATCGCCGCGGGGGCCTGCTCCGGCAATGGCATCCTGTTCGACATCGCCGACCCCCTCAATCCCGTGCGGATCGACGTGGTGACGGACACCACCTTTGCCTACTGGCACTCGGCCACCTTCAACAACGATGGCACCAAGGTGATCTTCACCGACGAGTGGGGCGGCGGCGGTCGGCCACGCTGCAAGGCGTCCGACCCCAAGACCTGGGGCGCCAACGCGATCTATGACATCGTCGACGGCAAGCTGGTGTTCCGTGCGCACTTCAAGCTGCCCGCGCCGCAGACCGACAAGGAAAACTGTGTTGCCCACAACGGTTCGATCATCCCGGTGCCGGGGCGCGATCTGTTCGCGCAGGCGTGGTACCAGGGAGGCCTGTCGGTGATGGACTTCACCGACAGCAGCAACCCCAGGGAGATCGCCTACTTCGACCGTGGCCCGATCGATACCAAGCAACTGGTGCTGGGTGGCTACTGGTCGGTCTACTGGTACAACGGCTACCTCTACGGCACGGAAATCAGCCGCGGCATCGACCAGTTCGCGCTCGCTCCGAGCGAGCACCTGACCGCTGCCGAGATCGCCGCCGCCGAAGCTGCCCGTTACGCGGACGGGCGCTTCAACCCGCAGACCCAGACACAGGTTCGGTGGGACGCGGCGGCGGTAGAGGCTGCCGAGGCCAGCCGTCGGGGCGACTGAGACCTTGGCGTGACGTCAGCCGGCGGCATGGGCTGCCGGGTTCAAAATGCCCACACCAGCGCCAGCGACAGCTCGAATTCATAGTCCTCGCGGGCGATGGGGCTGTCGGCGATGTCACTGGAGTAACGCTCCAGGCCTGCCTGAGCAATGGCCTGGATGTTGTCGTTGAGGTCGCGCCGGTGGACCAGCTGCACACCGGTCGACCGGTAGCCCCCGTCCAGTTGGTAGCGAGGTAGTTTGGAGGTACGCGCATCCGCGGCGGTGACCCCGAAGTCCTTGTCGAGGAACTGGCTGTCGCCGAAGGTCATGAAGGCGTATATCTCGGTACCGGTACCGTCGACCTGGTCACCGAAGCGGTGGCCGGCCGCCAGCACGCCCAGCGTACCGAAGTCACTGGGCCCGCCCATGAGCCGGGCCGCTACCCAGTTGCGCCAGTCGTCGCCAAGACCGCGTCTGACCTCGAGAAAGCCCACAACGTGGGAGTCGCGTTCCGCGATGCCGGCGAGATTGCCGTCCTTCGAGTCATCGGGCTCCAAGCCACCCTCGTTGCGGATGCCGGCCTGGGCCAGCCAGTGGTTGTCGAGCACCCCCCGCCAGCCTAGCTCCATACCTTCCCAGAAGAACAGGTGATCCCCGGTGCGGTACTGCACTGCACCCGCCGGCTCGGCTTCGAATTCGGTTTCATCGGCGCCGTCATAGGCGTTTTCGTACTCAAGACCAACGCCGAGCGCGACGCCGACCTGCCCGCCTCGGGTGAAGTCGAGGACCGAGGGCAGCGGTACCAGCGCCGCCGGCCTCTGGGCCAGCACGGGCGCGGCAAGCGCCGCGAGGCATAGCGCCAGCAGGTAGCTGGGGCGGCAGAAAGGGACGAGGCGGCCATTACGCAGGGCGTTGTATTGCATGGGGACAGTGACTCCGGTTGTGATGAGTGGGGTGTTTGGCCCGGTTGCCGGTAGACCTGGCAGCTGGCGGGCGGGCCGCACTGTAGGCAACCAGCCAGCGTGCGGCTGCAGTTTTTGAACCAGTGGCCGGATTCCTGAACGAGCGACACCGGGCGCGCACCGGTGGCATCTGGCCGGTGGCGCGGGGTGGCGCTATCCTGCCCGCCGGCTCCAGCAGTAGCGAGCGAGCGAACGATGACTCTGCCCTCTCCAGACTTCCAAGCGGACCCGGTCAGCAGCCCGACCGGCCCCGCTGCCATCTGCCGTTACCTGGCCACCACCGGCGGCGCCCTGCTGGCGCTGGTACTGGCCCTGCAGCCCGACCCCGGATTCAGCGCGCCCTGGCCCTGGATGGCCACCTTCTGGTTTCTGCAGATCGTCAGTGGACTTGCCGTGCTGCAGGGGGTGCTTTACCTGCTGAGCCGGCGACACTGGGCCGGCCGCCTGCCACTGTGGATGCTGGTGCTCAGCAGCGGTGTGCTGGGGTCGGCGCTGCTGGCGCCGGTCTACTGGCTGATCGGTGAGGGGTTGATGCAGTCCGTACTCGGCTTTCCGGTCACGCTCGACGATGCGGACGATCCGGGTAAGCCAGAGCTCTTCGGCGTGGCAGCCCTGCTGCAGGAGTTCCTCGACATCGTCGGCCAGGTGACCGCCGCCTGGGTGCTCATCTCCTGGCCACGGCTGCCCGGCTTGCTGCCACCGCTGCTGCTGGCACCCGCGCAGCAACCGCCAGAACCGGTGTCGGAGCGTCCGGCGGCGGCAGCCGCGTCAGCGCCGCGCAGCAGCTGGCGAAAGGGGCTGCCCCGCGAACTCGGCGATGATCTGATCGCCGTCAGTTCCGAACTGCAGTACCTGCGGGTATGGACGACGCGGGGCGCGGCGCTGGTGCTGGGGGCCCTGCAAGACGTGGAGCAGGCGGAAGGAAGCGCTGGCGTCCGTCTGCATCGCTCCTGGTGGGTCCACGCCCGGCACGTGCGGGGGCTGCGCCGGAGCGGGGACAGCCTCGTGTGCCTGCTGAGCGACGGCCGGGAGCTCCCGGTCAGTCGCCGCCGCCGGAACGACGTGCTGGCCCGTTTCGGGGACGGCGCCCGTTATGCCGTGGCTACCGCCCCAGCGGCGCAGCCCCTCGGGCCAGCCGGCTCAGAACTGGCGTCGCAGTCCCACCTGGACTGACAGCGGGTTGTATTCGGGCTTGCTCAGACGGCCGGTCACCCCCTCCTCGGCCGGTAATTCCACGTCACCGATCTGCAGCAGTCGCAGGTCCGCCGTGAGGCGCCAGACGTCCCCGACCGCGAATTCAGCACCGCCCATCACCTGCACGGCAGCTTCGCCCTGGTCGGACCAGGCTCGCTCGAGCGTGGCGGAATTGAGATCGAAGTCGATCTCCTGCACCCAACCGAGGCCGACGCCGACGTAGGGCACGACGCGCTCCGAGGCCAGGGTGAAGCGGCGCAAACCGTTGACGAAGATGATGTTGGACGCGAAGTCACCCTCGGTCACGCCCGCCACCGCCGTGCCCGCCCGGCGCAGGGACGCCAGCTCATGGCGGCGCCAGTTCCACTCCACCTCAGCGGCCCAGCCGTTGCCGTACCGATAGCCGACGTCACCACCGAGGCCAAATCCCGTGTCGAACGCAGCCTTGAGCCCGGTACCGAAGCCGGCAGTCCCCACCTCATCGAAGGTGGTCGAGTCGAGGCGGCTGGCCTGGGCGTAGACGGTGGCATAGAAGCCAGCGTCCGCCGTCTGGGCCCAAGTGGAGGAAGGGAGGGCAGCGAGTACTCCGAGCAGGGCCGCCGAACAAACATGATGCAGATGATGCATGGGTAAGCTCCAAAAAATGAAAACATTGTGACAACGTGACGCCGCGACTGGTCACAGGTAATCGTCAGCACGGCACCTGAAGGTACGGGGCGGCGGACCAAGAAGGGCCTTAATTTGAACGAACGGACGACCCGATGAACCAACGGCACGGGAGACGGCGAGGTCAGAAGTTTTCAGAGTGACAGACTATGGGAGAGGTCGTGCCATCACTTGGATGGTTTACGCCTTCATGGCCGTAGCGAGAACCTAGAGATGGCCAGTTTTTCCATAATCGCAAGAGCATGCTCTCGAGTAATGTTGAATTCGTCCGCCAAACCATTTAATTCGTCTTTTTCATTGTCAGTAATACGGCCATCAGCCAGCGCCCGTTCGACAGCAATTTCAAACAGATTCCTCTTTTTCTGCAGTTGAGCCGAGAAGGAATTCGCCACAATACCGGTCAGCAAAGCCACGGTGCAGACGCCCATGATCGCGGTAATTGCGCCGACAATTTGGCCGAGGGGCGTAATCGGGGCAACATCCCCGTAACCTACGGTAGTCAGCGTGATGATTGCCCACCACATTGCAGCGGGGATGGAGGAAAATTTTTCTGGCTGCATCTCATGTTCTGCGTGGAAAACTGTGGAGGCGGACAGGGTCAGCGCGATGGCCAAAAGGTACACTGCAGAGACGAAAGCCTTTCTTTCGGCATACACAGCAGAGGCCAGATCCATAAGCGCAGTGTTGTAGTGACTAATTTTAAGAATACGCAACGCTCTCATTACTCGCAGGACCGAAAGATCTGCGCCAAACATAAAATAACTAAGGACAGCAGGTAACACGGTCAGTACGTCTACCATCCCGTAAAAACTTAAAATGTAGCGCATTCGAGCTTTTGACGCCGTGAGGACGGGGAAGCCGATGGGCGCTACCCAGAGACGCGCCAGCAGTTCAACAGCAAAAAAAATTGTGAAGCCAATTTCCAATCGGTCGAGAAGATCTCTATGAGATAGCATCGACGGCAAAGTTTCTATCACGGCGCAGAACACAGCACCCAGAGTTACACAAATAATCACCCAGTCACAAATCTTGCTGGTGAGGTCCGCTCCTTTTCCTGGCTGTAGTATTTCGAAAAGTCGTTTCTGATCGGGGATTAATGTCATGTCTGCACCAATTGTAGAGAGCGCGTTGAGAGAACGCTTTGCCGCGAAGCAAGTCAACGAGCCCGACTACTTTCTTTCGGCAAAAACGTAACTAATACCTAATTTTTTAACCTTGTTCATTAGTTTTTCACCAATTTACTTACGGCAAATCAGCTTGCTCAGCAACTTCCTACTCGACCCAAGTCACGAGCACGTTTCGCTCTGCAAGGATTTGCCACCCAGCTTCCGTCTTGACCAATTCAAGTTCCTTGAGTGTTACATCAGAGTAGTTGTCTGAGGTGTAGAGTAGTCGAAACTGTACCTTGAAGAGATTACCCGCATCGGTCACCAAAGCGAGCGAGTCTATGGTAATTCGGATGTTGACTGCCCTGTCGATACTTCTGCGGCGTTGTTGTTCCCAGATGGACCTCGGGCCTTCTTGTGGAGGTTGGTAATCATCATGGTAGAGCGCCAAGTAGCCCTCGATGTCTTTTGATTGCCAGCGTGATGACCACGTCGCGAGAAACTCGGCAATTTCCTCCATGGAAGCTGACTCAGTCTCAACCGCCTCACTCGCAGCGACTTCTGCCGTAGTAAGCGACTCTTCTTGGGACTCTCGAACCGGAATCAATGACGCGTCAATGTCACCTGAAAAGTCCGAAAGTGTTACAAAAGTACGGCTTCGACCAATCAAGGCCCAAAGGCCAACAGCACACAGGGTAACTCCGATTCCCACCCACCAAGTCACCCGGCTTACCCGATGAAGTAGAGCACTGGGCGGCGTGGCTGACGAATGACCGCACAAAGGGTTAACCGGTTTTAACTCTCCCTCTGTTTGCAGGCTCGTCAATCTCTGCCAGGCAGGTCCGGGCAAGCCCTTCGTGTCACGAAAGACATCAATAAGCGCTATTCCGTTCGGCAAAATTTGGTGAACTCTAGAAACCGCCTGAACCCCTCGCTGAAAACCTTCGAACTGCTCTAGACTCATGGGCGGCAGGTAAATGCTCCGATTCCAGCCTCTGAAGCCAGCCGATCGACTGTAGGTCAGCAAATTCTGAGCCAACTCCTCTCGGCCGCACAACAACACCTTCACTAAAAATCCGGCGTCGTCTTGCGTGTTCGCCAAAAGTCGTAGGGCCTCAAGCTCAGGAAGTCCCAGCAAGTGGGCATCGTCGAGGATCAAACAGAGCAGTTTTCGAAGCCCAGCCCCGGGCAGGAGACAGGAAACCAGTTCGCGAGCCAAAATCCCGTGATCATTGAGTCCGAGACCCTGCCGAACTGCCGCATATAAACCGTCCACGCTCGTCGGCGATGAGGGAAAGTAGAGAACAGAATACCCGCGGCCCAGCAGAATGGAACGTAGTTGGAGGCAGAGCAAAGACTTTCCTGAACCTGGCGGTCCAGACAAGCGAATCAAGCTCTCATCGGCCTCCAATGCGTCCAGCACTGCTCCCAGAGCCGCGGCATAGGGATCTACGTTTACGTACATCGACCTTGGAATCTTCCTTTCCTACCGATATTTTTGTGGATCAATCACTTTTCGGAGCTTCTGAGCCTGCTTACCCATCGATCAATTGAATGAAGGCCAGCGTTATTCCGCTCGAAACAACAACAGCCAGCACCAGCAAAAAAATTCCGCGGCCCCTGGAGCGCAGTTCACTGGGAGGCGTCGCAGCGAGGGTTAGACCAAGTTCCTCATCTGCCTGCTGGACGTGGTCCTGTCTGATCAGAACCTCGGACCGTCGATAGGCGGCACAAAGCGCCTTATGGCAGAGAAGATTGATGACACGAGGGATGCCTCGGCTGGCCTGATAAACTCTGCGGACCGCGTCCGGCTGAAAAAGATCAACACCCCTGAAGCCTGCATGTGCAAGGCGCTGGTTGATATAACTTCTCAGGCAGCCCTCCGACAATGGCCCGACCTGTACGGAATCTGTAATGCGGCTTTTCAATTGCCGGCCGGGGAGCGTTTCCAGAATCTCATCCAGCCCGGGCTGCCCCAGGAGAACCATTTGCAACAACGGCTCCGCACCGCGCGCGAGTCCGGCGAGGCGGCTCAGCGTTTCGAGCATGCTGCCAGAGAGGCACTGAGCCTCATCAACCAACAGCACGATATCCTTACCGGCATCCTTGAGCTTGTCGATGCCGGAAAGGAGTTCGAGGCACAATTCATCATCACTGAGATCTTGCGCCGTGTCGACTCCTAATCCCTCGGCAAGTGATCTCATGAACCCGCGGTTGGAAACCAACAGATCAGGCATGACTACGAGCACCATCCGAGGGCTTAGAGACGCCTGAAGATATTGACTGATTATCGTTTTACCGATTCCGCTTTCGCCGGTCACTTTAACAAGAGCATCGCGCGCGTCCAAAGCCCTCCGTACTCTATCCACTACTGTGCTTTGATCGGCCAAGGGTACAAAGTACCTAGCTGCAGGCACGAGAGAAAAGGGCAATTCCCTAAGTCCAAAGTACTTCAGATACATGGCTGCAGCACCAAGTCCTAAGAACCGCGAAAGGGCAGCATCATGGTGGCATCTACCGGCATGCGAAACACTCTCGTTAACTTATTGCGAGCACGAAGTAGCGCGCCTTGGGGGGCCTTCTTCTCCCTCATTGAGGACGAGGGCTCTCTGTAATGCACGTTAGACGACGAGACCGATACTTCCAATGCTGCTTAGCCATGCTCTGCTGAGCGAACTGCCTCCTTTCAAGCTGCAAAGAGTCATCAAGAGAGAATACCTGAATCATACCCTCAGGCGCGCTCCCGCCCTCCCCCACGAAAAGAAATCCCAGCCCAAGGCCGACGAAGCTACGCTGCAGCTCGCGCAGCAAAACGAATTCCTCGTAACGTATCCGGGGACAGTGCCTGAACACAAGCATATGTAGTGGGGCAGTCGCAGCCAGAGTCGCCTCTCCAACGGTCTTTTCAGCAAAAACAACTGAAAGGAAGCTGGGCAGATCTAGGCTGAGGGACGGTGGACAAGACGACACAATGCTGCCCGCCGCCCCCATGACTCGACACAGGATCCCAGCGTAGTAACGTGCCAAAAAAACGTTGGCACCACATAACCGGACGGCAGGGTTACGCTGGTGAATCAGGTGCTCAACAATAGATCGGCACAAAAGGAAATCCTGCTCTGCCAGGAATTGGCCCCGCGTTAACTCGAGCGCGCCAAGTTCATTGCCAGTCATGTCAACTCCTGTCTTTCATTCGGCTACCATCCTGATCAAACAGCAAGTCGTCAGGGACTGTAGGCCTCGGGCGCTGGGGCACTCGGCCAAACCTGGCGACCGATGCAAGATTAAATACGTAGGCAATGACCTCTGCGACTGCATGGTACAGCCCCTCCGGAATTTCATCGTCCACGCGGGTAGTGAAGTAAAGGGCACGCGCAAGGGCAGGCGACTCAAAGATAGGAATTTCCAACTCTTCGGCACGCTTGCGGATTTGCAGCGCAATGAAGTCTGCCCCTTTACCAAGAACCTTTGGCGCACCACTGGAACCGGGTGAATACGACAGTGCAATGGCAAAGTGCTCCGGATTGGTCACTACAACGTCTGCAGACTCTATTGCCTTCATCATCTTGTTAAGAGCGATCTCGCGTTGGCGCTCCCGTATGCGCCTTCTGACTTCCGGTCGCCCTTCCGACTCCTTGAACTCATCACGAACTTCCTGCCGTGTCATCATGAGCTTTTGTCTGTGCTCCCGGATCTTCACCGGCAAGTCCAACGCCGCGATGAGGACCAACGTGAGAGAGATCAGTAGAACCGCAACCCCGAGCAAATCTCCCGATTCGTAGACAGCCAGGTCCATCGGCAAAAGTGCCAGCAGAAAGAGCTCGTCCATGTAGTACCAGAAGACGGCCACGGTTGTACCAAGAATGAGAGCGGTCTTGAGGATACTTTTGGCGAGTTCGTAGAGACCATGGGAACTGAAGATCCGCTTCATGCCATTGAGGGGATTCAAACGGTCGAGCTTGAAACCCGCTGCACCAGGATTGAACTTCAACCCTCCAAGCAGCAAATTACTGACGAGCGCCAACACGATACTGGAAAGGAGAAAAAGCAGTAAATCACCAGCAACCAGATCAAGACTATAGCGAACATGGTCTTGCATCTGGCCCGTCTCGGCCGTCCTTGGAAGATCAAGATTGAAGCGATAAACGCTCAGCAAGCTGGAAACAAAATTTGCACCAATGTTGATCAACACGATGAGGCAGCCCAACAACAAGAAGGCGATAGTGAATTCCTGCGAGCGAAGGGTATGGCCATCTTCCTCAGCTTTATCAAGTCGCTTTTGCGTGGGCTCTTCGGTCTTTTCCTGACCGGAGTCATCTTCCTGCATTTATTAACCTCCTAGAAGAAGGATTGCAGTGCTTATGCTTCTCTGCCACATGAGCTCAATGCCGTTGGAGAGTCCCGGTAATGACAACAGGAGGAACGCCAGCCCGCAGAGCAGCAGCGCTGGGAACCCAATCGAAAAGATGTTCATCGCGGGTGCAGACCTCGTCACCAGCCCCAGCCCAAGGTTCATTAGCAGTAGAGACACCGCGACAGGGAGGGCAAGGCTAAGGCCAAAACCGAACATTTGGGGGACCCAGCGGATGAGCACATCATACCACCTACCAAAATCCAAAGACTCTCCGATCGGAACGAGACTGAAACTGTCACCGAGGAGCGAGACCAACTGTAAATGACCATCGAGTCCAAGAAACAGCAGCGTAGAAAAGATCACAAAAAATTGCGAAACGACGGGCACGTTCCCCAAACCCGGGTCTACGATATTCGCAAAGCTGAGTCCCATCGCATTGGAAATCACAGCTCCACCAATTGCGAGTGCTGCGTTCACGATCTGTAGGCAAAAACCGAGTAGCACACCCGTCAGGATCTCGCCACCCACGGACAGCAGACCCACGCCTGACAACGGATCGATCATTGGAATTTCCACACGATCAATCATGAACACGGCGAGCACCACCGCCATTGCGATACGCAGTCGAACCGAAAACGACTCAATAGAGTAGAGGGGTGACGCCAACAAGAATGCTGCAATTCGAAGCAGCGGCCACAGGAACTGGTTTAGCAGGGCCAGTACCGCCGTTTGGGAGATCTCGATCATTGGACGAGGGTCGGCGCCAACTCCAGAAGGCGTGTGAAGAAATCAATGAAGACCACACTCTGCCAGCTTCCAAGGAGGAACAGGGCGATCACAAGACAGACCAATTTTGGGACGAAACTCAGTGTCATTTCCTGGATGGAGGTTGCCGCCTGAAAAAGCCCGATGACGACACCAACCACGAGAATGAGAAGGAGCAAGGGCCCCGCCAGCAGTATCCCCGTCCAGAGAGCATCCCGTCCGATAGCCAAGGCATCTGTCAGGCCCATCAGACCCCCGCGAAGCTTGCTGCGATGGACTGCATGATAAGGAGCCAGCCATCTGCTAACACGAAAAGCATCAGCTTGAACGGCATAGATATCATCATTGGAGACAACATCATCATACCCATCGCCATCAGAACACTGGCTACGACGAGATCAATAATGACAAAGGGTATATAGACGAGAAATCCCATCGTGAAAGCCGTCTTCAACTCAGATGTCATGAAAGCAGGCACAAGCACTGTCATTGGCACTGTCTGATAATCCGTGGTCACCGGAAGTTCCGCCATCTCCATGAATACGTTCAGGTCATTTTCACGAGTCTGCGCAAGCATGAAGGTACGGAGCGGGGCGCCCGCCTGTGACAGAGCCTCCTGCTGGCCGATTGCGCCAGCGGTGTATGGCACAATTGCATTTTCGTAGATATCGACCAACACGGGCGACATGATGAAGAGCGTCAGGAACAGGGCGATCCCAACGAGCACTTGGTTGGGTGGCGTTTGACCCGTTCCAAGCGCTTGTCGCAACAGGGACAGCACAATGATAACCCTCACAAAGGAGGTCATCATGATAAGCAGGGAAGGCAGAAGCGTGAGCGCAGACATCAGCAACAAAAGTTGCAACGTCAGGCTGTACTGGGTGTCGCCAGAGACAGCCTCCGTCACGTTAATTACGGGCAACCCCTGAGCCAAGGCAGGCGAGGAACCCAAGCTCATCACAAAAATCAGCCCGATGCGAAGGATCCGCCTCACGTCATCACGTTCCATTCTTATGCTCCGGCACTGGCCACTCCGCCAAGACTTCGACTTTGTCAGCCATCACTGCCAGCACCAGCGATCGGCCCTCCACATGTAGCAACACTACGCGCTGGCGAATCCCAAGATTGAGCTCGCCGGAAACCTTGATGGCCGGGTTGGTTGCCTGTGAGCCGTAAAGATACCTGTCCCTGTAGCGCCCAAGCAAAAAGAGACACAACGCGAGCAAACCCAATACCAGCACCACGACAAGCAGCCGTGAGACCAGCACAGGCTCAAGGCTCACAGGGATTTGATCCGGTCTGCCGGTGCGATGACTTGGGTAAGGCGTATACCGTAACGCTCATTCACCAGCACGACCTCTCCCTGGGCAACCAGCGTACTGTTCACCAACAAGTCCAGAGGCTCGCCCGCGAGGCGCTCCAATTCGACTACTGATCCCTGAGTGAGCCGCATCAGATCCTTGATCTTGATCGAGGCTCTGCCTACTTCCACCGAGATGGTAACGGGGATATTGTTCAGGAGTTCATGATCGATACTGGGTCGAGCAGCGGGTCCAGCAAGCCCTTCCGCAAGACTGTTGGTGGCAAGCAAAGGATTGTTGTCACTCATTACTAGTATTTTCCTGTGGTTTGAGTACGCGAAAGCTCTCGAGCCGCGCAGCAGCGTTGGTACCGAGGGTACCTATTTCGACATCAAACAGCGCAAAACCTGATACTTCAGCCCACGCATGATCGGGCTTGTTGAAGAATACTACGTCGCCCGGCTTGAATGCCCTCACCTGCTCCAATGTCGACGGAATTTCAGCCAACTTGACATGGACCGTCAATTTGGCGTCGAGACAGGCGTCGTGCATGTCGACTTGCCAGAGGCGAGTTTTTTCATCGTTCTCGTCGCTGGTCTGGATACGACTTCGCAGCAAGTCACGTATGGGCTTCATTGAAATGAAGGGGTGGACTATGGTGATCTTCCCATCCACGTTCGGGCCGAGGTTTAGTTCGAAACTGCTGACGATGACCAGATCATTTTCGTCTGCAATCTGGGCAAACTGAGGGTTAATCTCTGAGGCGGCATGAGAGAAGGCGAGCGGCAGGACCGGGGACCATGCCTCCTTCAGGGCGCCGAAGACCAGATTCAGCAGAATTTTGATGATTGAGGTCTCTGTCGGTGTGAACAGACGCGTCGGTGGGAGGTCTCCGATTCCCTTGCCAAAGCCACCAAAAAAGTTATCAAGCGAAGAAAAAATCACGCTGGGGTCGATGATGACGAGCGAGTAGCCGCGCAGGGGATCGATCTTGATGGTGTTGACTGAAAGCGGCGCCCTCAGACCTTGCAGGAACTGCGCATAACGAGTTGTCCGGGACTTCTCGATCTGGATACGCGGAGTCGTGCGCAGCACATCAACCAATCCCGCTCGAAGGTGACGGGAAAATCGCTCGTTGATCATGTCCAAGGCGGCATCATTGAACCCAATCGATTCATCTTCTGCGGCCAGATCGTGCTTGACTACGGTCAGCTGTCGCTTCAGATCGTCACCTTTCCCATCTGCATCGGCGCGCAACATCGCCAACTCCTCAGAGGTAAGGCTTATGCCAGAAGTTTCCATTACAATCCCTATTGCATGAGGTATTCAATGAAGAGGACCTTCTCGATACCGCCAAAGTCCTCCTGCTCCTCCAGCACTTGATTGGCGGCGAGCTTCAGGCTTTCGGCGAGATCCTCCTTGAAAGTGGGTGTCACGGTCTGATCTTCCGTGACTGCGGAGAGTACCGCTAGCATGGCCGATCGTATCTGCAACTCATGTTTGATGACCCTGTCGATCACCATCTGGTCATAGTGTGTCATGACCGCGACGGTCAACTGCATAATCTTCTTGGAGTTGCTGACATTTGCAGTAAGCGGCCTGGTTATTTCGTAATAGAGTGTATCGAGACGGGTCGGATTGGGAGTCTCCATCAACTGGGGACCAACCGGTGCGGCTTCGGCGGCGGCCGCTGCAGCCTCCTCCTCGATCTTTGCCAACTCTGCCTCTAGTGGGGTCTGATCACTGAAATACCCTGTGAAGTACAGGGTACCGACGACTGCACCCACACTCAGGAGTACGGAAACGAATACCCCAATCAGCACAGGCACGAGTATCGAGCGGGGTTTTTCTGTTACTTCAACTGCGGTTTCTTCTGCGGCCATGTCCTCACCTCCTAAACATAGACATCAAACTGGTTGTTATCGCGAAGCCTTACCCTCAAGAGTTTTGGTTCGGGCTCGGATCCTTCGTTTCTATGCTGCTCTGCCCCCCGACCCTGACCTCTCCCCTCCCCACCACTTCCATCCTTCGCAGCCACGTCAATAGTCACCGTTACGCGGCCGCCTTCCTCGCGCGAGAGCAGGTCTCGGATGATGTGTCCGGATTCACGCAGCGTAGAAACCGCCGACGGGTCCGTCGCTGTAATTCTCACATCGATGGCATCGCCCTCGTGGCGAACCTCGATATCCAGATGACCCAGGTCCGCTGGCGTCACCTCGAGCCTCATGCGACTGACTCCGCCCCTCTCAGGCAACTCCACCTCGAAGGCGGCGAACCGAAGTACAGCATCCGCGAACTCCGGTCTAGATAGCGGCCGCTGGGGCAAGGTTCTTTCTGGCGCCGCCAGCATAGATGGGGGATCTGTAACCTCAGGCCCCCAGTTGGCCGGCGGAGCCACAGACATTGACGTGGCAGATTGATCGTAATTAAGTGACGTGGCAAGTGAACCCAATTCCGGGAGTGATGACGGGATCCGTGGCGTGCTGTCGACATTATTGGAAAAGTTGTCGCGATTGGTGGCTGCGGCCCCACTCGCTGGTGATGTTACGTCAAGGCTACGCGAAGCAACTGGCTTTGGCTTCGCAAACGAGGTCCAGTCATGGGGCTGCGGATCTGCGACGATAAGGTCCGCCCTGAGCGTTTGGACTTCCGCGACCTTGGCGTGCGGTGGCACCTGGATCGGGGTAGTCGGGCCCACCACTGCCGCAACCGGTGTCGCGTTCAGGGCAGGCAAGGTCGGTGCACCCTCAGCCGCAGGCGTCGGGGACATCTCGTCCCATGATTCCTGTGGGCCAGCGCGAAGCCTCGCCGCGGCATCCAGCGCCTCCCTGAGCGATGGCAACGCCGCGACCTCAGCACGCGGTGGGACTTGGCTAGGGGCAGTCAGGCCCACCACCGCCGCAACCGGTGTCGCGTTCAGGGCAGGCAAGGTCGGTGCACCCTCAGCCGCAGGCGTCGGGGACATCTCGTCCCATGATTCCTGTGGGCCAGCGCGAAGCCTCGCCGCGGCATCCAGCGCCTCCCTGAGCGATGGCAACGCCGCGACCTCAGCACGCGGTGGGACTTGGCTAGGGACAGTCAGGCCCACGACCGCCGCAACCGGTGTCGCGTTCAGGGCAGGCAAGGTCGGTGCACCCTCAGCCGCAGGCGTCGGGGACATCTCGTCCCATGATTCCTGTGGGCCAGCGCGAAGCCTCGCCGCGGCATCCATCGCCTCCCTGAGCGATGGCAACACCGCGACCTCAGCACGCGGTGGGACGTCGATCGGGGCGCGCCGTGGACTATGGATCAAAGCGGGAGGGGGGGCCATCACGGCGGACTTAGCAGGGGCATTCTCCGACTGCGCCAGCTGTGCATGACCCGGGTCCACCGGCGTTGAAGCTACTACCCGCTCCGGCGAGGTCATCAACGCTGTAGCCGAAGCTATCACCGCGACAGACGTCTCGCTCTCCATGTTTCTGTCATCAATCTCTGCTGAGTTGACACGCTGAAGCTTGTGCTGGGGGAGCTCGAGTTTTGAGCTATTCGTCTCCCCAACCGTCCACACAGGCTCTGCCAAGGTCGTTGGATTGGGGCCTAGGCCTTCCGCGGCAGCCACAGAGGCTCGCTCAGCCGGCTGGACGTTTGGCCTGCGAGGTCGAGGTCGCGACGCCGTGCGAGCAAGGCTGGTCTCGGGCGGAAGGTTTTGAGGATCAGCCGTGGTAGTCGAGCGCGCGTGGACCAGCGCCATGGCGGCCGACAGGCTTTGGGCGGGCAGCGGGGGCAGTTGCTCGCTCCACCAAGCCGGCAAAGAGCTAACGCCCTCCAAGGGGTAATCGGCCGTTAGCGCTGGAGCAACCAACACCTTCCGGCCGCTCAGGAAGCTGACCGTTGTGATGGCAAGACCATCGTCGACGCTTACGCGACGCTCGAGGGCAGTATTTTCTGGAACCGCAGGCCTGACCGAGGACAGGGAGATTACGGGCTCGAGCTGTGGACTTGGCTTGGAGTCGGCCTCGGCGAAAGTGGCTAAGGCATTGCCACTTTCGCGCAAGGCGGCAACGTCCACCGCGGCGCCAAGCAAGGCCGCAAACTGGGCCCCGGCCGGCGCTGGTGTAGAGCTTTCGCTTTCCAAACAGATACTTGGCGCAATACTGGCGATGATTTGCGCGAGGTTGAATTCAGCTGCGGTTTTCATTGGGCGGGTGTTTCCTCTTGCCTAGTGCCTCTAGCCCTCCTGAAAAGCAAGGACCGTGCCACGGGCTAGCTCTTGCCGCTGTGCAGGTGGTAGTGCTGGAGGCCGTGCCGATCCTCGTCCTGACGGGAACGTCTCTCCTCAAGCTGTCGCTGCTTGCCAACCGCCAATGCTTCCAACTTCTCGTATCGCTGCCGCTCTAGCTCAATATTTTGCAATGCGCTCTGGGCCCGCTGCAAACGGACTTCGACGTCCATCCGCTTCAGGGTGAGCGCATTTTTCATTCTCAAGAGTTGAGATACGTAGCGGCGCCCCGTGAGCAACTGATCATCAAAGCGCGCGACCCTTTCGGTCTCCCCTTCCACCGACGAGTACTCACTGACGAGCCCATCGATGTAGCGGCAGCGCTGTACGAAATCTGCCTGTTCCCCACGCAAGGCAGCGCATAAGCGCTCGAGGCGGCCTCGCTCACTCCGTTTCTTTTCTGCCACGAGCAGCCAGGTCGAACCTTTGGTCACCGCACTATCCCCCTCAATAGTCCCCAGCTATCCTCATAGTCGAACCGCTCCTCCTCCTGCTGCCGCAGAAACACGGAGAGCAGCGGCTGAACACGAATCGCTTCATCTACCTCCGCGCTGGACTTCGCTTCGTAGGCACCGATATGGATGAGATCCTCCTTCTCGCTGTACAGCGACCAGAGGCGTCGTAGTCGCTGCGCGAGCCGCGTGCGATCGGGGTCCAGCAAATTATTGGCCACGCGTGACACCGATCCTGCCAGATCAATAGCGGGATAATGGGCTTTGTCTGCAAGTGCGCGCGCGAGCATAACCTGGCCATCCAGAGACGCCCTGGCGATGTCGACGATCGGATCGTTGCGATCGTCTCCTTCGGCAAGCACGGTATAGAAGCTGGTGATGGAACCTGTTCCATTGACACCCATTCCTGGCCGCTCGATCAGGTTGGGTAGTAGACTGAATACCGAAGGAGGATAGCCCTTGGTGGTGGGTGGCTCCCCGACCGCGAGACCTATCTCGCGCTGCGCGTGGGCCACCCGCGTTAGGCTGTCGAACAACATCAGGACGTCGTCACCCCGGTCCCGAAAGTACTCAGCAATCAGGTGCGTGAGTTTTGCAGCCCGAATGCGCTCGAGGGGCGACGCGTTGGCCGGCGCCGCGATGACCACCGACCGCTGAAGACCCCGGCGTCCCAGCGTGCGGCTGATGAATTCCTGTACCTCACGGCCGCGTTCGCCGATCAGACCAATCACGACGACATCGGCCTTCGTGTTTCGCGCGAGCATACCGAGCAGCACGCTTTTGCCCACGCCGGAGCCGGCAATCAGGCCGAGGCGCTGGCCGCGTCCCAGCGTCAGACAGGTATCGATGGCCTTGATGCCGGTTTCGAGGATGGTGGTGATGGGCGGACGCTGCATGGGATTGAGCAGCTTGCCGTCCAGGTTTGCAAAGTGGTGATAGGGGGGAAGCAGTCCCCCATCCAGAGGCTCTCCGAAGCCATCGAGGACACGTCCGACGAGCGCCTCGGTCAGCCGACCCTGCGAATTGGACGGACGTTGCTGCACCCGGCAGCCCGGCGCAAGCCCGTCTACACTCTTGTAGGGCATGAGGAACAATCGTGTGTCCGAGAACCCGATCACCTCCGCGTCGACGCGGCTGGTGCCTCGGCTACAGAACACACTGCATTGAGATCCGATGGAGGACCGCAAGCCTTCGACCTCGATCGAGGTCCCGGCCACCTTGGTCACGCGGCCGGTCAAATGCAATGGGGGCAAGGGGCAACGGTCGTGATTGCGGCTGAGGTCCGTCTTCAGCAGCTCCGGCAGGTCCGCGACGGCCTTCAGCGGGAAGCGAGTGAGCGCGTGTCTCACGGCTCGTCTCCTTCCCCGTGGTAGGTCAGCGCAGCAAGTGCCGCCTCGAGCCTGGCCAGTAACCGGTCCTCCACCTCGGAGTGGCCACTGGCCAGACGCAGATCACCGCGCTCGAGGTCCGGGTCACCGCGCAGCTCGAGGTTTGGGTTTCCTCTCAACAGCGCCTCCCGGAAATCGTCTAGATCCTGCGGACTCAGAAACACCTGCACATCCTGTCGGGACGCCAACGGTAACAGCGAGATGGCGTGCTGGACGAGGTAGCGGAAGTGGTCCTCATCGCGCAGCAGGACCTGACGCACCGCCGCCCGCGCGACGGTCAGCGCCAACTGCTCGAGATAGGACACGAAGGGCGCGAGGTCCAGCTGGGCAAACTCCAGACGGGCACCCAGTGACTGTAGCGCCACCAGCCGATCCGCGTACTCGTCAGCGGCGAGCTTTTTTCCTTGGGCCAAACCCTCCTCAAAGCGCTGTCGCGTCGCGTGCTCGAGTTGCTGACGCAGCGACTGGTTCTCCTCGCGCAGCGTCGCGAGCTCGGCAGGATCGGCGACCGGCTGGGCAGGCACCTCGTCGGGCGCGCGTGGCGGGACAGCGTCAGGCTGTTTTTTTTCCTCCGGCAGCGTTGGCTGCGGTAGCAACCGCAGCACCTGCGGCTGCCACGGCGCAAACACACCGGCCCCTGGCGCCGGGCGGTCAAGAGGATGCAGCGCATACTGCTTCGCCTGTCGACCCGCGCGCAGCAGGGCATCGAGCTTCCACTCGACCTTAGGGTGGCCAGAGTCAGACAAAGTCGTCTCCCCGGCCCGCCAGCATAATGTCTCCCTTGTCGGACAACTTGCGGGCGATTCGCATGATGGTCTTCTGGGCCGTCTCGACGTCGGTGATACGTACGGGGCCCTTCGCCTCCATCTCGTCGAGGAACATGACCTTGGCGCGTTGGGACATGTTGTCGAGGAACTTGTCCTTGACCGCCTCGTCGGAGGCCTTGAGGGCAACCATCAGCATGTCCATCTCGATGTTGCGCATCAACGTCTGGATACTCCGGTTGTCCAGCCCGCTGAGATTGTCGAAGGTGAACATGTTGTCCTGGATCTTCATGCACAGCTCGCCATCGATCTGGGCGACGCCTTCGAGAATCTTGCCCTCGAGCTCTACCTTGGTGAAGTTCATGATCTTGGCGGCTGTCTTCACCCCACCAAAGTTGGAGGACTTGGCGCTCGAATTACTCGAGAACTGCTGCTTCATGATCGTCTCCAGCTCCTCCATCGCAGAGGGCTGAACGGTATCGAGTAGCGCCACGCGCTGGATCACCTCGGGACGAATCTCCGGCTGCAGGAAATTGAGGACGTCCGCCGCCACGTCATACTCGAGCACGGACAAAATGATTGCGATGACCTGCGGGTGCTCGTTCTGGATCATTTCCCCAATGGATCGAGCGTCCATCCACCGCAGGATTTCCATGCCGCGGTTGGAGGAGCCTGGCATGATCCGACCGAGCACGGTCGCTGCCTTGTCTGGTCCCAGCGCACGCTTGAAGACATTTTCGACGTAGTCCACGGTACCGAGACCGAGGCTCGTCTGCTTCTTGATGGTACCGACGAAGTCGTCGAGCACGATGTTGACCGCCTCCTGAGAGAGGTCAGCCACGGAGACCATGCACGCACCGAGGGCCTGCACTTCACGGGGGTTAAGGTATTTGATGATGTCCGAGGCCTGTTGCTCGCCGAGCAGCAGCATAATGACGGCGGCCCGCTCAGTGGTCGTCATGATCTCAAGCTCCTGACGGACGCTCTCCGGAATGACCGGCTCGGCGGGTGCAGGGTTCTTGTCGTTCTTTTTCGCTTCAGCAGCCATAGGCTCACCCTACCTTGATCATTTTCTTCAACACGTTGGCGACGCGACCCGAATCCTCTGCGACCAACAGGCGGATGAGCGCGACTTTGTCGTCGTAGGAGTTCGCGGTATCGAGCATGTCTGCGGATATCGTGGACTTCTTTGGCTTAAGCTTGGCCTTTATCTCCTCAAGGGTCTCGCCGTCGCCGACGCTGATGAGTGCGCGGTCTTCTTCGGAGAGTTCGCCGTCCCCCATGACTCTCGGTTTGTCCAAGACTTCCTCCGGCTTAGGCAGATAGACACGGATCACGGGACGGATGACCAGCACGGTGAACAGTACAAACGCGAGAGTCACAGCGGCGAGACGGATCAACGACACGATGGAGGCGTCCTCGTACCAGATCACCGGATTCTCGATGGTCTCGAGCGGACGGAACGGTGAGGTGATGACGGTGATC
>Ga0255219_1000149_pt1 | contig 20182 bp, 17 predicted proteins | sample Miss_Colum_RepA__FD_183037 | JGI IMG/M metagenome (GOLD analysis project Ga0255219, IMG submission 183037) | Freshwater microbial communities from Mississippi River, Louisiana, United States - Miss_Colum_RepA_8d | ecosystem: Environmental > Aquatic > Freshwater > River | place: USA: Louisiana...
AGAAAATCATGCTCAAAGTCACAACTACTGTCTTCAACTTAATAAATTCACGCAGTTGTTTCCCTTTGATATTCTTGCAATTAATGCAACATCACAAAGGCAAACACCCACCTCTATTACTTAATCTTTACTTTTTAAAGAACTTTTCTCGCAACCTTCGTGGTCAGGAGCGGGGCGTATTATAGGGTCAAAATCAGACTTGGCAAGCGATTTGTTTATTTTACAGAGGTATCGATAAATACCCCAAAACAACAAAAACTAAATCTCGTAAACTCAGGTTTTCGAATAACCAGAAGGAGAATTCACAAACTTTTGCCACAGTCGGTAACCCAAAACAGGGATAAGGATAATAGCATAGAGTGCGGATTCTGCAATACTCACTCTCACTATCCAAAATTGATGCAGGAGCGCAAGCACAGCCGCAACATAGACCAATTTATGCAAACTAGACCACCGACGACCAAGGCGCCTAACGACAGACCTAGGGGATGTAAGCGCCAGAACTAACAGAATGCAAAACGAGGCAAGGCCTACGGTGATATATGGTCTCTCAGCGACATCCTCCATTACCTCCATCCAACGGAATTGAAGGAGGAATGCGACATATACAAAGCAGTGCAGTACTGAGTAGAAGAAAGAGTAAAGGCCAAAGAGTCTTCTTAAGGGAGCAATCCGTTGAAGCACGAATAACCTTCGGATTGGCGTGACACACAAGCAAAAAATCAAGAATTTCAGTGCCCACTCTCCAGTTCTGACTGCAAGTTCATCCGCAGGATCAGGTCCCAGACTGTTGCGAAAAATCGCCACCAAAATGAGTACAAATGGCGCAATGCAAAACAGATGGGCCACCAATCTCAGACTGGGCCGCAGAATTGCCGCCATCTCACCTTCCTGCAGCCATTAGTAAAACTTCGCCAGATCCATTCCGGAGTAAAGCGAAGCAACCTGCTCGCCGTACCCATTGAATATCTCCGTCGGCATTCTACTGGAGCCAAACAAGCTTTGCGGCAAGCGGGTCTCCATGTCTTGACGCCAACGCGGATGATGAACCTCGGGGTTCACATTCGCATAGAACCCGTACTCTTCGGGAGCAAGCATGCTCCAGCTGGTCTCCGGTTCTGTTTCAGTGAACCGAATCTTGACTATGGACTTGATGCTCTTGAATCCGTACTTCCAAGGCACGACCAATCGAATCGGCGCACCATTCTGTGGCGGTAGATAGTTCCCATACACGCCGACTGCAAGGAAACTCAAGGGATGCATTGCCTCGTCAATTCGCAGGCCTTCCCTGTAAGGCCAACTGATGGTGGAAAATCTGGAGCGCTGCCCAGGCATCTGCGAAGGATCAAACAAAGTGAAGAACTGGACGAATTTGGCCTTGGAGTTCGGCTGAAACTGCTTTATCAAATCTGCCAATGGAAATCCAACCCAAGGGATAACCATTGACCATCTTTCAACACAACGAAGCCTGTAAATTCTTTCTTCAAGCGCTTGTGGCTTCAGTATATCTTCGAGGTTGTAGATCCCTGGCTTGTCCACTTCGCCTTCAATGGTCACAGACCACGGATCGACTTCGAAGCGTCCCGAGTTGGCAATCGGATCCCCTTTCTCAACACCAAACTCATAGAAATTGTTGTAGGAAACAACATCACCGTAAGGAGTCAGAGTCTCATCAGTCGAAAAAGGCCCTCCCCGTGCCGCAGGATTGATCGAGGCAAACTTCGCTTCCCACCATGGAGAAGGTGCGCTGCGAGCGATATCTTCCGGCGCGCGAGCGCGCAAAGCATCACCATCGGCAGAAAGCGCAAGATTCGGGAAGCCAGTCGCTGCGACACCCAGCGCAAGTCCTGCCCCTCCCGCAAGAAAATTGCGCCGGCTGTAGTAGATCGACTCCGGGGTGATCTCTGACGAAAGAACATCCGACTTGGATCTAAACTTGATCAACATGACTTAACCCTCGGAATTGGACAGCGGGATTATTCGCATTAGCACTGAGAAGCTGATGACACCAGATCCCTCTCCTGCTACGACGATCCTGACTCGACGGATTTCCGTTCTTTAACCTTCGGAAAGCGATAAAGCCAAATTAAAGGACCAGTGCATGCGTAGATGACACACATGCTGAAAAGTACTTCGTGAGGACTCTGCGCAATGATGACAAGCAGCGCCACGGCCAGCAGAAAGACAACATAAGGGACCGTACCTCGAAAGTGCACTTCCTTGAAACTGTAATAGCGAAAATTGGAAATCATCAACATCCCTGTAAAGCTGGTCAGCAAGGCTGTCATCAAGGCAATGCCGTATGTCATTTCGATCTGGTACTTATAACCTACCCAGACGGCAAACGTTACAAGACCTGCTGCAACCGGACTCTGCAGCCCAACGAAGAATCGCTTGTCAACGGTACCCTGCTGAACATTAAAACGAGCGAGTCGGAGTGCTGCACAGGACATGTAAATGAAACTCGCGGCCCATCCTGCCTGCCCCAACGTGGAAAGGGCCCAGCTGAACACAATGAGTGCCGGCGCCACACCAAATGAGACCATGTCGGAAAGACTGTCAAACTGGGCGCCAAAGGCGCTTTGCGTGTTGGTGAGCCTCGCGACTCGCCCATCCAGGCCATCCATGACGGCAGCGATCATGATGGCCCAGCCCGCTTCATTGAAATTACCGGCCATGCCCGCGATGATTGCGAAAAAGCCTGCAAACAGCGCTCCCAGTGTCAGCAGATTCGGCAACAGGTAGATGCCACGCCGGCGCACCTTCTGGCCGCCCTCGGAAACAACTTCCTCGTGCTCATCAATTGGAAAAAGACTGGGTTCCTGTTCCTTGTCGTAATCTGAGTCCATGGTTCGGAAGAGTCCTCTGCGCTGGTGCTCTGACTGGCTGTCAGGACACTGAGAGCCCGATTATACACTTAGTCCCTAGCGCTGGGATCACGCTCCGAGTTGCCAGCAGCCAAGGCATGCAGACTCGACATTTCCCAGAATGCCCTGATCACCGGATTGTTCAATTTACGACGCAGGGTGCAGATTCCAATCGAAATAGGGCTTAGTGGTGGTGATACAGACAAGGTCTCGATTCTCGCGCTTAACGGGCTGTTCTCAACAACGAGTTGCGGGACGACACCTACACCAAAGCCCAGGCTGACCATGCTGACGATAGCCTCATTGCCTGCCACTTGCGCATAAATGCAAGGCCTCACGCCTTTGGCCGCAAACCACTCATCGACACGCGACCGGGCCAGCCCGGCCTCCGACACCACCAAAGGAAGCCTTTCCCAAGGGAGTTCGCCGTTCGAGGCGGCAAGCAGATCCAACTGATCTCGCAACGCCGAGGACGATCCCGGGCCTATGAACACAAGCGGGGAATTGCGAATAGTCCTGAAGGCGAGCTTTTCCGGGAGGACATCTGGCAATGCCGCAATGCCAATGTCCTCGCGTTCATCAAGGACGCGCTGAATGGTCAAGGCGGTGTCGCCCGTTCGCAATTGAATATCCACATCGGGGTAGTTGGACCGGAACTGGTCCAGCAACTCATGCAGGAAGCTGTAGCTCGCGGTCACAGAGCAGAAAAGACTCAAGGTGCCAGACAGCCTCTCAGAACGCTGACGCAATTCGCGCTGAAGATCACCCCATCGCTGCAGCGACTCGGCGGCATATTCGCGAAACAAAACGCCCGCAGGTGTCAGTTTGACCAACCTGCTGTCTCGTTCGAACAAGGACGATCCCACTTCCTCTTCCAGCTTCTTGATCAGCCGGCTGAGGCTGGAAGGACTGAGGTGATGCTCTCGGCTGGTATTGCCAAAATGAAGGCTGCTAGATAAATGAAGAAAGAGTTGCAGCTCGCGCAGTTCCATGAGGACCTCGGCATTGCAAAAAGTGCAACGCATTGTTTCATATATAGCGTTTTACGCAATCACCAAATGACACTATGATCCGCGCTGACTGGATTTCATGGCTCGACGCCAAACTCGGACGTCGTGCAAACATCAGGAAATACACGGGAGACCTTGAATATGAATTACTTCAATACCTTGCCGCTGCGTCTGCAACTGCAGGAACTGGGCAAGTGCCGCTTCATGGACCGTAGTGAATTTGCGGACGGCGTGAACAAATTGCAGGGCAAGAAGATCGTCATCATCGGCTGCGGCGCCCAGGGCCTGAACCAGGGTCTGAACATGCGCGACAGCGGCCTGGACATCGCCTACACCCTGCGTGCCGCTGCGATTGCGGAAAAGCGTCAGTCCTGGAAGAACGCCACCGAGAACGGCTTCAAGGTCGGCACCTACGAGGAACTCATCCCTGGCGCAGACCTCGTGCTGAACCTGACACCAGACAAGCAACACACCAGCGTGATCAAGGAGATCATGCCTCTGATGAAGAAGGACGCCTGCCTGGCCTACTCCCACGGCTTCAACATCGTCGAGGAAGGCATGCGGATTCGCCCAGACCTGACCGTCGTGATGGTGGCGCCGAAGTGCCCCGGTACGGAAGTGCGTGAAGAATACAAGCGCGGCTTTGGCGTCCCGACACTCATCGCCGTGCACGCCGAAAACGACCCGCGCGGCGACGGTCTGGACATCGCCAAAGCCTATGCCGCCGCCACTGGCGGACACCGCGCTGGCGTGCTGCAGTCCTCCTTCATCGCCGAGGTGAAGTCAGACCTGATGGGCGAACAGACCATCCTGTGCGGCATGCTGCAGACCGGCACCATCCTTTGCTTCAACAAGATGGTCGAGAAAGGCATCGACCCGGGTTACGCCTCCAAGCTGATGCAACACGGCTGGGAAGTCGTGTCAGAGGGCCTGAAGCACGGCGGCATCACCAACATGATGGATCGCCTGTCCAACCCAGCCAAGATCGTCGCCAACTCACTGGCTACGGAACTCAAGGACATCATGGCACCGCTGTACCAGAAGCACATGGACGACATCATCAGCGGCGCATTCTCCAGCGGCATGATGGAAGACTGGACGAACGACGACATCAAGCTGCTGACCTGGCGCGCCGCCACTGCCGAGACTGCCTTCGAGAAGTCCGTTGCTGGCACCATGCCGATCAGCGAGCAGGAGTACTACGACAACGGCATCCTGATGGTGGCCATGCTCAAGGCAGGCGTTGAACTGGCCTTCGAGACCATGACGGCAAGCGGTATCATCGAAGAGTCAGCCTATTACGAATCTCTGCACGAAACCCCGCTGATCGCCAACCTGATCGGCCGCAAGAAGCTGTACGAGATGAACAAGGTGATTTCAGACACCGCTGAATACGGCTGCTATCTGTTCTCGCACGCCTGCGTCCCCCTGCTGCAGGACTTCATGGCGAAGATCGATGTCGACGTGATCGGCAAGGGTCTGACACTGAAGGACTTGAGCGTGGACAACGCCGAACTGATTGCTGTCAATCAGAGCATCCGCAATCACCCGATCGAGATCGTGGGCAAGAAACTGCGCTCCTACATGACGGCCATGAAGAAGATCATCTGATCCCGATGTCTCGGCACTGAAAACGAAAAAGGGCCGCGAGGCCCTTTTTCTTTTCCTGCATCGACGTGGCAACTCAGACGCTGAGCACCTTCTCGCCACGTGAAATGCCGGAGACTCCCGTGCGTGCCACTTCCAGAATGGTCGTCCCGGAAATCGCCGCAAGGAAACCATCGAGCTTCTCGGAAGTGCCCACCAACTGAATGCTGTAAATGGTGCTGGTCACATCGACTACCTGTCCGCGGAAGATGTCCGTGGTGCGCTTGATCTCATCGCGCTGCGCGCCGGTCGCCTTCACCTTGATCAGCATCAGCTCGCGCTCGATGTGCGCCCCTTCAGTCAGATCCACCAGTTTCACCACATCCACCAGCTTGTTCAGATGCTTGGTGATCTGCTCGATCTTGCGATCATCGCCTATGGTCGTGATGGTCAGACGCGACAGAGTGTGATCCTCTGTCGGTGCCACAGTCAGCGACTCGATGTTGTAATTGCGCTGCGAAAACAGACCGACAACCCGTGACAACGCGCCAGGCTCATTCTCCAGCAACATGGAAATAATGTGTCTCATCTCAGGTTCTCTCCGTCTTGCTCAGATACATGTCCTTCATTGCGCCGCCCTTGATTGCCATCGGATAGACGTGCTCCATGGGATCCACCAGGACATCGATGAACACCAGACGATCCTTCAGCGCAAACGCCTCTTCCATCTTTTGTTTAAGTTCCGACAGCTTCTCGATGCGCACGCCGACATGGCCATACGCCTCTACCAGCTTGATGAAGTCAGGCAGAGACTCCGAGTAGGTACTGTGCGAATAGCGCCCGCCGTACTGCATGTCCTGCCACTGTTTCACCATGCCCAGCGCCTGATTGTTCAGACAGACGATCTTCACGGGCAACTGGTACTGCAGACAGGTGGCCAGTTCCTGAATGTTCATCTGGATACTGCCTTCGCCAGTCACACAGACAGACACTGCATCCGGAAACGCGAGCTGCACGCCCATGGCTGCCGGGAAACCGAAGCCCATGGTGCCGAGACCGCCTGAGTTGATCCAGCGGCGCGGCTTGTCGAACTTGTAATACTGCGCAGCGAACATCTGGTGCTGACCCACATCCGAGGACACATAGGCATCGCCATTGGTCACCTCGTACAGGCATTGAATAACCTGCTGCGGCTTGATGATGTCATCGGGCGCAGGTGTGACCTTGAGGCAGTCGCGCTCGCGCCAGCCCTCGATCTGCTTCCACCATTGCTCGATAGCCGAACGATCCACCTTGGTCTCGGACTGGCGAATCAAGTCGAGCATCTCTTCCAGAACGCTTGTTACGGAACCCACGATTGGAACGTCGGAAACGACTGTCTTGGAAATCGACGCAGGATCGATATCCACGTGCAGAATCTTGGCACCAGGACAGAACTTGGCGATGGAATTGGTCACCCTGTCATCGAAGCGCGCGCCAATACCCAGCACAACATCGCTGAAATGCATGGCCATATTGGCTTCGTAGGTGCCGTGCATGCCGAGCATGCCCAGGAACTGCGGATCCGTCGCCGGAAACGCACCAAGCCCCATGAGCGTGTTGGTGACCGGATAACCCAGATGTTTCGCCAACTGGGTCAGCAGCGCGCTGCCCTCGCCCTGAACCACCCCACCACCGGTGTAGATGACCGGTCGCTTGGCGGCCAGGAGGATCTCCACGGCCTTCTTGATCTGCCCCGTGTGGCCTTTTCCTGGAACCGCATAGGAACGCAGTTTCACAGAATCCGGATACTGGTATTTGAACTTGCGTGCAGGGTCGGTGACATCCTTGGGAATGTCGATGACCACGGGACCGGGACGCCCGGTCGTAGCAAGGTAGAACGCTTTCTTTACTACCATGGGAATGTCTTCCGGGTTCTGCACCATGAAGCTGTGCTTCACGATAGGGCGGGAAATGCCGACCATGTCGGTTTCCTGGAAGCCATCGGAACCGATCAGGGAGCTGTCGACCTGACCGGAGATCACCACCATCGGAATGGAGTCCATGAACGCCGTTGCAATGCCAGTGATGGCATTGGTGGCTCCGGGACCGGAGGTCACCAGCACCACGCCGGGCTTGCCGGTGGCACGGGCATAGCCATCCGCCGCGTGCGTGGCGGCCTGTTCGTGACGCACGAGAATGTGCTCCACCTTGTCCTGCTTGAACAAGGCATCATAGATGTGCAGGACGGCCCCGCCGGGATATCCCCAGATCAGCTCGACTCCCTCATCGTGCAAGGCACGCATGAGCATTTCACCACCGGATAAAAGTTCCACTTCTTTCGACCTCTGTACTGTCTCGCCTGCCGGCCTGGCCCACCGCACCATGGCAATGAGAATGCACCCACGTAGCGAGGGTGCCGGCATGCTGAGCAATCAACGTTTCAGGGATGTGTCAGGCAAGGCAATTGCGCGCACGAGGCGCTGCTTTGCGGCTTGCCTGACTCAGGGCGGCTCGTCGCGCGGTAACGCATCGGAGCCTAAGGTGGACGTGGTATGACACCTAGGATTGTCATAGCCCCCGACACTTTATGCCGGGGGCTGCTGAGACAGACCGGATGAGAAAGTGGTCTGTTCAGTCTGCAAACAAAGCGCGGTCGATTTTCCCGACATTTGCTTGAAAGTCAAGCAAACAAAGGCCTGCAGACCGAAGCTCCCACGCGACAGATTACTTCTTGCCGAAGGTGAACACGTCGTCGTGGACATCCACGACGATGCAATCGCCTGCCTCGTAGTCGCCCTTGATGACCTGCTGCGCCAGCGCATTCTCCAGCCAGTTCTGAATGGCACGCTTGAGCGGCCGAGCGCCATAGACCGGGTCGTAGCCAAGACGGGCAATCTTGTCCAGCACCCGCTCGCTGACTTCGATGCGCAGATCGTTTTCCTGCAGGCGCTTGTTGAGCAGCGCGATCTGGATGTCGGCAATCGCCCGAATCTGCGCCGCTTGCAGCGGATGGAACACCACAGTCTCGTCGATGCGGTTCACGAACTCGGGCGAGAAATGGCGTACCACCACCGACAAGACCTCGGCCTTCACGCGCTCATAGGCACGCTCGTCCAGAGTCGATTCGCTCATCATTTCCTGGATGCGGTCCGAGCCGAGGTTGGACGTCATCACGATGACCGTGTTGCGAAAGTCCACCGTGCGGCCGTGTCCATCCGTCAGACGGCCGTCATCCATCACCTGCAGCAGGATGTTGAAGACATCCGGATGGGCCTTCTCGACCTCGTCCAGCAACAGCACGGAATAGGGACGGCGCCGCACGGCTTCCGTGAGATAGCCGCCCTCTTCATAGCCCACATAGCCGGGCGGTGCCCCGATCAGGCGGGCGACCGAGTGCTGCTCCATGAACTCGGACATGTCGATGCGCACCATGGCGTCCTCGGTATCGAAGAGGAACTCGGCAAGCGCCTTGCACAATTCCGTCTTGCCTACCCCGGTCGGACCAAGAAACAGGAAGGACCCGTTCGGCCGGTTCGGGTCGGACAATCCCGAGCGCGAACGACGCACCGCATTGGCCACGGCGTTCACGGCTTCGTGCTGACCGATCACGCGCTTGTGCAGAGCCTCTTCCATGCTCAGCAGCTTCTGCTTGTCGCCCTGCAGCATCTTTGCGACGGGAATGCCCGTCCAGCGCGATACCACTTCGGCGATCTCTTCGTCGGTGACGCGGTTGCGCAGCAGGCGCATGTCCTTCATGTCCGACTGTGCCGAGGCTTCCAGCGTCTTCTCGAGATTCGGGATGATGCCGTACTGCAGTTCGGACATGCGCGCCAGGTCGCCAGCGCGGCGCGCCAGTTCCAGCTCGTTGCGCGCGCGCTCCAGATTGCTCTTGATGGACTGGGCGCCCTGCACCGAGGCTTTTTCCGACTTCCAGATCTCTTCCAGGTCGGCGTATTCGCGCTCGAGCTTGCGGATCTCCTCGGCCAGTTTTTCGAGGCGCTTGCGCGAGGCCTCATCCTCTTCCTTCTTCAAGGCCTCGCGTTCGATCTTCAGCTGGATCAGCCGGCGTTCCAGGCGATCCATATCCTCCGGCTTGGAGTCGATCTCCATGCGGATGAGGCTGGCGGCCTCGTCGATCAGGTCGATGGCCTTGTCCGGCAATTGCCGATCCGGGATGTAGCGCGTGGACAGCCGCGCGGCCGCAATGATGGCCGCATCGGAAATCTGCACGCCGTGATGCACTTCGTAGCGCTCCTTCAGGCCACGCAGGATGGCGATGGTGTCTTCTTCCGAGGGCTCGTCCACCAGCACCTTCTGGAAGCGTCGCTCCAGCGCGGCGTCCTTTTCGATGTACTTGCGGTATTCGTCAAGAGTCGTGGCGCCGACGCAGTGCAGCTCCCCCCGTGCCAGAGCAGGCTTGAGCATGTTGCCCGCATCCATCGCCCCTTCAGCCTTGCCGGCGCCGACCATGGTATGCAGCTCGTCGATGAACAGGATCACCGAGCCCTCCTGCCTGGACAGCTCGTTCAGCACCCCCTTCAGACGCTCCTCGAATTCCCCGCGAAACTTGGCGCCGGCAATCAGCGAGCCCATGTCCAGCGCCAGGATGCGCTTGCTCTTGAGCCCTTCCGGCACCTCGCCGTTGACGATGCGCTGAGCAAGGCCTTCCAGAATGGCGGTTTTGCCTACCCCGGGCTCGCCGATCAGCACCGGATTGTTCTTGGTGCGCCGCTGCAGCACCTGGATCGTGCGGCGGATCTCGCTGTCACGACCGATCACCGGGTCCAGCTCGCCCTTCTCTGCCCGCTCGGTCAGGTCCACGCAGAAACGTGACAGCGCCTGACGCGATTCCTCGGCCCCCGCATCGCTGACCTTGTCGCCACCGCGCAGATTCGCGATGGCGTTCTCCAGCGCCTTTTCGCTGACGCCATAGGAGTTGAGCAGTTTGCCCAGTTCGCCCTTGTCGCTCATGGCGGCCAGGATCACGGACTCGCTGGCAATGAACTTGTCACCCTTCTTCTGGGCATGCTTGTCTGCCAGATTGAGCAGACGACCCAGCTCATTGGACGGCGCCACGTCGCCGCCATTGCCCTGCACCCTGGGCAGACGCTCGAGGATGTGCTGCAGACCGGCGCGCAGATCGGTGATGGTGAACCCGGTCTGGGCCAGCAGCTGACGCACGGAGCCGCCCTTCTGATCCAGCAGGGCGATGACGAGGTGAACAGGTTCGATGAAGTTGTTGTCGTTGCCGACGGCGAGCGATTGAGCGTCGGACAAGGCCGCCTGCAGCTTGCTGGTCAGTTGATCCATGCGCATGTGAAGTCCCCTGGGGAAAACGTGTCCCCGAATTGGCAGTCATTGGCGCAAGCGATGATGTCGATTGCGCGTTGTAATATCCCCTTTAATGCGGACGGGCAGGCGCAATTCAAGCAGCGAACGGGGCTGTCAGGGTTGATCTGGCGCAAGGCCGACGATGCTGACGAAACGGCCGGTGCGGCCATCCCGTCGATAGGAGTAGTAACGCTCGATGTCGCAATGAGTGCACGTGCCGCCGCCACCGATCTCGCGCACCCCGGCAGCCTGCAGGCGAAAGCGCGCAAGGGCGGACAGGTCTGCAAAGCATTTGTCCGAGTGAGCAGCCGGAAGGAATGCGTGTGCCTGCAGCTGCTCGCGCTGGGCGGCTGTGGCACAGGCGTCGAGGAAGCTGTCGCGCACTTCCAGGCCTACTTCGAAGTGACACACCCCGATAGCAGGACCCAGCCAGGTGACGACATCTGCGGGCGAGTCGGGAAAGCGCGCCAGAGTCGTTTCGAGGATGCCCGCCGCAAGACCGCGCCAGCCGGCATGGGCCACCGCGACCCGGCGCGCGTCCCGGGCTGCGAAGAAGACTGGCAGACAATCCGCTGTCAGTACGGCGCCGGCGAGGCCGGGACGGTCGATGTACACGGCATCCCCGCAGCGCACCGGCGCGTGGAAATCTGCGTCGACCACGGCCGTGCCATGCACCTGCTCGAGCCACTGCACGCTCATCCCTTTGGGCAGCTGTTGCTGCAGGCGCTCCCGGTTCTGTTGCACTGCGAAGGGATCGTCGCCCACATGCAGGGCCAGATTGAAACTGCCATATGGCGCTGCTGAGACCCCGCCTCGGCGATCCGACACCCGAGCAATGACATCGCCAGGCACCTGCCAGTCGGGCGTCAGCAACCGGACACTCATTGATCCGCCTGTATCATGTCAAGCAGGGCCTGCATGTCGTCAGGCCGCTCAGCCTCCCAGCTCATGTACTCACCGGTACCCGGATGCTCGAAGCCAAGCCTGCGGGCGTGCAGGGCCTGACGGCGAAACTGCTTGAGGGCCTCCACCAGCGCATTGCTGCAGCCACGGGGAATCTGCAGGCGACCACCATAGAGCGGGTCGCCCACCAGTGGGTAACGGATGTGACTCATGTGCACGCGGATCTGATGAGTTCGGCCGGTTTCCAGCTTTACGAGAATATGGGTGTGGGCATGGAAGCGATGGAGGACGCGGTAGTGCGTCACGGCCTCCTTGCCATTCTCGATCACCGCACGCTTCTGCCGGTAAACGGGATGCCGACCCAGCGGCAGGTCGACAGTGCCACCGCCGGTCATGACACCGATCACGATGGCCTCGTATTCACGCTCAACTTCGCGGCGCTGCAGCTGCTTCACGAGTTGCCGGTGCGCCTGCAGCGTCCTGGCCACCACCATCAGCCCGGTAGTGTCTTTGTCCAGGCGATGCACGATGCCAGCTCGGGGAATCTCCCGCAGTTCGGGACAATGGTGCAGCAGTGCGTTGAGCAGGGTGCCGGTGCGATTGCCGGCTGCCGGGTGCACGACGGTATTGACAGGCTTGTTCAGCACGATGATGTCATCGTCTTCGTAGACGATGTCCAGCGCCACCGCCTCCGGCTCATGAGTCTCCTCCACGGCCAGCTCGGTCTCGAGCACCAGCGCATCGCCGGCATTGATCCGATCCTTGCCCCGCAGCTGCCTCCCATTGACCAGCAGACCGCCTTCCTTGATCCACTGCTGCAGACGCCCCCTGGAATAGCCGGAAAACAGAGCAGCCGCTGCCTGATCGAGGCGAGCCCCATCCAGAGCCGGGGTGACCAGGGCGTGCAGGGAAAGTCGTGTCGTCATGGCGATGAATCACTCACTGATGGCAGGTGGCAGAAGTGCCCGCCGGACAAAGACGGCACCACACCTTGGGTTTGCGCTGGCGGCTGTGGTTAAATACGGACCGACCGGACGAGGCGGCAGACAGCCTGGCTCCTGGTGGCGCGGCGGGCATTATAGCCATGAAAGCCTCCGCAGATTTCACTTGTTTTCGCCCGCGGCACGACCGCTGGCGCTCCAGAGGTCCAAGTCGCGTGAGAATCCTGATCCTGTTGGGCCTGTGCCTGAGCCTGGTGTCCTGCTCTTTGTTTGATGGCGAGGAGCGCGACGAGTTCGCCGGCCTCGACACCGAAGAGCAGTTCTACACCACGGCCCTGCGGCAGCTCAATGCGCGCAACTACCGCGCCGCCGTCGCGACCTACGAAGCTCTGGAGTCCCGTTTTCCTTTCGGCCGCTTCGCCGCGCAGGGGCAGCTCGAACTCATCTATGCCTATTATGCCAACCTGGATCTGGAAGCCGCCCGCACTGCCGCCGACCGCTTCATCCGGCTGCATCCCGACAACCAGAATATCGACTACGCCTACTACATGAAGGGAATGGCATCCTTTGCGGAGGATGTCGGCTTGGTGTCGCGCTTTCTGCCCACGGACCCATCCAAGCGGGATCCGGGAGGCGCGCGCAATGCCTTCTCGGACTTCTCCATGCTGCTGGCGCTCTACCCGGACAGCGACTACGCCGCTGATGCCCGCGCCAGGATGGTTTACCTGCGCAATATGCTGGCCTCCTACGAAGTGCATGTGGCCAACTACTACCTGGAACGTCGGGCCTATATTGCCGCACTGAATCGCGGGCGCTACATCGTGGAGAATTTCCAGGGCAGCCCGATGGTGGGCGACGGCATGGCGATCATGATCGAGGCCTACCTGCGACTGGGCCTGGACGATCTGGCCGATACCTCGCTGACCCTGCTCAAGAGCAATTTCCCGGAACACCCGGCTCTCGACACCAACGGCAATTTCATCGTGCGCAGCGAGGTCACCAACCCCTCGCTGCTCTACACCGTGTCCTTCGGCCTGTTGGGGGACAACATCGACAACACCCCGCTGGCGCCGACGCAGCGCCCTTTGCAACCGCCGAATCCCGAGATGGAAGCGCCGGAGGAAACCCGCTCGCTGCTCAACATTCTGACCTTCGGCCTGTTGGGCTGAGCACTCAGTAGTTCTCGGGGCAGAACTCGCGCTCGATCAGCTCGATCAGGATGTGAATGATCTTGATGTGCACTTCCTGCACACGGTCGGCAAAGCGACTCTGCCCGGCACTGATATCCACACGCGCCAGAGCGCCCAGCGCGGAGCCCGCCACGCCGGTCAGACTGATCACGCACACCCCGTTCTCCCGCGCATATTCCGCCGCCTTGATCACATTGCGGCTGCTGCCGCTGGTGCTGATGGCCAGCAGGCAGTCGCCCGGTCGGGCACGCGCCTCCAGATAACGCGAAAAGATGTACTCGTAGCCAAAGTCATTGGCGACACAGCTGATGTGTCCGGCATCGCTGATGGCCGCCGCCGAAAGACCGCGCCGGTTCTGGCGGTAGCGGCCGGTGAGTTCCTCGGCGAAGTGCATGGCATCGCTCATGGAACCGCCGTTGCCACAGCTGTAGATCGTCTGTCCCTGATGCAGCGTGGCGATCATGAGCGACGCGGCACGGGCGATTGCCTCGACGCTGCCCGCGTCATTCATGAAGCGATGCAGGTAGTCGCGGGAATCGTTCAGGGTGTTGATGATGTGTTCTTTCACGGCTTCACCTTCCTCAGGATTGCGGCAGTCAGTCGCCCAGCTCCCAGCCGGACGTGATGGGGTAACGGCGGTCGCGACCAAAGCCGCGGCGCGTCAGGCGCACGCCAATGGCACTCTGACGTCGCTTGTATTCGTTGATGTCCACCAGGCGCAGCACGCGCCGCACAACAGGCTCCGCAAAGCCGCGCGCGATGATCTCGGCGGCACTGCAGTCCTGCTCCACGTAAAGCTCCAGGATGGCATCGAGTTCGTCATAGGGCGGCAGAGAGTCCTGGTCGACCTGGCCCGGAGCCAGTTCCGCCGAGGGTGCCCGCGCGATCACTGCCGGCGGAATCACGGGCGAACCGAGCGCATCGCGCTGCTGGTTGCGCCAGTCACACAGGCGATAGACCATGGTCTTGGGCACATCCTTGAGCACATCGAAGCCGCCGGCCATGTCGCCGTAGAGCGTGCAATACCCCACGGCCACTTCGCTCTTGTTGCCGGTGGTCAACACCAGCAGCCCCTTCTTGTTCGAAATGGCCATCAGCAGAACACCGCGGCAGCGTGCCTGGATGTTCTGCTCGGTGACATCCACCGGCAGAGCGGTGAACTCCTCGCTCAGGGTGTCGACAAAACTGCGGTACGACGCCTCGATCGGCAGCACTCTGTACTGCACACCGAGGCGTGCTGCTTGCGCACTCGCTTCGTCCAGACTCAGCTGCGAGGTGTAAGCGAAAGGCATCATCACCGCGAGCACCTTGTCGCTGCCCAGGGCGTCGACGGCAACAGCGAGAGTCAGTGCAGAATCGATGCCACCGGAGAGTCCGAGCACGACGCCCTTGAAGCGGTTCTTGCCGACGTAGTCACGCACCCCGAGAACCAGTGCCTTGTAGAGGGCTTCTTCGGTGGTGTCTGTACGGGCCAGAGACTGTGCATTGGTGTCGATGACGAGGCTGTTGGCGCTGCGCTGCAAGTGCACGGGAAACAGCCCGGGCGCGAAGGACGGCGCACGCACCTGCACCTCCCCCGTGGCAGCCACGGCCATGGAACTGCCATCGAACACGAGTTCGTCCTGCCCGCCCACGAGATTGACGTAGATGATGGGCATGCCTGCACTGCGGGCGCGTTCGGCGAGCAGGGCCTCACGCTCATGCTGCTTGTCGCGGTGGAAAGGCGACGCGTTGATGTTGATGAGCAACTCGGCACCGGCAGCAGCCACCTGCCGCGTGGGGGCGTCTTCCCACATGTCCTCGCAGATCGTGAAGCCCACCCTCACGCTGTTGATGTCGAGCACGCAGGGACCGGCACCTGGCGTGAAATAGCGACGTTCGTCGAAGACCTGGTAATTGGGCAGACACTGCTTGCAGTACTGGGCAAGCACTTCGCGGCCCTTGATGATGGAGAGCGCGTTGTAGAGCCCTCCCTCACGATGCAGCGGGTGTCCCACAATCATGTAGAGGTCGAGATCGGCATCGAGTATCCGCTGCAGAGCGCGGCGGGTGCGAATCTGCAGACTGGGGCGCAGGAGCAGGTCTTCCGGGGGGTAGCCCGTGAGTGTCAACTCGGGAAACACGATGATGTCGGCGCCGTGCTCGTCGCGGGCCCGACGCGCCTGCTCGAGCAGCAAGTCCGTATTGCCCTGAACATCTCCGACCAGCAGATTGAGCTGCGCCATCACGACCGTTAACTGCTCTGGCATACACATCCCATGAGTGAAGTTGCTGCATTCATAAGTCGCCGGCGCGACCATGGCGAGTGGCAGACAGGAGCGATATTGTCCGCAAACCCTTCCCATTAGTAAAACGCAAATTGCCGCACTCGATCGCCAGTGCCTGTGCAAGGCGTCCCGAGGACACACACGCGTCCTCGAACCCGCACAGCCGGATTCTGCAGATCTGCCACTTCTATCGGCTCACGCCTGCGTTCATTGTGCTGTTCATGGCCGACATTTGCGCGCTTGGCGTGTTCGGTCATGTCTCCAGTACTGTCGAGGGCGGACTGGCACTTCTGCATGGGGTGATCATTGCTGCCGCTGGCCTGCCGGCAGCAAGGCTGCACAACCGCAATGACCAGCAGTGTACTGATGATTGACGACGAACCCGACATCCGCAAAAAGACTGGATCTTGCTCTGGGCAGGATGTCACTGATTGCGGCGGCGGACCTGTCACGCCCACGCAAGTGAAACGGCGACGAGCAATTCAGCAATTCGGTCCGACCAGTGTGCGCGCAGACTGTAATCACGACTGATGCGCCCCTGCTCAGCGCCAAGCCTGCCTGAGCGGCGTGAAGACATTCCAGAACTGACGCTGCAGATGCTGTGGCGAGCGGGCACCAAAACCCGCGGCGAAGGCATGAGATTGCGTTCGCTGCGCTACTGACTCACGACACCGGGACAGGATTCATGACACCGTGAGGGCGGGCGCATAAGGCGCTGGGTCGATCAACGGAGTTCGTCCCAGCAGGCAGTCCGCCAATACTCTGGCCGAGGCTGGCGCCAGAACCAGTCCATTGCGGTAATGGCCGGCATTCACATGCAGATTGCGCCAGCACGGCAGACTGCCGATGCGCGGAATGCCCTCCGGCGACCCAGGACGCAGACCGGCCCAGTGCTGTTTGACGGGCAACTCTTCCAGTGCCGGCAGCATGGCGATCGCCGATGCTCGCAGACTTTCCAGTGCCTGCACCGTCGTGGTCTTGTCGAACTGCGTGTACTCCAAAGTGCTCCCCACCAGAATGTGGCAATCCCGCCGGGGAATCAGGTAACGGCCGGCATGCAGGACGATGCTGTTCAGCAGGCGCCGAGGCGCGTGGTAGAGCAGCATCTGCCCCTTGACCGGAGCCACTGGCACGCTGACTTGCGCCTGTTCCAGCAGCCGGCCGGACCAGGCGCCGGCTGCCACAATCACCTGAGACGCAGACAGGCTGCGCGACACACCCGCCTGCTCCAGCTGGAGGGAGCGCAGCGTTCGCACACCCTTGTCAGTCACCCAGTCCATACCCAGCACCCGGGTATGTTCCAGCAGCGTCACACGAGGATGGCGCCGCAAACTTGCTGTCAGTGCCTGCCCCAGACGCGGATTGCGGACATTGGCGATACCGCTCATCCACAGCGCATGGCGAAAGCCCCTGGCAATCCCGTTTTCCCGTCGGTACAGTGCGGGGCCCTGCAGCTGATCGATGGGCATGCGCAGAGCTTGCGCCCAGCGCAGTGCCTCAGGCGCATCCTCGGCGTCCAGCATCAGCAGTCCTGTGACCTCATGTTCCGGGTCGATGCCAGTCTCGTCCAGCAGTTGCGCGCACAGCCCGGGGTAAAGGGCCTGGGCCTGGGAAGCCAGCGCAGTCACAGCGCCTCCGTAGCGCCACGGATAGAGAGGGGAGACGATGCCTCCGCCGGCCCAGGAGGCTTCGCCGCAGCATGTCGTGCGCTCGATGACAGTGACTGTCGCGCCGGCCAGCGCCAGTTCCCGCGCAGTCAACAGCCCGATCACCCCACCCCCTACTATCTGAAAATCACTGCTCACTCGGCCGCTGCTCCCACAAGCGCATTCGCGTCTTCGGCACTATGCTGAAGGCAGGCAACTCTATCACAGGGAGGTGAAGCAGATGGGCCGCACTACCGGGATGACGCTGCTGGAAATCCTGCTGACACTGGGCTTGCTGGGCGTGCTGCTGAGTACAGGGCTGGCGGATATGAGTGACTGGACGCAAGCCATGCGGGCGCGCCAGATCACTCGCAGCCTTGCAGCACAGATAGCCCTCGCGCGCAGCACGGCAACCGCACGACAGCAATGGGTGAGCCTGTGTCCGACGCGCGATCACCTCGGCTGTGGTGGAAGCTGGAGCCAGGGCAGCATGGTGTTCAGCGACCGCAACGCAGACAGGCGCGTGAATCAGGACGACATCGTGATCCGCGTTCACGGGCCGCTGCCCTCGGGCGAAACGCTGCAGTGGCGGGCGTTCCAGAGTCGCCCGTACCTGCAGATCGACGCCAGCGGTTTCATGCGCCATCAGAGCGGAAACTTTACCTGGTGTCCGGCGTCCCGGGATGTCCGCTTCGCCCGACAGATCGTGGTGAATGCCACGGGCCGCGGGCGCGTCTCGCAGGATAGCGACGGGGATGACATCCACGAGGACAGCGCGGGCAATCCCCTCGCCTGTCCGTGACGGCACTCAGCGCCAGCAGTTCTCGACGCTGTCCCCGGTGGCGCCACGCAGTCCGGTATTGCTGATGGTCAGCGTGCTGCAGGCGTCGGAGGTCTGATTGCCCTGCGGGGTGGCCGTCGCGATGAAGCAGTTGCCGATCGTGCCGCCACTGCAGGCAGCCACCGCCACCTGATAGAGGCCGTTCTGGGACGTCAGCGTCGTCCCTGCCGGGCTGGCCAGCGGGTCGGCAGTGGCGGAATAAGTGTTGTTGTCTGAATAGAATCGTTCCTGATTTGCCGCCACCTGCAGCAGCAGACTCTGGGCCTCGGAGCGGGCACCTGCTCGCAGACTCTGCTGGTACGCGGGCAGCGCAATCGAGGCCAGCACACCAAGCAGGGCAACCACGATCATCAGTTCTATCAAGGTGAAAGCGCGCTCAGCGCCGTAGCGAGCTGTGATCAATTCTGGCTCCTGCGGGCGGCACGGCATGCGCGCCCGGGCAACAAATGCACAGTGAAGGTCTCAGAGCTGCAGCCATGGCATGAGCATGTCATGCGGGCCGATAAGCTCGCTGCGCAGCAGAGTTCCGCAGGTGTCGAGCGTGACCCTGACCACCATACCGAGGTCGATTCGACAGGCCCGTGCGTTGCATGATCGGGTGACTCTGGCAAGACTCTCGTCAATCCAGTTGCCGCCACGACTGCCTGCCGGTAGCCGTCGTCCCGGTGTTCAATTCATAGACTTCGACATCGCCATGACCGCCACTGCCAAAGGCCACGTCACGGTCGGCATCCGAGAGAATACTGAGCGTGGGTACTGTGCCGACATTGGACACACGACCGGAAGCATCGGTGTCGACTACACCAAAGACCCCGTCGCCATTCAGGTCGAAGGCCGGCACGCCAAGCGCCCCGCCATCTCGGTAATTCACCTGCATCACGAAGCTGCAGCCCTCGAAAGCGCAGGGCGACCGAGACGGAATCAGGGTTGTGAAGATCACCCGACCATCGCGCACCACAGCATTGCTGAGCTGACGCTCGCCGAAGTTGCCGGGATTGGCCACGCCCTCCACACGCACCGGCATCAGGTTGAGCTTCCAGCCCATCTCCGAAGCGAAATCCAGATCCTTGTCGGACAACTCGCGCAGCGTGAAGCGGATGTCATGGGTGCCATCGTCATCGGTATCGAATGGCTCGACATACTGGTTGTCGATGGTCTGCAGCACCAGATCCGAGCTGTCGAACGCGGTCAGCGCGGCAAGATTCTTGTCCCAGATGCCATAGAAGGCCTGTGTTGTCTGGCCCGGTAGCTGCTTGTCCGTGGCCTCCCGAAAATTGCCGGTGCCAAAGAACAGCATGAAGCCATCCAGACCATCGGGATGGAAAGTGACCTGCACCTGCGTGGTGATGGGCTGATCAGCCTCGGCGGTGAACAGCGGGCGGGGAGTGGCAGCGGACTTGTAATCACTGTCCCACTGCGCCGGATTGGCATGGGTGACATCGAACTTCCACACATTGCCCAGCAGGTCGCCGGCATAGATCAGGTCCACCACCAGATCGCCGTTGCAATCCACCAGCGTCGGGGTGGCCAGGCCATTGGGGGTCGCGGCCGTACCGGAGTTGGTGTTGAGTTTGCGAATCAGGGCGCCAGTCTCCAGGTCAACCACGTACAGCACGG
>Ga0255219_1000150_pt1 | contig 20101 bp, 20 predicted proteins | sample Miss_Colum_RepA__FD_183037 | JGI IMG/M metagenome (GOLD analysis project Ga0255219, IMG submission 183037) | Freshwater microbial communities from Mississippi River, Louisiana, United States - Miss_Colum_RepA_8d | ecosystem: Environmental > Aquatic > Freshwater > River | place: USA: Louisiana...
CGCTGTTTACCGAACCAACCATTGCCCTAGCCTGGGGCGTGCTGCTGGCTGGCATGCTGCAGTTGATGTTCCAGCTGCCCTTTCTTGCCCACCTGCGCATGCTGCCGAGGCCGCGACTGGATCGGCGCGATGAGGGGGTGAAGAAAATCATCTCCCTGATGCTGCCCGTCATGTTCAGCGTGTCGGTGGGACAGATCAACCTGCTGCTCGACACCGTGCTTGCTACGTCAATAGAAGGTGACGGCAGTGTCAGCTGGCTGTACTACACCGACCGCCTGGTGGAATTGCCGCTCGGTATCTTCGCGACGGCCATCGCTACGGTGATCCTGCCCGCCCTGTCCCGCATCAAGAGTGAGGGCGATGAGTCGGGCTTCTCCCATGCCGTGGAGTGGGGCCTGCGCTGCTGTCTGCTGGTGGGTCTGCCAGCCTGTGCCGGTCTGTTGCTGCTGGCTGAGCCGATGGTCATCACGCTGTATCAGCGCGGGGAATTCGGGGTCGATTCGGTGGCGCCGACCACCCGCAGTGTGCAGGCCCTGGGATCCGGCCTGCTGGCCTTCATGGCGATCAAGATTCTGGCATCGGCCTACTTCTCTCGACAGGACACCCGTACACCGGTGCGTTGTGGTCTCGTTTCGATGGTGAGCAACATGGTCATCAATCTGCTACTCATCATCCCGCTCCGTCATGTCGGGCTTGCGCTCGCCACGTCGATCGCGGCGTTCATCAATGCCGGGCTGTTGCTGCAGGGTCTGCTTCGTGCCGATGTGCTGCGGCTCTCCCCACTCTTCTGGTGGCTGCTGCTGCGAATTGCGCTGGCCACCTTGGTGATGGGGCTGGCGTTGCTGCTGCTGGAGCAGCCCACCGAGGTCTGGCTGGCCTCGAGCGATGCGTGGCGGGTGGCCTATCTGCTTGGAGAGTGTCTGGCCGGCGGTCTGATCTACCTGATGGTGGCCTGGGCCGTTGGGCTGCGGCCGGCCCAGTTTCGTGCCTGAAGGCTCCGTCGCCAGCAGTCCCTCCGTATAATCGCCCCGTGCAAGCCTCTCAACAGTCGAAGATCCAAGTCTTTCGCTCCGCCAGTGCGGTGCGTGCCGCCATGCCCGGCTGCGTGGTCACCATCGGCAAGTACGATGGTGTGCATCTCGGCCATCAAAAGATTCTCGACGTCCTCAAGCAGGAGGCGCTGCGGCTGGACCTGCCGGCACTGGTGCTGCTGAGCGAGCCGCAGCCCGAGGAGTTCTTCAGTGGTGATCTGGCACCGCCGCGTCTCGCCTTGTTCGAGGAAAAGGTGGCCCTGCTGGAGGCGCAGGCGATTCCTGCGGTGTTCTGCACGCGTTTCGATGCGAGCTTCAGCCGCCAGTCGCCCCGCGAATTCGTCGAGCAATTTCTCTGCAGCGGGCTTGGCATGCGCAGTGTGGTCGTTGGCGAGGATTTCTGCTTCGGTCACAAGCGCAGCGGCTCGGTGGCCACCTTGCGCGAACTCGGCGCGGAGCGAGGCTTCGATGTCGTGAGCGTGGCTCCCTGCCTACGTGGGCAAGAACGTGTGAGCAGTACGCTGGTGCGGCACTATCTGCAGGCCGGCAACTGCCCAAAAGCGGCGCAACTGCTCGGGCGCCCCTATGCGGTGACCGGCGCAGTCGTTGCGGGGCGGCGACTTGGACGTGAGCTCGGGTTCCCCACGGCCAATCTCGAGCTTGGTGCCCGACGTTTGCCCATGACTGGCATTTTTGTGGTCGAGATCCTACTGGATGGCGAGACGCTGCAGGGGGTCGCCAGCCTAGGGTACAACCCGACGGTCAGTGACGAGCGGCAGGTCAAGCTGGAGGTCCATCTGCTCGATTTTGCCGGCGATCTCTACGGCAAGACCCTGCAAGTGGCCTTCCTCCACAAGCTGCGCGACGAAGCACGCTATGATTCCCTGGAGCTGCTGAAGCGACAGATCGCTGCGGACGTAGCGACCGCCCGAAGATTCCTGCAGGAGCACGTCGGGTGGTCAGCGGCTGCCGGGCGCTTGCCAGCATGATGTGCCTCCTACGAACCCTGCAGTCGAGACAGCAATGACCTCTACCAGCCACTCCGTCGCGTCGCCCCCAGCGGTCATCAAGGCTTCGACACTCAGCGGGTTGTGCGCGCTGCTGCTGATTGCCGATCAGGTCAGCAAATACCTCTGCACGCTGTATCTCGAGCTCGGTTTGCCTGTGACCGTTTTCCCCGGCTTCGACTTGCTGCTGGCACACAATTCGGGGGCTGCGTTCAGTTTCCTGCACGAGGCCGGCGGCTGGCAGCGCTGGCTACTGACCGGTGTTTCGGCAGTCGTCAGCACACTCGTGGTCGTCTGGCTCTGGCGCCTGCCCCGCAATCAGATCCTGCTGTCGCTGGCGCTCACCCTCGTGCTGGCGGGTGCACTCGGCAACCTCTGCGACAGGCTGCTGTTCGGCTACGTCATCGATTTCATCAGTGTCTATTACGGGTCGTGGCGTTTTGCCACGTTCAACGTGGCTGACAGCGCCATTTCGGTGGGTGCCGTGCTGCTGGCACTCGACGTCGTCCGCAACGGCCACGGCACTGCTGCAGAACAGGGCACCGCCCATGACTGAGCACGGCAAGTTGGCACGGGTTCCTCTGCGCGACCTCGATGTGGCAGAGCAGGTGGCGGTGGTGCCGAGCAGCGCCGGCATCGGACCCGGTAAGCGCGTCACGCTCAATTTCGCGCTTTACTTGGCGAACGGTAGATTGATCGACGGTAACCTCGGCAAGGCACCGGTCAGTTTCGTGTTCGGCGATGGCAGCCTGCTGCCGGGCTTCGAGCGTGCGTTGCAGGGCCTCGGCGCCGGCGCGCAGCTCGATGTGTTGATTCCGGCTGCCGACGCCTTCGGTAGCGTGAATGAAGACAACCAGCAGCGCTATCCACGCTTCCAGTTTCCGCCGGACCTGGCCCTGAGCGAAAACTTGCTGGTCGAGTTCACCGATGCCGCCGGTTACCAGCAGGCGGGTCGTGTGGTGAGCATTGGTGCCCGCTACGTCGAGATCGATTTCAACCACCCGCTGGCCGGTCGCGATATCCGCTTCATCGCCGAGGTCCACGAGGTCGCCCCCCATGCAGACTGACAACCGAGGTCAGGGAACTCCTGGCGCATTCGTGATCAAGCTGGCCAATCCGCGCGGGTTTTGTGCCGGAGTGGACCGGGCCATCGACATCGTCAACAAAGCACTCGATCTGTTCGGGGCGCCGATCTTCGTGCGCCACGAGGTAGTGCACAACAAGTTCGTGGTGGAGTCGCTGCGTCAGCGTGGTGCCGTGTTCGTCGATGAACTGAAGGACGTGCCGCTGCAGCAGCCGGGGCAGCATCCACCCATCGTGGTCTTCAGTGCCCATGGCGTCTCGCAGGCCGTAACCCAGGAAGCGGACGCGCTCGGACTGAAGGTTTTCGACGCCACGTGCCCCCTGGTGACCAAGGTCCACATGGAGGTGCATCGCTATAGTGCCGCCGGTCAGGAATGCATCCTGATCGGGCACGCCTTCCATCCCGAGGTAGAGGGCACCATGGGCCAGTACGACGAGTCAGCTGGCGGCAAGATCTATCTGGTGGAAGACGAGGCCGACGTCGCGAGCTTGCAGGTCAAGGATCCGGATCAGCTTGCCTACGTCACACAGACAACGCTGTCGATGGATGACACGGCGCGCATCATCGACGCCTTGCATCGGCGGTTTCCCAACATCCGGGGACCTCGCAAGAAAGATATCTGCTATGCGACCCAGAACCGTCAGGATGCCGTCAAGCAGCTCGCCTTGGAGGCGGATCTGGTGCTGGTAGTCGGTTCTCCCAACAGCTCGAACTCGAATCGACTGCGTGAGCTGGCGGAACGCAGTGGCTGCGAGGCCTATCTGATCGACAAGGCCGAGGAAATCGATGAGCGTTGGTTGCAGGGCAAGCACCACGTCGGCGTGACGGCAGGCGCTTCGGCGCCGGAGGTGCTGGTACGCGAAGTGGTGGCACGCCTCGTGCTGCTCGGTGGCAGCGCACCGGAGGAAATGCAGGGTGTCGAAGAACACATCGTCTTTTCGATGCCGCGCGAACTGAGACCAATGCCTTAGACGGGCACGACCGCAGGCGCTGCCCTAGTTTCCCCGACAGCCTGCGCCCTCAGCGAGGTTGCCGCGTGGTCCAGCGGCGGCGGTGGTCGGCTGAGCAAAAATGATTTTCTCCCTCTTGCAGCGCTGCGCTCTGCGGGAGATGCAATCCACAGTGGCGACATTGCACGATGAGCTCTCCCGGCTTGGTGGGCTGCGGGGGCTGCGAGCGCTGCTGTTTACCGAGATAACGCTTGACGAAAAACCACACGATGGCACCGAGGGCGAGATAGGTCAGCAGACGGATGAGGCCCATGCGGTCGTTTTGCCAAAGCAGGAGAGTTTGGCCGACAATACCGCACCTTGGATGACCGAGGCCAGCGGGCCTCCGTCAACGATTCACGCGGTAAAAATGGTGCCAGGTGCAAGCTAGCGAACAGGCAGTGCAGCGACTTACGGTGACGATGGCGCAGGTCAATCCGCTGGTGGGCGATATCGCTGGCAATGCGACCCTGGTGCTGGACACCGCCAGACGTGCGCTGGCCTCGGGACCGGTTGATCTGCTGGTATTCCCGGAGTTGGTGCTCACCGCCTACCCGCCCGAGGATCTGCTGCTGCGTGCCAGCATCGAACTACGCATCGCCCGCGCGCTGCAGTCGCTGTGTGAAGCCAGCTTGCCGACGGCGCTGGTCATTGGCTACCCGGCGTTGGAAGGTGGACTGCTCTTCAATCGTCTGGCCGTCATTGACCACGGCCGCTTGCTGGGCACTTACGACAAGCAGTGTCTGCCCAATTACCAGGTATTCGACGAGAAACGCTACTTCACAGCAGGGCAGCAACCCCTGGTGCTGGAGCTGAGGGGAATTCCAGTGGCCTTCACCATCTGTGAAGACCTGTGGTTTCCGGCGCCGATGCGGCAGGCCGCCGACGCCGGCGCGGCGCTGGTCGTCAACATCAATGGTTCTCCCTTCAGCAGGACCAAGGCCGCTGAGCGGCTGCGCGTCATGCGGCAGCGCGTTGCCGAGACCTCGTTGCCGTTGCTCTACGTCAATCAGGTCGGAGGACAGGACGAGCTGGTCTTCGATGGCGCCTCCTTCGCGCTGGCTGCCAACGGGGATGCCGTTGCACGTGCCCGGCAGTTCGAGACGGACCTGGTGTCGCTGCAGGTCGAGCGTGTCGATGGCCGCCCGGTGACACTGCTGCCAACGGTGCAAAACACAGCCACCTGGCTGCATGGTCCGGCTGAGGTCTATGCGGCACTCAAGCTCGGGCTTGCCGACTACGTACGCAAGAACGGTTTCCCCGGCATCGTGCTCGGTTTGTCTGGAGGCATCGACTCGGCGCTGACGTTGGCGCTAGCCGTCGATGCGCTCGGCAACGGTCGCGTGAAGGCGGTGATGATGCCCTTTGCATACACGTCAGCCATGAGTCTTGAGGATGCGGAAGCCCAGGCGAGGCTGCTCGGCGTCGACTATCGTGTCATTCCCATCGGCCCCCTGTACGACGCTTTCATGCAGGCCTTGCGCAGTGAATTCGCAGGCACAGAGCCCGATCTCACCGAGCAGAACCTGCAGTCCCGTTGTCGTGGCGTCGTTCTGATGGCGCTGTCCAACAAGCAGGGCTCGCTCGTGCTGACGACCGGCAACAAGAGTGAAGTCGCGGTGGGCTACTCTACGCTCTACGGAGACATGGCAGGCGGTTTCGACCTGCTGAAGGATGTACCGAAGACACTCGTCTATGCGCTCGCCGATTACCGTAATGCATTGGGCACGGTGATTCCGTCACGGGTCATCACGCGGCCGCCGTCGGCAGAACTTGCCCCCGATCAGGTGGACCAGGACAGCTTGCCCCCTTACGACGTGCTCGACCGTATCCTCGAACTCTATGTGGAGCAGGATCAAAGCCTCACCGCGATCTGCGATCGAGGCTTCGACCCCGCTACGGTGGAACGCGTCATACGTCTCGTGGATCGCAGCGAATACAAGCGCAGACAAGCCCCGCCCGGCGTGAGGATCAGTGAGCGCGCATTCGGGCGCGATCGCCGCTATCCGATCACCGCTGGTTGGCAGCCCGGCGAATAGCGGCCGGCCCCCTGGGGAAACAGACGGGCCCGCAGCAGCGATTACCGCTCGGTTCAACAGGAGGAGGAAACAGCAAGATGGGCATGCGCGTCGCCTTGATCGGAGCCAGTGGAAAATCGGCAGCACGATCGCTGCCGTGCGTGCGTTCGGCGCCCGCTGGATTTCCTACGATGACTAAGTGATTGCGATGGTCGACGAGTTGGGGCAGGGCCGCTATCTGCGTGCCCGCTTCACCATCGGTTATTGACTCGTTGCGCGACGGCTACCTCTGAGTAGCTGCAGCAGCGCGGCCCCCAGCAGCAAGCCAAAAATCAGCACCATCACCGGGACCGGCGTGCCGTCGTACACTGCCACCAGCAGTGGACCAGCCAACGCGCCAAAACCGAAGCGCAGGGTGCCGATCACGGCGGACGCCGAGCTGGCCTGCTGCGGAAACTCGATGATGACGAGAGAGTCGGCGTTCACCCAGGCAACACCGAGGCAGCCGACGACGCCGAAAAATCCCAGCACCGTGAACGCTAGCCCGGCACCAGCCAGCGTGCCGAGGAGGAGCAGCAGGGAGCACAGCAGCGCGAGGACGAGGGCGGCTTGCAGCATGCGCCGGGGGCCGAAGCGGGAAACCAGTTGCCGGTTCGTGAGATTGGCAACGATGAGCGCCCCGGCAGAGCACGCGAACAGGTAGCCGAACACGGTTTCACTGACACCGAACCACGTGATGTAAAGGAAGGAAACGGCCGTCAGGTACACGAAGAAGGCCAGCGCCAGCAGGATGTAGGTGAGCAGGTCACGGTAAATACGCCGCTCCGCGAAAATGATCTGGTAGTTGCGCCACGGTGACTTTGGCGTGCTGTAGTGCACAGGTCTGGTTTCGGGCAGTACGCGCCACACCAGCACCGCCAGTACGAGCGGATAGCAGGTCTGGAAGGCGAACAGTCCCTGCCAGGGTCCGAATGCGAGCAAGCTGGAGCCGATGGCCGGAGCCACCAGCGGTGCCACCAGCATGATGGTCATCACGGTCGACATGCCCTTGGAAGTCTCCCGGCCATAGCAGTCACGGATCATGGCGGGCACCGTGACCGATGCGGCACTCCCGGTAACGCCCTGCAGGATCCTGCAGAGCAGGAACTGTCCTGCGCTGGCAGCCAGCATGGTGAGCAGGCTCGCCAGTGCAAAGCCGAGCAGACCCAGCAGCGCCAGTGGACGGCGACCGTGCTTGTCCGCCAGTGGACCATGCACCAGCATGCCGAGGCCGTAGGCCAGCAGAAACACACTCAGCGAATTCTGGATCACATTGAGGCTTGCCCCCAGATCCTCGGCGATCTGCGGCATGGCCGGCAGGTACATGTCCACGGCGAGGGGCGGTAGCGCGGCGATGGCGGACAGGAGCGGCAGCGGCAGGCGCTGGCGCAGTTGGGCGGAGGGGGCAGCGGGATCCATCAGAGTCCTGTTTGATTACGGTCAACCTCACGCGCAGCGGCTGGCGTAGCCTGCTTGTGATCGCTGTGCGCGATCCCCTGTGACCTGCCGGGGAAAGGCCCCGACATCACTCTACAGCTTGGGAGGAATGACCATGAACTTGATACCACGCGCATCCCTGTTTGAAAACTGGTTCGACCGTGATTTTCCGGGGTTTCGTCTGCTGCCGGAGTCGCGCGGCGAGCACGGCCTGTTGGCCGTCGACATCCGGGAAACCGACAAGGCCTACCAATTGAAAGCCGACTTTCCCGGGCTCAAGAAGGAAGAAATCAGCGTGACTCTCGACAACGGTGTTCTCACCCTGAGCGCGGAGCACAAGGAAGAAAAAGAGGAAAAGGAAAAAGGCAAGGTGATCCGCAAGGAGCGTCGCTTCGGCAGTTATTCCCGCAGCTTTACGCTTGGCGCCGGCATCGACGAAAAAGCCATCGTGGCGACCTTTGCCGACGGCGTGCTTGCGCTGGATGTCCCGAAGGCGGCACCCATGGCCCCCGCCAGCAAGCAGATCTCCATCAAGTAGCCAGATTGAACCAGCGCTGTTGCAGCAGGCCCCGCAGCGACAGTTCATCGCAGCAGCGCTGGAACGCTTCCGGCTCCAGCCCACGCCACCGCAGTTCGGGCGCGGCAGTCAGCTCGACGTCCGCCGCCACCTGAGTCAGCAGTTTGTTGCGGGGCAGCAGGTGGCGATGGGCCTTCAGCAAGGCCTGCACACGCTGGGCGCCTCGGAATTTCATGGTGCCGATGTGGTCGTGATTGTCGAGCACGGTTTCCAGATTGCCGAATTTCTGCAGCAGCTTCGCGGCAGTGGCATAGCCGACACCGGGTATGCCGGGCACGTTGTCGATCTTGTCGCCACTCAAGGCCAGCAAATCGGCGATCTGTGAGGGGTGCACGCCAAAATGCCGCTTGACGTCATGCGGAGCGAACTGCACACCCCGCGCGAAGTCCCACCAGCGGTCGTGCTCGCCGGTGATGACCTGGGTCAGATCCTTGTCAGCCGTCACGACGGTGATGGCAAAGCCCTGCTCACGGTAAAGACGCGCCAAGGTGGCAATGATGTCGTCGGCCTCGTAGCGTTCGCTGCCGAACTCCGCAATGCCAACCACACGACAAAACTGCCGACACTGCTCGAACTGGCGCTTCAGTTCGGGAGGGGCTGGCTCACGATTGGCCTTGTACTCGGGGAAGATCTCGCGGCGAAACGAAGAGCGCTGGCTCTGGTCGAAGGCGCAGGCAATGTGCAGCGGTCGTGCCTGCCGCAGCAGTTGATACAGAAAATCGCTGAACCCGAACACGGCGTTGGCAGGCTGCCCCTCGCGGTCGGTGATGCTTGTCTCGTAGCTGTGCCAGGCCCGGAAGATGTAGATACTGGCATCGATCAGGAAAACGCGCGGTGGCTGCATGGGGTCCTGGAGAGTGCCGCGCAGTCAGTGCCTGCGGCCTGGCGTCGCGGTCAGTCGAGCAGTTGGAAGCGGTCAGCATCCATCCACGCCGGAAAGCGTTCGCGCCAGTCGCGCAGCGAGGCCAGTTCGAGAGTGCAGTGGTGGGCACCGGGCTGGCTGCCGGCTTGCAGCACTTCTGATCCCTGCGGCGAGATCACGGCGCTGAAACCATCGTAGTCGAGGTCATTGCCGTCCCGACCGATGCGGTTGACCCCTGCCACGAAGCTGAGGTTCTCGATAGCCCGGGCCTGCAGCAGGGTACGCCAGTGCTGGCTGCGGGCAGCAGGCCAGTTGGCCACGTAGATCAGCAGGTCATAAGGTTCGGCCGCGGTGTGGCGGCTCCATACCGGGAAGCGCAGGTCGTAGCAGACCAAGGGCAGGATCCGCCAGCCTCGCCATTCAACCAGCAGCTTGCGGCTGCCGGCCCCATAGCGTTTGTGCTCGTCGAGCATGCGGAACAGGTGACGCTTGTCGTAGCTGCGCCATTGGCCATCGGGTGTCACGAAGTACAGGCGGTTGAAGCGCTGGCCACCCTCGCTGACTGCCACGCTGCCCGTGATGGCCGCGTCGAGGTCGGCTGCCTGCTGCTGCAGCCACGTGAGCGTGGGCCCCGGATGCGACTCGGCCAAGGCACCCGCTCCCATGGCAAAGGCGCTAGTGAACATCTCTGGCAGCACCACGAGGTCGGTCTTGCCGGCGAGTGCCGCAAGCTGGGGCTGCAGCAGCGCCAGATTTTGCGCGGCAGACTGCCAGGCAAGATCGGTCTGGATCAGAGTCAGTCGCAGTGTCGTCACCGGTGGCTCCTGCAGGCGCAGCTCGTCAGCCCCAGAGGGCGTTGGCGTGGTGCTCGATATGGTCGGCGATGAAGCTGGCGATGAAGAAGTAGCTGTGGTCATAGCCGGCATGCAGGCGCAGCGTCAGCGGGTGCTTGGCCGCCAGGCAGGCGGCCTGCAGCAGTTCCGGCTTCAGTTGGTTGACGAGGAAGCCATCGTCCTGACCCTGATCCACCAGCAGCGGCAGCTTTTCGATGGCCGAGGCTACCAGCGCACAGGTGTCGTACTCTTGCCAGGTGCTTCTGTCGGCGCCGAGGTAGCGGCCGAGTGCCTTCTCGCCCCAGGGGCAGTTGAGCGGTGAACTGATCGGCGAAAACGCCGACACGGCCTTGTAGACGCCGGGGTTTTTCAGGGCAATGGTCAGCGCGCCGTGGCCACCCATGGAGTGTCCCATGATCGAGCAGTTCTTCACGTCGAGTGGCAACTCGCTGGCGGCCAGCACGGACGGCAGCTCTTTCACGACGTAATCGTACATGTGGTAGTGAGTCGACCACGGGGCCTCCGTGGCATTGACGTAGAAGCCGGCGCCATGCCCGAAGTCCCAGGCCCTGTCGGGGTCGCCAGGCACGTCCGCTCCGCGCGGGCTGGTGTCCGGACACACGATGGCCACGCCGGCCTCCGCGGCATACTGCTGTGCACCGGCCTTCTGCACGAAGTTATCGTCGGTACAGGTCAGGCCGGACAACCAGTAGATCACCGGGACCTTGTTGCCACCCAGTGCATTCGGGGGTAGATACACGGAAAAGATCATGTCGCAGTGCAAGGTACTGCTCTTGTGTTTGAACTTGATCTGTTTGCCACCGAACATCTTGTTGGCACTGACCTGCTCGAGACTCATGCAACGTACTCCTTGGAAATGACAAGGGGGTCAGCGACCCCCTTGGTGGAATGCTTGTCGCGGCAAGCGCTCAGTAGAGAACGACGGAGCGGATGCTCTTGCCTTCGTGCATCAGATCGAAGGCGTCGTTGATTTTGTCGAGTGACATGGTGTGGGTGATGAGTGGATCGATCTCGATGCGCTTTTCCATGTACCAGTCGACGACTTTTGGCACGTCCGTCCGGCCGCGTGCGCCACCGAAGGCGGTGCCGCGCCAGTGACGACCTGTCACCAGCTGGAACGGGCGGGTAGATATCTCCTGACCAGCCCCGGCCACACCGATGATGAAGCTCTGGCCCCAACCCTTGTGGCAGCACTCGAGGGCCTGGCGCATCACCTTGACGTTGCCAATGCATTCAAAGCTGTAGTCCACACCGCCGGTCATGTCGACGATGCGGGCCACGACGTTGTCGACGTCTTTCGGGTTGATGAAGTCGGTCATGCCGAACTGGCGCCCCATGGCTTCGCGCGCGGGGTTCAAATCGATGCCGATGATGCGGCTGGCGCCCGCCAGACGAGCGCCCTGAATGACGTTCAGACCGATACCGCCGAGACCGAAGACAGCCACGGTGGAGCCGATCTCAACCTTGGCCTGGAAAACCACGGCACCGACGCCAGTAGTCACGCCGCAGCCGATGTAGCAGATCTTGTCGAACGGGGCGTCTTCACGCACCTTGGCCAGCGCGATCTCCGGTAGCACCGTGTAATTGGAGAAGGTGGAGCAGCCCATGTAGTGCAGGATCGGCTTGCCGTCGAGCGAGAAGCGGCTGGTACCGTCGGGCATGAGGCCTTTGCCCTGCGTCGAGCGGATAGCCTGGCAAAGGTTGGTGCGCGGGTGCAGACAGTAGTCGCAGTTGCGGCACTCGGGTGTGTAGAGCGGGATGACGTGGTCGCCTTTCTTGAGGGTCTTCACACCCGGGCCAACGTCGACGACGATACCGGCGCCTTCGTGGCCAAGGATGACCGGGAACTCACCCTCCGGGTCGTCGCCGCTCAAGGTAAAGGCATCGGTATGGCAGACGCCGGTGGCCTTCAGTTCCACCAGGACTTCGCCTTCCTTCGGACCCTGCAGGTCTACTTCACAGATCTCCAGGGGTTTGCCGGCGCCAAAGGCCACCGCGGCACGAGTTTTCATGGGGTCAATCCTTTTTATCGGGGAGTTGGGTGTTCGGAAACGTGTCGCCCGGATCCACTGGAGCGGCTGGCTACTGCGCTGCAGAACCAAGGTTGGATCGGGTCACAGCGGCGCAAATATACGAGGTTGACCTTGTTATGGAAAGCCGGAAAGGTAAAGGAAAAATGACTTTTTGCCGCCGGCGTGGCGGGCCGCGGCGGGCACGTTTCCCGACCCTGTAGGCACGGGTAATGGCCTATAATGCCGCGCCTTTGGCGGGGCGTCGCGGTCTCCCGCCGGGGTAGGATGGCTCAGCACTCAGCGAGGTGGTAAATGGCACAAGTCACATTCATCAAGCCCGACGGTTCCAGCTACGAAGTGGACGTAGCGCCGGGAACCTCGGTCATGCAGGCAGCGGTCGACAACATGATCGACGGCATCGTGGCCGAGTGTGGGGGCTCCTGCAGTTGCGCCACCTGCCACTGCTACGTCGACGAGGCCTGGGTCTCCAAGCTGCCGAAGCCCGACGGCATGGAAAAGGACATGCTCGAGTGCGTTCTCGAGCCGCGACCCAACAGCCGGCTCAGTTGCCAGATCGTCATGACTGCCGCTCTCGATGGCCTCGTCGTGCACTTGCCGGAGTCACAGTTCTGAGGCGGCGGAATTTTTTTGCTGAACGGGGAACCAATCGCGGGCTGGGCTGCTCCAAATGGTTGTGAGCCGGCCTCCCCTGTCGTGCTCACTCCCCTCGATGAAGTTTTATTGTCCGCTCCGTGAAGCGCGGACAGGGAACATTGCCCGGCCTCAGGCCGGGCTTTTTTTTGGCGTCTGCGTGGGCTCCCACAGACTGTCCTGACCGGGTACGTCGAGATCCCGCAAGATGCCCGGGTCCGCCACCTCGAGACGCAGAACCTCTGCTGCCCGTGACTTGAAGAGTTCGCGTGCCCCCGTGTCGCCGGCTGGCTGCCGCAGAGTGGGGAAAAACGCGCGTCCGATGCCGACCGGATTACCGCGCTTGCCGTCGTGGCAGGGCACCACGAGGTGCTCGGCGCTGAGGGCGTCCCTTACCGCCGCATGCGTGCTGGCCGCGACCCAGGGCATGTCGGCGAGGGCAATCACCGCGCCTTGCCAGTCACTGCAGTGGGCAAGGGCAGCCGCCAGACTGTGACCCATGCCGCGATCGGCGTCCTCGGCCACGACAACTTGCCACGCCGCCTGAAACGCCGTTGCCAGGTTTTCGTCTCCCGGCCGCAGCACCAGCAGACGGTGGACGAACAGCGGCTCGACGACCGCCAACGTCTCCTCCAGCAGCGTGCGGCCGGAGGGCAAACGCTGCAGTCGCTTGTCGGAGCCGAACCGTCTGCTGCGGCCGGCGGCGAGCACTATGCAGCCGATGCCGCCAGCAGCCGAGTTCATGCGATCCCGGACCTCACTGCCGGCCCGTGCGCCCGCAGCTGCGTCAGTTCGGCCAGGATGGCAATGGCTATCTCCGGCGGCGTCTTGCTGCCGAGCGGCAAGCCCACCGGGGCATGCAGCCGGTCGAGTTGGGACTGCGGAATATCCAGCGCCAGCAGACGATCACGCCGTTTGGCCGACGTACGTTCGGATCCCATGGCGCCGATGTAGAACGCATCGTGGGTCAGGGCCTCCAGCAGGGCCATGTCATCGATTCGGGGGTCGTGGCAGAGCGCGACCACTGCCGTCTGCCGGTCGATGATCTTGCCGCGCAGCCAGTCGTCCGGCATGGCAACCGTGAGCGCGGCCTTGACGGGTGGGGAGTTGTCCACGAGTTCGCGGCGCGGGTCACAGATCTCGACGTGGTAGTCGAGAGCACTGGCCATGTCCGCCAGGTACCAGGCCACCTGCACGGCCCCGATCAGCAGCAACTGGAAGGACGGGCCATAGGTGTGCACGAGTTGCCCCGCCTCCACGCGCAGCGGCTCGTGGCGTGGCACTTCGGCGAAGTGCAGCGCGCCACTGCCGAGATCGACGCGGCGCTGCACCAGTCGCCGTCGAGCCAGCAGCTCGGCGATCTGGCGGTACTGCACGGATTGGCTCGGTGCGATCGGCTCGATGACTACTTCCATGCTGCCACCGCAGGGCAGCCCGAGTCGCAGTACATCCTCGACGGCGACGCCGTAGCGCAGGTGGGCCGGAGCGCTGGTGGCCAGTTCACCCTTGAACAGACTTTCCCGCAGGTTGTCTTCCACACAGCCTCCCGACAGCGAACCACAGTGCTGGCCGTCCTCGCTGCAGGCGAGCAGCGAACCCACCGGTCGCGGGGAAGAGCCGAACGTGTCGGTGATGGTGCACAGCCAGCACTGCTTGCCGGCGGCCAGCCAATCGGCGAGCTGGTTGAGCACCTGTTGGTCGAGGCTGTTCATGCGCGGTTACCGGAACGGAGCGAGGGCCGCGATTATAGGCCACCACAGGCCCCGCGCCGGCAGCCCTCGGCAGTCACTGGTCGGGCTCAGTCCGGCTCGTAGCGATCCATGATGCGTCGCACCAGACCGCTGCGCACGATGTCGCTGCGTTCGAAGCGGTGAACGTAAACCCCCGGCAGGCCCTGCACCCGCTCGATGGCATCCGCCAGCCCATTGGGGCCCCGCAGATCGCTCTGGCGCAAATCTCCGTTGATGACCACCTTGGCCTGCTCACCGATTCGGGTGAGGAACATCTTCATCTGCGCCGGCGTGGTGTTCTGCGCCTCGTCGAGGATGACGAAGGTGTTGTGGCTGAAGGTTTTGCCGCGCATGTAGGCCAGCGGCGCACCGACGATGCGGCCGTGCCGCAGGCAGTAATCGACCACGCCGGATCCGAGGCGCTCGTTGAGTATGTCGCGAAACGCGTCGATGTAGACGGCGTACTTGTCCTCGAGTTCTCCCGGCAGGAAACCCAGGTTTTCCCCGGCTTCCACAGCCGGACGGGTGAGGATGATGCGCTCGATGCGGCCGGATTCGAGCGCTTCGGCTGCCAACGCACCGGCGCAGTAGGATTTTCCGGTACCGGCGGGGCCGATGCCGAAAGTGAGGCAGTGACTGCGGATGGCCGCGATGTATTGGTGCTGGGCGGGGGTTTGCGGGGAGAGGGGGGTCTTGCAGCGGTGCGGGGCGTAGGCAGTGGCGAGCTGAGAGCTGTGGGCGTTGAGGTCGACGATGTTGTGGTCGGGATCTGGCAGCCTGGACTTGCCCTTCCTGCGTGACTCCTTGCCGGGGCGACTCTCCTCCCGGTAACGCCCCCCGTATTCAGGGTTATACCGCGCCTGCCTGTTGACCTGTGCTCGCTTTGTCATGCTGACTGCCTCCACCGGATCGGCTTGCTGTGCCTGTGTCTGTCCTGTGTTACGCGCCCCTGCCAGCAGAGCGCCACACGGCGCTTACCGTAGAGTCACGTGCTGAAAGTTTTATAAAGAATGGGGGAATTTCAGGCGGTGACGAGTACCCTCCCGGCAGATTGACTGCGCCGCGGTACTCTATGGCTGTGCTGGAAAGGCACGACGAGCTAGGTCCTGATGACAGCCGCTGATTCACACGTGTGTCAGTGTGCCATGGCCGCCACGGCTAGACCAAGTGATTTTGCGGATCGGCTTGTCTCGCGAGGCCGATCCCGTCACGGGTGGCGGTACGCCGGTGCCCTGTGCCACGGCGATCGTGTAGGCTAGCGCCCGGTTCACACACAAATGAAGGGGAGCAACTGCATGAAACCCGTAAGCAACTGGCTCGGCCGCCTTTCGCTGCTGGTCCTTGGCCTCGCGGCTTCCACGCTCGAAGCGCAGCAGGATTTCAGTAACGTCCAGATCAAGCCTCACACGCTCGCCGAGGGTCTGTATTACCTCGAGGGCTCCGGCGGCAACATTGGCGTGTCGGTCGGGGACGACGGCGTCTTCCTGATCGATGACCAGTATGCCCCGCTGTCGGAAAAGATCATTGCCGCCATCCGGGCACTCAGCGACAAACCGATCCGCTTTGTCTTCAACACGCACCACCATGGTGACCATACCGGCGGCAACCAGAACATGGGCAAGGTCGGCGCCATCATCGTTTCGCATGCCAACGTGCGGACCCGCCTCGCTGCCGGTTTCACCGGCAACGATCTCACCAAAGCGCTGACCGCCGAGCAGAGCCTGGGTTTGCCGATGGTCACGTTCGAAAATGCCGTCGATTTCCATCTCAACGGTCATGAGATCCACGCCATGCACGTGCCGCCAGCCCACACCGATGGCGATGCTTTCGTGTTCTTCCGCGACCTCAACATCGTGCACACGGGCGACGTATTCCGCACCACCAGCTACCCGCGCGCCGACGCCACGGCCAACGGCAGCGTGCTCGGCATCATGAGTGCTTACCAGGTGCTGCTCGACAACTCCAATGACCAGACCCGCTTCCTGCCGGGTCATGGCGTGGTGAGTTCCCGTGCCGATGTGCAGGCCCAACTTGCCATGTTCACCACCATCCGCGACCGCGTGGCGGCTGGCCTGAAAGCCGGCAAGACTCTCGAGCAGGTGCAGGCAGACAAGCCCACCGCCGAGTTTGATGCCGCGTGGTCTGGCGGCAATGCCACCGCAGGCAGTGATCTGGTCGCCGTGTTCTACAACGAACTGAAGGCCCAGCAGTAGGCAAAACCCCTCACGTGCGTTTCCGTCCCTGTATCGATCTGCACCATGGCAAGGTGGTGCAGATCGTCGGCGGCTCCCTCGACGAGAGCGACAGCCGCGCCCTGCAGACCAACTTCACCAGCGAGCAGTCGCCCTCCCATTACGCGGCGCTGTACCGCGATGCCGGCCTGTGGGGGGGGCACGTCATTTCACTCGGCACGGGCAATGCCGACGCGGCCCTCTCGGCGTTGCGCCGCTGGCCGGGGGGGCTGCAGTACGGTGGGGGTGTCACGCCGGACAATGCCGGGCTCTTCCTCGATGCCGGTGCCAGCCACGTCATCGTCACGTCCTACGTATTTTCCGAAGGGCGCATCGACTATGCCCGTCTCGAGCACCTGCTGCAGCGTGTCGGCCGTGAGCGTCTGGTACTCGATCTCAGCTGTCGTCGCCGCGGCGACCGCTTCTACGTGGTAACCGATCGCTGGCAGCGCTTCACCGAGGAGGCCGTGGAGCCCGAACTGCTTGAGCGCCTGGCCCGGAGCTGCGCGGAGTTTCTCGTGCACGGCGTGGATGTCGAAGGACTGCGGCAGGGCATCGACGAAGAACTCATCACCTTGCTCGCCGCCGCCTGCCCGCGGCCCGTCACCTACGCCGGTGGCGTGCAAAGGCTCGAAGATCTGGATCGCGTGAAGCAGTTGGGCGGCGGTCGCGTCGATCTCACGATCGGTAGCGCCCTCGATATCTTCGGCGGCACTGTCCGCTTTTCAGACGTGGTGCGCTGGCAGCAGGCCCAGGACTAGTGTTAGACAGCGCCCGCTTCACGGACGACGGCGATAGTAATCCTGCAGAGAGATGCTGCTGCTGGGGCTCAGCACCATGCGCGCATGCTCGCGACCGAGCTGCCTCGGGTTTTTCGCGCCGCAGGAGTGGGCGATGATGCTGACTTCCTTGATCATGTTCTTCTGGTAATTCGCCACCCGCTCGGCCTTGTCGCTGGTGACGAGGCCACGCTGCAGCTTCGGGTCGTGCGTCGTGATGCCGGTGGGGCACGTGTTCTTGTTGCATTGCAGGGCCTGGATACAGCCCAGCGAAAACATGAAGCCCCGTGCGTTGTTGATGGCATCGGCACCCACGCAGAGGGCCCAGGCCACGTCGGCCGGGTTGATCAGCTTGCCCGAACAGATCACGCGGATGCGCTCTCGCAATCCATGCTCGACGAGCTTGTCCACCAACAGTGGCAGCGACTCGTGCAGACCAAGTCCCACATCGTCCATCAGGGTCATTGGCGCGGCACCGGTGCCACCGTCGGCGCTGTCCAGCGTGATGAAGTCGGGCGCATGGACTGCTCCCCGCGCAGTGACGCTGGCGAGGAACCCCTCCAGCCAGCGCTCATTGCCCAGTACGGTCTTGATGCCCACGGGCTTGCCGGTCAACTCGCGCAGCCAGGCGATACGATCGAGCAATTCTTCGTTGCTGCCGATGTCCTTGTGCCGATTGGGGCTGATCGAGTCCTCGCCCACGGTGATACCGCGGATACGGGCGATTTCCGGGGTCACCTTGACGCCGGGCAGGATGCCTCCCTTGCCGGGCTTGGCGCCCTGGGCCAGCTTGAGTTCGATCATCTTCACCTGCGGTCTGCCGGCCACTGCGCGCAGCTTTTCCTCGGAATAGTGGCCCTCGGCATCGCGCACGCCGTATTTGGCAGTGCCGATCTGGAACACGATATCGCAGTTTCCCTCCAGGTGGTAATCACTGAGACCGCCCTCGCCCGTGCACATCCAGCAGCCCGCCTTGGCGGCCCCGCGCGACAGGGCCTGGACGGCCGGCTTGGAAATGGCGCCGTAGCTCATGCCGGAGATGTTGAACAGCGAGTTTGTCACATAGGGCTGGCGGCAGAAGGGGCCGTAGACGATGGCCTCGGGTTCGGTCGCCTCCTCGTCGAGCACGGCGAAGGCCGCATTCGCGAAGATGACATGGCCTTCGCGGTCGTTGTCGCGCGTCGATCCGAAAGGCTGCGTATTGTCGATGTTTTTCGAGGCCCGGTAGACCCAGGAGCGCTGGGCGCGGTTGAAGGGCATCTCTTCACGGTCCATCGAGAAAAAGTACTGGCGGAAGAACTCGCCAAGCTTTTCGAAGAAGTAGCGGAAACGGCCGATGACCGGGTAGTTGCGGCGGATCGTGTGCTGGGTCTGGGTGATGTCTATGACGTAGAAGACGATGGCGGTCAGGACCAAACAGCCGACCGCGATGATGAAAGCGTGACTGAGGATGGTGGCCATCGTGGCAAAAAAACCGCTGCCGAATCCTGACGTACCACCCATGGCGAACTCCTGCCTTTACTGCCAGCTCAGCCTGTTACGACACGCTCGGTGAATGGATCACAGTGGATGTTTTCGGCGCGTGCTCCCTGCAGGTACAGGCGCTTGCGCAGCAGGTGCACGAGATCGGGAGCACCGCAGAGAAAGATACGGGCGTTGCGCAGGTCCAGTGCCGCCTGGTCCTCGCGCAGTACCTGCTCGAGCCGCCCCTGACGCAGGTCGGCCCGCTCGGATACTGCATCGATCACGCAAGGATGGTAGGTGAAATTGGCGTGGCGTTTCGCAAGTGCCCGCAGCTCCTCGGCAAGGTACAGCGTCTCGACACGACGACCGCCGTGGTACAGGCGGATCGGAGCCGTGTGACCTTGTCGCAGCGCATCGCGAACGATGCCGTACAGAGGCGCGAGTCCGGTACCCGTGCCGGCCAACAGCAGCGGTTGGCCGGCGTCTTCGCGGGCATCGTAGTGGCAGGTACCGTGCGGACCACTGAGAAAGATGCGGTCACCGGGCTGGGCGGCGGTAAACAGCCAGCCACTCCATTCGCCATGACTGGTGCGCCCGATGTGCAGTTCCAGTTCTCCCTCTTCGGCAAGATCGTTCGCCGTCGAGTAGGCCCGCACGCAGCCCAGCGGGTTGGTGGCACTCACGTATTGCCCGGGGCGACAGGCGAACAGACGTGAGCGATCGGCCAACTGCAGTCGCACGCGCAGTACTTGATCGTTGAGCGCCGTGAGGGAAGTGATCACCGACTCGATGGCGAAGTCGGTCAACCGGGGCGGTTCGGCGGCCACCGAGGTGGCGGGCACCCACTGGCAGGCCAGCGTATAGCCTTTGGCCTGCAGCGCAGGCTTGATCCATTTGCGCGATTCTTCGGTCGCCTCGCAGTCCACGGTCCGCACCAGGCAGGCCTGGCACATACCGGCCTTGCAGGCATAGGGCAGTGCCTCGCCGTTGCGCAGCAGACAGTCCAGCACGGACTCCTGCGGTTTGAGGGCCAGATGGCGATCGCGATAGGTCAGGGTACTCATGGCCGCAGTATAACGGTATTCAGTCGCGGTTCATGACCGCCCACAACGGCGCCCCACGTGCTCGTAGTGCGGGGACGGTTGATGGGCGATAATCCACGGGAATTCGCAGACCCCCCGCAGCGAGTGTTGCCGCGGTTCCGGAGCAGGTCCTTGTCGTCCACGATTGGTCCACATCTCTATCTTGCCTCCGCCTCGCCGCGGCGGCGGGAGCTGTTGAGCCAGGTCGGACTGCGGCATGTGGCCTTGCCGCAGCAGGTTGATGAAGCAGCACT
>Ga0255219_1000151_pt1 | contig 20097 bp, 16 predicted proteins | sample Miss_Colum_RepA__FD_183037 | JGI IMG/M metagenome (GOLD analysis project Ga0255219, IMG submission 183037) | Freshwater microbial communities from Mississippi River, Louisiana, United States - Miss_Colum_RepA_8d | ecosystem: Environmental > Aquatic > Freshwater > River | place: USA: Louisiana...
GGTGGCAAGCGAGGATGGGCGATCCATACTCGCTCGATGCCCCTCCAGCGATTGGTCGCTTTACTTGCAGGTAGAGCACCAAGAGGCTTCCGGCCCCATTTTTGCGCAGAGTCTTCCCAAGGGGCATCTTCTGGTTGCGTCCGATATCCTATTTTCCAGCGCCGCCGATGGCACCGGCCCCCGTGAGAAGTACGTGGGACGGTTTTTGCGGAGCCCAGTTCGCATGGGACAGCGGCTCAGCGAGTCCATGCTGGAGGATGGCGTGTCTGTCTTCGTTTTGCGGGAGAGTGTCCCCGCGCAGATGTTGTTGTGGAGTGGCCTTTTTTCCAGCGAGTTGCGACCCGCGTCAGCGCAACCCGCCAGTCGCTTGGTGACGCTCCCGATGTTGGAAGGATCTCGAAGCACGCGAGCCCTTCTCGCGGGCACTGTCGTGCTGGCGTCAGACATTGCACCAAGGCATGCCGTCATTACTGCTGCAGAGACCCTCCCGCGGGGAACGATGGTGTCGCCCAGGAACACGGTCCTAGGTTATCATTGGGGCCGACTTCCGGTTGACGCCGTCACAGAAACGTCTGCCCTGCCAAGGGCTTACACGACCTCCACGGTGACAGCGGGGACCCCATTACGTCTTTCCATGTTGCGTGTCGTGGCTCCAGTGGCAAAAGGGGAGGTAGTTAGTCTGCAGGTCCGACGCGGTATGGTGGAGGTCGTACAGCAGATGAGGGCGCTGCAGGACGGTCAAGTGGGCCAACAAATCGACCTTTTGAACGAAGAGTCCGGCGAAACGGTGCGTGGGGAAGTGACAGGTATTGGGCTTGCGCGCGTGCCATAAGGTCTGCCGTCGCAGGAAGTAGCGTGAAATATGATTAAAGTTCAGCGACTAACTGCCGACTTCATGCCGAGAGTCCCAGTAAAGTATGGGAGGAGAATCGATCATGACGACCATTAACAGCAGCGTGGGGCCGACGGTTTCGGGGCAAAGCCAGCCCCAAAAAGCCTCTGTGGAAAATCGTAAAAGCCCTCCGGAGGCCACAACAGCCGAGTCGGCAGGGGCTACACCTACTGCTCTGGCCGATCGACTCACGATGTCTACTGAAATGGAGGCCGCTATGGCTCCGGTAGATTTTGACAGTCAGAAGGTCCAGCGACTGAGGGAGGCCATCGCCAGTGGTGCGTATCCCATAGACCCGATGAAAATCAGTGAGAAGTTTCTGGAACTGGAGCGGCTTCTTTAATCTCTGAACTGGAAGTCTTTACAGTCCCTCAGTGACTCTCTCTGCGCGAGGCGAGTCAGGTAGATTGGCAGAAATGGAATATGAGCCCATTAATCGGCTAGAGGTACTAGCCGGGCTATTACGGCGCCTCAATGAGATGCTCGAGGACGAGTATGCCGCCCTTACCCGGGAGGAGATAACACGATTTGAGCAACTGCAAGCCGAAAAAGAGGTGTTGTTGGCTCGGATCACTGCAATCCCCATAGATGAACTCGCGAAAGAGTTGGGAGCGTTGGAGTCGCCCCCCCCCAAAGCCAGTTTTGACAAACTGCAACTCGCATGGCGAGACATGCTAGTTCTCGGAAGAGCTGGTGCCGACTTGCAAAAGCGCAATGAGTTGCTGATCAACAAGAAGTTGGCGGTCGTGCGCGACGCCCTCAAGGCTTTGGAACTGTCTATTCAGTACGATGGATCCGAGTTTTACGATCCGAAAGGCAGGCTTACCCAAAAGCTGCCCTAGGCTCCTACCACGTGGCGCCACTTTACTGCTACGTCTCGGGGGGTTCTTTGCCCTGAATCCAGTACGCCCACGCGAGCACTACTGCAACGGCCACGAACAGATCCTCAGGAATGCTCTGATCCAACTCTACTTGGAGCAACGCCTCAGCCAGCATTGCGTCTTCAACCAGCGGCTTTCCTACTCGTCTGGCGGCCTCGGCGATCAACCTTGCAGTCTCGCCGGAACCTGCAGCAACGACTCGTGGAGGCGCCAAAAGATCGTAATGAAGCGCAACCGCCTTTTCGTGTGTTTTCTCCGCCATGATAGCCCCTATGGGACTTGGCCAACGACTACATCGCTGGGAGGGTCTTGGCTTGGGCGCTCACTGGTGTAGATGACGCAGGAGTCCAAACCGATACCGAAATCATCCAATCTTGCCCTTAAATCCGGCACGCAAGTTCGAAGCGACTTGGCGAATTCAGTCTCGGGAATCCAAGCGATAACGGAAACACGGTGTCCGGCTGACAACTCAAAGCTGAGTGACAGCACCCGTTCCTTTTGCATTGCCACGTCCAAGTCGACTGACCAGGAGCCCGATTGATCTGTACCCTGACGAGATTTCCTAATCAACACTTCGACGGGGGGGCGGTCTTCAAACAAGAGCGGAAATCGTAACCACCCATCTCCCCAACTTCTGGCCTGGGCTGCCTCATAGTGCGCAGCATCGAGTCGGTTGGCTGCTGCGTGAAGATCATCGGATGCTGTATCAAACACACCAGACATGATGGACTTCCGAGATCGATCTTCCAATATGCGTAATAGGCTTGGCAGGTCTGACCGACTGGGGACTGTGCCCAACACGCCACTGGATAGAAGCGCCCTGTAAACCAGCAGGGGAGACAAATCATCACTGGAAATCAGAAATTTCTTGATGAGGCTTCTTATCTCAGCATCCTCCTGAAACAGAGTGAGAAGCCGACGCATCATTGGCGCGTACGCGCGGACGCTCTCTGAGGAGAGTGCGATAAAGAGACTGCGCAGGAATCCTTGCCGGTCCAGAACGGGGGCAAATCCATCAGTCGCCGCCACAGGCGGTGGGGGTAGACTTGGCGTCACCGCGGGCGTTTCCTGTGGCCTGAGGTAAACGCCGTAGGGGCTAAATTCAACTCGGAACCAGCTTGAGGATGAATGATACGCGCTAGTGTTAGCCGGCAACTGCAAAAAGCGCCCATCCTTTCCGGCCAAGATCAGTGTCGAGTTCTCCTTGGCAATCGTCGCCTGAATGACCTGCCCCTCTTGCAGGCCAAACTGGGACGCTACCTCCAGCGGAACCCGGTATGCATGTACCGTACCCCGATACGACGGAGGCTCAGGCAAGGTTACCAGCAAAGGCGCGACGGTATACAAATGAACCACCGACTCATGGGTATTTCACCCAGCCACTGGTGTCTCTCGGATAAAGTTCTCGGATACGAGCGGGATCTTCAAAAAGCAAGTCTTGAATATCTTGGGCCACGGGCACATCTAGAGACACCCCTGCCAATAACCAGTTCGGATTATTCCCACGAAACGCGCCGGGATTTCGCTCGACAAATGCTTGCCTCAGCACGCTTTTTCGAATCAGGGAACCAGGAAAAGCAAGCTCAATGATTTGATCCAACGTGTCGCCCTGTCGCACCTCGTATGCCCCCTCCAGCACCTCTGACTGCCTGCGGCTTCTGATATGCGAATCGAAACTTCCGTCGGAAAACAAGGCGAGTAACGCGGCATCAACTGAGGATTCTGAGGCGTGAGTAGCGGTAGCAGCCAGTACCGCAATAGCCACTGCGGCACCCAAAAAAACTGGGATTGGATTCTTCATTTTTTTACGTCCTCAGAAAGCCAGCGCCCATCTCGGGGCGTCAGTAATTGCTTCAGCGCCGGATACGATGGTCACGAAGCTCTCATGATTGCCTAGCAACGTAACTTCACCGATAGCTATCGAATCAGCGGCATTCGCATGAAGTAAGCCGCCTGACCTGAAAGCATCGCTCAGCAGCAAGAATCGGTGCCCGACACTCAATCCGTTGGCGCTTCCAAGGCGCAGAGTGAAGCCTTGGGTTGCAGGTTCAGGATGAAGCCGGTGCAGTACCATGTTGCAAGATCCTCGCCAAGAGTCGACTGCGCGGATGATTACCTCTGTGCCAGTGGTCAAGGCCCTGTAAAGTGTTTCAATGGGAAATTCGCGCATCAACACCCCATGGTCAATAGGGAGCTCCAACGCTAGTTGATGGGATAGCGGTTCTGGTGATTCAGGCCCAGCAAGGGTGAAGGTTATACCAAGCACCAACGGATCCCCACTAGACGAGGGTCGCACTTCAATCAGAGGATTGCGAGATACTATTTTTTTGGCAACTAAATTAATGCCCTGCAACATCTCTCGCGCATCATCTCTCCAGCCCGGCAAATTTCTCGACTCAAGTTGCCTTATTTCAATCGCCAGCTGGTAATCAGTCGCAACGATGTTTGAGGAAGCAACGAGGAGTTGCTGGTAAATCGCGCCTACTGGGGCTGCTTGCCTCATGACGGGTGACCAAAAACCTGCGTCAATCGCGTCAGATACCTGGTTGAGTAGGTGCGACACATCTTGGAATGCCTCGGGAATTGCAGGTGCATCGATACTTAATCCAATAGCAATATTGCGGGTGATTTCAGGATTTGGGCTGGATGCACAGCCGTTGCCTGTCAGCGGCCAGAGAGCAAGCGGGAGGGACTCTGGGCTGATTTCGGGAATCTCGGGCTCGGCCTGCAAATAAGAGAGAACACGCACTCCCTCCACTTTGATACTGCTTCCAAAGACTGTGGACTCGATCAACTTTCCGCTACTGTCAATGAAGCCGGCCGTCGCTACGCTCACCTCCTGATCAAGAGTTGCATCAAGAAGTGCCATCTTTATCAAGTTAAGCAGCTGTTCAGCGTCGGCGGGTTCAGGCGCGGATCTCGCAGCATCCGCTAGCAGGCATGAACACAACAGCGCCGCCACAGCTCTACGAATAACAGTAGTTAGATGCAGCTGCATGGCCTAAACGGCGTCCCGAGACAAGGCTCTCAAGTAGAGAATCCTGAGATCCCTCACTACTTTCCTTCGAAGAGAGAGCGTAACGGCATAGGTATCGCCGTTAATAGGCTCAATGCTTTCGAGTTCAGCGCCGTAAATAACGCCCTCTACTCTTGCTCTAAAGGATTCGCTGTTGATGGCGAGGTCTCCAATAGTTGTCTGGGAATCGACACGCTGCCCGAATACTTGCTCAGCCAGTGCCCGGTAGGCGTCTAACTTGGACGCCCTTATTGCCAGTAGCCGACGTTGCGCAGCATCCTCACTATTTTGTACAGCGATCACGGCGTAGCCTGTTGCAATAATCTTGTCACTTTCCTCAACCAAGCGCCGCACTGAACCAGCAGAGCGCGGCTCGATAGAGCCACAACTGCAAAGCAGTCCAGAAAGCAACAATAGCGATAACGCACAAGTCGAGCGCTTCATGAAAACTTCCTCCGATTGGGCCTGCAGGACGACTCCCAAGACCAAGCTTCCCGCGTTCAGTCTTTAAATCGGCACATTTCGTGCGGACTGTAGCAAAACAGCACCAACCAGCATGGCATACAACTTGCTTAAATTTTAAGGGATGCCATTCCTAGATCAGCATCTATCTTCAACCAACTGTTTTTAGGGGATTTTCTTGGTCTCGAGAGCACTGTCATATTTTGGACAACTCCAGTCCAACATTGAACTGTCCGGCCTCGCGGTTCCAGCATTCCTGATGCTGATCATCTCGATGCTGGTTGTACCAATGCCAGTATTTTTGCTCGATGTTCTATTTACGCTGAACATTGTGCTTGGCCTCGTAATCATCATGATCTCGATCAATGTTTCCAAGCCACTGGAATTCTCGTCCTTCCCCTCGCTGCTACTACTGACAACGATGCTCAGACTCAGCCTTAACGTAGCATCTACAAGGATTGTACTGGTACACGGGCACGAAGGGAGTGACTCCGCCGGCAAAGTGATTCAAGCGTTTGGGGACTTCGTTATCGCTGGCAACTACATCGTCGGATTCATCATCTTTTCAATATTGATGATCATCAACTTCATCGTAGTAACGAAGGGCGCAGGGAGAGTCTCAGAGGTAATCGCACGCTTTACCTTGGACGCAATGCCTGGGAAACAAATGGCAATAGACGCCGACCTGAATGCGGGCTTGATCGATCAGGCCACCGCAAAAAAAAGAAGAGAGGAGATCTCACAAGAGTCCGACTTCTTTGGATCAATGGATGGTGCATCTAAATTTGTCCGCGGCGATGCCATAGCAGGACTAATCATACTAATCATCAATATTGTAGGAGGACTGTTGATTGGGATGTTTCAGCACGGCCTCGGACTGGCAGAGGCAACGCGAATTTATGTTCTTCTGACCATTGGTGATGGACTGGTTGCCCAAATTCCTGCGCTCTTGCTATCACTTTCTACCGCCATCATCGTGACGCGGGTAACCACAAACGAGACCATGTCGAGGCAGGCGAGCCTCCAACTCGCTGATGGTCCCGCTTTCTACATAACAGCAACGATCCTTTTCGCGCTTGGAGTTATACCGGGGATGCCGCACCTAGTCTTTCTGGGCTTCAGCGCCGCTTCTGGCGGTCTTGGGTATTGGATATCCAAAAAGATCGAAGTGGCGGCCCAAGAAACCACAGCTAGCAAACCGGTCGAAGGTGCTGCCGAGACAAGTCAAGATGATCTTCTGGGTTGGGAGGACATAGAACAATCTGATCTAGTAGGACTAGAAATCGGGTATGGACTGATCCCACTAATCAACGGCGACTCAGGCGGTACACTCCTCACTCGAATCAGGGGGGTGCGGAAAAAGTTGTCGGCAGAAATCGGATTTTTGCTACAACCAATACGGGTTCGCGACAATCTAGAATTGCAACCAGATGCCTACAGAATTCTCTTGAAGGGAATCGTGCGTGGCCGAGGCGAAATTAAGATTGGCCATGAACTTGCAATCAACCCTGGAACCGTGAACGTGCCGCTCGAAGGAATCAAGACACGAGAGCCGACCTACGGACTCGAAGCTTACTGGGTACCTGCTGGCCAGAGGGACTATGCACGAATGTTGGGCTATACAGTTGTTGATTTCTCTACGGCGATTGCAACGCATCTGATTACAGTGCTAAAGGACAATGCCGCAGAGTTGATCGGACACGAGGAAGCACAAAAGCTCTTGGACAAAATAGCCGAGAAATCACCGAAGCTTGTGCAAGATCTAGTCCCTGAAAAAATGGGCCTATCGCTGGTCACGCAGGTTCTAAAAAATCTTGTCGCGGAAGATATCCCTCTCAGGGACATGCGAACCATTATTGAAGGACTTATATCCGAAGCTGCTAAGACAAAGGATCCAGACGAGCTTACAAGCCTGATCAGACCTCGACTGGGTAGAACCATCATGCAGTCTCTAGTAGAGCTCGGAAAACCGCTGCCAGTAATTACTCTAGAGCCTGAACTTGAGAGCCTACTCCAAAATACCCTAGCTCAAAGCAGAAAGGTTGGGGAACTGATTATTGATCCGAAAGTAGCAGAGGCACTCTTCGCCGCCTTGGTTACTGAACAGAAGGCTGCGGAAGAAAAGTCTCTACCTGCCGTTCTTGTGGTATCTCCAGGGCTCCGCCCTTGGCTTTCAAAGTCCCTCAAACAGAGGGCTCGAGGAATGACCGTGCTCGCATACACTGAAATTCCAGAGGATCAGAATATATCTGTTTTGGCCAAGGTCACCATAACTTCAAAACTTGAAAGCAGCGAAGGCTAAGCCGCATGATTATTAGAAAAATTGAGGCCAAAACGACAAAGCTTGCTCTCCAAGATATTGCAAAACTTTTTGGTGACAATTCTCTCATCATTTCGAATACCAGAAATGATGGACGAAATATCGTCTATTTTGCGCTGGATTCTCTCGCTGAAGAACCGATTGATATTGAACGCAGAGCAAAGGCACCTTCTGGAACTAAGGCGATCCAGAAATCCAACAAGGAATCAAAGAACGTCACCAAGATCAAAGCAAAAAGGATCGACGAGACCAAAGCTCTCCGTACAGATGGAGCGACCGACCTATCAGCCCCGCCTCTTTCAGAGCAGGTCTTGCAGCTTTCGGAGAGCATTTCCCAATTAACGATTTTACTCGCTAACAAAATAAGTGGTGGCCCATCTAGTCTTCATCAAAGCGTCGCAAAGCCTGACAAAAGATGTCTAGCGCAACTCGACAACTATACGGAGCTTCGATTGACTAGAATCGAGGAAAGAATCTTAGACCAAACTCTCGAACTAAAGAACATCTCGCTTTTGCTGCAACAGCAAGCCCCAAAAAGGCCCAATAAACTTGTAGAGTGGGATACCTTTGAGCTCAAGTTACCCAACATACAAGACTCAAAAGAAGAGCATGACACAGAATCCACTACGAACAGTGTTGGCAGCTTAACCGCTAGCTTGCGGATAGTCCTCACCGAGAGATATTCTGGAGAGCTTGAGGTAGGTGCACTTCTGCATAAACCTCAGCTCAATGCTCTCCCCAACGCTGTCTCGAGGGTCTGCGTATTTGCCGGACTCGGATGGAAGCTTGTAGGTATTTCTCAAAATGAGGTACGCACTTTCGCAGAACAGGCGGATTTAGTACGGATTCTTGGGGCCCAGGAAACTGGAGAGAAGGTCACTATCTTTATACCTGTTAGAGAATATCTGGATTGGTTAAAGGACTTAGTGGACAGCTGCGCCGTGTCGATTGAGACACTTTTTACGATGAAGTCCGAAAGTGATATCACTCGTTTTCTCACACAAACGCACAACATCAAGCTTGCATCGCAGTACAGAATTGAAGACTTTGGGGCGCCACCGGCTTCCATTTTTGACAGTGCAAACCTAAAGGCCAGTGAATTAGGAACTAGCCAGTGGCCTCCACGTTTTATTTTTAGGGGTCGTCGACAGTTTGGCCCTCTCGCCGCTGTGATCGGGCCGGCAGTTGGTAAAAGGCGCGTTAAGGCAAATCTTGTAAGCGACATTTTGGGAATTCTTTGCAAAACATCGGCTTCCTTTTGCGGGAGAGATCGGCATGTTTAGCGATGGAACGCACCGTACGGTAGCGATTGGTGTGGCGAGCGGAAAGGGAGGCGTAGGCAAAACAACGGTCTCGGTGAATCTAGCGGTGGCCCTCTCCAAATTAGGTGGCCGGGTGCTTCTTTTCGATGGTGACATGGGGCTTGCCAACGCTCAAATTGCCCTTAACTGCACGTTGGGAAATGATGTAAACCCCACCAATTCTGAGTCGCGCTACTTTTCCAACCTTGAAGAACTTATCGTACCCACGAATTATGGAATCTCCTTACTACCTGGCACGAGTGGAACCGCGGCACTCGCCAATTTAGGGAGAGAACAGGCAGTTAAGCTGGTTCGGAATTTTTCTGGATTGGCGGGGCGCTTTGACTATCTGGTAGTAGATACAGCTGCGGGCATATCGCAGAGTGTCATCACGCTTCTTGAGGCCTGCGACATTCGCATAGTCATAGGAACGAGTGAGGCAGCGTCGATAACCGACGCTTATGGATTATTCAAGTCGCTATGCCGAGCAGGTATACTTGACGAGTTATACTTCCTTCCCAACAAGTGCAACTCAATGAAGGAGGCCAAGCTTTTAACTGACAAGATGCATAACGTTATTCGTCACTTCCTGGGCATCGGTATCAGACAAATTGGCTCCATTTCGTTCGACTCTTTCGTGAATCAGACTTGGAATGAGTGCACTCCTCTAGTTTCGTGCGCCCCACATGCCCAAGTCGCAATGGAGATAATGCGAGTCGCAGAAACTATTTCCGGCTTGCAGGTCAGCGGCAAGCCCGCTGGTGCCATTAGTTTTTTTTAGGAGTAAGCGGGACCTCAACATGAGAACCTATCAATGGGTCCAGGGAAGAAGTGAAGAAGCGCTTTTTGTCGCCAAGTACATGCCACTGGTAAAGCAGACCGCCAGCTTTTTGAGGCCCCGCGTACCGGCCTACCTTGAAATGTCCGACATGATTCAGATCGGAACCCTCGGCTTGATTGAGGCGGCTCGTAATTATGACGAAAGTCAGGGAATTGTGTTTGAGTCGTTTGCAAAAATTCGCATAAGGGGCGCCATAGTCGACGAGGCTCGGAAGTTGTCGAAAATTTCAAGGTTGGCGCTTAAGAACATAAAGCGACACAAGGAGGCGGCCGATCACCTTACCAATCTTCTTGGTAAGGCGCCGACAAGTCGGGAGATCGCCGCGTTTCTTGGCATGGAGATCAGCGATTACGAAAATGAGAGGACTCACGCCAATTCTTTCAACCACCTCGAACTTGAATCTCTCCTCGAAACACAGGACTTTGACATTGAGGACAGCTGTGCCCAACCTCTTGATCAATTGGTAGATACGGAAACACAGCAGCAACTTGCAAGCGAAATTGCCCGTCTGGATGAGCGTAAGAAGCTCATCCTTTCCCTCTATTACAGAGACGAAATGAATCTTAAGGAGATTGGAGCAATAATCGGTGTAAACGAGTCTCGGGTTAGCCAGATTCTCAAGGCCACGATCAGCGAACTTAGAAACAAGGTCAGAGTACGGTGAAAGGGCTAAGTAATGATTTTTTCATTTGGGAAGCCCAGCAAAGAAAAGCTCAAGGAATTGGCCCTAAAGGACTATGAAAGAGCGGTGGAGATCTCTCAAGAGAAGTCCAGAATCTCGAAGCAGCACTGCCTTAGAACTGCACTTAGATGCCGAACAAATATTGACAAACTGTTCGTTGAAGCTGCAAAGAAAGCACAAATCCACGAGGTAGAAATTCTGGACGCTATCAAGCATGGTAGACGTATCCCTGAGCAGCCCAAGGCAGGCTGTTATCAGTTAGTGAAAGTGGCAGATGGGTACATGTATACCTATATCCCAGAAAAATACGCCGAGCTGATTTTTCAAATCGGCTGGTGGTACCAGACTGAAAAAATTAGCAAGGAAGCCGCCATTGAGAGAACCCAAGTGATTGCCGACGCCATTTGTGATGAACTAGGAGTTCTACAGCGATTCAGTATCCTCCAATTTCTCAAAGATGGGCCTGAGGACGAAGAGGATTTGGGTCCGATCACCTCATCAGATAGCGAATAGTTTTTTGTGAATCAGCTCGTTATTTTTCTGATTTTGGTTCTGGCGAGCATACCTCTAGTACTCCTTTTGTCTTTAATCGACCGAGTGAAGAAGGTTGAGAGCATAGCGCAGGAACTAATCAACTCGCTCGCAACTCGAGGAAAGAATAGTGAAAGTAAACGAGATCAGAGCTTCCTCGGTCTTGATGGTCGTGACCTTTGGCAGACGCTTTCCGGCATAACGACGACCTCCTCGGTCGAGCTTACACCTGAAGAAGTAGAACTCCTAAGAGCCAAGTACAGACCACTTTTAGAAAAACATGTTAGGCACCTATTCTCTGCGGGTGTCAAGGATGCAAAGGACGGCAAAGCACGCACAAGCCCAAGACCGGAAAAGACCTATGGAACACTTCGCGGCGAACTGACGGTGGCTATCCCGTCCCAGCAGGCTTCGGCGCTCTACTCCGCTGGATTTGAAGCTGCAGAAGCTAGTGGCGAAGGTTTAGCTCGGGTAATGGCGTCAGTCGGAGAGTGTCTGGCAAAAATCGAAGAATCAGTGGGTATTGCCATTCACTCCAGCTTAGTCCTAGATCTCATTTCAGCTAACAAGACTGACCCAGCCAACTGAAATACTCTGCCCCGTTAAATGGACTGGGCATGAGCTATACTCGGCGGACTCATGGCTGCGGCCGCTGTGCACACAGACCCTCACCTTGTGCGCGCGGCCCGTCGCCGGATTTTTTGCCAGCCCCTACAGAGAGGAAACGTCATGAACAAACTGCTCGCCCTTGCCCTGGGCCTCGGCATTGCCGTCGCCGCCCACGGTCAGGAACCTTACCCTTTCGTCAGTACGCCGATCGCCGAGTTCAATGAGCCCTGGGCACACGAATTCCTGCCCGATGGTCGCCTGCTGGTCACGGAAAAGTCCGGCACCATCCAGCTCGTGACCCAGGACGGCAAGAAGACCGAGATCAGCGGTGCACCCAAGGTGGCCTATGCCGGTCAGGGTGGCCTGGGCGACATCAAGCTTCACCCCGACTTCGCCAACAATCGCATCGTCTACATCAGCTTCGTGGAGCCCGGCGACAACGAAACCAGTGGCGCCGCCCTCGCCAAAGGCACGCTGAATCTCGACAAGAATGCCGTCGAAGGCCTCGAAGTGATCTGGCGCGCACTGCCGAAACTGGCCGGCAGCAACATCCACTTCAGCCATCGCATCCTGTTCGACAGCGAAGGCCACCTGTTCGTGTCGGCCGGCGAGCGCAACAACAATGCCGAAAACCCCGACAACGCCCCCGGCCAGCGGCTGGACAACAGCCTCGGCAAGATCCTGCGCCTGGACGACGACGGCAAGCCCGCTGCCGGCAACCCGTTTGCCAGCCAGGGCGGCATCGCCGCCGAAGTCTGGTCAATGGGTCATCGCAATCCGCTCGGCATCGCCTTCGACCCCACGGGCCAGCTCTGGAACATCGAGATGGCACCCCGTGGCGGTGACGAACTGAACCAGGTCCACCCGGGTGAGAACTTCGGCTACCCCTACCTGTCGAACGGCAACCACTACAACGGCAAGATCATTCCCGACCATGACACCGATACCTCCGGCAAGTACGTGGCGCCGAAAGCCTGGTGGAACCCGGTGATCTCGCCCTCCAGCCTGATCTTCTACACCGGCGACCAGTTCCCCGACTGGAAAGGCAACGCCTTCATCAGTGGCTTATCGTCGATGTCGATCGTACGGGTCATCGTCAATGCCCAGACCGGGGCGGCCGCCGAAGCGCAGCGCTTCGTGATGGGCAAGCGCATCCGCGGCATCGAACAGGGCCCGGACGGCAACCTGTGGGTGATCGAGGACGGTGCCGGCGGCCGACTGCTCAAACTCACGCCGCGCAAATAATCGACTGCTAAACCCCGGGGCGGGCAGCTGCCCGTCCCGGTGCGCCACCCGCAGGCGCTCCTCTGCCCGCACCGCGGCGCCCCAGCCCTCCGGCATAGTTTTTCCCCCATGGCTTCGGTAAAGTGACCTGCCAGTCGCTGTAGCCGGGAGCCTGTTGTGACCATCCATGTTGCGCTCAATCACGTCACCGATTACCACTATGACCGGCCGGTGACACTAAGCCCCCAAGTCGTCCGTCTCCGCCCTGCCCCGCACTGCCGCACCCGCATTCTCAGCTACTCCCTCAAAGTCCTGCCGGCGGAGCACTTCATCAACTGGCAGCAGGATCCGCAGTCGAACTACCTCGCCCGGCTGGTCTTTCCGGAGAAGACGCGGCAGTTCCGCATCGAAGTCGATGTCGTGGCGGAAATGAGCGTGCTGAACCCCTTCGACTTCTTTCTCGAGCCGAGCCACGAGCGCTACCCCTTCAGCTACGACGACAAACAGCGTGCCGAACTGGGCCTGTATCTCGAGCGGGGACTGCTCACGCCAGCGTTTGCCGACTATCTCGCCGCCGTGCCGCGCACGCCGGTGCCCACCATCAATTTCCTGGTCGATCTCAACCAGCGTCTGCAGCGCGACATCCGCTACCTGATCAGGCTGGAGCCCGGCGTGCAGACGCCCGAGGAAACGCTCGTGCAGCGTTCCGGCTCTTGCCGGGATTCTGCCTGGCTGCTCGTGCAACTGTTCCGGCACCTCGGCGTAGCGGCCCGTTTCGTCTCGGGCTACCTCATCCAGCTGGTAGCGGACGTGAAGGCGCTGGACGGGCCGAGCGGACCAAGCGCCGACTTCACCGACCTGCATGCCTGGTGCGAGGTCTACCTGCCGGGGGCCGGCTGGATCGGACTCGATCCGACGTCGGGCCTGCTGGCCGGCGAGGGACACATCCCGCTCGCCTGCACGGCCGAACCCGGCGCGGCGTCGCCGGTGAGCGGCGCCGTCGACAAATGCGAGGTGGAGTTTGCCCACCACATGCAGGTCATGCGCCTCTGGGAAGCGCCCCGCGTCACCAAGCCCTACACGGCGGAGCAGTGGCAGCAGATCGACGCCGTCGGTGCGCTCGTCGACCGCGATCTCGCGCGACACGACGTGCGGCTCACCCAGGGCGGCGAGCCGACCTTCGTCAGCATCGACAACCGCGACGCCGCCGAATGGAATACCACGGCACTTGGCGAGCAAAAACGTGCCGTGGCCGGCCGACTCGTGAAGGCCATCCGCGCGCACTATGCCCCCGAAGGTCTGCTGCACTTCGGTCAGGGCAAGTGGTATCCGGGCGAGCAACTGCCGCGCTGGTCGCTCAACGCGTTCTGGCGCAGGGACGGGCAGCCCATCTGGCGCAATGCGGCGCTGTTTGCCGACGAAAGCACGCAGTACGGCGTGGATGCCGCGAGAGCCGGCCGCTTCCTCGCGGCGCTGGCACGCAGACTGGGCGTGGACGAGCACGGCATCTTCCCGGCCTTCGAAGACACCTGGTACTACCTCTGGCGCGAACGCCGCCTGCCCGCCAACGTCGACCCCTTCGAATCCCGGCTCGAGGATCCGCTGGAGCGTGCGCGGCTGCGCAAGGTCTTTGAGCAGGGACTGGGCAGCGTCGTCGGCCACGTGCTGCCGCTCACCAGCAAGGGCCGCGCCTGGCAGAGTGGTCGCTGGTTCCTGCGCGACGAACGCTGTTATCTGCTGCCGGGCGACAGCCCGCTCGGCTACCGCCTGCCGCTCGATTCGCAGCCCTGGGTCAGCAAGGCTGATTTCCCCTGGCAGCACCCGCACGATCATTATCAGGAGCTGTCGCCGCTCGGGCCCTACCAGCAGATTCGTGAGCACGGCCTCGACTTCCACCACGACGACGGCGACCCCCTGCTGCGTCACGGCCATGACGACGTCGCCCACGCTGCGGGCCGCGAAGCCGGCGGTTTCGGCGGCGCCGCCACGACGGGCAGCGGCCAGAACGCGCCGCGACTGCAGGACGCCCGGCGCCCCAGCGACCCAACGCGCACACCGGAGCCCTTCGAGTCGGCTCACTGGATCACGCGCACGGCGCTCTGCGCGGAACCGCGCAACGGTCGACTGTACCTGTTCCTGCCGCCGCTGCAGGACGCCGAGGCCTATCTGCGTCTGGTCGCCACCATCGAAGCCACGGCCGAGGCCGAGCAGCTGCCGGTAATCCTTGAAGGCTATGAGCCGCCGCGCGATCCCCGGCTGGAAACCCTGCGGGTCACGCCCGATCCCGGGGTGATCGAAGTCAACGTCCAGCCGGTGGCCAGCTGGCCGCAGTTGGTCGAGCAGACGCGTTTTCTCTACGAAACCGCCCACCAGCACCGGCTCAGCACCGAAAAGTTCATGCTCGACGGCCGCCACACCGGCACCGGCGGCGGCAATCACTTCGTGCTGGGCGGCGCCACACCAGCGGATTCTCCCTTCCTGCGGCGCCCGAGCCTGTTGACCAGCATGCTCTGCTACTGGCTGAACCATCCGTCGCTGTCCTTCCTGTTTAGCGGACTGTTCATCGGCCCGACCTCGCAGGCACCGCGCATCGACGAGGCGCGGCACGAGTCGATCTACGAACTGGAGATCGCCCTCAAGGAACTGCAGCGCCTTCAGCAGGCGGGCAGCCTGCAGCCGTGGCAGGTCGACCGGGTCTTGCGCAATTTGCTGGTGGACGTCAGCGGCAACACCCACCGCAGCGAGTTCTGCATCGACAAGCTGTATTCACCTGACTCTGCCTCCGGTCGGCTCGGCCTGCTCGAGCTGCGCGCCTTCGAGATGCCGCCGCACGCCGAGATGAGCCTCGCCCAGCAATTGCTGCTGCGTGCGCTCATCGCCCGCTTCTGGCAGCAGCCCTATCAGCCGGCCCGTCTCGTACGCTGGGGCAGCGAGCTGCACGACCGCTTCATGCTCGGTCATTTCGTGTGGAGCGACTTCTGCGACGTGCTCGACGATCTCGCCCAGAGTGGCTACGCGATCCGTCCCGAGTGGTTTGCGCCCCACTTCGAATTCCGCTTCCCGAAAATCGGAGACTTTGCGGTCCATGACATTGCCGTGGAACTGCGGCTGGCGCTGGAACCTTGGCACGTCATGGGCGAAGAAGGCGATGTCGGCGGTACGGTGCGTTACGTCGACTCGTCGGTCGAGCGCTTGCAGGTGAAGGTACAGGGCATGGTCGACCCGAGACACGTGCTGACCTGCAATGGCCAGCAGATTCCGCTGCAGCCGACCGGCAACGTCGGCGAGTTCGTGGGCGCGGTGCGCTACCGGGCCTGGCAGCCGCCGTCCTGCCTGCACCCGACCATCGGCGTGCATGCGCCGCTGGTCATCGACGTGGTGGACACCTGGAAGCAGCGCTCGCTGGGTGGCTGCCAGTACCACGTGGCCCACCCCGGCGGTCGCAACTACGATACCTTCCCGGTGAACAGCAACGAGGCCGACGCCCGCCGGCTGGCGCGCTTCTTCCGCCACGGGCACACGCCCGGCCCCCTGCGCGTGCAGGCATCGCTGCGTAATCCGGACTATCCGTTCACGCTCGACCTGCGACGCTGACCCGCCCGCCCATGCAGGACACGATGGCCGATACACTGCCGCCCCCACCCATTGCCGAGCCTGCATCGCAACCGGTGCTGACTGCTGTTGCCGAGCCTGCACCGCAACCGGTGCTGACCGCCTACGCGCTGCCGGCCGAACGCTACGACGAGATGTTCACCGCCGCCGAGCAGCCGCGTCCGCAGTGGCGGGCGCTCTACGAGGAACTGCGCAGCACCAGCACGGCCGAACTCAACAAGCGCATCCAGAGCGCCGAGCGCCAGATCCGCGACAGCGGCATCACCTACAACGTATACACCGATCCCGATGGCCTGGACCGCCAGTGGGAACTGGACGTGCTGCCCTTCATGATTTCGGCGGATGAGTGGCGACAGCTGGAGCGGGGCATCGCCCAGCGCGCCCGCTTGCTCAACGCCATCGTCGCCGACCTGTACGGGCCACAGAAGCTGCTGCACGAGGGGCTCATCCCGGCGCCACTGGTGTTCGGGCACGTTGGCTTTCTGCGCAATGCCTGGGGCATGCAGCCACCGGGCGGGCATTACCTGCATCTGTACGCTGCCGATCTCACGCGGTCACCCGACGGGCAATGGTGGGTCGTGGCGGATCGGACGCAGGCGCCCTCGGGCGCGGGCTATGCGCTGGAGAACCGGCTGATCGTCTCGCGCGTGTTCTCCGAACTGTTCCGCCAGCAGAACGTCCGCCACCTCGCCCAGTACTTTGCCACGCTGCGCGACTCCCTGACCCAGCACGCGCCCCGCGGCGATGGACCGACACTGGCCGTGGTCTGGACCCCCGGTCCCTACAACGAAACCTATTTCGAGCATGCACTGCTGGCGCGCTATCTCGGGTTCCCGCTGGTGGAAGGTGGTGACCTCACCGTGCTGGGCGGCAAGGTGTGGCTGAAGACCATCGAGGGACCCCGCCGCATCCACGCCATCATCCGCCGCCAAGACGATACCTTTTGCGACCCGCTGGAACTGCGCGCCGATTCCACGCTCGGCTGTGCCGGCCTGATGGACTGCGTGCGGCGCGGCACGGTGCTGATGGCAAACGCGCCAGGTACCGGGGTGCTGGAGGGCGGCGCGCTGTACGGCTACCTGCCGCGCCTCTGCGAGCGCCTGCTGGGGGAAGCCTTGTTGCTACCCTCCATCGCGACCTGGTGGTGCGGCGAGCCGGCCGCCATGGAAGCCGCCCTGGCCCGCGCCGACCAACTCGCCTTCAAGGTCGCCAACCGGGGCTGGGGCCGCGACGCCCAGTTGGGCGACCAGCTGACGCCCGAGCAACTGGCGGTGCTGAAGCGCAGCATCAGTGAGCAACCGGAGCTGTATCTGGCGCAGGAGTTGGTGCAGGTCTCGCAGACACCCATCCTCGATATGCATGCCGAGCAGCCGCTGGCTTCTCGCGGCGTGGCGCTGCGCCTGCACGCCTGCCTGAACGGCAACCACCAGTTCACGGTGATGCCGGGCGGGCTCACCCGCGTGTCGAGCGAGGCGGATGCACGCATCGTGGCCATGCAGCGCGGGGGCAGCTCCAAGGACACCTGGGTGCTGCCAGAGGGCCCGGAAGACACGCAGTTTTCGCTGCTGCGCAGCACACTCACCTCGGCGGATCTGGTCGATTCCAAGGCCATGCTCACCTCGCGCGGGGCCGAGAACCAATACTGGTTCGGGCGCACCAGCGAACGCTGCGAGCACGTGGCGCGTCTGCTGCGCGTGGCGCTAAACGCCGTGCTGCAGGAATCCGAGGATGGCTTCAGCAGTCCGGTATTCACGCTGGCGGGCAGCTATGTCGTGGCCGAGGACGAGCGCCCCCTCGATCGCCGTCTGCTGGATGCCTGCACGCTGGAAAGCGAGGGGTTCGGGCTGGCGGCCAACCTGCGCCGACTGAGCCAGCTCGCCTTCCAGCTGCGCAACCGGCTCTCGCTCGACCACTGGCGTACCATCACCCAGCTAATGCGCAACCCGGCGCTCAACGAGACGGTGACCCTGTCGGAGGGACTGGCCTGGCTCGATACCGCGATCGTCGCCACCACTACGCTGTCGGGTTACGCCCTCGACAGCATGACCCGCTCCATCGGTTTCCGCTTCCTGTCGATCGGGCGCCGTCTGGAGCGGCTCAGCTTCCTCACGCGTGCCATCCAGCACGCCTGTCTCGAAGGTCGCCATTACGGGCTGACCTGGTTGCTGGAGCTGTGCGACTCCCTGATCACTTACCGCTCGCGCTACATGGCGCAGCCGGAATGGCTGCCGGTGGTGGACCTGCTGATCCGCGACGAGAGCAACCCGCGCTCGCTGCTGTTCCAGGCCGTCGGCATCAGCGACTACCTGCGCAAGCTGGAAGAGCGCCACGGCCCCTGCGGCCGCGAATTGCTCGAGCCGGTCATCGCCCTGGTGCGCAACCTCGATGCCGATCGCGAATACCAGCCGGAAAGTCCACGCTTGCTCGAGGCACTGCAGCAATTTTCCGTGGCCTGCCTCGCCCTCAACGCCCATCTGACGTCCCGTTTCTTCGCCCACCCGCGCGCCACGGTGCAGAGCGATCGCAACCTGAGTGATGCGCCATGAGCCGCATCCAGTATCAGGTCGTGCACCGCACCACCTACAACTATGCCTACCAGGTATTGAACGGGCAGCACTTCACGCACCTGACCCCCCGCCAGACGGCGCAGCAGGAAGTGCTCTGGCACGCACTGGAGTTCAAGCCGCGGCCGGCCGAAAGCACCAAGGGCCGCGACTACTACGGCAACCACTGCCACAGTGTGCTCATCCAGGTGCCGCACGACCGCCTGCAGGTGACCGCCACCACGCTGGTGCGCGTCGCGGAAATCGCCGCGGCCCGCGACTTTGGGCGGCGCAGCTGGGAACACGCGCTGCTGCCGTCGATCTACCAGACCGAGGCACTCGAGGTAGCCGACATGCGGCTGCCCTCGCCACTGACCCCTCTGCTGCCGGCCAGCCATGCCTATGCCGCGCGCTTCCTGCAGAGGGGCCGGCCCTGGCTGGAGGCGCTGCTCGACCTGACACAGCACATCCGGCAGGAGTTCGAGTATGACCCCGAAGCGACCGACGTCGACACGCCACTCGCCGAGGTGTTTGCCAGCAAGCGCGGCGTCTGCCAGGACTTCGCCCATGTCATGCTGAGCTGCCTGCGCAGCGCCAAGCTGCCGGCCCGCTACGTCAGTGGCTACATCCTCAACGAGCCCCCGCCCGGCAAGGAAAAACTGATCGGCAGCGATGCCTCGCACGCCTGGGTCGAGAGCTGGTATCCGGGGCTGGGGTGGGTCGGCTTCGACCCCACCAACGGCAAGCTCGCCAACACGGAGTTCATCACCATCGGCTGGGGCCGGGACTACGGTGACGTGACACCGCTGCGAGGCGTGGTGCTCGGCGGCGGCGAGCACGAGCTCGACGTGCGCGTGTCGGTCACCCGACTGTAAGGCACAGCGCGCGCCGCCACGGCCACCCGCCGGTGGGGAGCGCCGCCAAGACCTCTGCGTTCCTGTACCTCGCCGGGGCTTTCGTGTATCCTGCGCCGCCGTTTTCCCATACTGCTCAAGGTCTTAACACGGTTCGCACACAAGACCACGCAGATTTGCGGGCAGTGATACCCAGCACACCCAACTCATCACCCAACACACCATCGAAGAAGGCGTCATGAACGATTTATCCCTCTACAGGAACATTGGCATTTTCGCGCACGTGGACGCCGGCAAGACCACGACCACCGAGCGCATCCTCAAGCTGA
>Ga0255219_1000157_pt1 | contig 19689 bp, 20 predicted proteins | sample Miss_Colum_RepA__FD_183037 | JGI IMG/M metagenome (GOLD analysis project Ga0255219, IMG submission 183037) | Freshwater microbial communities from Mississippi River, Louisiana, United States - Miss_Colum_RepA_8d | ecosystem: Environmental > Aquatic > Freshwater > River | place: USA: Louisiana...
GACTCTGTTGAGACGGGCCACATTAATGGTAGCCCGCTCGGTATATGCAAGCGTATGCAGCCGCTTACTCCGACGTACTGAAGGTGATGTTGTACACACCGCCAAGACGGACCTGATCCACTGCAGTGAGAATTACCCCTGTCTGAGCTTCTTCATCCGCAAGGATGAGGGCCCCGATGTCATTGGCCAGAGCCTTCTCTCGCTCCACGTTTGCCCGTATGGCACGAACATCGACGATGCGATTGTTGAAGAACACCTCACCCGTATTGAGGATCTGGATCTGGATGTTCTTGCTCTCGGCATTATCGGGCTGATTGACGTTGGTAGGACGGTTGACGTCGAGCCCGAACTCTTTCACGAAAATGGCGGTGATGATGAAGAAGATCAGCAGATTCAGAACAAAATCCAGCATCGGGGCTAGATCGATCCCGTGCGAAGACTCAGCTGAATCTGACGACCCGTGACGTTGCATTCTCATAATCAGAAGCTCAATTTGTCCGACAGGAGTTCCGTCTCACGACGGGCCCGCGTACGGAAGTAGTGGACCGGATACAAACCGGAAATACTCACCGCCAGTCCCGTCATGGTGCAGATCATCGCTGTGGACACCCCGCTGGCCATGGTGCGCGCATCGGCAGACCCGCGAATGGCCATGGAGTCGAACACCTCAAGCATGCCGCTCACGGTGCCCACCAATCCCAGCAAGGGAGAGAGTGGGACCAGCACCTGCATGAGGGGGAAACCGGCGGTCATTGCGGCATTCACCTTGGAGATTAGCATCTGGCGGATTTGACGAGCACACCAGGAGGAGTGATCGGCGCGGTTCGTCCAAGTCTCGTTGGTCTTGCTCACTAGCCGTGGCAAAACGGCGAAGTAGAAAACGTAACGCTCAAGAATGATCGCCCACATGATCACCCCCGTCATGAAGATCCCGAACACATAGGGACCTCCTTCGCTGACGAGCGCGTCTACGGCGACGTAGAAGCTGAAATTATCCATGTTTGCGCTTCTCGAGGTTCTCGGCCAGGATGCCTGCGCTCTGTTCGTCAAGAATCTGCACGATGGAGCGGGACAGCGAGTTGAGCAGTGCGTTAGCGAACAGCATGGGCACGGCGATGCCGAGACCAAGCAGCGTTGCAATCATGGCAGTACCGATACCATTGGCCATTAGTTTCGGGTCGCTTGAGCCGGTTTCGGTGATGCTCTGGAACGTCAGGATCATACCGATAACCGTACCGACCAAGCCGAGCAGAGGACCAGCAGCCACGACCAGACGCAGCAGAGGCTGGAAGCGCTCGAGCTTCGGCACTTCACGCATGACGGCTTCGGAGATGCGCAACTCGGCAATTTCCGGCGCTTCATCAATGCTCTTACCGTCACCTTTGAAGGCAAGCAGTACGCGACCCAGCGCGTTGTTCTTCTTGGGATTGCCGAGATCACGCAACTGCGCCGAGACACCGAGTCGGGCAAAGATCAAGTAGATCAGCTGGAAGAAGAAAGGCAGCGTACCTGCCGCACCCACCGCAAGGATGGTGTAGTTGATTTCGACTTCACCGCTGGTGATTCGTTCGACGAAGGTCGGACGCTCTACATACATGTTGAGCAATACGCCGCGGGTAGAGTCGACGACGGTATTCACGTAACCGCTGGTGGCAGCTGCCAGATCAGCAGCGGCCGGCAACAGTTCAGTGGGCTGACGTGGCATCACGTTCAAGCGGGCCAACTCGGGCAAATATGAAACGAACTGACCGTCAGCAATGGCACTGAAGGGCCCGATACGAATCACAGTCGCATTGCGCGGCGTGCCGTTCGGCTCGACAACTGCACCGTTGTACTTGGCCACCTCACCGGTTGCCGTCATTTCTCGGGCAATTTCCATCCAGAGACGCTCAAGCTGTGCAGTGGTCAGCACCCGCTCACTGGTGGCCACCGCCTCCAGGAAGGCGATGCGGCTGTCGGTATCGCTGGCATATTGCGCGTTGATGATGGATTGCTCCATCGGGCTCACGGAATCACCGGCCACCTGTCGGGCCAGACCAAACACCTCGCTCACGCCCAGCTGACTGGCTTTTTCGCGCAACTGCGTGTTCAGCTGGTTGATTTCAAGATCATTGTCCGAATAGGTGCGGGTCTTGGCATCCACCTGAGTCTGGACGGCTGAGCGCTGCTGATTGATTCGCTGCATGGCGGCCTGCTTGTCGGCGGCGCTCATGGCGTTGTACTCGGCAGAACGCTGCTGATACAGAGCGTTTTCAGCTTCACGCGATGCGCGAGCTTCCGCCAGGATGTCGGTCAGCGTTTGGGCGCAGGTCAGAGTAGAAAGGCTCACGGAAGCAAGCAGGGCAAGGCCGCCGCAGAATTTACGAATGTTCATGTTCATGACGGGTTGACTCCGACCTTAGTTGGCTTGTTTCGGGGCCGGAACCGGCACATTGAGAAGTTCGGGAGCGCCTTCGGCACGAGCAACGGACAGCGCCTGCGCCACGTTGTCTGCGTACTCTGGCGACTGTACCCACTGCTTTGCAGTTGCATCCCAGTATCCGGTTTCGCTGCCATCCAGCGTCTGATACATCAGCGCCACGCGACCGAGCTGGACAAACTGAACGGTGCGCGCACTGGCGCCTTCACCGAGCGATCCTTCGTAGGCACTGAGGGTACGGCCGTATTCCAGCTCGATCTGGTAGGCCTCGAGGATACGACGGTATTTTTCGGAGATGGCCACGTCGGCGCGTGCCATCAGGTCGACTAGGTTACGCACTCGGTTGCTGCGCTCTTCGAGGAAGAAGGGGATATCCGCCTTCACGAACTGATCAAGTGTGGCAACCATGCGCTCCATCAGCGGCAGCACTTCACGGTTTGTGGTTTCGATCTCGGTCAGCTGTGTCTGGATGGAGGCTTTTTCGGCTTCCTGAGCATCGACCTGCTTCTGCAACTGATCGTTGTATTTGTTGAGAGAGTCAAGCTCGGCAAGGGCTTGGGCGTATTCGTTCGCCAGTTCCTGCGTCTGATCTACCAACCCGTTTACGGTTTCCTGGGTGGCAGAAACTGCTGCGTTGTTTTCGTTCTGGGCGGCAACAGCGGCTGCGTTCACAGGTTGTTGCTGGGCGAGCAACTGGGTGGAGGCAAAGGTGGCCGGAATCACGGCCAGCATCACCGCTCTGCGCATGGTCTTGGTGGCGCGCTTGCCCAGTATCGTGGTCGATTGCATGGTGAACATTGGATTTACTGTCTCCCCCTAAAGAAGAAAAGTGCGAAAACTAAAAAAGTACCTGCCCCAGCCCATCGCGGGCTACAAACCGGATACGCTGCATCAGTATCAAGTCTCTGGCACCAGAACCGCTTTGTAATAAAGGTTTGGTAAACCCTCATGCAGTTCCGATCTGGATACCGACGGACGAGACCTTGGCTTCGCCTTCGGTGCAACCTCGAACGACGAGTATGCAATCCAAAGCAGATAATACCTAACGCCCAAATATAACCTCACAATCTTTTGACTGCCAAGTACCTGAGCAAAATAACTCTGGTGGTTTTAGCAGGAATTTTCGATAGGTGTTCAAGCGCCAAAATTTGGCGCACGACAAGAGCGAGACCGTGCGGTTCCGGCACTGAAAATCACGGCACTTTTCACCATTTCAGGTCGATGCGCACCACTGTTGGGCATAGAGAATTTCTGCGTGCGCTCACGCCTCGCTCAAAGCCGCTGATGCTCCCCGGGGCGACTGCTGCGCAGGTCGATCTGATAGGGCGGTCGCTGCTTGACTTCATCATAGATTCTTGCCACGTACAGACCGATCAGCCCGAGACTGAACATCAGAATGCTGGCGATCAGCAACAGCAAGAGGATGACCGTGGAGAAACCATCGGCGGCGTGACCGGTCCACTTGTCGTAGATGGCCTTACCGCCGAACACCAGACTCAGGAGAAATGTCAGCCCCCCACACCAAGTCACGAGTTGCAGGGGTACGGAGGTAAATGACACCAGTGAAGAGACCGCGTAGCGCAGCAGGTTGGCACTGCTCCAGCGCGACGAGGGCCTCGCACCCTCGGCCACCTCGAAATGAACTTTTGTCGAGGGAAACTGCAACCACGAGATGAGGCCACGAAAGAATCGTCTCCTTTCCGGCAGGGCAACGTAGACCGCCACCACCTTGGCATCGAGAAGCTTGAAGTCAGAGTGATGCTCGATGTCGAGATCTGTGGCGGCCCTGAACAGTCCATAAAAAAGTCGAGCGCCCAACCCCCGAAACCAGCCTTCTCGACCTCTGCTGGATTTACAGGCCTCGACGACGTCGGATCCAGCCAACCAGGCCTCGAACATCGGTAGGAGCAATGAGGGTGGGTGCTGCAGATCTCCATCCATGACGACAACGGCGCTGGCGTCCTTCGCGGCGTTGAGGCCAGCAAGGATCGCCACTTCCTTGCCAGAGTTGCGCGCGAGTCGGAGGTAGGCGATTTCGCTACCCAATGCGAAGTGCTCTGCAAGTCTGGCGGGAGTGCCATCAGAGGATCCATCGTCTACCACCAGAACGGATGCCTGCACGCCAGTGCGTGTGGCAGCCAACGTGGCTTCTGACAGTATGAGCCGCAAACTCCTGATGAGCGGTTCCCCCTCGTTGAACACCGGGACAACGATGACAACATGCGAGCTTTGCTCGGGATTTGCTGCTGCTTTTGGAGTCATGTTTAGCTGAGCCGGTCAACAAGGCCGGTACCCTAACATACTCCCGGGCGGCAGCGGCATGCCGGCGGCCTCCGTTCCAGCCCCAGAAAAACGGCGGGGCAGTACCGGGGCTGCTAGGCAGCAGTAGCGTGGCTGGATAAGCTGTCGCCCCGCATGGTGGGAAGCTGGCATCAGCCTCGGCGCTAAACCGGATTTTCCTGTGCCGTGCACTCTTCGTTCCCGGGTAACTCAACGCCCACTCCTTCCGCTTCCGTATAGATCTTGTCCCATGCGCCACCTGCGGTCCCTGTTGCCCCTGTTCTGCCTGCTTCTGGCGGTTTCACTGCTGTTCTGGCACCGGGATACCGTGCTGGCAACCGTGGATGCGGCGCTGCTGCGCTTGTCACCACCACTGGCTGGCCTGCTATTCGTCGTGGTCTTCATGTTGGGTGAGGCACTGTTGGTTCCGGGTGCACTGCTGATGGTTCTCGGTGGCGCAGTGTTCGGCATGGCCTGGGGCTTCGTGCTGAACATGATCGGTTTCACCAGCGGCGCGGCATTGGCTTTCCTGATTGCCCGCAGCCAACTGCGCGGCAAGGTCATGCGCTGGCTGCCCGCAGGCACCGTCTCCTTGCTGGAAAGCCATGCGCTTGGGTCCTGGCAGACCGTGGCGGTGGTCCGCATGGTGGGAATCATCCCTGGAGTCCTGCTTAATTACGCACTGGGGCTCACGGCCCTCAGTTTTCGGACTTTTCTGTGGGCTTCGGTGCTGTTCACACTGCCCACCGGCGGACTTCTTACCTATGCGGGGGCGGCCGGCGAGGAATTTGTGCGTGAGGGCAAGCTCGGCAACCTGCTGCTAGCCATTGGCTTGCTGGCTATGCTGGCGGCGGGTGCTGAAATCTGGCGGCGCCAGCTGCAGCGCCGTCGCAAGCAGCCTTGAAAAATCGCTGGAAACGAACGGAATCGGTGCAGCAACGTCCAGCGTAATCGCGTGTCAAACCCGCTGCACGCTGCTATTTGCGGCGCAGCGCATCCTGCAGCAGGCTACCCAGACTGCCGACTCTGTCCGCTGTCTCGGGTTTGCGGCTGGCCGCCGAACCACGATCCCTGCGCTCTCGGCGCGTATTTTCACCCTCCGCTACCCGCTGCTCACTGCCACCCGGCATGTCATCCAGCCTGAGCGTAAGGGCGATCCGTCGGCGCTTCTCGTCGATATCCAGCACCTTGACCTTCACCACATCACCAGTCTTCACCACCGTGTGCGGATCCTTGACGAACGACTTGGACAGCGCCGAGATGTGGACTAACCCGTCCTGATGAACCCCGATGTCCACGAAGGCTCCGAAGTTGGTGACGTTGGTCACCGTCCCCTCGAGCACCATGCCGGGCCTGAGATCCTTGAGCTCTTCCACTCCCTCGAGCAGCGAGGCTGACCTGAATTCCGGCCGCGGATCGCGCCCGGGTTTTTCTAGCTCCTTGAGAATGTCGCGCACGGTCGGCAATCCGAAGCGCTCGGTGGCGAAACGCTCGGGCTGCAGGCTGTGCAGGAAGCTGGTATCGCCAATCACCTGCCGCAGTGATCTCCGGCTTTCCTGAAGAATCCGCTCGACCAACGCATACGACTCCGGATGTACGGCCGAGGCGTCCAGTGGATTTTCACCTTGGCTTATGCGCAGAAAGCCGGCTGCTTGCTCGAAGCACTTGTCACCCAACCGCGGGACTTTCTTCAAATCTTCCCGCGACCTGAAGGCTCCGTGCTGATTACGAAAGCTCACTATGTTGCTGGCGATCGAGCTACTGAGACCGGAAACACGCTGCAGAAGGGCTGCGGAAGCGACGTTGACCTCGACTCCCACCGCGTTCACGCAGTCTTCCACAACAGCCTCGAGCGCCTGACTCAGTCGCGACTGACTCACGTCGTGCTGATACTGACCGACGCCGATCGCCTTGGGTTCTATCTTCACCAGTTCTGCCAACGGATCCTGCAGCCGACGCGCGATCGAGACGGCCCCCCGAATGGAAACATCCAGATCCGGAAACTCCTCGCGCGCCACGTCGGAGGCCGAGTAAACCGAGGCACCAGCCTCGTTGACCACGACCTTGTGCAACTTCAGGTCAGCATGTTTCTTGATCAGCTCCCCAGCCAACCGGTCGGTCTCCCGGGACGCTGTGCCGTTGCCAATGCTGATGAGGGCCACACTGTGCTGTCTGCAACTCTGCGCCAACAGGGCGATGGATTCATCCCACTGGTTGCGGGGCGCATGCGGATAGATCGTGAAGTGCTGCAGCAGCTTGCCGGTCTGATCGACGACTGCACACTTGACGCCGGTTCGCAGGCCGGGATCCAGACCGAGGATGACCTTGTTGCCTGCCGGCGCTGCAAGCAGCAAGGCCTTGAGGTTGGCGGCAAAAACAGCGATCGCTTCCTCGTCGCTGCTTTCGCGCAACTTACCTAGCAAATCCGTCTCCATGCGCAGCAGCAGCTTCACTTTCCAGGTCCAGCGCGCGACTTCCTGCAGCCACTTGTCGGCCGACCGACCCTTGTCCTGCAGCGAGAAATGCTCGGCAATCATGGATTCGCAGGGATCGCGCTGATCCTCCTGCACACCCTGCACCCCGATGCTAACCAGCAGGAAACCTTCGTTGCGCCCGCGGAAAACCGCCAGCGCGCGATGCGAGGGCACTTTTGCGAGAGGTTCGTGGTAGTCGAAGTAGTCGCGGAACTTCTCTGCCTCCGCACGCTTTTCCTCGATGACGCGGCTACGCAGCTCGGCGTTGGTCCAGAGAAATGACCTCAGCTTGCCTGCCAGCGCGGGATCCTCGGCAAAGCGCTCCATGAGAATGTATTTGGCTCCCTCGAGGGCGGCCTTGCTGTCAGGCACTCCTTTCTCCGCAGCGATGAAGTGCAGGGACAACGCCAGTAGGTCAAGGGTGGGATCCGCCAGCAGCTGCTCGGCTAGTGGCAGCAGCCCGGCCTCCGTGGCAATCATGCCCTTGGTGCGGCGTTTCGGTTTGAAGGGAAGGTACAGGTCCTCGAGCTCCGTCTTGGTGAGGGCAGCCGCGATTTGCCGCTCGAGCTCGGGAGTCAGTTTCTGCTGTTCCCGGATGCTTTCCAGTATGGACTGGCGCCTGTCCTCCAGCTCGCGCAAGTAGCGCAGACGCACTTCGAGATCGCGCAGCTGCAGGTCATCGAGCCCGCCCGTGACCTCCTTGCGATAGCGGGCGATGAAGGGAACGGTGGCCCCCTCGTCGAGCAGTACGATGGCAGCCTCGACTTGCGCGGGCTTGACGGATAGTTCCTGGGCGATCTGAAGGCTAAGAGTCATGGGCTACTTCGGCAGGGATGGGGAGTGGTGGGAGCAGCAAGCCTGCTCGTGCGGCGACGACTGTCGCTGACGAAAGATCGACCGTGCGGGGCGCTCGATCGAGGAAAAACCGTACGCGCGGCGCACCGTGGCAGCTTTCGACAGCAAAAAAAAGCCCGGCAGACGCCGGGCTCTCTTCGAAGTCGCCTGCAGACGACTTACTTGGCGCTGCGCCAGCTACCGTCGACGTACTGGGAACGTACGACTTCGGCGTAAGGCACGGGGCTGACACGGGCGCGGATCTTGGTCTGGGTAGCGCCCGGCTCCACGGTGGTCTTGCCGGTGCGTGGGCTCTCGCCCCACAGCAGCACCACTTCCGTTCCGATAGCCACATCGGCATCTACGGTGGCCAAAGACAGCATGGAACGCTCGTTGTACGAGTATCCGGAGAACATGGACAGACCGACGATCTTGTCGCCACCCATCACAGCATCAAAGTTGCTGTTGGCGTAGTTCGAGAGCGGCAACTCCATGTACTTGGCGTGGTCGCCTTTCTTGAACAGCGAAGCGAAGGCACCCACCACGTCATCGCTGTTCCAGGCCAGCGTGACTTTGCGGCGATGCTTGTTGCCCTGAATTTTTTCCAGCGCGCTGCGACCGATGAAGTCATGGTCGAACTTGATGAAGGGGCCGTAGCCGATTTCGTAGGGGGTGACGTAGTAGTCTTCGATGTTGCTGGACGCGAAAGAACCGCCGATGGCACCGGTGGCTTCGTAACTGGCGGCCGGCAGCCACTTGCGGTAGGCCTCCATTTCCTTGCCGGTATACACGGCCGGCAGCGGCGACGGAATCCAGCCGGACTCCAGGGTGTTGGTCGCGTAGGCGCGTGAACCGACCGGGACGATACCGAATTCGGCACCTGCCGTGAGGATGGCGTCTTTGATGCGATCGCCGTCTTCGTAGGGGCCCCAGATTTCCAGACCCGGCGAACCTGCCATGCCGTGACGCAGGGTGCGCACCTTGGTTCCGGCGATGTTCATGTCGGCCATGTGGAAGAAGTTGAGCTGTTCCAGCTTGCCGCCGTGCAGTTTCTCGATGACGGCCCAGGCATTCGGACCCTGGATCTGGTAGCGGTAGCTGATGCGCTTGACCGGCTTGCCGCCCGGACGCGACGGGGAGCGATCATCGTGGATGATTTCGACGTTGTAGCCACCGGTTTCCGCGTGGTAACGGATCCAGTTCGCGGATGGGGCGCGACCCACGAACACCAGTTCGTTCTGGGCGAGGTGGAACAGGATGCCGTCGCCGATCACATGGCCGCTGTAGCTGACAGGCACGTACTGCTTGGCGCGGTTGACTGGGAAGTTGGCGAAGGAGTTGATTGCGGTGTCGGACAGCAGCTTGATGGCGTCTGGGCCTTTGATGTAGATGTCGACCATGTGGTGGCTCTGGTCGAACAGCACTGCACTGTTGCGCCAGGCATGCTGCTCACTGCGCCAGTTGTAGAACTCGGGGGCCACCACTGGGTACACATAGGCACCGATTTTCGAGTTGCGCAGCAATTTGACGGTGTCGCCGCCGTTCTCGTTCAGTACATCCTGCAAGCTTTTGCTCATGTTGTTGCCGTCCTCTTGATGTGCGGAAAAAAAGCAGCGCGGACTGTACACGCTCGCCTAGGCCATTGCAATGAACCGAACCGTCTGGTTCGCATACTTTTTCCCCTGTGCGCCTCTTCAGGCGGCCGGCGAATAACCCAACAGGGATTTGTATTCCAGGAACTCCCCGAAGGCCTCGTTGCTGAACTCGCGGCCATTGCCGCTGTGCTTGAAACCACCGAAGGGTACGTTCAGGTCCAGCCCTGCACCGTTGATGCTGATGTAGCCCGCCCGGATGCCTGCTGCCACGGCCCGTGCATGGTCGAGGTTCTTGCTGTGAACGTAGCCGCCAAGGCCGTACTCCGTATCGTTGGCAATCTCCAGTGCCTGTGCCTCCGTGTCGTAGCCGAGAATGCACAGGACCGGACCGAAGATTTCCTCGCGGGCAATCTCCATGGCATTGCTGACGTCCCTGAAGACCGTGGGCTTCACGAAGTAGCCGACCTCCAGACCCTCCGGCTTGCCAGGACCGCCGGTGACCAGCCTCGCACCCGCGCGGACACCGCTCTCGATGAGGCGCTGGATCTTGTTCCACTGGGTGTCCGAGATGACCGGGCCCATGCGGCTGTCGGCGGCCGGATCGCCGGGTTTCCAGCTCTCGGCGACTTCCCTGGCAATGGCGCAGGCTTCGTCCATGAGTTTGTTCGGCACCAGCATGCGCGTCGGCGCCCGGCAGCTCTGGCCACTGTTCATCATGACGCCGTTGATGCCACTGGTGATGGCCGCCCTGAGATCGGCATCTTCCAGCACGATGTTCGGGCTTTTGCCCCCCAGCTCCTGATGGACACGCTTGACGGTTTTGGCCGCGGCCTGCGCCACCTGGATACCCGCCCGCGTGGAGCCGGTGATCGAGACCATGTCCACCCGCGGATGTTCGGCCAGCGCCTGTCCGACCTCATGCCCCTCACCCTGCACGAGATTGAACACGCCCGGCGGCAGACCAGCCTCGTGCAGGATCTCGGCAAAGATCATGGCCGAAAACGGGGCGATTTCCGAGGGCTTCAAGACGACGGTACAGCCTGTGGCCAGCGCCGGCGCTACCTTGGCGCAGATCTGGTGGATCGGCCAATTCCAGGGGGTGATCAAACCGCAGACTCCGATGGGTTCACGCACCACGCGACTGGTCCCGCGATCCTCTGCGAAGACAAAGTTCTCGAGTACGGCGATCGCGGTCTTGAAATGATTGACACCGATGGCGGCCTGCGTGCCCTCGGCCAGCCACTTCGGTGCACCCATCTCTTCCATGATGGCAACACCGAGTTCGGGCACGCGCCGGGCAAAGATATCGACCACCCTGCGCAGCAAGCCGAGGCGTTCCTCACGGGAGGTCCGCGACCAGGCGTGGAAGGCGGCAGCAGCGGTCTGCACGGCACGATCGATGTCTGCCGCCGTGCCGAGGCTTACCATGCCGGCCGGGGTTGCCGTGGCAGGATTGATGACTGCGCGGGTTTTGGGCACCACGGGATCGACCCAGACACCGTTGATGTAGAACTGCAGGGCTTGTCTCATGTGTGCACTCCACCTCGCGCCGCAGGCGCTGTCATGATGCTGGCGGCGCAGTATATGCGCGACGACCAGGCTATTTCCTGCTGCTGTCGCCCAGCAAGGGCACGCCGGTGCCGGCAGCCGGCGACAGCAGTCCCGTCTGCACGTAGGTACCGAGCTTGGCCCGCGTGTCCATGATGTCGAGATTGCGCATGGTCAACTGGCCTATGCGATCCTGCGGCGAAAACGCCGAGGCGCCCTTTTCCATGGTCAGGCGCTCCGGGTGATAGGTGAGATTCGGGCTGACCGTGTCCATGATCGAGTAGTCGTTGCCACGCCGGAGTTCGAGCGTGACTTCGCCCGTGATGGCCTTGGCCACCCAGCGCTGCGCTGTTTCCCTCAGCATCAGCGCTTGGGAATCGAACCAGCGACCCTGGTACAGCAGGCGACCGAGGCGGCGACCATTACTGCGGTACTGTTCGATGGTGTCCTCGTTGTGGATGCCGGTCACCAGCCGCTCGTAGGCGATGTGCAGCAGGGCCAGTCCCGGCGCTTCGTACACGCCACGGCTCTTGGCTTCGATGATGCGGTTTTCGATCTGATCACTCATGCCGAGACCGTGGCGACCACCGATGGCATTGGCTTCGTAGAGCAGGGCCACGACATCGCTGAACTCCTGGCCATTCAGCGCCACCGGCACCCCTTCCTCGAAGCGGACGCTGACGGTTTCCGGCTTCACGCTCACGTCCTCGCGCCAGAAGGCGACGCCCATGATCGGCTGCACCAGGGTGATGCCCTTGTTGAGGAATTCCAGTTCCTTGGCCTCATGGGTTGCACCCAGCAGGTTGGAGTCGGTGGAGTAAGCTTTTTCCAGGCTCATCTTGTAGGCGAAACCGGAGCGCTGCATGTATTCAGACATCTCGCGGCGACCACCGAGCTCGTTGATGAACACCTGATCCAGCCACGGCTTGTAGATGCGCAACTCCGGATTGACCAGCAACCCGTAGCGGTAGAAGCGCTCGATATCGTTCCCCTTGTAGGTACTGCCGTCGCCCCAGATGTTGACGTTGTCTTCGCGCATGGCAGCCACCAACATGGTACCGGTGACAGCACGCCCGAGCGGCGTGGTGTTGAAGTACGTAGTCCCGGCCGTGGTGATGTGGAAGGCGCCGCTTTGCAGAGCAGCAAGACCTTCGGCGACGAGTTGGGCGCGACACTCGATCAGGCGCGCACCGGCGGCGCCGTATTCCAGCGCCTTGCGGGGAATGGCTTCGTAATCGGACTCGTCGGGCTGACCCAGATTGGCGGTGTAGGCGTAGGGAACCGCGCCCTTTTCGCGCATCCAGTGCAAGGCCGCGCTGGTATCGAGCCCTCCGGAAAACGCAATGCCGACTCTTTCGCCTTGGGGCAGACTTTGCAGAATGGTGCTCATCGTAGGGCTCCTGAAATCCGGCGCGCATTGTAGCCGGGCAGCAGGGCACTGGCATCCTCGAATACAGCAGAAGAGCGCGTCGACTTGCCGCAGCCCGCTGATTATGCTGCCGCACCGACAGCGAAGAACTTTGCCCGGCAACCATGGAAATCAGCGGCTATCGCATCACCACCGACCCTGCGGACTTTGATCTGGACGCCATCCATGGCTTCATCGGCCGCTCCTATTGGGCTGCAGGCATGCCCAAGGCCCTGCTGGCCAAGGCCATCGCCAATTCCCTCTGCTTTGGCATCCTTGCCGACAGTGGCGAGCAGGTGGGCTTTGCACGCGTGATCACCGATCGTGCCACGTTCGGCTACCTGTCCGATGTCTATGTGCTGGAGCAACATCGGGGCAAGGGGCTTTCCAAGTGGCTGATGACTCACATCCTGCAGCATCCGGAATTGCAGGGACTGCGACGATTCAAGCTGGTGACGGCCGATGCGCACGGCCTCTACGCGAAATTCGGATTCACCGCACCCGCCCGCCCGGAACGCATCATGGAGATCTTCGATCCCGAGGTGTACCGACGCCAGCCGCGTTAGGACTGTGCCTGCAGCGCACGCACCAGCAACTGCAGCACCAGCCAGGCAAAGGAGCCTGCCAAGGCGTCGTCGAGCATGATGCCGAGTCCTCCCTTGATGTGGCGATCGAAGTAACTGATCGGGAAAGGCTTGAGGATGTCGAAAAGGCGGAACAGCAGGAAGCCGACCACGATCCAACCCCAGCCCGGGGGTGCCACGAGCATGGTCAACCAGAAACCGACGAACTCGTCCCAGACGATGCCACCGTGGTCATGCACACCGAGTTCCTGTGCGGTGCGGCCGCAGGCCCACAGCCCCAGGGCGAAGCTGGCCACCAGCACAGCGAGGTACAGCGGCACCGGCAACTGGGCCAACAGCAGGTAGCAAGGGACTGCCGCAAGGGTGCCGGCCGTCCCGGGTGCCCGAGGGGCCAGACCACTGCCAAAACCGAAGGCCAGCAACTGCCAGGGGCGAGACAGGTCGGGACGCGGCAAATCAACCATGGCGCAGTGCTGCTGTCGGTGGGGAGGAACTGCATTTAAACGCCAAAGGCGGCGAGCAGCCACTCCCCGCCAACGGGCACGAACTGCGGGGCTCTGCTATACCGAGACGAGGCAGACCAGACGATCCTGTCCGGCGACCGGTGGACTCGCTCCATCGCTCGACTTCGGCACTTTGGCAATGCGGATACACCATGCCCAGACCACAATCAGCACCCGCCGGAGTTTGCCAACACCACGGCTTTGCTCTCGTGGAATCGCTGCTGTGCCTTGGCCTGCTGGCCTTCGCGCTGGCCGGCTTGGTGGGGGCGCAAGTGGAAGCGCTGAGGCTGGGACAGACGGCCTGGCTGGATACACAGGCACAGTGGCTGCTCAACGACATGCTCGAACGGCTGCACGCCAATCCGGCCGGCGGCGATTACACGCTGCGCTTCGGCGAGGCGGTTCCGGCCTTGCCGGTGGACTGCGAGCAACTCAGCTGTTCCAGCCAACAACTGGCTATCTACGACCTACGGCAGTGGCGGGCCCGTGTCGACGATGGCAGTGTGCTGCCCGGAGCCGAGGGTCAGATCCTGCGTACCGGCTCTGCTGAATGGGAAGTCTCCCTGCGTTTTCACTGGCGTGGAGCCGGGTGGTCCGCGGCGGACACCGTCACCCGTACGCTTACTGTGCGCACGAGGCCCTGAGCATGCACTGCGACCGACTCCCGTTCTGGCAGCGTCTGGGTCCGGGCACGCAGCGCCCACTTGCCTGGTTGATCAACAGGCCGGCTGACTACCGACAGCAGCGAACAGCCGCACCCGCCCGGGGGTTGACCCTCATCGAACTGCTGGTGGCACTCGCCCTCTCGCTGGTGGTACTGACCGGTGCACTGGGGGTCGTGCAGGATGCGTCCGGCAACTTCGCCGTGGCACGCGAATTGGCTGCGCTGCAGGAAAATGCCAGCACGGCGCTGCGCCTGCTGACGGCGGACCTGCGCCTCGCCGGCCATACTGGTTGTGGCCTGCGTCCCCCGCGTCTGGCCAATGCCATCAGAAGCACGTTTCAGCACTGGTACCTGCAGCCGCCCGGTCTTCAGGGTTTCGACTCCACGGAAGGCCGGGGCGCGTTGCCGGCCGAGTTCCGAGCGGCCGCGCGCGCGGCAACGGATGCCCTGATCGTCCGCCGCGGCGAGTCGAGCCGTCTGCAATTGCAGTCCCCGTTCGCGCACGACACGACGTCGGCGCGTCTCTTCCTGAATGGTAACCACGACTGGCGCGCAGGCCAGCCCCTGCTCCTGGCCGCCACCGACTGCAGCCAGATCGCCCTGTTCCAGCACTCAAGTTCCCACGGCGCGGTCAATACGCTGAGCCATGACGTGGACTCGACGGTACAGCCGGGAAACTGCAGCCCACGACTGGGCGGAAACTTCAACTGCGCAAGTCTGACTGGTGCAGAGACTCTCGCCTTCCCTGCGGGATCCCGCCTGCTGTCGCTGCAAAGTGCCGCCTACTACGTCGGCCACTCCCCGTCCGAGCCGACCCTGCCCTCGCTGTTCCGCGAGCGTCTGTTACTGAATGCGACCCAGCGCAGGCCCTACACGGCCGCCGAGGAGCTGGTGCAGGGCGTCGAAAACCTGCAACTGCTGTACGGGGTTGACCTGCAGGGACAGGACGGTAGCGTAGATCGCTACCTGCGGGCCGGGGACCCGGCGCTGGACTGGCAGCGGGTGCTCAGCGTGCGTGTCACCTTGCGTGTACGCTCCCTCCGACCCGTGCTGCCGACCGCAGCGGCTTTCGAGCGCATCGAGGATGTACCGGGAACGGACGGCTCCGATCGCTACCTGCGGTACACGCTCGGCACGACGGTGCGCGTGCGGAACGCGGGTCTACGATGAAACCGACCTGCCTGCGAACCGCGCTGCCACAGCAGCAGCGCGGCATGCTGCTGGGCCTGACACTGGTCCTGCTGCTTATCATCAGCCTGCTCTGCCTCGCCAGTCTCGAGGGCAGTGTCATCCAACTGCGACTGTCCTCCCGCAGTCAGCAGCAGCAGCGCATCTTCGAGGCCGCCGAACGGGTGCTCTTGGCTGCCGAAACCTCGCTGGTCAGCAACAGCGCGCTGCTGCAAGGTCCGATCAGTGGCCCCGAGTGCTCCTCACTGTGTTTCACCGCCGACTGCTGGAGCGGCTACTGCTTCAGCGGCACGCATGCCGACGACTGGCAGCGCTGCAGCGTGCCTGGCCGAGCGCTCGAACCGGCCGCCGACGGCGCGCTGTGGGCAGCAGACAGCGGCAGGACGCAAGTCGTCAGTCTGGGCGACACGGACTTGCTGGGCCGCTACCTCGTGGAGTACTGGTGCTTCACGGCAGCCGACTCCATGCAGGCGCTCGCCAGCAGCAACAAGGCGAGGCTGTTTCGGGTCACTGCGCTCGCCACGAGTCTGGACGGACAAGCGCCCACCTTCCTGCGCAGCTTCCTTGCCATTGCGGGTCAGACCACTACGGCATCGGGCGGGTCGGGCGCTGCGCTGCCCGCACGTGGCCGCCTTTCCTGGGAGACACTGTCGGGTGGCTCTGCGCTGTGACCATCCCGGAGTGACTGCATGAAGCACAGGCATCACGCCGGATTCACCCTCGTGGAACTGCTCGCCACACTGGCGATCGCGGCGCTGCTGCTCAGCCTTGCGCTACCGAGTTATCGCCAGCAGGTGCTGAGAGCAAACCGGTCAGTGGCCTGGCAGTCGCTGCAACGTTTCGCCGCACTCCAGGAGGTCTACTACCTGCGCGAGGGTCAGTACGCGGCGACTCTCGAGGCACTGCGCGGGGCGACAGCGCAGGACCGCGCGCCGCCGAGCAGGGACAACCTGTACACCATCAGCCTTGTCAGCCACGGCGACGGAACGGCGTGGCTGCTGCAGGCAACGGCCGTCGGCTCCCAGCAGACCGATCAACTCTGCGCTACGCTGAGTGTCGACCATCTCGGCAGTAAAACCGCCACCACCGCCACTGGCGACGCCACAGACGGTTGCTGGTAAAGCGGCCTCCGAACCACTGCAGGCACAGCGACAGACGGAGGCTGCTGCTGCAGCCGAGCAGTCCGCTCAGGGCGGGCAGGTGACAGGCTGGTTGCCCGAGCCGTTCTTGCGGCCGTCACCGTCACTGTCCACGGCCACCCTGACCCGGCCGGTCTGGGCAATCAGCAACTGCTGCGCATAGCGGGCATCGTTGCCGAGCGGACACCAGGTGAAGCTGCCGTTCTGTTGCCGCGTTGCGCCATCGGCAGCGTAGAGCAGCACGGCACGGCGCGGAAACGAGGCAAAGCTGAGCGAGGCTGGCTTCGGCTGCCAGGCATGCCAGCGCAGCAGCGCTGCCTCGCTGTCGGGCAGTCCGTCGTCGTTGGCATCATAGAAACCGAGCACGCCATCCTGCCAGCGGCCGGAACACTGCCGGCCATCGGAACTGCCGCAGAGACCCACGGTACGCCCACTCGACAGCGCGGTACTGCGTGCGAGGCTCAACAGGCGTTGCAGCGCGGCAATCTGCACCTCGCCCTGACGTGCCAGCCACAGACTGCGCAGCTCGGGCCAGCCAAGCCCGAGCATGAGCGCGAGGATGGCAAGCGCGCACAGCAGTTCGGTGAGGGTATGGCCGCGCGGCTGTTGCATGCTGCAACTCCGTCTGCACCTTGGGGGCAAGGCTCAGTGAAGTCGCCATTTCGCCGCTTGTAAAGGCGCGATTTGCCGGGTTCAAGCGAAGTGTTGGTAGCCGGACGCTACGACCGGGACTCGGCGTCCGCCGGCGTCCAGGACCTCCACCTCCGCTCCAGCCACCACCCGACCGATGCAGGTGAGTAACACCTGCAACCGAGCGCCGAGTGCTTCGATGGGCTGGTGGGCGGCGGGCGGCGCGGTAAACACCAACTGGTAGTCGTCGCCGCCACCGAGTGCGAGCTCGCTGGCGCGCCCCGCCGCGGCAAGCGCCAGCACGGCAGGGCTGATCGGAACAGCCGCCAGTTGCAGCTCCATGCCGACGCCACTGGCGCGGGCAATGTGCCCGAGGTCGGCGAGCAGTCCATCGGACACGTCCTGTGCGGCGTGGGCGAGGTCCAGCAGGGCCCTGCCCAGCGCCAGCTGCGGCACGGGCCGGTAATAGGCAGTGAGCAGGGCAGCGGCGGCCTCCCCCTCGGGGGACAAGCGGCCTGCAAGGACCTCAAGCGCCAGCGCCGCCGCGCCAAGCTGACCGCTTACCCACACCTCATCCCCGGCACGGGCACCGTCTCGTCGCAGGGCCTTGCCCAGAGGCAGCGTGCCATGCACCTGCACGGCAACTTGCAGGGGGCCGGCCGTGGTGTCGCCGCCGAGCAGTGGGCAGCCGTAGCGCTGCGCTGCTGCTGCCAGCCCTGCCGAAAAGCCAGCCAGCCAGCCCGGTTCCGCCACAGGCAGGGTCAGTCCAAGGGTAAAGCCCAGCGGGGTCGCTCCCATCGCTGCCAGATCGCTGAGGGCAACCGCCAGCGCACGCTCGCCGATCAGCTGTGGATCGGCGGCAGCCGGGAAATGTACTCCGGCCACCAGCACGTCGAGTGACATCGCGAGACGCGTGGCGGCGCCGAAATCCAGCAGGGCACAGTCGTCGCCGATGCCCAGCGCGACCTCGGGGTGCAGGACGGGGTCGGCCATCAAGCCGGGCTGCTGGAAGTAACGGCGGATCAGCTCGAATTCACTCAAGGCCATCGGCAGGTCTCACCGTGGCCGTCAGCCGGCGATTTCGATACGACGGTGCTGGCGCGCCACCTTGTCGAGGATGCCGTTGACGAAGCGGTGACTTTCGGAAGCGCCGTATTTTTTCGCCAGCTCCACGTACTCGTTGATGACGACGCGGTAAGGCACTTCGATACGCTGGGACAGCTCATAACTGCCGAGTCGCAGCAATCCGGCCTCGATAGGCCCGAGCTGAGCAATGTCCCGGTCGAGGAAGGGCTTGAACAAGGCATCGATGGCCACTTGGTTGCCGGTGATGAACACCAGCGCATCGTGGAAAAAATCCCAGTCGTTCTTGCGGCCATTATCGGCACGGAACTCGGCCTCGATCTGGCCGGCGTCCGCTCCGCCGATCAGCCACTGGTAAAGCGCTTGTACGAGCAGGTCCCGCGATCGCTTGCGCTGGGCCACTGCCACCTTGCTGCCGGAACCTTGCATCGGTCGTCTCCGCACTCAGGCGTCAAGTTTGCGCAGCAGGCTGACGAGCTCGATGGCGGTCATCGCGGCATCGGCTCCCTTGTTGCCGGCCTTGGTACCGGCGCGCTCGATCGCCTGCTCGATGCTGTCGACGGTCAGCACGCCGAACACGACGGGCAGATTGTGCTGCATACCTACCTGGCCAAGACCCTTGGCACATTCGCCAGCCACGTAGTCGAAGTGCGGCGTGCTGCCGCGGATCACCGCGCCCAGCGCAATCACAGCGTCGAATTTTCCGGAGGCTGCCAGACGCTGGGCGACGAGCGGCAATTCGTAGGCCCCCGGCACTTTCACGAGGGTGAGGTTCTTTTCCGGTACCCCGTGGCGCACGAGAGCATCGATGGCGCCAGCCTGCAGGCTGTCCACCACGAAAGCGTTGAAGCGGGAAACCACGAGTGCATAGGTTGCATTGGTGGGGCCGAAGTCGCCTTCGAGGGTTCTGACGTTGCTCATGGTTGCCTCCTGTGAATATCGTGCTGCAGCCTGCCTCCAGCCCGGCAGGTCAGGCCAGCTGGCCTGACCGCCCGACCGGCTGAGCAGCCGACTGCTATTTGATCGGAATGTACTCGACGACTTCCAGATCGAACCCGGAAATCGCGTACTTGGTGGGGTAGCTCATCAACCGCATCTTGCCCACGCCGACATCGCGCAGGATCTGCGAGCCGGTGCCCACAGTGAGGTAGCTGCCCTGCGGCGCCGCCGGCGGTCGGCGGCCACCGGCCGCATTCTGGAAGGCATCGAGCTGCTCGACGACATCACCGCTGCCGCGCTCGTTGGCCAGCACGACGACCACCCCCTTGCCCTCTTCGGCGATGCGGGCCATGGCCTTGTGCAGCGACCAAGAAGGTCGCTGCGGGTTGGCCACACCGAGC
>Ga0255219_1000159_pt1 | contig 19464 bp, 19 predicted proteins | sample Miss_Colum_RepA__FD_183037 | JGI IMG/M metagenome (GOLD analysis project Ga0255219, IMG submission 183037) | Freshwater microbial communities from Mississippi River, Louisiana, United States - Miss_Colum_RepA_8d | ecosystem: Environmental > Aquatic > Freshwater > River | place: USA: Louisiana...
GAGACGCTCGACTGGACTGCCGAGCTGCAGTACCTGCCAGTGCTCCTGTCGGGGGAGGCGGATCAGTCGCACGTTTTCCTGCTCGACAATCGCACGCTGCAGGGTCGCGCGGGTTTCGAGGTGCTGCTGCCCGTCCGCACCGCGCAGGGGACGATCGCCTTTCTCAACAGGGGCTGGCTGGCAGCCGGTCCGAGCCGCCGCGAGCTGCCCTCAATGCCCGCCATGCCTGCCGTGACAGCCCTGGTCACCAGTGTCTATCAAAGCACGGTTGCGCCCCTGCTGCTCGGTCAGGAGCAGGAGAACTCGGGGTGGCCGCGCATCGTGCAGGCCGTCGATGTGTCAGCCATGGCCCTCGCCGCAGGCTATACCGATGTGAAGGTTTTTCCTCACGTGCTCCGTCTCGACCAGCATGCCGCGGGCGCGCTACCGCGCCTATGGTCCACCGTGACGACGAGCCCCGAAAAACATCGCGGTTATGCCCTGCAGTGGTTCTCGATGTCGTTGGCCCTGCTGCTGCTTTACGCCTACTACAGTACACGCCCGGAAGATGGGCAACCTGCCCCCTGACCCGTAGAATCTCGCCCTCTCTCTGTCGACGCCACCACGTGCCGAATCGCCCATGAATTCCGCAAAACTCAAGCTCACCCTCATCCTGCTGGCCATCACGGTACCCATCACCCTGGCGACGATCCTGTTCCAACTCAGCCTTGGTACCGGGCGCTTCGAGAGCACCAGCAACGGCGTCCTCATTCAGCCGGTGCTCGACATCAGTGAACTTGGCCTGCTGGATGCTGACGGCAAGCCGGCCTACCAGACCTTCGAGCAACTGACTGCCGGTGTGAGCCCCGAGGACTACGAACCTCGACCCTGGCAGCTGCTCTACCTCGGTGCTGCCAGCTGCGATGCGGTTTGCGAGGAACGGCTATATTTTCTGCGCCAGGTCCACATCAGACTGGGTGCCGAATCCAAGCGCGTCCAGCGTGTCTACGTTCTCACCTCACCCCCGCCGGCGACGGTGGAGCCAGCCACGCAGGCCTATCTCACCAGGGAGCAGGCCGACATGCGCATCGTCCATGCCCAGCCTGAAACGCTGCGCGACGTACTGGCACGCAGCGTGCCTGCCGAGGAAGACCCGCAAGCCGGACACTACATCTACGTCATGGATCCCGTGGGCAACATCATGCTGTATTTCACGCCCGATAATGACGCCGAGCAGATCCTCGAGGACCTCGACCGCCTGCTGGATCACAGCAGCCTAGGCTGAGCCCCAGCAACACCCTCTTTGCATGGAGCATGCCCATGATGAGCACCAAGCCCTCCCATACTCTCGTGCAATTGGCGGTCCTGCTGGCCGTGTGCGTCGTGGTGCTCGGCGCCTTCACGCGCCTGAAAGATGCAGGGCTCGGCTGCCCCGACTGGCCCGGCTGTTATGGCCACGTGCTGTGGCCCGACACCAGCGAGCAGATTGCAGCGGCCGAGGCGGCCTTCCCCGATGCGCCTTTCGAGCACGAGAAGGCCTGGCCTGAAGTGGTGCATCGCTACTTCGCCGGCTCCCTGGGCTTTCTCATCCTCATCATCGCCCTGCAGGCCTGGCGACATCGCCATCAGCCGGCGCAGCCGTTCAAGTTGCCACTCCTGCTGCTGGTACTCGTGGTAGCGCAAGGCTTGTTCGGCATGTGGACGGTCACCCTCAAGCTTTGGCCCCAGATCGTGACCCTGCACTTGCTCGGCGGGTTCTCCACTCTTTCGCTGCTCTGGCTGCTGAAGTTGCGTCTGGAAAACCGGCAGTGGCCGACTCCCACCGCGCTGCGGCCCTGGCGTGAGCTGCAGCCGTTGGCGATGCTGGGTCTGGTGCTGGTGCTGTGCCAGATCACCCTCGGAGGCTGGACCAGCACCAACTATGCGGCGCTCGCCTGTCCCGACCTGCCGACCTGCCAGGCCCAGTGGTGGCCGCCGATGGACTTTCGCAGCGGTTTCAACATCACGCAGGAGATCGGACCCAACTACCTGGGCGGGCAAATGGACGGAGAGGGCCGCATCGCCATCCACATGACTCACCGCTTCGGTGCCATCGTGGTGGCGCTCTACCTCGGCTTTCTCATCTACCGACTCACGCGTCGGGAGCTTGGACCGCAGCTGCGCAGCAGCGGCCTGACGCTCGCCGCCCTGCTGACGCTGCAGCTGACGCTCGGACTCAGCAACGTCTGGTGGTCGCTACCGCTGGCGGTTGCCGTTGCCCACAACGCGGGGGGCGCGTTACTCTTGCTCGCGCTGATCACGCTGAATTACCGCCTCCACCGCGCCACCAAGCTCTGGTAGCCATGACCGACACGACCCTCCCGAAAGTCGCCTCCTGGCGCGACTATTACGAGATGTGCAAGCCCCGCGTGGTCATGATGATGATCCTGACCTCGCTGGTGGGCATGTTTCTCGCCGTGCCCGGCATGGTGCCGCTGCCCGTGCTGGTGTGGGGCAATCTCGGTATCGCGCTGGTGGCCGGTGCCGGTGCCGTCGTCAACCACATGATCGATCATCGTATCGATACCCTGATGCAGCGCACGCTCAAGCGGCCCATTCCCCAGGGCAAGGTCTCCCCGACACAGGCGCTACTTTTCGCCTGCGCCATCTGCCTTGCCGGCATGGTCATCCTGTTGTGGCTCGTCAATCCGCTTTGCGCCTGGCTGACCCTGGCCTCGTTCGTGGGCTACGCCATCATCTACACCGGCTGGTTGAAGCGTGCCACACCGCAGAACATCGTGATCGGCGGGCTGTCCGGCGCCATGCCGCCGCTGCTGGGCTGGACGGCGGTCACGGGCAGCATCGATCCGGGCGGCCTGCTGCTGGTACTGATCATCTTTGCCTGGACGCCCCCGCATTTCTGGCCACTGGCCATCCATCGCAAGCGCGACTACGCCAAGACCGACATCCCGATGCTGCCTGTCACCCACGGCGATGCGCTGACCAAGCTGCACATCCTGCTCTACACCATCCTCATGCTGATCGTGACCCTGCTGCCTTACCTCACGGGCATGAGCGGATTGCTCTACCTCGCGAGTGCGGTGCTGCTCGGAGCAGGCTTCCTGTCTTACTCCCTGCGTCTACTGCACAGCAGCGATGCCCAGTTGCCGATGCAGACCTTCCGCTTTTCGATCGTCTACCTGATCGCCCTGTTCGTCGCACTGCTCGTCGACCACTACCTGTAACGCCTGCCGGATACGCTACATGTCAATCAATCGAGGGGTCGCCAACACCGTCATCGGGCTGGTTGCCTTCATGGCCCTGTTGCTCGGCCTGGTGGTCAATCGCATCCTGACGCCAACCATGCTGAGCCGCGAAGAGATGAGTGAGCAGGGGCTCTTCGTCTACGACGTGCCGCGGCGCTTCGCCGACTTCAGTCTGACCGACAGCGCGGGCCAGCCGCTCAGCAAGTCCGTTTTCGCCGGTCGCTGGACGCTGGTGTTCTTCGGATTCACGCAGTGCCCGGATGTCTGTCCTACGACGTTGGCCACGCTGCGCCGATTCCACGAATCCTTGGCCGAACAGGATCCGATGGCTGCCGACTTGCTGCAGGTGCTGTTCGTCTCCGTGGATCCCATGCGCGACACACCAGCGAAGATAGGAGAGTACGTGCACTACTTCGACCCGCGCTATCTGGGTGCCACCGGGGAGCACAACCAGATTTTCACCTTCGCTCACGCACTGAACATTGCCTTTGCCTACGTGGCCGACAACAAGGGTGGCTATGACGTCAGCCACAGCGGTGAAGTCGCGCTCATCAATCCGGAAGGCGACTTCCACGGCTTTTTCAAGGCTTCGCCTGATCCTCAGAAAATGCTGGTGACCTACGCCTCCATGCTGCAGTGGTGGCAGGGTCGCTGATCCGCCGACTCGCGAGGAGCAAGCGCATGGCGCAACGCTTTACCGAAATCAAAGAGGCGCTGCGCCAGTTCATCGAAGCGCAGAAAATCTTCTTCGTCGCTACGGCAGCACCGACCGGTCGCGTCAATCTGTCACCCAAGGGCATGGACACATTGCGGGTGCTGGCGCCTGACCGCATCGTCTGGCTCAACGTCACGGGCAGCGGCAACGAAACAGCCGCGCATCTGCAGGAAAGCCCGCGCATGACGCTGATGTTCTGTGCCTTCACGGGCAGCGCGCTCATTCTGCGCGTCTACGGCACGGCGCGACTCATCACGCCGCGCTCGGCCGAATGGACCGCTCTGTACCCGCTGTTTCCCCCCAACCCCGGTGCCCGGCAGTTAGTGGACTTGCGCGTGGAGCTGGTACAGACCTCCTGCGGTCAGGCCGTGCCCTTCTTCGAATTCTCGGGTCAGCGTGAAGAGCTCAACGATTGGGCGGCTAGGAAAGGCGAGGCGGGAATCGAGGAGTACTGGCGCAGCCGCAACAGCGTCAGTCTCGATGGCAAGCCCATCTCGTGAGCCGCCGCCACGACCAACCGGCCTCTCCGATATCAGGGCGGCAGCGGCGGGTGCCGCAGGGCACCGTGCCGCTGCTGCGGGCCTTGTCGAAGCTCGGCCTCGCCTCGCGCACGCAGACCCTCGAATGGATCGAAGCCGGGCGACTCGCGGTCAATGGTCGGTGCCTGAGAGACCCAACGGTGCCGGTGGTGCCCGAACGCGACTGCTTCACACTGGACGGCAAGTCGCTGGAGCGGCCCGCCCAGCGTCAGGTCATCGTGCTGCACAAGCCTGGCGGCTATGTCACCACCAAGCGCGATGAAAAGGGCCGCAAGACCATTTTTGATCTGCTGCCTGCCCATTTGCAGAGCCTGCATGCGGTCGGACGCCTCGACCTGCACACCAGTGGCGTGCTGCTGCTCACCAACGACACGCGCCTGTCGCATCGCCTCTGCGATCCTGCGGCCGCAGTGGCGAGGCAGTACCACGTCAGCGTCGATGGCCGGCTCGAGGATGCCACGTTGCAGCAGTTGCTGACGGGAGTGGAGGACAGAGGAGAGTGGCTGAAGGCGAGCGAGGTGGTACTGCGCAAGCGCAGTGGTCGCGAGACGCACCTTTTCATCACCCTGCACGAGGGCAAGAACCGCGAACTGCGCCGTCTCTGTAAGGCGGTGGGTCACGAGGTCAACAAGCTCAAGCGCCTGGCCTTCGGGCCGGTGCCCTTGGGCGACCTGGCCAGCGGGCAGTGGCGTGAGCTGACTGTCTCAGAAATCGCTGCGCTGCCGTAGCAGGCGCTCCGCATGCGGCCAGATCCGGTGTGGGTCAACGCAGACGAAAATCCTCCCACCGGCCCAGACCGCGCACTACACTGCGCACTCGCAGTCCATCATTGGGAGACCTTCATGCACTGGGCATTCGTCGACTATGAAAACGTCGGTTCCCTCGAGGACATTAGCCTTGAGCAATACGAGCGCATCTACGTTTTCTGCGGACCCAAGAACTCCAAGTTGAAGCTCGGCGAGCTGCCGGCCGAGGGCTTCTGCCGCATCGAGCTCATCGGGCTCAAAACCTCGGGTCGCAACAATCTCGACTTTCATCTCACGTTCTATCTGGGGCGGCATCATGAAGTCGCGGAGAAACAGGTAGGCTTCCATGTCATCAGCAACGACATCGGTTTCGAGGGCGTGGTAGAGCATCTGCGCAAGCTTGGTCGGGAGGCGCAGCGTATCGGCACGCGGCCGCCAAGGGCCAAGACCAATCCCCGAACTGAGGGTCGCGCCGCGCGACTGCCGCGGCAGACCGAGGCCGCGCCAGCGGCGGCTGGCATCGCCGGCAGTCCGGAAGCGCCGGTCACTGCGGACAGCACCGCACGTCCGCGCCGCGCCAAAGCTGCCGTAAAAACCAAGTCCACGCCGAAAAAACCAGCAGTGAGGCCTGCCGCTCCCAAGACAGAGCTGGCCCCCGTCAACGCAGGGCTCAGCCCCGCTGCCCTGTTGCTGCTCACGCAGCTGAAGCAGACCGGGGATACCCAGCGTCCGAGCAAGAAGGCCAAATTGCTCAATTGGATGCAGAATCGCCTGCAGGGGCCTCATGTCGGCGTAGCACCCGACAGCGCGCTGCAGGAGCTGATAGCCGCAGGTCAGTTGTCGTTATCGGGCGCCAACGTCACCTATCGGCTCTAGGTGCTCTGCGTTGCCAGCCAGCCTTCGAGCAGCAGCTGCGCTGCCATGGCATCGACCTTGGTCTTGTCGTTGTAGCGCTTGCCGATCAGTTCGGCATTGTCACGGGTGATTTCACGGGCTGCCCGCGTGCTGAGCCGCTCGTCCATGGAGTACCAAGGGCGTTGGTAGCGGGTCTCCAGCAGGCGGGCAAACTGCAGGACGCGCGCGGTCATGTCGTTTTCGCTGCCGTCCATGTTGTAGGGCATGCCGACCACGAAAGCGTGGGGCTTCCAGCGCAGCACCAGCGCGTCGAGTTGCTGCCAGTCCGGCTCCAGATGCTTGACCGGAAGCACGGCAATGCCCATGGCGGTCCGGGTCAGGGTCTGGCCCACGGCAACGCCCAGCTTGCGAGTGCCATAGTCGATGCCGAAAAAGCTGCGTGTTTCGCTCATGCAGGGGTCTCAGGTGCTGAGCCACAGCTCAGCTGTAGCCGATCTCGGAGGTCAGTTGCGACAGCTCGAAACCCAGCGAAGCCGCTGCCCTACTGGCCATGGAGGCAAAGTCTGCCGAGAACAGGATGTCTTCGCGGGCGGGACAGGTGAACCAGGCATTCTCAAGCAGCTCCTGCTCCAGCTGGCCCGGGCTCCAGCCCGAACAACCCAAGGCCACACAGTAGCGCTTCGGTCCCGTGTTGCCGCCGATGGCCTGCAGAATATCCTTCGAGGTCGTGAGCGTGAGGCCTTCCCGCAGCACCAGTGAGGAGGGCCACAGGGCGGGCGCGTCATGCAAGACGAAGCCTTTGTCTTTTTCGACCGGCCCGCCGGCCAACACCACCTGTGGGGACAGCGGTGGCCGTGCATCCTCGATGTCGAGCTGGCCGAACACGTCGCGCAGGCTGAGCTTGTCGATCGGATGGTTGATGACCAGCCCGAAAGCTCCCTGCTCGTTGTGCTGCAGCAGATACACCACGCTGCCGCCGAAGAACGGATCCTGGAGGCTCGGCATGGCCACCAGAAAATGGTTCGCCAGGGAGCTGCTGGGGTCGAAGCGTGTCATGGCGCTCAGAAACTCGCGAAGGTATTGCCGCGCTGGAACTGCCAGGTGCGGATGATCTCCAGAATGTCGACAGAACTGCGCAGTTCCGGAGGAAAGGGCGGAAAGGGAGCAGACAGCTGCACGATGCGCACGGCCGCTTCGTCGAGCAGGCGGGCGCCCGATGACCTGAGGATGCGGATATCCGCTACGCTACCATCTGGCTTCAGCGCCACCAGCAGGCGCAGGGTGCCGTAGACGCCTTGGGCGCTGGCCTCCTGCGGATAGTTGAGATTGCCGATGCCTTCGATGCGCTTGCGCCAGGCATCGAGATAGGCCGCGTCGGCGCTCTGCTGTGTAGAGGCAGAGGAAATCGTATAGCGCCGCGGTCGCTTGGCGTACTCCTGTCGATGCAGGTCGAGTTGCGCCTGCAGTGTGGCGAGGGCCGATCCCGGCTGCTGACGATCGAAGTCCTCCAGCAGGGGCTTGCGCTCCGCATCGACCTGCCTGCTTTCACGCTGGATACCGCCTTCGCGGGCGACCTGGTTCGCGGCGTCGTTGGCTGGTGCGGTCGGTCGCTCGCTGAGGTACTGGTCCAACGGGTTGCTGCGGTTGTCGATGAAGGGCGATGTCTGTGGCGTGGACGGCGCCAGCGCTTGGTCTTCGTTGCCACTGCCTTCCTGATTGGCCTGCGCCATGAAATCCGGAGACTCCGGCGCCTGCTCGCTGCGATAGGAAGCCAGCGTGACTTCCATGTTGCTCACGACCTTGGGGGCCATGCTCACCGTGAAACCAACGCCGAGAATGAGCATGGCATGCACGCACAGCGACATGAACAAGGTGAAGCCGAAGCGCTCCTGCGTGGGTCCGAGCGAATCGTCCTGCGCCGAAATGGCCTCCACGTGGCTGTCCTAGTCCCTGCCCAGTTTGCGCGCGAGGCAACGCAGCAGGTCGCCACCGATGTCCAGGTTGAACGCGGCATCCAGTTCACGCACACAGGTGGGTGACGTGACGTTGATCTCGGTCAGATAGTCGCCGATCACGTCGAGACCCACGAATATCAGCCCCTTGGCCTGCAGGGTGGGGCCGACCTGGCTGCAAATCCACTGGTCGCGCTCGCTGAGCGGAACGCCCTTGGCCGTGCCACCGGCCGCCAGATTGCCACGCGTTTCGTTCGGCGCCGGAATGCGGGCCAGCGCATAGCCGACGTGCTGGCCATCGATCATCAGGATGCGTTTGTCGCCATGGATGATTTCAGGAATGAATTTCTGCGCCATGATCTGGTGACGACCATGACTGGTGAGGGTCTCGATGATGACGCTGACATTGGGGTCGCCGGGCTTCAGTCGGAAAATGCTCGACCCACCCATGCCATCGAGCGGCTTGAAGATCACGTCGCCGTGCTCGGCGTGGAACTCCCGAAGCAGCGAGGCGAGACGAGTAACCAGGACCGGCGGGGTGCACTGCGGGAACTGCGTGGCGAACACCTTTTCGTTGCAGTCGCGCAGGGACTGCGGTCGGTTGACGATCAGCGTACCGGCCCGTTCCGCAGCTTCCAGAATGTAGGTGCTGTAGATGTACTCGTTGTCGAATGGCGGATCCTTGCGCATGAGCACCACGTCCATTTCGCACAGCGGGCGTCGTACCGGATCGCCGAGGGTGTACCAGTCCTGCGGGTCGTAGCGTACGGTCAGCGGCCGCAGCACGGCCATGGCCTCGCCCTGCTGCAGGTACAGCGCGGCCTGCTCGATGTACCAGAGTTCCCAGCCGCGCTTTTGCGCTGCCAGCAGCATGGCCAGCGTAGTGTCCTTCTTGAAGTTGATGGACATGATCGGGTCCATCACCACGGCCAGTTTGACGCGCATGGAGAATCCTTGCTGAGCGAGACAGGCCCGGGATTATAGAGTCCGCCGCCACCCCTCCACAAAGGCTGTGCAACCGGGGCGGAGTGGCCGCCAGTGCCGTGCAGCGACGGCGCCAGTGCTACAATGCCGCGCGTTTTTGCATTGCAGGGTGAAGATTTTGCGTCTGATCGGATTTTATTGGGGAGTCGCCGGGGTGCTGGCGCTGCTGCTGTCGGCGATCGGTCGGCTGCTGCCCCACGCGCTGGCGCTGCGGGCCGAACCGCTGGCCTTCGTGCACTGGCTGGCCTTGCTTATCCTGCTGCCGTTCATGGCCTACGCCGAGGGCTACCGCGGCTTCCACCGCAACTTTGCGCCGCGCGTCATCGCGCGTGCCAGCTACCTGCGACGCCACAGCCACCCCTTTCTCGCCGTGTTTGCACCACTGTTCTGCATGGGCTTCCTGCATGCCACGACCAAGCGCCGACTCGTATCCTTCTGCATTACCGGGCTGATCGTCCTGCTGGTGGTGCTGGTGCGCGACATCGAGCAACCCTGGCGCGGCATCATCGATGCTGCCGTGGTGCTGGGACTGCTATTGGGCGTGCTATCGGTGCTGTACCACTGGCTGCGCACCGAGCGGAGTGGTGAGCCGCCCGCGGTACCGCTGGACCTGCCGACGCTTCCTTGACCAGGCGCCTCTACAGCCTGGATGCGCTAGCTCAGACGGTCTGTAACGCTGTCCGGTCAGCCTCGTGGGGAGCCAAGGTCACCGCTGAGCCAACGGTCATGGAGCGCTTAACACCGCCTGCAACTGCGCGGTCGCCCGCTCGAAGGAAAAGTTGTCCTGCAGGTTCTTTAGGCCACCCTGCGAAAGTCTTTCCCACAGCGCCTTGTCGTCGTACACCCGCAGCACCGCCTGTGCCAGATCCTGCGGCGTATCGGCAATCAGCACATCCACGCCATCGACGAGATTCATGCCCTCGGCAGCCATGCTGGTCGCCACTACAGGCACACCGCAGGACATGCTTGAGTTGATCTTGCCTTTCACACCCGCACCATAACGCAGGGGTGCCACCGACAGGCGCACGCTGTCGAACAGCGGCGCGATGTCCGGTACGAAGCCGAGGAACTCCACCGACGGCCCCGCCTTGTCAATCAGGGATTTCGGAGCATGGGCACCCACGATAAGCAGCTTCAGATCGGGTCGCTGTATGCTCAGCGCCGGCATCACTTCGTCGATGAAAAACTGTATGGCGTCGACATTGGGCGGGTGTTCGAAATTGCCGATGAACAGGAGATGCTCACGCTGCTCGAAGGGCTGTCGGCAGCCCTGCACGGCATGTATGTTCGAGAGCAGCGCTACGTTGACGTCGGGTGCCTCCTGCCGAAACAACTCGACTTCGACCGGGCTCACCACCAGCGTGACATCGGCCTTGCGGGCGGTACCGAGTTCCTGCAGGCGGCGCAGTTCTGCTGCTTCTGCCTCCAGGGCGCTGCCACTCAGGTCTGCCTGACGACGCTCCCGCAGGAAATGCAGATCGACGGTATCGAACAGCAGTTTGGCCTGCGGGGCACATTCGCGAACCGCCCCGGCATTACGCTCTCCCACATCAGCCCTGCTCAGGATGACGAGATCATAGCTGGCGCCGCGCAGTTCCAGATGCTGACGGACGTTCAGACAGAAGGGCACATACCAGCATTCGATGCCGAGCGCCTGCAGCAGCGGGGTATAGCGCTCGTGATACTGCATGTTGTCAGGAATGAAGGTCACCTTGTAGCCAAGCTGCTGAAGGATCTTCAGCAGGTTGAACATGCGCAGCGAGCCTGAATCGTTATCGGGCATCAGCACCCGCGCATCCACGACCAGTGCGCGCTTTTCGACTCTGCGCTCCCGCTCCAGTTGCGGTAAAACGCCGGCGGGCCGATGGGATTTCAGTGCCTGCTCCCAACGCGCGAAGAATTTCTGCTGATTGGTGACCTGATGTGCCTTGACGCCCGAACCCGCATCGGTGCCATTGGTGATGCCCTCGAAATGCACCACACGAGCCAAGGGCTGGTAGTAGACCTGTTTGCCGGCCTTGCGGACCTGGAAGGCGAGATCCGTGTCCTCGTAGTAGGCCGGTAGATAATGTTCATCGAAGCCACCCAGTGCATGGAAAGCAGCGGTCGGCAGCAGCAGACAGGCTCCGGAGCAATAATCGACGGCCCGGCAGTAGGAGTAGTCAGGATGGTTGGCATCCTCTCCGCGCCCATAGTTCCAGGCTGAGCCATCGCGCCAGACGATGCCGCCGGCCTCCTGCAGCGTACCGCTGCCAAACAGCAGTTTCGCTCCCACCATGCCACAGTCTGGCTGGTCGACGAAGGTGTTCAGCAAGGCCTCCAGCCAGCCCGGTTGTGGTTCTGTGTCGTTGTTGAGCAGCAGCAGGTAGCGACCGCGGGCCGCTGCGGCGCCGAGATTACAGGAGCGGATGAAGCCCTGATTGGTTTCGTTGCGCAGCACACGGATACCGCTGATGTCAGCCAGCACCGCCGCCGTGCGATCGCTGGAGCAGTCATCGACCACGATCACTTCGCAGGCCACCCCGCTGCTGCTGCGCAGCACGGCATCCAGGCAGTGGAACGTGTACTCGATCTTGTTGAAGACCGGTATGACGATGCTGATCAGCGGTTCGCTGACTTCGGGAAACTGCAGCGGCCGGATCTGGCTCGGCGCGCTGCCGATCACGATCGGTAACCGGGACCCAGCGCCGAACAGCTTGAACTGGACACGCTTCAGCAGCCCACCGAGACCTTCGACGCGCAGGAGGTACTTGACGCGTCCAACGAGGCGCAGCGGTCGCGTCAGTTTCCAGCTGCGGCTGTTGTAGATGATGTTGAGGTCGTGACGCAGAGCATTGACCAGCGCCTCTTCGTTCTGCAGCTGTCGGTGCCCGTCGCTGATCTGCTTGTTGAGCTGCTCTATGGTGAGCTGCTGATCGCGTACGGTCAGCTGTTGGGCCCGTAACTGCTGGTCCATGGCAGCATGCTGGTCCTTGATTACCGTATGCAGGTGGTCGCGGTACTGCTCGAGGCGGGTAATCTGTTCGCTGCCGCGGTCTCGCTGCGTGCGGAAATCGCTGGCATCGTGGCGGGCCTGCTCCAACAAGCGCTCCACTGCCCGGAACGTGCCCGCGCGGAAACCGACCGGTACCGTTGCGAACACCGGATCGCTGCAGACCTTCTGCGCGAAGCGCAGCATGTCCTGATGCGACTCTTGCCCGACGAGATTCTTTACCGACTGCTGCGCCGGATGCACGCGAAACACCGCGAGAGGCGCATCCACGAACACCAGATCGTAGTGAGCCATGATGCGTGTCCACAGCTCGAGATCCATCAATTGCACGAAGTGATCGTCGAAGCCACCGAGCCGCTCGAACACCTCCCTGCGCAGCAACACGGCGGACGGCTCGCCGATCTTGTTGATCGAACCCTCGAAGAACGCTGGATGGGTCAGGTAGTCCAGCCCTTTTTCACCCGGCATGCTGGTGCCCCAGCCAAGATGCAGGTCCTCGCAGCCGGCAAGGATGTCGCGACAGTGGGGATTATTCTCCGCCCCGTCGGAAAGCAGCACCTGTCGTCGTCCGTAGGCCAGCCCGGCGCTGGGGTGGGCAAGCAGGGCCTGCAGCAGTCTCTCCACGCAGTCGGGCGTGATGAGATCGTCCTGGAACACGAACTTGAGAAACTCACCCTGCGCCAGTCCGATGCAATGATTCCAGTTGTCGACCATGCCCGGCCGCGGATTCTTCACCAGTCGCAGCGGCACCTTGCTCTGCTGCTGGGCCTCGCTGACGATGGCGAGCGTGTCGTCCGTGGAACCATCGTCCGACACGATGATTTCGAGCACCGGCCAGGTCTGCGTCATGACGCAGTCGAGGGTTTCGCGCAGGTATCGCGCACCGTTGAAGGTCGGGATCAGTACGCTAACCAGCGGCTGGGACGGTGTCGTCGTCATGCAGGCTTCCGGATCATTCTGTAGGGGGCCGCAGCGCACGCCAGAGTCTGGCAAGCAGTGGCGGGGGTGTGGTGCCGGGACTGGCATGCGTGCCTTGGTGCCGCTCCTGCTGGTCGCCGGCTGCAAGAACTGGCGGTTCCCTCGTCGGTGCGTCTTCCTGCAACTTGCCCCGCGTGCTCAGCGCCTCGATTTTCGCCTCGGCTTCCTGCAACTGCCGGTTACGCTCGGCGATGACGTCCCACAGCCTCACCATTTCTGCGAATACCACATCCATATGCTGGTGGTAGAGCGCGGGATGATTGCGATAGATCGTGGCATAGGCACGTGCGAAGCGACTGCTGTCCTCCAGCATGGCGGCATTACGTGAGGCAGGCTTGATGCGGTAGTAGAACAGCGTATCGGGCAGTTGCCGTACGTCACGGCCGAGTTCGATGAGCGAGATCCAGAAGTCGAAGTCTTCCCAGCCTTCATGCATGTTGGGGTTGAAGCCACCCACGCGCAGCCAGTCCTCGCGGCGGAACAGCGCGCAGTTGAAGATGACGTTGCCGATCAGTATCTCGGGGAAACGGTAGGGCGGCAGTTCCCAGGCCCCGTTCCTTTCGCCGAAAAATTCCGCCTTGCAGTAGACGATGCCGACCTTGGGATCGTGCTCGAGTACCGGGACGGCCAGCTCGAGGTAGCGGCTGCCGATTCTGTCGTCTGCATCGAGTGGCAGGATGTAGCGGCCGCGCGCGGCGGCGATGGCCGTATTACGAGCCTGTACCACGCCGTGCTGGGCGCCGCGGATCACCCGCGTGCATGCGGGCTCCAGTTCGCGGAGTGCCTGCAGAGAGTCCGGGTCGGTGGAGCCGTCATCGACGACGATGGTTTCGAAGTCGCGGAAGGTCTGTGCCTGCAGGGAGTCGAGCGCCTCACGCAGGAACCTGCCATCGTTGTGGCAGGGAATGACCACCGAGACGATCGGGGCAGCAGTCATGGTTGTCTGGCTGCGGTTGGTAGAAGCAGGTTGGACAGGTGTGCCGCCAGCACCTCGCCAAGGAAGTCGAGGAACAGCGTATCGAGTGTGCTGTTGAAATACTCGCGCTGCCCGCTGGCAATCAGCAGCAGTGGCAGCCCATGCTGCAGGCAGGCACTGGCTGTAGCAGTAATCTTGAGCGGTACCACGGCAGCAGACAGCAGCGGTGTCTGCCGTGCGCCGAACAGCAACTCGCTCTGTACACCGTTGAGCGGGCCACAGTAGGTGGTCTGCTTCTGGTACAGCTCGCCGAGCGCAGCACGCGCAGCCGATGTAGGTATGCAGGGCAGGGAGCTATCCAGCGGGGGCGTCGTATCGCTGACCAGCAAAAGACCTGCAGCTGAAGCGCCGAACTCGGTGCAAAAGCGCGTGGTGATGAGGTCCTGAACGGTCGCCAGACTGCTACAGCCCAATAACGCCAGAATCATCTGCCGCGTTTTTTCGAACAGATTGTCGTTGGCGTGGGCATTGACGAGGAATTCGTGGAACTGGTCCTGCAGTTGCGCCTGCCGTTCCCGGAACACGGCAACCTGACGTTCCAGCAGCGATATCGCTTTGCCACTTTCGTGCGGGATGGAAAGTTGCAACAGCAGCGGCGAATGCCGGTGGAAAAACTGCGGATGCTGCGCGAGATAACGTGCCACCGCGTCGTCATTCAGCGCAGGGGCTTCGCCCTCCCGGGCCGAGGGTTCAGGCGGGCTTTCGCTCATGGAAGTCTCTGGAAGTTCACTGTTCATGCTGCTCATTCAAACCGCCAGCTCGCCTTCGAATACGGTGACGGCAGGACCGGTCATCCACACCGACGCACCCGGTCCGGTCCACTGGATGCGCAGGTCACCGCCTCGCGTCTGCACGGTCACCTCGTCATCCAGCAGCCCCCGCAGCCGACCCGCCACCATCGCTGCGCAGGCCCCGGTCCCGCAGGAGAGCGTCTCACCCACGCCGCGCTCGTAGACGCGCAGTCGGACCGCACTGCGATCCAGAATTTGCAGGAACCCGGCGTTGACACGCCGGGGGAAGGCCGCATGCTGCTCCAGCGCCGGACCGAGTTCGGCAACTGGAAAGCCTTCGACGTCGTCGACCAGTAGCACTGCATGGGGATTTCCCATCGATATGGCTGAAATCGTGCAAGTTCTGCCGGCAATCTCCAGCGGATAGGTCAGCGCCTGAGCGCTCGCGAGGAAGGGTATTTCCGCGGGTGCCAGCAGCGGCGGTCGCATGTCGACGGTGACTTGCCCGTCCGGCTCCAGTCTGGTCTCGATGCTGCCGCGTGCCATCTGGAACACGAGCTGCCGTTTGCTGGTGAGTCGTTTGTCGATGGCAAAGCGCGTGATGCAGCGTGCCCCATTGCCACAGTGCTCCACCGGATCGCCATCGGCGTTATAGATGCGGTAGGCAAAATCGCAGTCTGGCTGCGTGGCCCGCTGCAGCAGGAGCAGTTGGTCAAAGCCGACGCCGGTGTGGCGGTCGCTCCAGGCACGGATGCGATCCGGGTCGAGGGTCAGGTGCTGATCCAGCAGGTTCAGCACCATGAAGTCGTTGCCCAATCCGTGCATCTTGGTGAATCGCAGGCTCATCGCGTCATCCATCGAGCAGGGCTTCGAGTGCCATCTGATCGTCGTAGCTTTCGCGGCGCCGTACCAGCGTATGCCGGTCGCCATCCACCATGACTTCGGCCGCCCGGTTGCGCGTGTTGTAGTTGGAGCTCATCGCAAAACAGTAGGCACCGGCCGACAGCACGGCCAGCAGGTCGCCGCTCTGCAGTGCCAGCTCGCGCCCCCGGCCGAGAAAATCGGCTGACTCGCACACCGGGCCGACGATGTCCCAACGGCGTGCCGGCAGACCAGGCAACGGTTCGCGTACCGGTACGATAGCCATGTTCGCCTGGTACAGCGCCGGACGGATGATGTCGTTCATCGCCCCATCGACGATGGCGAAGTTCTTGTGCACCGTTTCCTTCAGGTACTCGACCTGGGTGAGCATGACGCCGGCATTGGCGACGATCGAGCGACCTGGCTCGAACACCAGAGTCAGCTGGCGCGACCCGAGCCGTGCCAGCACCGCCTGCATATACTCCTGCGGCGAAGGCGGCTCTTCCTGCAGGTAGCGCACACCCAGACCGCCCCCGAGGTCCAGGTGTTCGATGACGATGTCATGCTCGGCCAGCTTGTCCACCAGCAACAGTACGCGGTCGAGGGCATCCAGGAAGGGTGCCAGCGCCGTGAGCTGTGAACCGATGTGGCAGTCGACCCCGCTGATGTGAATGCCGGGCAGGGCACTGGCCCGTTGGTAGACGGATAGTGCCTCGTCGATCGGAACACCGAACTTGTTGTCTTTCAGACCGGTGGAAATGTAAGGGTGGGTATTGGCGTCGACGTCCGGATTCACGCGCAGCGAAACGGCTGCCACCTTGTCCATGCTGGTAGCAACGGCGGACAGTCTCTCCAGTTCCGGCACCGACTCCACATTGAAACAATGGATGCCGGCCTCGAGCGCCTGCTGCATCTCCTGCACGGACTTGCCGACACCGGAAAAAATGATTTTGCCGGGATCGGCTCCTGCCGCCAGCGCCCGCGCCAATTCACCGCCCGAGACGATGTCGAAGCCGGCGCCCAGACGCGCCAGCACGTTGAGTACTGCCAGATTGGAATTGGCCTTCATGGCATAACAGATGAGGTGCGGGCGTCCAACCAGCGGCTGCTGGTAGGCCAGAAAACGCTCCTCCAGTGCGGCCCGTGAATACACGAACAGCGGGGTACCATAGCGCGCGGCCAGTTCGGCCAGTCGCACCTGCTCGGCACAGAGTTGGCGGTCTCGGTAAACGAAGGCGTTCATGGCTCAGCACTTCCATCGGCTAGAGTGGTGGGCGGCGGAGGCACGAGGGGGCCTTTCTGGCCACAACCGCCGAGCAGCAGGCAACTGACGATCACGAGGGCGGCAAGCGGTCGCATGAAGGGTCTACCGGGTGCGGAAAGAGGCGGCGATTATACCCACCGGGATTGACGCAAGCACGGCAGCATTGAAAACTGCCGGCCCGCCTTCGATGGGAGATCTGCGATGACCGAAGCCGAATTCCTGAGCCATTACCAGAGCACGTTGAAGCGCATCGAGGAAGTGGTGGAAGCGGCCATCAACGACCGCGATGTGGCCATCGACTACGAAAGCGGCAACGACATGCTGACGCTGAGCTTCCCCGACCGCTCCGTGCTCATTCTGAGCCGGCAATCGGCGATCAGGCAGCTTTGGCTCGCGGCCCGCGCTGGGGGCTTTCACTTCGACTACCGCAGCGCTACCGCCGATTGGTACTGTGCCAGCACCGGCCAGACGCTCGGTCGCATGCTGCGCGACCTGTGTCTGAGTCAGGGTGGGGCAGACGTCACCTTCGATTGAGTCGGCAGCGGCAGGCTGTGCAGGGCAAACCCGGCCGGACGGTGTGCAATCATGATGCCTGCCTCTTCCAGCGCCAGTTTCAGCCGTTCCTGCAGGTCTGCTCGCGTGGCGCCGTAATCCACCGTGCGCACCCAGGGCCGCACGAACAGATCCACCGTCGCCTCGCCCAGTCGGTCGACGCCGATCAGCGGAGGCGGGTCAGCCAGGATGCGGGCGTCGTCAACCAGGACTCCGGCGATCACTTCCCGCGCCCGCCCGATGGAATCTTCGAAGCGGATGGGCACGATGAGGTCGATACGGCGGGTGGGCAGCGACGTGGCATTGATGATGGTGCCGCCGATCACGGCCGAATTGGGGATGATGACGCGTTGGTTGTCGGCCGTGTTGAGCAGCGTACTGAACATGCCGATCTCGTCGACCGTGCCACTTTGGCCAGCCGCGGTGATCGAGTCCCCGGCCCGGAAAGGGCGGAACACGATGATCATTACGCCGGCAGCAAGATTGGACAGCGAGTCCTTGATGGCGAGGCCGACCGCCAGGCCGGCGGCTCCCAGTACCGCCAGCAGCGAGGCCACGCTGACCCCCAGCGCCTCCACCGCTGCCAGCAGCACGGCAGTAAGCAGCAGCCAATAGCCGAGGTTGTAGAGAAACTTGCAGAGCGTCTCCTCCAGCCTGGCCCGCTGCATGACGCGCAGCAGGACTTTGCTGAGATGGTCGACGATCCATTTGCCGATGCCGAAGATCAGCAGTGCCACGAGGATCTTGTAGAGCCAGGGCATGACGTTCTGATCGATGAAGGGCAGTCCGGTTTCCATGCGACACCTGCGGGCGGCCAACGAGAGCGGAGTACATGATAGCCACAGCGCCCCTATAATGCGCGGCCTTCGACCCAGTAACCGCCCATGATCACGCTGCAGAACATCACGTTGTACCAAGGCGCCACGCCGCTGCTCGAACAGGCGAATCTCGCCATCTACCAGGGACAGAAGATCGGCGTGATCGGGCGCAATGGCTGCGGCAAGACCACGTTGTTCAAGCTGCTGATGAGCGAAATGCAGCTCGATGGTGGCGAGATCCTCATGCCGGACCAGCTGCGCCGCGCGCAGATGCAACAGGAAACCGAAGCCTCGTCGCGCAGTGCAGTCGACCATGTGCTCGACGGCCACGCGCCGTTTCGACGCCTCGAGCGCGAACTCGATGCCGCCGCCGCGCGCGATGACCACAACCTGATGGCCCACCTGTATGCCGAGCTGGAAGCCATTGATGGCTACAGCCTGCAGAACAAGGCCGAGCAGCTGCTCATGGGTCTGGGCTTTGCGGTCGGGGATTTTCCGAAGACGGTCGCCGAGTTCAGCGGCGGCTGGCGCATTCGCCTCAATCTCGCGCAGGCACTGCTGCAGCCCTCCGATCTGCTGTTGCTCGACGAGCCCACCAACCATCTCGACCTGGAAGCAACGCTGTGGCTGCGGGACTGGCTGCTGCGCTACCAGGGCACGGTACTGCTGATCTCGCATGATCGGCAGTTTCTCGACGAAGTGGTCGGCCACACCATCAGCTTCGAGAACAAGAAGCTGATCGCGTATCGCGGCAACTACACGGCCTACGAAATCCAGAAGGCCGAGCGCCTGTCCCAGCAGCAGGCTGCCTACGAAAAGCAGCAGCAGCGCAAGGGCGAGATCGAGGATTTCGTGAGGCGCTTCCGGGCCAAGGCCAGCAAGGCCAAGCAGGCGCAGAGCCGCCTCAAGGAATTGCAGCGCATGGTGGACATCGAACCCGCCCATATCGATTCACCCTTCCAGTTCCGCTTCCGTGAGGCACCGAAGCTGCCCGAGGTGGTACTGACCTGCGAGGACGTGACGGTGGGCTATGCCGCCCCGCTGTTCCGCCAGTTGTCACTGACCGTCAATGGCAGTTCCCGCATCGGTCTGCTCGGACCCAACGGCCAGGGCAAGTCGACTTTCCTCAAATCCCTGGTTGGCCAGCAGCCGCTGCTTGGCGGCGAGCTCCACTTCAACGACCACACCCGCCTCGGCTACTGCGCCCAGCACCAGACGGACGTGCTCGACCAGGACGCTACTCCGCTGCAGCTGCTGCGGCGGCTCGATGGCAAAAC
>Ga0255219_1000160_pt1 | contig 19399 bp, 15 predicted proteins | sample Miss_Colum_RepA__FD_183037 | JGI IMG/M metagenome (GOLD analysis project Ga0255219, IMG submission 183037) | Freshwater microbial communities from Mississippi River, Louisiana, United States - Miss_Colum_RepA_8d | ecosystem: Environmental > Aquatic > Freshwater > River | place: USA: Louisiana...
CGGCACCTTCGCCAGATAATTGAGTATGCCGCCTTTGAGGTGGTACACCTCGTCGAAACCCTGCTGTTTCAGGAAGGCGGTGCTCTTCTCGCAGCGGATGCCGCCGGTACAGAACATGGCGACCTTGCGGTGCCTGACAGGGTCGAGTTCGCTGCGGACGAAACCGGGAAACTCGCGAAACGACTGCGTGCGCGGATTCACCGCCCCCTGGAACGTACCGATGGCCACTTCGTAATCGTTGCGCGTGTCGACCAGCAACACGTCCGGAGCGCTGATCAGCGCGTTCCACTGCTCAGGTTCGATGTGGGTACCGGCCTTGTGCTCAGGATCGATTCCTTCCACACCCATGGTGACGATTTCCTTCTTGAGCTTGACCTTGCTGCGATGGAACGGCAATTCGGCATCGTAGCTCTCCTTATGTTCGAGCGAGGCAAGGCGCGGATCCCGCTTGAGCCAGCCCAACACGGCATCCACGCCGGCGCGCGAGCCGGCAATGGTGCCATTGATGCCCTCGGCGGCCAGCAGCAGGGTGCCCTTGACGCCGTGCGCGCGCATGACGGCGAGCAGAGGTGCCTGCAGTGCGGCGCAGTCCTCGAGCCTGACGAAATGGTAGAGCGCGCAAACGACGACGCCCTGTGGTCTGTCCTTCATGCCAGTGTCCTTTGCGGGGCGGATCGCAAATCCGCAGCAAGAAAGCGGGCGGGATTATAGGGACTGGCCAACATGGCGTCATTTGCGCTGCCGCAAGGCTAGCGACCGAAAAAACGCCCGACATCGATGTGGGGTACCGCCTGCGCCGGCGTGGCAGCCGCACCGAGGCAGGGCACGGTCGCCAGCAGCGGGGCCGGCAGCTCGCGCTGCAGCGTGGTGACGTTGTCCTCGCGCGCAGCCATGGCCGGATCGATGCTATTGGCCACCCAGCCTGCCAACGTCAGCCCGTCCCGCAGGATGGCCTCTGCGCTGAGCAGGGCATGGTTCAGGCAGCCGAGGCGCAGGCCCACCACCAGAATCACGGGCAGCCTGAGCTGTTTGGCCAGATCGGCCAGCGTTTCGCGCTCGTTGAGCGGAACGCGCCAGCCACCCGCCCCCTCGATCAGGCAGAGGTCGGCCCGTCGCAGCAACATGCCCTGGCAGAAACCGGCGAGGCGATCGACGCTCACGCGGCGTCCCGCGCGCTGCGCGGCCAGATGCGGTGACAGCGGCTCGGCCAGACACACCGGATTGACCTCGGCGTAGGTCAGCTCCTCGCTGGCTGCGGCCTGCAAGGCGAGGGCATCTTCGTTGCGCAGTCCATCCGGCGTCGCCAAGGCTCCCGCGGCAACAGGCTTGATGGCACAGGTGCGCAGACCGGCAGCGCCGGCCGCCTGCAGCAGGGCACAGGACACCAGGGTCTTGCCAACGCCCGTGTCGGTGCCGGTCACGAAGTAGTTATGGCGTTGTCTGGCCGACGGCTGCATGTGCTGTCCTCAGTGCTTTCTCAACTGCAGGGTGATGACCTCCCAAGTAACCGCGACACCCTGCGGGCCGCGCTGGGTGTCGAAGGCGCTGGCCACGGCACGCAGACGATCGCGGCGCGCCAGTCCGACCGGGCCCGACTCGGTGCGCGTGGTGGCACCGAGTCCGCGCAACTCGGCCATCAAGGACTGCCAGTCGGCGTAGTAGCGTTGCAGGAGTCGGCTGCTCACAGTGCCTTCCAGACCGGCCTGCCCCGCCAATTCCTGCAGACGCTCGACGCTCTCGAAGCGGTTGTGCCGCTCGGATCCACCGCTGCGCTGCCAGGCAGAACGCAATTCCTGCAAGGTGGCCGGGCCGAGAGTCGTGAGCAGCGCGTTACCCCCGGGGCGGAGTACCCTCGCCAGTTCGGCCAGCAGACGCTGAGGTCGCGGACACCACTGCATCGCCAGACTGGAGACCACCAGATCACAGCAGGCTGTCGCCAGCGGCAGCGCCTCGGCATCGGCACAGACCAGTCCGGGAGGCGGGTGCTCCGCAGGTTGTCCAGCGGTTTGCTGCAGCATCGGCAGGGCAAGATCGAGCGCGAAAATCTCGGCCGCCGCGCGGCCCTGCACCGCGCGCGCCAGGTAGCCGGTGCCGCAGCCGAGATCGAGCACCCGGTGGGCGGCTGTCAGGGGCGGCAGCAAGGTCAGCAAGGCATCTGCCACGGCGCGCTGCAGACCGGCATGAGCATCGTAGTGGCTGGCCTGCCTCGCGAAAGCACGCGCCACGCGCTGGCGCAGGCGTAGCGCGGCGCAGGTATCCGCGGGTGCCGTGACCTCGTTCATGACTCCTCGTTTGGCAGCACCAGCGAATCCAGGGCCTGCAGCAGGCGATCCACCTGTGCCTCGCTGTGGGCAGCGCTGAGGGAGATACGGAGTCGTGCCGTGCCCGGTGGCACCGTGGGTGGCCGGATCGCCGTGACCAGCAGGCCCTGGGCTTCCAGCTGCTGGCTGGCCAGCAACGCACGCTCGGGCGTGCCGAGGATGAGCGCCTGGATCTGCGTCGGTGAATCGGCAATCGGCAGACCCAGCTGGGTGGCTCCGCTGCGAAACCGCTGGATCAGTTGCCTTAGCCGGTCGCGCCGCCAGTTTTCGCTCTCGACCAGACGCAGGCTGGCCCGGGTCGCCTCCGCCATCGCTGCCGGCAGCGCCGTGGTGTAAATGTAGGGTCGGCAGAACTGTACCAGCGCCTCGATCAGATCGTTGCTGCCGGCAACGAAGGCACCCAGTGTGCCGAATGCCTTGCCGAGCGTCCCCATCAGGATGGGGAGACGCTCTTCGTCAACGCAGACACCACTTTCGCGGGCAGCTTCCAGCACGCCGCCGCCGCGCTGGCCCAGGCAACCAAGACCGTGGGCGTCGTCGACCATGAGCAACGCGCGGTGTCGCTCGGCCAGCGCCAGCAGCGACTCGAGCGGTGCCACGTCGCCGTCCATGCTGAACACACCGTCGGTGACGATGAGGCGCAGACCCTCACTGCCTGCGGTCTGCAACTGCGCTTCGAGACGTGCGACATCCCGGTGCGGAAAGCGCTGGAAGCGCGCCTTGCTGAACAGGCCGCCATCCAGCAAGGAGGCATGGTTGAGCTTGTCTTCGTAGACCGTGTCGCGCTCGTCCAGCAGAGTGGTGAGGACGCCGATGTTGGCCATGAAGCCGCTGCCGAACAGCAGGGCACGGCTGCGCCCGGTGAAGGCCGCCAGCTCCTCCTCCAGCGCCTGATGGGCAGCGCTGTGGCCTGCCACAAGATGGGAGGCCCCGCTGCCCGCGCCGTAGGTGTCGAGTCCTCGCGCATAGGCCGCCACCACGGCGGGATGGTTGGCGAGACCCAGATAATCGTTGCTGCAAAATGCCAGCAGTCGCCGACCGTCGACCTGCAACTCGGGTTGCTGCGGCGACTGCAGCTGACGGCGCTGCCGCAGCAGCTGGCGCGCGGCACGCTCCTGCAGGCGCAACTGCAGACGCTGCTGCAGCAAGGCAGAGCCCTGCATCAGCTGGCCGTCATGGCGTCGTGGAACTGGCGCGTTGCGCTCTGGTGCGGCAACGCGGACGGCTGACTGCCTTCCCGGACGAGGCCGAGGCGCGCAAACAACGCCTGGTCACTGCTGGCGAGCGGATTGGAAGTGGTCAGTAGCCGGTCTCCGTAGAAGATCGAGTTGGCGCCGGCAAAGAAACACAGGGCCTGCAGCTGCTCATTCATCTGCTCGCGCCCGGCGGACAGCCGCACGTAGGAGGCCGGCATCAGGATGCGTGCCACGGCGATCACGCGCACGAAATCGAAGGGATCGAGGTCCTCGACGTTCTCCAGCGGTGTGCCCTTGATCTTCACCAGATTGTTGATCGGTACGCTTTCCGGGTGCTGCGGCAGGTTCGCCAGTTCGCGCAGCAGTCCCACGCGGTCACGGGCGCTTTCGCCCATGCCGACGATGCCGCCACTGCAGACCTTGATACCGGCCGCCCGCACGTGTGCCAGCGTGTCGAGGCGCTCGTCGAAGTGGCGGGTGGTGATGATCTTGTCGTAGTACTCGCGCGACGTATCCAGATTGTGGTTGTAGTAATCGAGACCGGCCTCGGCGAGGGCGCGGGTCTGTTCTTCGGTCAGCTGGCCGAGCGTCATGCAGGTTTCAAGACCGAGGGCACGCACCCCCTTTACCATCTCCAGCACCAGCGGAAAATCCTTGCGCGAGGGATGTTTCCAGGCTGCCCCCATGCAAAAACGTGTGGCGCCGCGGGCCTTGGCGGTCTCGGCCTCGCCCAGCACCTTCTCGAGCTGCAGCAACTTCTCTTTCTCCAGTCCGGTGTTGTAGTGGCCGCTCTGCGAGCAGTACTTGCAGTCTTCCGGACAGGCGCCGGTCTTGATGGACAACAGCGTGCTGACCTGCACGGCGTTCGGGTCGAAATGGCGGCGATGCACGCTGTGGGCCTGGAACAGCAGATCATTGAACGGCAGCTGGAAGAGGGCCTCGATTTCGGGATTCTGCCAATCGTGGCGCAGGACAGACATGCGGACTCCTTGGGGACAGGGGCGGGTCAGACGCGCACTCGGGCGAGGTCCGCTGAACTGGACTAGAGTGCATGGCGGGCAATACTAGGCAAGGAGGCCAGTGTGTCAACCTGGAACACGAGGCAACTTTACCAGTGGCTGAATTTCGTGCAATTCAGGTTACTGCCGGCCTGCTGCGTGCTCTGTGGCCGCCCGGCAGGCAGGGATCTGGATCTCTGCCGTTCCTGCGAGGCCAGCCTGCCCCGCCTGCCGCCTGGCTGCCCGCGCTGTGCACGACCGCTGGAGGGCAGCCTGCCCTGTCTGCTGTGCCCAGCCGCCGCGGCTGGTCTGGCACGCACCCTTGCGGCCCACCCCTACCGTGAACCCATTGCAACGCTGGTCACGCGCTTCAAGTACCAGCAGGATCTGGCCGCCGGGCGGGTGCTGGCCGAGGGTCTGGCGGCCCAGTTGCGAGCCCATTATCAGGACGCCGCCTGGCCGGAGTTACTGCTGCCGGTGCCCCTGCATCCCAGCCGCTGGCGGGAACGTGGCTACAACCAGGCCGCGCTGATCGCCGGCGACCTCGGTCGCCTGCTGGGTCTGCCGGTCGCGTCGCGACTGCTCGAGCGGGTGCGCATCACACCGCCGCAGCAGGGTCTGCAGGCAGCAGAGCGCCGTCGCAACCTTGATGGCGCTTTTGCCTTGGCAGACGGACCCCTGCCGGCTCGCCTTTCCCGCGTGGCACTGGTCGATGACGTCGTGACCACCATGAGCACGGCGCAGGCGCTGGCCGAGGTACTGCATGCCCGTTGGCCCGTCCTGGAGGTCCAGCTCTGGTGCCTGGCGCGCGCGTGAAGCTCCGCCCAGCCGGCGTCGCGGGTCCCGGGCAGCGCAACGCGGCTGCGGCCGCCCGTCAGCCAGAACTTGGGGGTAACGCTTGAGTTCGGGAGTCGGGCTGTATTTACTGGCAGCACTCATGATCGACCTCGACTTCGACCGCCAGCATCTCTGGCACCCCTACACCTCCATGCAGAACCCGCTGCCGGTTTACCCGGTCGTGGGCGCGAGCGGCGTCCACCTGCAACTCGAGGACGGTCGCACGCTGGTCGATGGCATGGCCTCCTGGTGGAGCGTGATCCACGGCTACCGGCACCCTGTCATCGATGCGGCGATTACCGACCAACTCGGCAGGATGGCCCATGTGATGTTCGGTGGACTCACCCACGATCCGGCCGTGCAACTGGCGCAGCGGCTGGTGCAGTGGACACCACCGGGACTGGAGCAGGTGTTCCTCTGTGACTCGGGCTCGGTGAGCGTGGAGGTGGCGATCAAGCAGGCGCTGCAGTACTGGATCAGTCTGGGCCGCCCGCGCAAGGTCCGCCTTGCCACGCCACGTCGGGGCTACCACGGCGACACCTTCGCCGCCATGTCGGTCTGCGACCCCGTGACCGGCATGCACCATGTGTTCAGCGGGGCCCTGCAACAGCAGTACTTCGTGGCGGCGCCGGCAACACCGTTCGGCCAGACCTGCGCCCCGCAGGAACTCGACGAACTGCGGCAACTGCTGGCTGAGAAGCACGAGGAAATCGCTGCCGTGATACTCGAGCCCATCGTGCAGGGTGCCGGACGCATGTACTTCTATTCGGCCGATTACCTGCGCGGCGTGCGCGCGCTGTGCGACGAATATGACGTGCTGTTGATTGCGGACGAGATTGCCACCGGCTTCGGGCGCAGCGGCAAGCTGTTCGCCTGCGAGCATGCCGGGATCAGCCCCGACATCCTCTGCCTCGGCAAGGCGCTGACCGGAGGCTACCTCAGCTTGGCCGCCACGCTGTGCACGCGTCGCGTGAGTGCGGCGATTTCACGCGCTGGCGCTGTGTTCATGCATGGCCCCACCTTCATGGGCAATCCCCTCGCCTGTGCCGCCGCGATCGCCAGCATCGACCTGCTGCTGCAGTCGCCTTGGCAGGCAAGGATCGCTGCCATCGAGAACCAGCTACGGGTCGAGCTGCAGCCCTGTGGGGCGCTACCCGGAGTTCGCGAGGTGCGCGTGCTCGGCGCGATCGGGGTGGTCGAATTGGCGCAACCGGTGGACATGGCAGCGGCGCAGCGCTTTTTCGTCGAGCGCGGGGTTTGGTTACGGCCGTTTGGCAGGCTGCTTTACCTGATGCCGCCCTACGTCATCGCGCCGGCCGAACTGCGCGCCCTCACCTCGGCAATCTATGCTTTTGCCCGCAGCACAGCGGCGCACTGAAACTCCGGAGAACTCCATGGCGCTGGGCGCGACGATGCATGTTTTCACGGTAGACCTGGCCGATGCCGATCGCGGTGTTTACGAGCGCCTGGAGATACGCGCCGCCATGCACCCCTCGGAATCTGCCGACTATCTGTGGACGCGGGTGCTGGCCTACTGCCTCGAGTACCGTGAGGGCATCGCCTTTTCCAAGGGGCTGGCCGACCGCGATGAGCCCACCCTCTATGCGCGCGACCTGACCGGCGCGCTTACCTTGTGGGTGGAGATCGGCACACCGAGCCCCGAGCGGGTGCATCAGGCGGCAAAGGCCGCTCCCGAGGTGATCATCTACTGCCACAAGGACGCCGAGCTTCTGGCCAGCAGGCTGAGCGGAGCGGGCATCCATCGTGCCGAGGACATCGTGCTGTATGCGCTCGACCGCAGCTTCCTTCAGGCGCTGGTACAGCGCCTCGACCGGCGCATGAGTCTGTCGCTGACCGTGTCGGAGCGGCAGCTCTACGTGGGTGTGGGCGAGGCGTCGTTCGACAGCCCGCTGCAGCGGCTGCCCCTCTGCTGAGCGCTGCGCCATCCCAGTGGCCACGGCCACACCGAACCACCCGGTTTGCCCACCGCTGGGGCCCGGGTCTAGAATGGCCGCTCTTTTCGGGCCAGCCAAGGGAGCCGCCGTGTCCATCGAAATCACCAACATCCAGAAATTCCTCGACCATGCCTCCGTGGAAGTCACGCCGGGTGGCGCGAAAAAGATCGAAGATTTCCGTGCGCTGCTGCGGCCCGGCACCACGGTGTTCGTGACCTTCCTGCCCGCTTCCGACTTCAAGGACACGCTGGAAACCGTCAAGCGCCTATACGCCGAAGGCATGAAGCCCGTGCCCCACTTCGCCGCCCGCTCCCTGCCGAGCAAGGCCTTCTTCGAGGAAAACCTGAAAATCCTGCAGGCCGAGGCGGGCGTCGAAGAAGCCCTGCTGATCGGCGGTGGCGTCACCACCCCGGTGGGGGAGTTCGCCAGTTCCATGGAGGTGCTACGCACCGATCTGCTGCAGAAATACGGCATCAAGAAACTGGGTATCGCCGGGCATCCGGAAGGCTCGCCCGACATTCCGCCTGCCGAAGTCACCAAGGCCCTGCTGGAGAAGAATGCCTACTCCAAGGCCAGCGGCATCGAAATGTATGTGACGACGCAGTTCTGCTTCGAAGCCGAACCGATCATCGAATGGGACAAACGTATCCGCGCCGAAGGCAATGAACTTCCCATCCACATCGGCATTCCCGGCCTTGCCACCATCAAGACGCTGCTGGCCCACGCCACGGCCTGCGGGATTGGTCCTTCCATGCGCATCATCACGCGCCAGGCCGCCAACATCGCCAAACTGATGACGACGCGGCAGCCCAACAAGCTGGTGCGGGATCTCGCCAACTACATGGCCAACGATCCGCAGTGCGGCATCAACCAGGTGCATCTGTACCCGCTCGGCGGCATGGCGAAGTCGGCGAAGTGGCTGTACGCCGTACTCGACGGCAAGTTCACGCTGCATGACGAAGAGGGCTTCGAGCTGGCAGTGGAAATCTGAACCGGCCTGCTCTGGTTGGCAGGCAAAGAGAGGGGGACAGTAGTCCCCCTTTTTTTGCCCTGCGGTTTCGTCAGTCGTCCAGCCGGCTGAGTGGCGGATCCTCGCAGGCGAGCAACCACTCGCCGAGCGTGCGGCCGCCGAGCGGCCAGTCGTGGCCGGCGATCTCCAGCCAGGGTTGCAGTACGAAGCGCCGCGTGTGGGCGCGTGGATGCGGCAGCGTTAGCTCCGGCGTATCCAGCGCCAGGCCAGCGTAGTACAGCAGATCGAGATCGAGGCTGCGTGATTCGTTGACGACACCACTGCGCCGGCGGCCGTGCTGTTGCTCGATCGCCTGCAGCTTGTGCAGGAAACCGAGTGGCTGCTCATCAGCTTTCGGCAGCAGCGCTACCACGGCGTTGCAGTAGAGCGGCGCCCCGGGTGGGCAGTCCTTGGGTTCGGAAAGATAGAGACCGGAAAGCACCAGCAGCTGCTGCGACAATGGCATCAGCGCCGCCATGGCCTGCCGCACGGTGTCTTCGGGGCGCCCGCTCTCGCTCGGCAGGTTGGCTCCCAGGGCGACGAAAGCATGACCAGCGGTTAGCTTCCGGCGCATGACGGCGCTTACCCGTGATAACGCGCCGACAATTCGTGGACGGCGTCGACGAAGACCTTGGCATGCTCGGGATCGACATGCTGGTGGATGCCGTGTCCGAGATTGAAGACATGGCCGGCTCCCTTGCCGAAGCGGGCGAGAATCAGTGCCACTTCGTCACGGATGCGCGCCGGCGGACCATACAGTACCGCGGGATCCATGTTGCCCTGCAGGGACACTGTCGCGCCGACCCGCTCTCGTGCCGTGCCGATGTCGATGGTCCAGTCCAGTCCCACGCAGTCGGCGCCACAGCCGGCGATGGCTTCGAGCCAGAGACCGCCGTTCTTGGTGAATACGATCACGGGCACACGACGACCTTCATGCTCACGAACGAGGCCTGCCACGATGGTCTGCATGTATTGGAGCGAAAACTCCCGGTACGCATGCGGCGTCAGCACGCCGCCCCAGGTATCGAAGATCTGCACGGCCTGCGCGCCGGCGGTAATCTGGGCGTTGAGGTAATCGATCACCGAACGCGCAACTTTGTCGAGCAGCGCATGCAGCACGGCGGGCTGGCTCATCATCATGCGCTTGATGATGGCGAACTCCTTGCTGCCGCCGCCTTCGACCATGTAGGTGGCAATGGTCCAGGGGCTGCCGGAAAAGCCGATCAAGGGTACGGCCCCGTTCAGCTCGCGGCGTATCAACCGGACGGCGTCCATGACATAGGAAAGATCCCGTGCGGCATCGACGATCGGCAGCGCGTCGACGTCGGCCTCGGTCCGTACCGGCTTGTGGAATTTGGGACCCTCGCCTTCGCCGAAGTAGAGCCCGCAGCCCATGGCATCGGGCACGGTGAGGATGTCGGAGAAGAGGATGGCCGCGTCGAGATCGAAGCGCTGCAGCGGTTGCAGGGTCACTTCACAGGCGAGCGTGGGGTTGGTGCAAAGCTGCAGGAAAGAGCCGGCCTTTGCGCGCGTGGCCCGGTACTCGGGCAGGTAGCGTCCGGCCTGTCGCATCATCCACACCGGCGTGACATCGACGGGTTGTCGCAGCAGCGCACGCAGGAAACGGTCATTCTTGAGAGGAGGTGCAGTCATCGGAGGTTCCGGGTTCGACCCGCCTGGCGGCGCAAGCGTCAGACCTTGAGGTAATCGAGAATGCCGGAGCCGGCCTGACGCCCTTCCCAGATGGCGGTGACCACCAGGTCAGCACCGCGCACCATGTCGCCGCCGGCAAAGATCTTCGGATTGCTGGACTGGAAGGCAAACTCGCCCTCGGCCGACGCCACCACGCGCCCGCGGTTGTCGAGCGCTATGCCGACGTCGGCGAACCAGGAAGCGGGACTTGGCTGGAAGCCAAATGCCACCAGCACAGCATCGGCAGGATAGATTTCCTCGCTGCCCGGCACGGTTTCAGCCACTCGCCGCCCCTTGGCATCAGGAGCACCGAGACGCGTCTGCACGAACTTGACGCCGGTAACGCGGCCTGCGCTACCGAGGATCTCGACAGGCTGCCGGTTGAACACGAACTCCACACCTTCCTGGCGGGCATTTTCGACTTCGCGACGCGAACCGGGCATGTTCTCTTCGTCACGGCGGTAGACGCAGGTCACCGAAGCGGCTCCCTGGCGGATGGAGGTGCGGTTGCAGTCCATGGCCGTGTCACCACCGCCCAGCACGATGACGTGTTTGCCCTCCATGCTGACGTAGGGAACAGCACTGCCGTAGCCCATGTGGTGATTGGTGTTGCCGATCAGGAACGGCAGGGACTCGTGCACACCGTCGAGATCCTCGCCAGCAAAGCCGCCCTTCATGGCCTTGTAGGTCCCCATGCCGAGAAACACCGCGTCATACTCGTCGAGCAGCGACTGGAAAGCGACGTCCTTGCCAACCTCGGTATTGAGGCGGAATTCGATGCCCATGCTTTCGAAGATCTCGCGCCGCAGGTGCATCACCTGCTTCTCGAGCTTGAACATGGGGATGCCAAAGGTCAGGAGCCCACCGATTTCCGGATAGCGATCGAAGACCACCGGCTTGACCCCCGCACGCACCAAGACGTCGGCACAGCCGAGGCCGGCCGGCCCGGCACCGATCACCGCCACGCGCTTGCCGGTCGGCACGACCCTCGAGAGGTCAGGACGCCAGCCCATGGCGAAAGCGGTATCGGTGATGTATTTCTCGACGTTGCCGATGGTGACTGCACCGAAGCCTTCGTTGAGCGTGCAGGCCCCCTCGCACAGACGATCCTGCGGGCAGATGCGCCCGCAGACCTCCGGCAGGGTATTGGTCTGGTGGCAGAGTTCGGCAGCCTGGATGATGTTGCCCTCCATCACCAGCTTGAGCCAGTTGGGAATGTAGTTGTGCACAGGGCACTTCCACTCGCAGTACGGGTTACCACACTCGAGGCAGCGATCAGCCTGCACCTCGGCTTCCGCCTCGGTGAAGGGATTGTAGATCTCGACGAACTCCGTCTTGCGCACGTCGATTTCCTTCTTCTCCGGATCGATGCGACCGGTCTTGACGAAGCGGAACGTGTCTTTCGACTTGGCGATGATTTCTGACATACGCGTGTCCTGTCTGCTCGACTGCAAGGCCCGTTACTGCGGGTTCAAGGTGATGTGGGTCAGCAGGTTCTTCATGTTTGCTGCCATCGGCTTCACCAGCCAGAACTTGCGCAGGTACTCCATGAAATTGTCGAGAATGTGCTGACCCCAGGCACTGCCGGTCTCGTCGACATACTCCTGAATCACGCTGCGCAGGTGGTTGCGGTACTCCTCCATGCCTTCGGTGCGGATGCGGTGTACCTCGATCAGTTCGTGGTTGTATTTGTCGACGAAGCTCTTGTCGAGATCGAGCACGTAGGCAAAGCCACCGGTCATGCCGGCCCCGAAATTGTGGCCGGTGCTGCCCAGCACGGTGATCAGCCCGCCGGTCATGTACTCGCAGCAGTGGTCGCCAGCACCCTCGACTACGGCATGGGCACCGGAATTACGCACGCCGAAGCGCTCACCAGCCACGCCAGCGGCAAACAGCTTGCCCCCGGTTGCTCCGTAAAGACAGGTATTGCCGATGATCGACGTCTCGTTGGTCTGGAAAGTACTGCCGGGAGGCGGCACCACGACGAGCTTGCCACCCGCCATGCCCTTGCCGACGTAGTCGTTGGCCTCGCCTACGAGATGCATGTTGAGACCACCGGCGTTCCAGACACCCCAGCTCTGCCCGATCGAACCAGTCAGCCGGAGATGGATGGGCGCGTCGCTCATGCCTTGGTTGCCGTAGCGACTGGCAATTTCCCCCGACAGACGGGCGCCGATCGAGCGATTGAAGTTCTTGACCTGGTAATTGAAGATGCCGCCAGTCTTGTTTTCGATGGCAGGCAGCATGTCGCTCACCATGCGCTCGGCCAGTTCGCCCTTGTCGGACGGCGGGTTGCGATTGACAACGCAATGGCGCTCCTTGTCGGCCGGTATCAGGTCGTTGCCGAGCAGCCGCGAAAAATCCAGGTTGGCCTGTTTCTCGGTCTGCGCCGGCAGACGCACCAGCAGATCGGTGCGGCCGATCAGGTCGACCAGTCGCGACACGCCCAGCTTTGCGAGCCACTGGCGGGTATCCTGGGCCACGAAGCGGAAGTAGTTCATCACCATTTCGGCCTGCCCGATGAAGTGCTTTTCACGCAGGTCCTTGTTCTGGGTGGCGACACCCGTGGCGCAGTTGTTCAGGTGGCAGATGCGCAGATATTTGCAGCCCATTGCTACCATCGGAATGGTTCCGAAGCCGAAGCTCTCCGCACCGAGAATGGCGGCCTTCACCACGTCCAGCCCGGTTTTCAGACCACCGTCGGCCTGCAACCGGATGCGTCCGCGCAAATCATTGGAGCGCAGGGCCTGCTGCACCTCCGACAGCCCGATCTCCCAGGGCGTACCCGCATAACGGATGGACGACAGCGGGCTGGCACCGGTGCCGCCGTCGTGTCCGGAGATGGTGATGAGGTCGGCGTAGGCCTTGGCCACGCCGGCCGCGATGGTGCCCACGCCCGGTCCGGATACCAGCTTGACCGACACCATCGCCTCTGGATTGACCTGCTTGAGGTCGAAGATGAGCTGGGCGAGGTCTTCGATGGAGTAGATGTCGTGATGCGGGGGCGGTGAAATCAGCGTGACTCCCGGCACGGAGTAACGCAGGCGGGCGATCAGGCCATTGACCTTGCTGCCGGGCAGCTGCCCGCCCTCGCCCGGCTTGGCCCCCTGGGCGATCTTGATCTGCAGCACCTCGGCGTTGACGAGGTAGTGCGGCGTGACCCCGAAACGGCCAGAAGCCACCTGCTTGATCTTGGACACCTTGTCCGTGCCGAAGCGGGCCGGGTCTTCGCCGCCTTCGCCGGAATTGGAACGCCCTCCGAGTCGGTTCATGCCCTGGGCCAGCGCCTCGTGTGCCTCGGGTGACAGGGCTCCCAGTGACATACCCGCCGAGTCAAAGCGCTTGAGGATGGTTTCTATCGGCTCCACCTCATCGAGCGCAATCGACTGCACATCGTCTCGCAGGCCAAAGAGGTCGCGAATGGCAGAGATGGGACGGTTGTCGACCAACTGCGCGAACTTGCGGTAATCCTCGTAGTCGCCGCTGCGCACGGCGTCCTGCACGGTGCGCACCACATCTGGGTTGATCATGTGGTACTCGCCGCCATGAATGAACTTCAGCAGCCCGCCTTGGTTGATGCGCTTGCGCGGCAGCCAGGCCTCGCGCGCCAGCTTCTCCTGATCGTGCTGCAGGTGAGCGAACGTGGCACCACCGATGCGGCTCATGGAATCGGGGAAGCAGGCCGACATCACATCGGCACCGAAGCCGACGATTTCGAACAATTGGGCGCCGCGGTAGGAGCTGATGGTGCTGATGCCCATCTTGGACATGATTTTCATCAGACCCTTGTTGATGCCCTTGCGGTAGTTCTTGTGGGCCTCCATCGAACCCATCACCAGCATTTTGGTGCTGATCAGACGATCGATGACGTCATAGGCCAGGTACGGGTAGACGCCGCTGGCACCGTAGCCGATCAGGCATGCGATCTGGTGAGGATCGCGGGCACTGCCCGTCTCGACGATGAGATTGGTGTCGCAGCGCAGGCCGACATGGCTCAGATGCTGGTGGATGGCGGCCGTGGCGAGCAGGGCGTGTATGACCAACTGTCCTTCCGCCGGCAGACGCTCGGAAATGAACAGCAGCAACTTGCCGTCGCGGGCTGCTTTCTCGGCGGCCGCCTTGACGTTTTGCACCGCCTGCTCGAGTCCAATGGCGGGATCGTAGCTCAGGCTGATCTCGGCATTCTCATAGCCAGGGCGCTGGAGGTGCTTGAGATTCCAGAATTTTTCCGGTGAGAGCAGCGGAGAATGCAGGATGATGCGGTCGGCATGCTCTGCGGTCTCCGAGAAGATGTTGAGCTCGCGTCCCATGCGCGTTTCCAGCGACATGACGATGCTCTCGCGCAGGCTGTCGATGGGCGGGTTGGTGACCTGGGCGAACACCTGGCGGAAATAGTCGTACAGCGGACGCACGTGGCGCGACAGCACGGCGATCGGCGTGTCGTCTCCCATCGATCCGGTCCCCTCGGCACCCTGCTCTGCCAGCGGCTTGATGACCTGATCGAGTTCCTCGAAGGACACCTGAAACATCTTCATGTGCGATTCGCACTCATCCGACGACAGCGGCTTCATCTGCGCAGCATGTTCGACCATGGTGGTCTCGACGATGAGCGCCTTCTCCTTGATCCACTTGGCGTAGGGCTGACGGGCCTTGAGATAGTTGGCTACGTCGTCCGTGTGGAGGATCTTGCCGGCTTCGGTGTCCACCACCAGCATCTGGCCAGGGCCCACACGGCCCTTGGCCACGACTTCCTCCGGCTTGTAAGCGTTCACGCCGATTTCGGAGGCAGCGGTCAGCCAGTTGTTGCGCGTGAGGACCCAGCGCGAGGGGCGCAGTCCGTTCTTGTCGAGCACGCAGACGGCGTAGCGGCCGTCGGTCAGTACCACGCCCGCCGGGCCGTCCCAGGCTTCCATATGCAGGGAGTTGTAGGTGTAGAAGCTGCGCAGTTCGGCATCCATGTCCTCCATGTTCTGCCAGCTCGGCGGCATGATGAGCCGGATGGCCTGGTACAGGTCCATGCCGCTCGTGACGAGCAATTCGAGCATGTTGTCCATCGACGACGAGTCGGAGCCGGTGGTGTTCACTACCGGTGCAATCTCTTCGATGTTGGGAATGGCTGCCGAGCGGAATTTGTTGATGCGGGCCTTGGCCCAGTTGCGATTGCCCTGAATCGTGTTGATCTCGCCGTTATGAGCGAGCATGCGGAAGGGCTGCGCCATCGGCCACTTCGGCAGGGTATTGGTGGAAAACCGCTGGTGGAAGGTGCACATAGCCACCGCCAGCGCAGGATCGTTCAGATCCAGGTAGAAGCGCTTGAGATCGGCCGGCATGATGAGGCCTTTGTAGGACAGCACGGAGTGCGACAGGCTGCTCACGTAGAAGTCGCGGTCCGCTTCCAACTGCTTCTCTGCCTTGCGCCGCGCCACGAACAACTTGACTGCCAATTCCTTCTTTTCCACGCCGGGTGCGTCAACGAACACCTGTTCGATCTGCGGCAGGCTGGCGCGCGCCATGGGACCGAGCACGGAGGGGTCAGTCGGCACCACACGCCAGCCGGCGATCTTCAGGCCCTGCGCGGTCAACTCGGCCTCCAGTACCTGCCGGGCTGTCTGCGCCAGCGCGGGCTCGCGGCTCAGGAAAATCATGCCGATGCCGTAATGGGTGGACAGCCTGCGATCGAACTGCTGCAAGGCGATGGCACGCAGGAAGCTGTCGGGTTTTTGCATCAGCAGCCCACAGCCGTCGCCGGTCACGCCATCGGCCGCGATCCCGCCGCGGTGGGTCATGCAGGTGAGCGAACTGATGGCTGACAACAGCAGCTCATGGCTCGGTTTCCCTTCGATGTGAGCCACCAGGCCAAAGCCGCAGTTGTCGCGGAATTCGTCGGGATGATAGAGACCCGTGTTCATAAGCCTTCTCTGCAGCAAAGGGGGCCGGGGATGGTACACCACGGCCCAAAATTGTGGCAACCATGTTGCCCTAGTTTGTGCGCAGCCACAGGACGGCGCATCACGGTCGCTACCGGTGCGTAACGCGGCGGCGACGGGCAGCAACCCTGCGGTGCAGACTCAGCGCTCGGCGAGATTGTTGCCGGCAGCGAGCGTCGTCTCCAGCACGGCAAGGTCAGTATCAGCCTTGACGAGCGCGCTGCCCAAGCCTTGCAGCAGGATCAAGCGGATCTTGCCCTGTTCGGCCTTTTTGTCCTTGGCCATCAGGCGCAGGTAGGTGTCGACCGACAACGTTGGGGGTACTACCGGCAGGCCTGCCGCTGCGACCAGGCGCTTCACCCGGCGGGCTGCCGCTTGCGGAATCAAGCCAAGGCGCCAGGACAGATCGGCCGCCATGACCATGCCTACCGCCACAGCCTCGCCGTGCAGCCAGCTGCCGTAACCCATGGCTGTCTCGATGGCATGACCGAAGGTATGCCCCAGATTGAGCAATGCGCGCTGACCGGTTTCGGTCTCATCAGCTGCCACGATGGCGGCCTTCTCGGCACAGCTCACACGGATGCTGTGGGTGAGCGCTGCCACCTCCTGCTGCAGAAGCAGGCTGAGGTTGGCCTCCAACCAGTCAAGAAAGGCGGCGTTGTTGATCAAGCCGTATTTGAGCACCTCCGCCAGGCCGGCCTTCAATTCACGGTCGGGCAGCGTGCGCAGGGTATCGGTATCGATCAAGACGCAGCGCGGCTGATAGAAGGCCCCCACCATGTTCTTGCCCAGCGGTCGGTTGACTCCGGTTTTGCCACCTACCGAGGAGTCCACTTGGGCCAGCAGCGTGGTCGGTATCTGGATGAAGTTCACGCCTCGCTGGTAAGTCGCCGCTGCAAAGCCAGTCATGTCGCCCACCACGCCGCCGCCGAGCGCCACCAGCGTGCAGGAGCGCGAAAAGTTGCGCTCCAGCAGGGCGTCGTACACGAGGGCGAGCGTGTCGAGGGTCTTGTACTCCTCGCCGTCCGGCAACTCGACCACCAGCACCTCGCGGTCAGGCAGCGCCTGCCGCAGACGGTCCGCGTACAACGGTCCCACCGTGGTGTTGGTGACGATGCAGACCTGCCGGCTACGCAGGTGGGGCAACAGCAAGTCTGCCCTGCCGAGCAGCCCGGTACCGATATGGATCGGATAGCTGCGCTCGCCGAGCGCTACGGTCAGCGACTCCATACGGTTTCTCCTGGTTGTGACTCCCGCAGCATCTGCAGGATCTCGCCGCAGACCGACTTGGGGCTGCGGCGACTGGTCATGATCATGTGGTCGGCGACTTCGCGATACAGCGGCTCGCGCTGATCCATGAGCTGCTGCAGCTTCGCCCTCGGGTCGGCGACGTTGCGCAGCAGTGGCCGCTTCTGGTCCCGACGCGTGCGCTCCACCTGCTGGTTGAGCGTGGCCATGAGATAGACCACCACGCCTCCCCGGCGTAGTTCCTTGCGATTCTGCTCGGACAGCACGGCGCCACCCCCGGTGGCCAGCACGATGTTGTCGAGCGCGCACAATTCCTCGATCACCGCACATTCGCGCTGGCGGAAACCGGTCTCGCCCTCCACATCGAAGATCCAGGGAATGTTGGCGCCGGCGCGCTCCTCGATCACCTGATCGGAATCGTAGAAGGTTTTGCCCAGCTGTTCTGCCAGCAGGCGACCGATGGTGGTCTTGCCGGCCCCCATGGGACCGACCAGAAAGACGTTGTTCAACTTTGTATTCATGCACTGCACAGCTCAGGACGGGCACGGCAGCAGGGCCAGTGCACCAGCGGTGGGTCTTGCTACCCGGGATCGTTGATCACCGAGGGCGTTATGAAGATCAGCAGCTCGGTTTTTGCCGTTGCCTCCTCCCTGCGTTTGAAGAGATTACCAAGGTACGGCAGGTCGCCCAAGATGGGCGTCTTGGAAATCGAGGTTAGAACCTCCTCGCGAAACACCCCACCGAGCACGATGGTGTCGCCATCGTTGACCAGAACCCGGGTGGCAACGGCATTGGTGGCGATGGCCGGCACCGTCCCGGAACCGGGTACCACGGAATCCTGATGCAGTTCTAGCGCCATGATGATGCGCCCCTCCGGTGTGATCTGCGGCGTGACTTGCAGGGATAGCGCGGCCGTCACGAACTGCGTGGTGGTACCACCGGCTGTGCCGCCCGCCTGTGACTGATAGGGGATCTGCACCCCGGAGGTGATGTTGGCCGACTGCTGGTCCTGCGTGGTGATCTTGGGTTGGGCGATGACCTCGCCGTTGCCACTGGCCTCCAGCGCGGCCAACTCCAGCTCCAGCAGCGCGCTGCCGGCGGCATAGCCGAGCGCCAGGGAGGCGGGCGCCTGCAGCCCGAGATCCACCATCAGGTACTCCGGGGCGGCAGTGAGGGCGTCGGAGGCGGCAGCAGCGCTGGTCGTGTTGCTGTCCGCTGCCACGGGCGCGTTGCGGTCGCCCGGCGCCTGCGTACTGCGGCGCGGGGTTCCTCCCAGCACGAACTGCTGGTCCGGACCCTGCCAACGTCTGGCGCCGGACCAGCGCACGCCCAGCGCCTCGCTGAAAGATGTCGAGGCATTGACGATGCGTGCCTCGATCAGCACCTGCCGCACCGGCACATCGAGGCGCTGCACGAGGGCGCGCACTTCGCTTAGTGCCGGCGCGATGTCCTGCACGATGAGGGTATTGGTCCGGGTATCCACCGAGGCACGACCGCGCTGGGTGAGGATACCGCCCGTCTGACCGTCACCGGCCTGTAGCAGGCCCACCAGGTCACTGGCCTGCGCGTAGTGCACAGTCAGAAAGTCCGTGACCAGCGGCTCCAGCGCCGTCACCTGCTGGCGCCGCTCTAGGGCCAAGCGTTCCCCCTCGGCGATTTCCTCGGCAGTGCCCACGTAGAGCACGGAGCCCTCCAGCCGCTGGTCGAGGCCCCGGGCCCTCAGCACCATCGCCAATGCCTGATCCCAGGGCACGTCATCCAGGCGCACGGACATGCTGCCCTGTACGGCGTCTCCGACCAGCAGATTGAATTCGTTGAAGTCGGCGAGAATCTGCAGGAGTGCCCGCACCTCGATGTCCTGGAAATTGAGGCTGATCGGGTCGCCGCCGTAGGGTGCGGCAACAGTGGGCGCGGTGACCACTTCGCTCGCCACTTGCGCGCTCGAGGCCGAGGGCAGCAGCAGGGCCAACGCGGCAGCGAAGCACCAGCGCCTGCAAGCCGCGCCACCGCAGCGGGAAGCAGCGGTGCACGCCGATCCCGGGCGAACGAACAACAGCAGTGCCCTCATGGCTGTGCCAAACCGAGCGACTCCGGCCGCTCGATCCAGACGCCGTCGTCCCGCGCGACCTGTTCGACGAGGTCCACGCGGTTTGCGGCGATCGCGCGGACGCGGCCCTGGTTGAGCCCCACATAGGAACCCACGGTGACCGGCGAGA
>Ga0255219_1000163_pt1 | contig 19228 bp, 18 predicted proteins | sample Miss_Colum_RepA__FD_183037 | JGI IMG/M metagenome (GOLD analysis project Ga0255219, IMG submission 183037) | Freshwater microbial communities from Mississippi River, Louisiana, United States - Miss_Colum_RepA_8d | ecosystem: Environmental > Aquatic > Freshwater > River | place: USA: Louisiana...
CCTGTATGCGGTCGGCAACTCCGAAAGCGTCGTCTACGCCATCACCACCAGCGAAGGCATCGTGCTGCTCGACTCGGGGCATCCCGGCGACCTTGATACGCTCATCCTGCCCGGCCTGCGGGCGCTGGGTCTCGACCCGTCCACCATCAAGTACGTCCTGCTCGGCCACGGCCACAACGATCATTACGGCGGTGCGGCGGCCCTGCAGCAGCGCGGGGTGCGCATCGGTACCACTGCGGCCGACTGGGACACCATCGCCGCGGAGCGTCCGAGCCAGTTGTTCGGCGACATCCCCAAGCCCACCCGCGACCTCGTCATCCGGGAGGGTGAGCCGCTGGTACTCGGTGACCTGACCATCACGCCGGTGGAAATTCCGGGCCACACGCCGGGATCGCTGGCCTTCATCTTCCCGGTGCAGGATGGCGGCTCGCGGCACATGGCCGGCCTGTTCGGCGGCACGGTACTGGCAGCAGGTTTCGTACCACTGCCGGGCATCAGGCAGTACATCGCATCGATCGCCCATTACCGCGACATCGCCCGGCAGTGGCAGGTTGACGTGGAAATCCAGAACCATCCCATCTTCGATGACACGCCCGGCCGGCTTGCCGCGCTGGCTGGCCGCAGCGCCGGAGCCCCCCATCCGTTCGTGATGGGCAGCGAGCGCTATCTGCGCTTCTGGGACGTCATTTCCGAATGCATGCAGGCTTCGCTCATCCAGCGCGAAGCGGCTCAGTAACCCCCGGAGGATCACTCATGCAAAGAAACACTCTGTTGGCCGGCGTGCTGCTCGCGACTTCATTGGCCGCGGTACCGGCACTGTCGCACCACTCCTTCGCCGCCGTTTACGACCCCGAAAAGCAGGTCAGCGTCGAGGGCAAGATCGTGCAGTTCCTCTATCGCAACCCGCACTCGGTGCTGCACGTGCTCGCTACGGACGCCAAGGGCGTGGAGCGCCGCTGGGCCGTGGAATGGCAGGGGGCGACCCAGCTCGGGGCCTCCGGGATTTCCGCGCAGACCATCCGCGCCGGGGATCCGGTGGTGGTCACCGGGCACCCGGGCCGTATCGATGCCGAAAACCGCATCCTCATGCTGGAAATCAAGCGCACCACCGACGGCTTCGGCTGGACCAATGGCGGAGGCAGTCTCGACTGATGCGTACTTCACGACTGTCTTTGCAGACCCTGTTTGCCCTGGCGCGGCGTCGCGCCCTGCCCCGCGCAATGGCCTGTGCGCTGCTGGCCCTCGCCGGCCATGCCGCGCTGGCGCAGCCACCGTCCGGCTTCCAACCGCCGCCGCCTCAGTCCCCGCGCGAAGCCGCACAGGTCGACATCACCGGCTACTGGGTGGCTCTCGTCACCGAAGACTGGCTCTGGCGCATGGTCACGGCGCCCACGGGTGACGTCACCAGCATTCCGGTCAATCCGCGCGGACGCCAGGCCGCCAACCAATGGGACCCGCAGCAGGACGTGACCAGCGGCGAACAGTGCCGAGCCTATGGTGCTGCCGGTCTGCTGCGTCTGCCGCTGCGGCTGCATATCACCTGGCAGGACGACAACACCCTGCTGATCGAATCCGATGCCGGGGAGCAACGGCGCCTGCTGCAGTTCGCGCCAGGGGCTGCACCCGCCGAGGCGAGCTGGCAGGGCCACTCGGTGGCGGCCTGGACCCGTCCCGTCGGCGGCTTCGACATGCGGGCCATTTTCGGCGACCCCAAGGATCTGCCGAGGGGGCCCCTGAAGGCCGGTCTGAAGGTCGTCACCGACCACCTGCGACCGGGCTACCTGCGCCGTAACGGCGTGCCCTACAGCGCCGAAACCCGACTCACCGAGTACTTCTCCAGGATCAGTGCCGCCGGCAACGACTACCTGACGGTACTCAGCGTGGTCAACGATCCGGTGTACCTGAACGGTGCCTTCGTGACCTCTTCTCAGTTCAAGCGAGAGCCGGATGGCGCGCGCTGGAATCCGCAACCCTGTATCACCGCCACGCCGGCTGCGCCGCGCGGGGGAGAATGACATGAAGACACTGACCCTGCTTCCCGCCGCCTGCCTGCTCTGCAGCGCGGCATTCGGCCAACTGGATTTTTCCGGCGAGTGGGACCACCCGGGCATGTTCGGCCATGAGGACGTAACGGACCGCGGTGCCGGACCGGAAATCGGCGACTACATGGGCCTGCCGCTGAATGCGGCCGGTCTGCGCAAGGCTGAAAGCTACTCCGGATCGTGGCTCGGCGTACCGGAACACCAGTGCACGCCGCATCCGGCGGCCTACCAAACCTGGGGACCCAACACGCTGGTGGTCAGCAAGCGCTACCACCCGGTCCAGCGAGTGGTCGAAGCCATCACGCTGGACGGTACTTTCGGGCTCGACCGCATCGTCTGGATGGATGGGCGGCCGCATCCGCCCGCCACTGCCCTGCACTCCTTCTCGGGCTTTTCCACCGGACACTGGGAGGGCGACACTCTGGTGGTGGACACCAGCCATCTCAAGATGGGCTGGTTGCGTCGCAATGGCACGCCCACCAGCGAGCGCGCCAAGATGACCGAGTACTACCAGCGCTTCGACAATTACCTGTTGGTGACGACGATCGTGGAAGATCCGGTCTATCTGTCCGAGCCCTTCGTGCGCACCACGGAATACGAAATGAACGTGCGACCGGTACCGGTGCTGGGCTATCCCTTCACCCGCAACGATGGCCCGACCTTCTACCGCTGCTTCCCCGGCGAAGAAACCACGGCAGAGAAAGGCTATGTGCCGCACTTCCTGCCAGGCACCAACTTCCTGCTCGACGAATTTGCCGACAAATATGATCTGCCGCGCTGGGCCATGGGGGCTGGCAGCGTGACGATGTACCCGGAATTCAGCGGCGCACTGACCGGTACTGCCCGTGCCGAGGCGGCCGCGCCCGCTGCACTGGCACCGCTGGCCGCTGCCGAGGGACTGCAGTCGCTGCAGGTCCGTGACCGCATCTGGCTCATCACCGGGGCCGGCGCCAACATCACTGCGCAGGTCGGTGACGAAGGCGTACTGCTGGTCGATAGCGGCAGCGCCGCCAACGCCGAGGCCGTGCGGGCGGAGATCCGCCGCATCGCCGGCAACAAGCCCGTGCGCTACATCATCAATACCAACTGGCAGGAGAGCCATACCGGTGGCAACGTCTTGCTGTCGGACGAAGGCCAGCGGGCGGCAATCCTCGCGCACGAGAATGTCGGCCTGCGACTGGCCGAGGCCGACTCTCCCGCCAGTGCCCTGGTGATGGATACCTACTACGGCGACAACAAGACGCTCTACTTCAATGGCGAGGCGATCGAAATCATCAAGGTGCCGAACGCCCACACCGACGGTGACTCGCTGGTGTTCTTCCGGGGTTCGGATGTGGTGGTAGCCGGCGGCGTCATCGACACGGCCAGCTTTCCGCGCATCGACGACGAGCAAGGCGGCAGCATCGGCGGCGAACTGGCGGCGCTGAATCGCATTCTCGACATCACCGTGGCGGAAACCCGCGGCCAGGGTGGCACCCTCGTCATCCCCGGCCACGGCCGGTTGTACGACGAGGCCGACGTGGCCGAATACCGCGATATGGTGACCATCGTCCGCGACCGTGTGCAGAGCGCGCTGGACAGCCGCAGCAGCCTCGCCGACCTGCAAGCCGGACAGCCCGTGCTCGACTACGCCGGTGTGTTCGGCGCAGCGGGCAGCGACTGGACCGGTGAGCGCTTCGTGGAAGCGGTGTTCGAGCAACTCGCCAACGCAGAATGAACGCAGTGCAACATCAGGGGACCCTAACCATGACGATACTCCGCTACCGCCTGCTATGGCTGCTGGCCGTGCTGGCCGTGCCGGCCAGTGCGCACCACGGCAGCAGCATCTCCTACGACACCACCAAGCAGTGGACCACCTGGGCGCGTGTCGTGCAGTTCAACTACAAGAACCCGCACCCGACCATGACCTTCGAACGCGAAGTTCAGGGGGGCGTCGTCGAGCCGTGGGTCAGTGAACTGTTGACCAATCCATCGATGCTGGCGCGGCAGGGCTGGACCAAGCGCAAGAGCGAAGACGCGCTGGCCCCGGGCACCCGTGTCAAGCTGACCCTGGCGACGTCGCGGGCCGGCGGTTTCAGCGGCATCGTCATGGGCATCCAGGGGGAGGACGGCGCACCCATCGTCGGTGGCGGCCGGCCGGCACAGGTACCGGATCTCGACGGCGTGCCCGGTGGCCTGCAGCCGGAGGGCGACACCATGCTGCCCGGTCAGCCCGTCGAGGGAGGCGCACCCTGATGGCAAGCATGGCTCGTTCGACAATCGCTCTCCCGACAAGGTCGCGCTGGAGCATGACATGTGCAGCCGTCGCAAGAACCCTGCTGATCAGCGCGCTGTTGGGGGTGCCGCTGGTTGCCGCCCAACCGGCAGCGCCGGCCCCCACGCCCGGCGGCATCGGCAATTCCGACAGCGACACGCGGTCTTACGACAAGCGCAACTTCTCCGGCCTGTGGGCCCGCTCGCCCGAACTGTATGGCGAGGCGCCCTGTCCCGAATGCCGTGAGCCCGTGGGCTGGCCGGGCTATGGCTTCTTCGGTGATATTCCCGCTCGAACCGAAGAAGGCCAGCGTCGCATGGACCTCAACAAGCCGGCGCGTGGGCTGGAACTCGGCAGTGCCGAGGCCAATGCCCGCACCGACCTCGACAGCGGACTGCGCCGCGCCATCCTGCCCGCGTTCGGCAACGACCCTGAGATGCGCTGCGAACCGCTGGGCCTTGCACGACTGATCACCTTCGCCGGACCCGGCGCCGCCATGGAGCTGATCCAGCAGCAGGACCGCATCCTGCAAACCTTCGAATGGACCTGGGATTTCCGGGAAATCTGGATGGATGGTCGGCGCTCGCCGAACGTCGAGGACTACCTGCCGCGCTTCAACGGCTACTCGGTGGCACGTTGGGAGGGCGACACCTTGGTCGTCACCTCCGTAGGCTTCGACGATCGCCAGTGGATCGACCAGCACGGCTATCCGCTCAGCAGCGAAGCGGTTCTCGAGGAGCGCTGGGATCGGCCAAGTCCGAACCGGCTGCGCGTGCAGCTCACCCTCACCGACCCACTGCTCTATACCCGCCCCTGGCAGGCCAGTACCAAGGTGTGGAGCCTGATTCCAAAGGAAAGCATGGCCATCGCCGGCTGGTCGGGCATACTCGAGGATCGCTGTGTGCCCAGCGACGAGTCGATGTTCAATCAGGTCCGGGACCGGGCAGCCGGTCTGGGTGAGGAGTAGGATCCACGGCGGTAGACCGCCAGCACTTTCAGGAGGAGGGCATCATGCACGGGTTACGGTCATGTTGGTTGGTTCTGGCGCTTGCCCTGCTGGCGTGGCCGGCCGCCGCGCACCACTCGTTCGCCATGTATGATCAGGCGCAGACGCTCACCTTCACCGGCAAGCTCACGCGCTTCATTCCCGGCGCCAATCACGCCCAGTTGCTGTTCGAACTCATCGACTCCAGCGGCGCCCCCAAGCTGGATGCCGCTGGCAAACCGCTGCGCTGGGGGGTGGAAGCCGGACCGGCGGCCCGCATCGCCCTGCAAGGCGTCACGCCCGACAGCTTTCCGGTGGGTACCATCCTGACCGTCTCGCTTAACCCTCTGCGGGATGGCCGCACTTTCGGGGCCATGCCCAACGGCAGCGGCATCATCCACTGCGGAACGATGCTGCCTGCCGCGGGCTGCACCGCCGCCACCGGCACCGTTTATCTCGCCGACAACGACTGACCAGGAGGAACCCACATGTCCGCTGCGTTCATGCGTCTGTGCTGTCTGGGCGCCGCCTGTGTGGCCACCACCACCTTTGCGCAGCCGCGCGACGGTGCCGAGCCTCCGCCCGGGGTGGAGCCGCTGCCGGTCGACCTTTTCACCACCCGCAATTTCTATCTGGACCGGGCCCTTTGGACCGATCCCCGCTACACCCGCTGCAATACGCCAGACCAGTTGACGATGATGTGGGTGCGTCAGCGCGTGGGCCACTGGGGCGACTGCAGCGTCGGCCTGAACGCCACTGATTTCCAAAGCCCGTATCCCTATGGCAGTGCACGCGAGCACTACGAGGCCCTGCGTGCGGCAGCCGATCGTGCCGGCACCCGTGTGCAGCATGACCGCAGCAGCTTGCCCGACTGGGACGGCTGGTATTTTCGTGGCACGCCGCAGCGCCCGCCGGAAGGACAGTGGTTGAACGGCACGGGCATCCAGACTGCGACCATGGTGTCGCTGCTGACACCCGAGTATCAGCAGCGCATGACCCAGATGAACTTCCACGAGGCAGTCAGCAATGCACCGCAGTGGATGGCCTCGTTCTGCTACCCGGAGGGTTTGATGCGCTGGTGGTACGTATGGGGTATCCGTGACATGGAGGTACTGGTCACGCCTAAGCAAGTGCAGTTGCTGGCCGGTGTCGCCGACAACTTCATCCGCAAGGTACTGATCGAGCAGGAGCATTCGCAGCCCTTGCCACAGTGGTACGGCGAGACGGTTGGCTTCTGGGATGGCGACACGCTCGTCGCCTGGACTGCCAACGTGCAGGGCTGGACCCTGAGCCACTCGATGTTCGAATACAGCAACGAACTGGAAGTCATCGAAATCATCCGCCGCGCCGACGATGGCAACGGTCTGGTGGTCGAGGCCGTGTTCTACGATCCGGAAGCCTTCGTGAAGCCCCTGCGCATCGTCACGCCCTGGTCCCGCACCGCCGGTATCGAGGCCCCCGACCGCCGGTACAACTTCGTGGAGTGCCGGGTCGAGAGCGGCATCGTGCTGGGCCCGGACGGTAGGCCCTCGCAGCTGACGCCCTTCGACGAAGGCTTCATCGATTTTCTGGGCCGACCTTGGGCGCAGAACTGGGAGAAATTTTTCGAACAGGGCTGGGAACGCCCCCCTTTACCCACGGAGTGAAGCCGATGATCAGCAGGTTTTCCGCCATGCTTTGCAGGCTGTCGACGATGGTCAGTCCTGCACCTGCACCTGCACCGCGCCGCAGGCGCTCGACAACGCGCGCAGGGCTGGTCGCCCTGCTATTGCTGGGCAGTGTTCAGGTGGCACCGGCAGGTGCCCAGCAGGACGACGCCCGCGCGGCAGTGCAGGCTGCTGCCACCGCCATGGGGGGCAGTGAACGCCTGCTCGGGCTGCGCTCGCTGCGCCTGCGGGGCTACGGTCACGAGGCCTACCAGGATGGCGGCAGCGAGATCACGACCGAAAGCAGCGCCCCGGAGAAGATGACCAACCTCACCGCTTACGAGCGGGTGATCGACCTGGGGCAGGGGCGCACGCAAGTGCGCGCCAGAGCGTTCCGAGCCTTCGTTTTTGCGGCGCGGGCGATGATGCAGGGCCAGCCCCTGCAGCAGGGCCTGGACGGCCTGGTCGGTTTCGACGTTGCCGCCACGGGACAGGCGCGCCGCGTATCGGACGCCGTGGCGCGCCAGCGGCGCATGGAGTTGCTGGCTCAGCCCGTGATGGCACTGCGTGCCGCACTCGATCCGACGAGCCAGCTCGCGGTGCTGCGCCGCGAGGCAGGACTGCAGCTGCTGGAGGTCACCACGGCAGACGCTGCCACCTTCACCCTGGCCCTCGATGCCGAGAGTCACTTGCCGGCCTTCGTGCAGTGGATTGGTCCGCACGAAAACCTCGGTGAAATACGCTACCGCACCGAATACAGCGCCTGGTTGCCGGTGGACGGCCTGCAGCTGCCCATGAGCTTCAACACCACGGCGGATTTCCGTGACATCGTGCTGCTGCGCCTGCACGTCGACCGCTATGAACTCGACATCGACACCGGTGATCTCGCTGCACCGGCGGCTGTGCGCACCACGCCGGCGCCGGTTCCGGCCTACACGGTGGAAGCACGCCCCGTGGCGCAGGGTGTGTGGCTGCTGGCCGGCAACAACGGCGCCAATTCCGTGCTGCTGGAATTCGCCGACCACCTGACCCTTTTCGAACTGCCCACCAATCGGGCGTGGGGTGAGGCCGTCATGGCCACGGCCCGCCGCACCGTACCGGGTAAGCCGCTGACCGAAGTCATCATCTCCCACCACCATTTCGACCACACTGGCGGCCTGCGCAGTGCCGTGGCCGAGGGGCTCACCCTGGTCACACAGCGCGGCAACATCGCCTGGTTCGCCGAACTGATGGCGAGACCGGTCACGCACTTCCCTGATGCCCTGAGCCATGCTCCCCGCCCCTTGACCACGCTGGCGGTCGACGACCATCTGCGGCTGACGGACTCGGCACTGACCGTCGATCTCTACCACACGGTGGCCAATGGCCACATGGCCGACGGTCTGTTCGCCTACATTCCCGAGCACAAGTTGTTGATCCAGGGCGATCTGTTCGACAAGAACTGGGAGGTCTACTTCTGGGGCGATACCTACGAGGCCAACCTGTCCCATCGCCAGCTCGAGGTCGAGCGTGATGTACCGATCCATGGTGAGGTCATGCCGATCGACGACGTACGCAGGCTCATCGTGCAGCAACAGGAGCAGGCACGTCTGCTTTGCTCACGCGTCGAGGAAGCCGGTCTGTCCATGCCGGGGTGTCCGCTCGCTTGGGATGACTAGCCGAGGCGCTTCAGCCGCCGCGATCCGAACTTGCTGGGGTTGCTCGATCGCGGCACAGCCAGCTCGGCGTGATGCGTGCCTCGCTCACTTGCCGTCGAGATCGCGCAGCAATTGCTGGGCCAGCTGTCCCTTCTGCACGCGCGGCAGCATGTAGAGGTTGAGCTTGTAAAGGGACTGCAGGTAAGCACGATCCCATTCGGTCAGGCTGCTGGGCGGGGCGTTGCCACCGAACAGGTTCAGGATGGAATCAAAGCCGGCCAGATTGGCCTTCGGGTCCACCTGCACCAGGGCAACCATTGCCAGATAGTCGGCGAGTTGGTCCCAGGTTGCCGAGCCGAGCTTGTTGACGTCGACGATGATCAGACTGCCCAGCAAGCGGTCGCGCATGCCACTGGCCAACAACGAATTGGAGGCCATCACCCGCGGCGGCTCGCCGGGATTGGCGCCCGGTACGACCGGATTGCCCATGCGATCGACCGGAACCGTGATCTGCCACCAGCGCACCGGCTGTTCACCGTTCTTGAAGGCGCTCAGCGCGTGGCTGTCCTGCGTGGTGCCTTCGGCGTTGCCGAAGGGCTTGAACAATGCACGGCGGGTTTCCACCATCTGGGTGGCGGTGAGCCTGCCATCCGTGCTGAAGATGATGTCGACGTTGGGACGGCAGTTGGGCGGCTGGATCTCCAAATTCACCAACCGCGCCGTGTCGGCCATGCGGTCCTGAATGTATTTGGCCACGGGTTCGGCTGTGTTGTGGACCCGGAAGCAGGCGCGCTCCTCGAAGCGGGCAAAGCCGAAATCGCGATTGACCGGATCGCCCAGTTCGTTGACGAAATCCAGCATGATGCGGATGCGTTCCGGCGTGTAGCGCCTGCCCGTGATGAGAATGTCGTCGACGATGGCGTCGTCCTGCTCGCCCTGTGGCACGGTCTCCGCGGTGGCGTCGAGGGATTCGGCACCGGCGCTGGGGGGCTCCGGCTCGGCAGCCAGCAACGAACCCGCCAGCAGCAGCGGGGCAACGACGGCCAATACAGGCATCCTTGTCATGGGTACTCCTCAGAGCAGCGCGTAGTAGCGCACGATGTTGCCGGCTTCCTTGCGCTTGCCCACACCCACGATCACGTGTCGCATCAGCCAATCGTGCCTGCCCTTCTCCACTTCGAAGGTGGGGAAGGCGCGCAGGTAGTAGTCGCTTTCCGGCACTTCGGGCCCGTTCTCGAAGATCCAGGCGCGAATCTTCGCCATGGTGTCGGGGAAACGCCCCCACAGATAGCCACGGTTGTAGATCATGATGAGCGTGCCATCGTCTTCCTCGAGCATGTAGCGGGCGTCGAAGCTGAGCACATCGTCGGGACGGAACAGCGCGTAGTCACCCCCGCTGTTCGGCACGGCCTTGCCGTTCAGCCGCGGCCCCTTGATGGTGCCGCTGTCGAGGTAGACGGCCCCGCGACCTGCCCCGGTCGGCATGTTGTTGATGTTCTGGGTGCGCGTGAAGTTGAGGTCGATCTCGAACACGAATTCCAGCTTGGGCTGGGCGAACGCAGAAACGTCGTCGAAGGGACTGAGCGGAGCCGCTGCGGCAGCAGGTTCAGCTGCCCGGGCGCTGGAGGTGACAGTGCCGGCTCCGGCAAGCGTCAGGGCCGCCGCGCCGAGCACACCAAGGTCCCCGAAAAAGGCACGGCGGTTGAGCGGAGATTCGTTGCCGGGTGCACCCGGGTCATTCTGTTGCATGCGAGCTCCTCGGTGGGGATTGCCGGATTGTGTCAAAGGATCCAGCTGAACAGGGCAGTACCGGTGGCGGCAGACCGCGGCGCCGCAGCGGGACTTGTCAGCCCCGCCAGCATGCGTACGGCCAGTTGCTGCAACTCGGGCCCGGTGGTCAGGACGGACTCGGGCTGCTCCCAATGCGGAAACAGGCGTTCCTCGCCGGCCAGTCCGCGCAGGACGAAAAAGTCCGCGTAGGACGTGAGTCCGAGCAGTTTCGTGCCCTGCAGTCGCCGCGTGCGCAGCTGCTGCCGCCACTGCCTGACCACGTCTTCGGCGAGGGGCTCGCACTGTGCCCCCTGGGCCTGCAGCAGCGCTGCGAACCCGGTGCTGGCAGGTTCTGCCGGCTGATACAGCACGCAGAGACCTGCGCCAGCCGGCAGCGCCAGCGAACGCGTGGCGGCACCAGCGCCAGCCAAGGCCACGAGTCCAGCAGACTGCTGCAGAAACTCGCGGCGCTTGAGGGCGAGAATGTCGTCGAGCATGGAACTACTCCTTTACCAGATACTGCTGGATGACGGCCAACTGGGCATCGCTGACCTCGCCGCGACTAAGTGGATACATCACGCCGAGGCCGCCGCGCACAACAGCCTCCACGAAGGCGGGCTCGAGGTCGCGGCGATTCTCCAGAATGGCCTGCTCGGCCGGGAAGCGGCGCGCCAGCAGCGTGGTGCCCATGCCGCCGGCACGATGGCACATGCCGCACTTTTCGCCGAAGACGGCCGCCGGCACCTGCTGCTGCAGATCTGCCCAGTCAGCGGATTCCGCAGCCAGTGCGCTGCCTGAAACACACGGCAACAGCAGCGCGAGCACCCAATACTTTTTCATGCTGCTCCTCCGCGCCGCGGGCTGTTGCCCCAAATACCACTCTTGCCGGGCGCAAGGATGCCGTTGGGGTCCAGCGCTACCTTCAGCTTGTCGTTGAGTCGCCAGAGGGCGCCAGCATTGAAATCGTAACTTTCGGCGATGAGGTCCATATAGGTGATGTGGGCCCGATACTCCCCATAGCGCAGTGCCTTGGCATCATCGACCAGTGCCCGGAAGAAGCGATCCACCTGTGCCACCATCTGCTTGTCGTCCTTGTTGTATAGCACCTGATTGACGTTGGTGATATGCCTTTCTCCGAGGGCAAAGGAGCCGTGGTAGTCCATGCCGAATTCGTTGTAGCGCGCAAAGGTGCGCTGGAACTGGGCGAGCGCCTTGTCACCGTTCTGCGGCAGCGCCGGCGAGAACCCTACGTGCGCACCACGGCCGCCATGCCAACCGGCATTGGCCAGCGGAAACGTGATGGGGATACCAGCGAACGGCTGCTGTTCGCGGGGCATGCCCTCGCGCCACAGACCACGTTTCATCGGATACTGCGTGCGGCTGGCAAAGGTGGACTGCACCACGTTGGCCGTGGCACTGGTGATCTCCTCCGGGCCGTACAGCCGCAGGTTGATGCTCCACCAGCCGAGACCGAAGCGCTGACGGATCGCGGAGATGACTTCCTCGGGGATGGCGCCGGGCCCCGTGTACCAGTCAGTGCGCTTGGTGAGCACGGCTGCAGCACGCAGCCAGTTGCCGATCGAGGGGGATTGCTGGATCAAGCCACTGCGGCGCATCGGAGCGAGCGTGTTGATGGCCCAGCCGAGGTCTTCTTTCTGGTCCAGCTCCATGTCGAGGGAGATGATGGTCTCGGGCTTGGGCATCAGCCAGAGACCCAGTTTGGTGACGATGCCGAAGTTGCTCTGCATGAACATCTGATCCCAGTGGGGACCGAAGCCATAGGGATGCAGAGTCCAGGACTCCGAGTCACTCATGGCACCCATGCCGGTACGCACGAGATCGCCGTCCGGCAGGACCACTTCGAGACCGCAGACCCGGTCGCTGTGATCGCCGTAGGGCGTGTAACCCACACCACGATCGAGGGCGTTGCCCGCCACGGACCCCCAACTGTTGCCGATCGGAGAAATCCAGTAAGGGATGTCGTTCTTTTCCACGTAGTCGAAGAGGTCGTAGAAACCTACGCCCGGCTCGACCAGCACCGTGCCGTTGTCGACGTCGAGCCAGATTTTCTTCATGCGCGACAGGTCGAGGACCACCGATCCACTGACTACGGGGGCCGCGCTGCCGTACCCGAAATTCTTGCCGCGACTGATCGGCCAGAGCGGAATCCGGTGCTCGTTGGCCAGCCGTACCACGGCCCGCACCTCCTCAGTGGAACTCGGCGCCACGGCCGCCGCTGCCACGTGCGCCGCCTGATCGAAGCCGTAATGGTCGAGGTAGGTATCACGATCCTGGTCGGTGGCAAGAACCCACTCGGTGCCGACTACGCCGGCAAAGGCGCGCAGGGCGGCATCAAAACTGGACTGCGTGTGGTCCGGAGGAAGAACGAGTTGCATCGGCGCGACCTTGCTTGTGTTCTTGCGGCCCTACGATTGTCGGTGAATTGGCGGGGTGGCTCAACCAGCCGTGCCGCAGTTTCGGCAGCAGGGACTTGCTCTGCAGGAACACGTGGCGAGGAGGGGCAGGCTGCGCAGGGCAGTCCTGCTGGTTACCATAGGGGCGCTATGGTCCTCGCTAGCCTGTGGCTTTTGCGGGGCCGCCTATGCATTTGCTTGAGTCGTTTGAATTGCCGGAACAGGAGTCAATCTCGATGAGCATCGTCAAAGCGTTGGACAGCGCAGCTGCGGCCCTCGGTCGTATCGGCCTGCTCTTGAAGACGGAGGCCGATGCCCCGGTGGTGGCCGCCATCAGCCAGATCGCCGACATTGCGCCGGACGATGCCACGGCCATCGCGCGCGTACTGCAGCAGGCCAGTGCCTTCAACGCCATGGTGCGCAGCGAGATCGGCGAGATGACGATCGCCGACCGCTACGAGGCCATCGCCAGCGACTTCAACTCCATACGTGACGATGCCAGCAACATGGTCGGCTACGTCGATGATGGGCGTGTCGATTGGAAGGAGAAGGCGGCCCTGACGTGGATGCGCGTGACGCGAGGCAGTATCCCCGATCGCTTCGATAGCATCCGCAGCACCTACCTGACCGTGGCGAGGGACTGCAAGGAGCAGATCGAGCGTGAGAAAAACATCCTGCTCGCCTATTCCGAATTCCGCTTTGCCCTCAAGGAAAGCGAGGTCGCTGCCCACCGACTGCTGCAGGGGGCCACGACCCGACTGGACGCGGCCCGCGCCGCGCTCGAATCGGCCCAGCAGGCTGTCGATGGCGGCAATCGCAGTGAGGGTGAGGCCTACGCCAGGCTGGAACTGACCCGCGACCGAGCCATGCGCGCGCTGCAGGACGAAGATCGCCGCTATCAGGTGGCGAAGGACCTGGCCGACAACATCAAGGCCAGCTACGCCGCCGGCGAAGTGGTGATGGCGCGCCTGCTGCAGACGACCGCCATCAAGGAGCGCGTCTACCAGCAGGCCGTGACCTTCTTCTCCACCAACGAGACCGTATTCACCGCGCTGTCGGCAGCCTTCACGTCCCTGCAGGGGCTGCACGAGGGCACACAGACGCTGAACGCCATGAAGCAGGGCATCAACCAGGGGCTGGAGTCGATTGCCGATCTCGGAACCCAGATCCAGATCGAGGGCCTCAAGGCTGGTTACGGTCCGGGATTGGCCGTGGATTCGGTCCGCAAACTGGTCGACTCGGTGACGGAGTTCCAGCTCCGCTCCTACGACACCATTCACGAAATGCGTCAGCTGGCCACCCGTAATGCCGCCGAGATCACCGAGGCTGTCGAGGCCGGCAAGAAGCATCTCAATGAGCTGATCGTCCGGCGCGCCGCTGGCTGACGCCCTCCCCACCCAGGCTGCCAGCATGAGCACCACCGACCCGCGCGCCTTCGAAGAAAAGCTGCTGACCATCGATGTCATCGATGGTCTGCGGCGTGAGCAGGAGCGTCTGGACCGGGCGCTCTGCGATGCCGGGCGTCTGCAGGAGCTGCGCGCGGAAATCCAGGCCTACTACGCGGCAGCCGGCCTCAGCGTCTCCGAGGCCCTCATCGACCAGGCGATCGCCGAGCGCCAGGCCCAGCGGCTCGCGTTCAAGACGGCGTCTCTCGGCCCGTTCGGCCACCTGTTGGCCAGTGCCTACGTGCTGCGCAAGCGGATCGTGGCGGCGCTGCTGCTGGTAGCGACGACCGGTCTGGCGGGCTGGTTGGCCGATCAGCAGTTCGCCCGCTGGCAGCAGCAGCGTGAGCTGCAGGCCTACCGCGCCGACTTGCTGTCACAACTGGAGGATCTGCAGCAGGACGCCGCCCTGCTCGCCACGCTGCCGCGGACGCTGCCACCGCTGCAGTCAGCGGCAATCCCGGCACTGCCTGAATGGGTCGCGGAGCTACAGGGCAATTACACGCAAACCATGCTGGCCCTCGAGGACGCCCGTCAGTGTCTCGTCATCAGTCTTCCCACCGACCTCGCGCTCGGCTGGAGCGGCGAGCCGGCATTGCGCCGCTGCCACGCCGGCATCGCTCCTACGCTGAGCGCGATCGGTCGTGCCCAGTTACTCGGCAACGAACATCAGGCACTGACCCGGGCCGCCACGGGCTACACGCAGTGGCAGCAGCGCCTTGTCAGTGACAGCCGCCTGCAGGACTGGCGCTCGATCGCCGTGGCCAACGAGCGTTTGCAGGCCGCAATCCTGCCGGGGAGCAGTCGCCTCGCCTTCATCGACGCCATGAACGATGCCACGCTGGGTCTGGAAGAACTGTCGCGCTCGATCGCCGGTCATGCTGACGCGCTGGCCTGCCTCGAGGGTGCGGTGACGCGGGCCACCGACGTCAATGACCTGCGCAGCCTGCGGACGCTGCTGGAGGCCGGCCAGGGCTACCGGCAGGCACCTGCCGTGGCCGGCATCGAGACTTGGGCGGCCCATGCAGGTGATACCTGTACTTTCTTCGGTCAGGACATTGCCCTGCAGATCATCAATGAGCGAGGTGAAGACACGGGTGTGTGGCGTTACTACGGTGAAGACCGCAGTGCACGCAGCAATTATCTGATCGTCGACGCCGTCGGCAGCGACGGCGCAGCGGTGGACGTGCCGTTCGACAGCATCGAGGACAACATGGCCTACAAGCAGAGCCGTTTTGGCGTTTTGGTCAGCGCGGCTCTCTTCGAGAACGTTCGACTCGACAAGGCCGACGACGGTCTGCTGCGCTCCACGCTGCTGGGTCGCAAGCCGGCCAACCAGCTGTCGTGGCAGCTTGGCGACGGCGCCGAAGCGCGCTTCATTGCGGAGTGGTGAGCCGCGTGGACAGCCGCAACCTGCAACAGCAACTCAAGTCCCTGCAGGACGAGCATCAGCAGTTACAGCGCGAGCAAGTCGGACTCGAGCAGCAGCGTGCTGCCACCGAACAGCAGGTCGCCGACCTGCTGCTGCAGATCAGGACGGTGGTCACGACGGCTGTCCGGCTCGGCGAAACATTCGACTGGACCAGCCTCGACGAGCACGTGCAACTGCGCTTTGGACAGCTCGATCAGCACCAGCAGGTACTGCTGGATCGGCTGCACGCCGAGGAGACCGCAGCCTCCGCTGATCAGCAGCAATTGCAGCAGGCGCTGGCTGCGCACGGCGCAGCCAGTGCAGCGCTGGCCAGTCTCGATGCCAGCCTGGAAACGCTGCTCGAGCAAAGACCGGAAGTGCAGGAGTCCATGCGGACGCTTGGCGAGATCGAACTACTGACTGAGCGCCTGCGCCAGCAACAGGCCGAATCAGCAGAAGATGCGGCGGACAAGCGCCGCGCCTACGAGGAGGATCGCTACTTCGCCTACCTGCACCAGCGAGGCTTCAGCGAAAGTCGCTATGTCGCGTCCAGCCTGACGCGGCGCTTCGATCGTTGGCTGGCGGCACGCTGTCACTACCAGACCAACGCCGCCCAGTATGCCGTCCTGCTTGCCATACCAGCGCGCCTGCAGGCCACGCTCGACGAGGCGAAGGCAGAAATGGGCAGGCTCGAAGACTGGATCAGCGCGCAGCGCGAACAGCTCGGCGTGGAGCGGGGGCGCCTAGCTCTCGTACGGCATGTGGAGAAGGCCGCGGCGGAGCTTGCCGGTCGAAAGGCAGTCATGGCGGAACATGCGCGCCGCATCGCAGCGACGCAGCAGGAAATCCAGCGCCTGACGAGTGGTGACCACCCACTGCATTCGGCCATCGCTAGCATGGTGGCCGACAAGGTGCAGGGTCCAGAGCTGGCACGTTTCGTCGCCACCACCCTGAGTCAGGAAGACGACAGGCTGCTGCCGCAACTGGAGCGCGCACAACTGCTGCTGTGCCAGCTGCAGGCAGGTCTCGCCACCAACGGCGCCCTGCAGCAGCTCAAGCGCAACGAGCTCGAGACGCTGGAGCACGAACTGCAGCGAACCCTGCGCTTGGAAGAAGCGGCCCTGCGGGCGCTCAGCAGACGCCGCCGACCGGGTCCCGGGCCTTGGGACGGCGGTTGGGGCGATGGTGGTTTCGGTGGCGGTCGCCGCGGCGGCCTGGGAGGGGCAGGCTTTGGGGGCGGGGGTTTCGGGAGCGGCGGCGGCTTCGGTGGCGGAGGGTTCAAGCGCGGCGGGGGGTTCTGAATCGGCAGGCCTAGCCGCAGCGGCCCACTGCGCCAGACCCCGCCACTGTGCCCCCCCTAGGGTCGACCTGCGGGTGAACCGGTCGACCCACCGGAACTGAAGGTGGAGTTTTCGATGGCGCGCCGGAAGAAGTCTTCCTGACTTTGCCGCCGATTCAGTTCACGTTGGTCGATCACCGCCCACTCGGCAGGGGTATGGCACACACTGCGGCGCATCTTGCTGCCAGAGACGGTGGCCACCGAGCGGCACTCGCGCTCTGCAGGAACTGTGGCCTCGGTAGCCGCCGGCTGAGCAGCTTCGGCCGCTGCCGCGGCAGTACCCGCCGCTGCGGTGCTTGCAGCAACGTCGGTCGGCGTCGCAGAGCGGTCGCTGGCACAGCTCGCCAGCCCCACCAGCAATAGCGCCAGCAGGACCTTGGTCGAGCGCTGGTGGTTCAAGTAGTGCTGCGGCATGGGGTCTCCTCCCTCGTCTTGCGGTTTGTCCTGAAGGCGCCTGGCTCAGCCACGCTCAAGCAAGGCACGCAGTTCGATGATCGTGGCATTGGCGCGCGACAGATAGTTGGCCAGAACCAGGGAATGGTTGGCAAACAGGCCAAACGAGGACCCGTTCAACACGACGGGGCTGCCGAGTGGCGCTTGTGCCTCCTCCAGTTCGCGGATGACCTGCTGCAGGTTCACTCGGGCGTTCTTGTCGTCCAGCACGGCAGCGAAGTCATGTTCGATGGCATGCAGGAACAGTGTGAGAGCGAAAGCAGCTCCTCGGGCTTCATAGAACACGTCATCGATTTCCAGCCATGGCGTCTGCACTTCGGTTTCTGGCTCCAGCGGCAGGTTCTGCTCGGCACTGGCGTCGCGACCAAGGTCGGTGTTCACCCGCACCTGCCCCACACTGGCCGACAGGCGCTGCGACAAACTGCCAAGTCGCGTTTCAACCGCCCCGAGATAGTCCGCGAGATTGTCGGCACGGGCGTAGAACTGGGCGTCCTGGGTATCGGCATCCTGCAGGCGGCTGCGGTAGCGCTTGAGGGTTTCGACAGCCTCCGCATAAGCGCGCTCGGAAGAGGGGAACAGCCAGCTGTCATTGGTCACCGACAGCTGCGGCTCTGCTTCGGACAGATCGCCGTCTTCCATCGACTGCGTCAGGGAGCGTGAAAAGCCGTTGCGCAGCGAGCGGGCCAGGTCCCGGCTTTGCACCAGCGCCCCGAATTCCCAGCTGGGCATGTTGTCCATGAGCGACCCTGGCGGCAGCAGATCGTTCGACAGGTACCCGCCACGCTTGTAGAGCAGGTGCTCCACCACCTGGATAAGGGCATCGGTGGTCAGCGTTCCGACGACGACCCGTTCCCCGCGGGCTTCGGCGGCGGCATTGGTTGCAGCCACGCTGTCGTACACGGGAATTTCCTTGTCCCACCACCACATGGTCACCAGCAACAGCAGCAGCAGGCCCAGCAGAGCTGGCAGCAGTAGGTGCCGCAGGAGGCGGACTACCAGCGGGGAGGAGGCTCTGGTGACTGGACCGGGAGCAGAGGCGGGCATGACGTACCTCGACGGAAAGCGGGACGGTGCCGAAGATTCTACTGTAGTCGGCAGGCATTGACGCCCCTGCCGGCACCGCAGTCGCAGCGACGCAGGGAGTCCAGCCTTCAAGATCATGGCGCGGACAAAAATACATCGACTAATTCGACGTTTTTTTCTGGTAAAAACGATTCGTGCTCACCGGCATACCCCGTCGAAATCACGTATCTTACTGAGGTGGCGGACAGAATTCGTTTCCAAGCCATGAAATTTCAACATTCGTCATTATCGATACGTCGGTAGCGTAACGGCTCCGATGTTTCCGGGGGAGGAACTTACTGCATGTCGAACCTGCAAAATTTGCGCAAGGACATTCCAGCATCCATCGTGGTGTTCCTGGTCGCAGTGCCGCTGTGCCTCGGCATTGCATTGGCTTCCGGCGCGCCACTCTTCTCCGGCCTGATCGCCGGCATCGTCGGCGGCATCGTCGTCGGCTGGATCAGCGGCTCCCACACCAGCGTGAGCGGCCCGGCAGCCGGACTGTCGGCGGTGGTGCTGGCCGAGATCACCACGCTCGGCGCCTTCGACCTCTTCCTCACGGCCGTGGTGCTGGCCGGCGTGATCCAATTGGTTTTGGGCGTACTCAAGGCAGGCTTCATCTCGGACTACGTGCCTACCAACGTCGTCAAGGGACTGTTGGCGGCGATCGGCCTGATCCTCATCCTCAAGCAACTGCCACACGCCTTGGGTGTGGACGCCGATGCCTTCGGAGAATTTTCCTTCAATCAGGCAGATGGGGAGAACACCTTCAC
>Ga0255219_1000166_pt1 | contig 19086 bp, 16 predicted proteins | sample Miss_Colum_RepA__FD_183037 | JGI IMG/M metagenome (GOLD analysis project Ga0255219, IMG submission 183037) | Freshwater microbial communities from Mississippi River, Louisiana, United States - Miss_Colum_RepA_8d | ecosystem: Environmental > Aquatic > Freshwater > River | place: USA: Louisiana...
GCCGCTCGGCGTGCTGCCGGTGGCGCTGGCTGCCGAGCGCTTCGGCATAGCACCGACCATGCTGGTGGCGAGTCTGATCCTGCTCTGCATCCTGGCGCTGTTCTTTGCCCTCAGCCCGACGCTGCGCCGCCTCGACCATACCCTGCAGCGTGCTGCCGCCGTGCCATGACCGCCACCGCTCCGCCACGCTCGCTCTGGTCGCCGCTGACCATCGCCACCTTTCGCTGGCTCTGGCTGGCTACGCTGGTGTCGAACATCGGTGGCTGGATGCACGACGCTGGCGCTGGCTGGCTCATCACCGAGCTCACGGACTCGGCTGTGCTCGTGGCTCTCATGCAGACAGCCACGTCGCTGCCAGCTTTCTTCATCTTGCTACCGTCGGGTGCGTTGTCGGACATTTTCGATCGCCGGCGCTACCTGATGCTGGCGAACATCGGCCGTGCCTTGGTGGCACTCACGCTGGCCGTGCTGACGCTCACCGGGCTCATCGAAGCCTGGAGTCTGCTGGGACTCACCCTGCTGCTGGGTATCGGCATGGCAATGGTGATGCCGACATGGCAGAGCATCATCCCGGAAACCGTGCCCCGCACGGAGTTGCAGAACGCCATCGGTCTCAACACGCTGGGCATGAACATGTCGCGGGTGATCGGCGCCCTGATCGCCGGCGAGATCCTGCGCCGTACTGGCAGTGGCGTGGTGTTCGCCTGCAATGCCGTGAGCTTCGTGTTCATTCTCGTGGTGCTGTGGCGTTGGAAGCGTGTGCCGGAACCCACGCGGCTGCCACCGGAGCGCTTCCTGCCTGCCGTGACCACCGGGCTGCGCTATGCCTGGCACTCGCCAGCCCTGCGCGCAACGATCTATCGGAGCGTCGGCTTCTACTTCTTTTCGAGTGTGATGTGGGCGCTACTGCCCTTGATCGCGCGCGATCTGCTGCAAGGGGATTCGACCACCTTCTCCAATCTCTACGCCGCCATCAGCACCGGCGCTATCGTCAGCGGCTTTCTGCAGCCCAAGCTGCGCAAGAAACTCGATACCGACCAATTGCTGACGGCGGCAGCCGCTGTGTTTGGCGTGGGCATCGCGCTCACTGCTCTCGTGCCGCTTTCCGGGCTGGCCTTGCTTGCGCTGTCTCTGTGCGGCGCTGCGTGGATCACCGTCATGACCTGTTCGCAGATGTCTGCGCAGATGGCCCTGCCGCATTGGGTTCGCTCGAGGGGCATCGCCATCTTCCAGATGTTCTTCATGGGGTCACTCGCCATCGGCCCGGTGGTCTGGGGCAGCATGACCGAGCTGACGTCCCTGCCGACGGCCTTGCTGACCGCAGCGGCAGGTGTGGTGCTGGCCACGCTGTTCACCCGGCGCTGGCCCGTCAGCGGCAATGACCGCCTGGACCACACCCCGGCGCAGCACTGGACCAAGCCCGCCCTGCAAATTGCCGTGGAGCCGGAGCAGGGGCCGGTCATGGTGCAGGTCCGATACCGCGTACAACCGGCGCATACCGAGCGGTTCCTGCAGGACATCCGCCTGCTGGGCAAGGCGAGGCAGCGCGACGGCGCCAGCTTCTGGGAAGTTTTTGCCGATGGCCAGCAGCCAGGCGAGTACCTGGAAACCTATCTAGTCGCCACGTGGCTTGATCATCTGCGGCAGCATGAGAGAATTTCGCGCCACGATGCCGCCGTGCAGGAACGGCTGCGACAGGTGCTGCAGGAAGGCACCCTCCCCGAGATCCACCACTACATCAGCCCGGGCTGACCGAGACCGAGACCCATGAGCACCCCTACGCGCTCCGTTGCATCCAACTACCTGCAGGCCTTGCTCGACCGTGGCGTGGAGTACGTGTTCACCAACGCCGGCACCGACACGGCGCCGATCATCGAAGCGCTGGTCGCTGCCAGCAATGCCGGTATCAGGACCCCGGAATTTCTCACGGTGCCCCACGAGAACGTCGCCATTTCGATGGCTCACGGTTATTTCCTCGCGACTGGCAAGCCAGCCGCCGTCATGGTGCATGTGACCGTCGGCACCGCCAATGCGCTGTGCGGCCTCATGAACGCGGCGCGCGACCAGGCACCCATTCTCTTGACTGCCGGCCGCACACCGAGCACCGAAACCGGCCATATTGGCTCACGCAATGCCTCGATCCACTGGGGTCAGGACAGCTTCGACCAGGGCGGTATCGTGCGGGAATGGGTGAAATGGGACTACGAATTGCGTCCCGGCCAGGCACCGGACGAAATCGTCGGCCGCGCGCTCGACGTGGCCATGAGCGAACCGAAGGGGCCGGTGTACCTGTGCATGCCCCGTGAAGTGCTCGGTGACCTGACCGACAAGACCGTTGCCCCGCCGCGGGAGCGTGCCCTGGGTGCCTTGCCGGCGACGCCATCGCTGGCGGCCGTGAAGCAGGCCGCCGAGTGGCTGAGCGAGGCCAAATTTCCGCTCATCGTGAGTTCCAGCAGCGGCAGGGATCCCGCCAACGTCGGCCGCCTGGCCAAAATTGCCGAGCAGTACGGGATCGGCGTGGTCATGCCGGGCGAGCCCGGAGCGCGGGAGCTCAACATTCCCACCACCCACCCGCTGTTTCTTGGAGTCCACCCCAACGAGGTGCTCGCCCGTGCCGATGCCGTACTGGTCGTCGACTGCGAAGTACCGTGGTGGCCGAGCCGGGTGAACCCGTTGCCAGGCGCCAAGCTGATTCACATGGCGGCAGACCCGCTGTTCATCCGTTACCCGGTGCGAGGCTTTGCCATGGATCTGGCCATCAGCGGCTCCTCCTCGCAGGCGCTGGAACTGCTCGAGCAAGCGCTGGCCGCCAGCTGCGCCGGCAAGCAGTCTGCCGTGGCTGCACGGCAGGCGCAGTTCCGCAGCATCGCGCTGGAGCGGCAGCAGCGCCTGCAGGCGTTGGTGGAGTCGGTGCGGCAGCGCTCACCACTGCACCCGGCCTGGGTGGCGCAGTGCATCAACCAGGTGATCGACGACGATACGGTCATCGTCAACGAAATGGGTGTACCCATGGATTTCCTCGCACTGCAGGCGCCTCGCTCCTATTTTTCCAGCAGTCTCGCTGGCGGACTGGGCTTCGGTCTCGGTGCCGCCGTCGGGACCAAACTCGGCGCTCGCCACAAGAAGGTGATCCTGCTGGTGGGCGATGGCTCTTACATGTTCGGGTGCCCGACTGCCGCCCACCACGTGGCGCGCATGTACGACCTTCCCACCACGACCTTGGTCATGAATAACGCGCGCTGGAATGCCGTGCACCGCGCTACGCTCGGCATGTACCCGTCCGGGCAGGCGTCCAAGGAGACACTGATGCCTTTGGTGTCGCTGGGAGAATCGCCCGCCTACGAGGGCATCATGCAGGCCTGCGGTGGCTACGGGGAGCGGGTGGAACGCCCGGACGAACTGCCGGCCGCCCTCAATCGCTGCCTGGCGGCCAATGCCCGGGGTCAGGCCGCGCTGCTTAATCTCATCACGGGCGACTGAGGACAGCGGCCGCGTTGTGTCGCTGTACCTGCAGCCCGTTGACTGCCAAGCCCGCGCGTTTTTACGCCTTGTCAAGATAGGCAGGACCCGAGGCGGCTCTTTATAATCCGCGGCCCGCAGCGTCGATTCGCCGATCCCTGTGGGCCGTTCGCGTTCCAGCACCGCCCTTGGGGCAGTGTCCGTTTCAATCATCAGAGACCAGGATCACCATGGCTACTCCCGCAAAGAACACCAAAGCTAAAAATGCCCAGCCCCCTGTTGATGACTTTTCCAGCGATTCGATCGAGGCTCAGACCGCGCGCTTTCTGGCCTCTGGCGGCAAGATCCAGCAGATCCCCCTCGGCGTCAGTGGTCAGGTAGCCACGTCGGGACCCCGCCACATCACCCTGGGCAAGCGTCATCTGCAGACCCAGTAAGGTTTTTTCCCCGTTTTGCTGCTTTGACCCTGCCCTCCGGCGGGGTTTGTTTTTTCTGGGGTACCGCGATGATCACCCCCCTGTCGTTCGAACAATTTCAGCCCCTGCTGCAACCGCGTGAGCGCGACAGCCACAAGGGCAGCTTTGGCCATGCGTTGGTGGTGGGCGGTGACGACGGTTTCGGCGGCGCCGCCCTGCTGAGTGCCGAGGCCGCGCTGCGCTGTGGGGCAGGTCTTTGCTCGGTGGGCACGCACCCGTTGCATGCCACCGCCCTGCTCGGTCGGCGTCCCGAGTTGATGGTGCGGGGCTGCAGGGAAGCCTCGGAACTGCTGCCGCTGCTGGCTCGGGCCACGGTGCTGGTACTCGGCCCGGGGCTCGGTCAGAGCGACTGGTCTGGAGCCTGTTTTGCCCTCGCCCTGTCAACCGCCCGCGCCAAGGTGCTTCCGCTGGTGCTCGATGCCGATGGCCTGAATCTGCTGTCACGCGCAGCCGAGCAAATTCAGGAACCCTACGAAAAGTGGATACTCACTCCCCATGCCGGCGAGGCCGCCAGGCTGCTGGGGACCGACACCTCGTCGATACAAGCCGACCGGGAGACCGCGGTGCGGCAATTGCAGCAACGCTTTGGTGGCTGCGTCGTGCTGAAGGGGGCAGGCAGTCTGGTCTGCACCAGCGCTGGCGGTCGGCAGCGTGTTGAGCGCTGCCAGCATGGCAATGCCGGCATGGCCAGCGGCGGCATGGGGGATGTGCTGAGCGGCGTGCTCGGCGCCCTGCTGGCACAGGGTTTCGACGTCTCGACCAGCGCGAGGCTGGGCACCTGTCTGCACAGTCGGGCGGCGGATCTGGCGGTCGCGAGCGACGGTGAGCGCGGGCTATTGGCCTCGGACTTGCTGCCCGCACTGCGCAGGCTGCTCAACCGTCTGGCGGACTGACATGGTCGCTTCGCTGCTGCTGGCCGATGAAGCGGCAACCCTCGCCTTCGGGCAGACGCTGGCCAGTGTGTGCGGAGGCCGGGGCTTTTTCACGCTTTCCGGGCAGTTGGGTGCGGGCAAGACCACGCTCTGCCGCGGCCTCATCCAGGCCCTCGGGCACGGCGCTGCGGTGAAGAGTCCCACCTACACGTTGGTTGAACCCTATGAGCTGCCGGGCGGACTGGTGCTGCACTATGACCTTTATCGGCTCGGCGACCCGCAGGAGTTCTGTGAGCTGGGTTTCGAAGAGCAGCTGGGTGGAGATTCGCTGGTGCTGGTGGAGTGGCCGGAGCAGGCCGGTCGCTGGCTGCCGACGCCCGATCTTGCGCTGACCTTGGCGCAGAGCAGCCAAGGCCGGCGGCTGACTTGGCAGGGCCTGACTCCGCGGGGGCGGCAACTGGATCTGCACTTGCAGCAGCACTACCGCGGCCAACCGACCGACTAGCCTATGCGCGCAATGTTGGAATATTTTCTAGCTTTAATTCTCAAGCACTTGTAAATTATGGCTTTATTGTCTGAGTTTTTCTCGACGATTCCACGCTGCAACGATGCGCACCTTGACCCACCTTCTCAGCCGTCTGGCCTTGGTAGTGGCCTGCCTCAGCCTCGTGGCGCCCCTGCAGGGCGCCGTGGTGCAGGGCGTGCGCAGCTACCGGGCTCCGGACTACACGCGTCTCGTCTTTGATCTCGACGGTCCTCTCACCTACGAACTCTCCCAGCAGCTCGAGCCCGCCACCCTCGTGATCACCCTCGAAGGGGCGAGCTTCGATGGCAACTTCGACAACCTCAGCCTCGCGGAAACGCCAATCAGCAGCATCGGCAGCAGCCGCGAGCCCGGCGGTGATCTGCTTGTCACCCTCACCTTGCGAGCACAGGTCGAACCCCGCAGCTTCACGCTGGGCAAGAACGAGCAATACGGCGATCGCTTCGTCCTCGACCTCTACGATGTGGCCGGCATGACCAAGGCCCCCGATGCCGAGACCGCGGACCCTGTTGCTACGATCACCAGCGGTCTCGACGATGCCGGACGTCGCGACATCGTGGTCGCCATCTCTGCAGGTCACGGGGGTGACGATCCCGGCGCCATCGGTCACGGCAAACTGCAGGAAAAAAACGTCACTCTCGCCCTTTCGCGGGAATTGGCCCGGCTGATCGATGCCATGCCGGGTTACCAGTCCGTGCTGATCCGTGATGGCGACTACTATGTTGGTCTGCGGCAGCGGACGGAACTCGGCCACAAGGCCAACGCCGATCTCTACCTTGCCATCCATGCCGATGCGGCCGACAACCACGAGGCGCGCGGGGCCACGGTCTACGCGCTGTCGGAGCGCGGAGCGACCAGCGAACAGGCCCGTATGCTGGCAGACAAGGAAAACAATGCCGACCTGATCGGCGGTATCGGTACCGTGAGTCTTGGTGACAAAGACGCCGTGCTGCGCAGCGTGCTGCTCGACCTCAGCATGACAGCCAGCGTGGCAACCAGTCTCGAGATCGGCAGTGCGCTCGTCCAGTCGCTCGACAAGGTTACCCGACTGCGGCGGCGCAACGTCGAGCAGGCTGCCTTCGTGGAACTGAAGTCGGCCGATATCCCGTCGTTGCTGATCGAGGCCGGCTACATCACCAACGCCGCCGATGCGGAAAACCTCGATTCGCCGCAATGGCGCCGACGCTTCGCTGAGTCCTTGGCCGACGGCGTGGCCACCTGGTTCGGCAAGCGACCACCGCGCGGAACCCTGATTGCCTGGCAGCAGAAGCACGGCACGGAGGGCCGCAGGAGCATGACATCCTACGTGGTACAGCGGGGAGATGCCCTGTCGGTACTCGCGCAGCGCTTCGACGTCAGCATGGATGAGATTCGCAGGGTCAATGGGCTGAAGCACGATGCCATCCAGGTCGGGCAGACGCTGAAGATTCCTGCCACGCTGATCTTGCGGGAGCACAAGATCGAACGCGGCGAAACACTCTCGCAGATTGCCTTCGAGTACGAAGTCACCCTGGAGGCGATACGCGCGGTCAACGAATTGAAGAGTGATACCATTCGGCCAGGCCAAATCCTCAAGATTCCTACCTCGTAAGTGTCCGCTTCACCCACCACCGCTGCTGCCCGCATCCACCGGCTCAGCCAGCGCCTGTGCAACCAGATCGCCGCCGGAGAGGTGGTGGAAAGACCCGCCTCCGTGGTGAAGGAGTTGCTGGAGAACAGTCTGGATGCGGGCGCTGATCGCATCGAGATCGACCTCGAACAGGGCGGCGTCAAATTGATGCGCATCCGCGACAATGGCGGCGGGATCGAAAAAGACGACCTGCCGCTGGCTCTCAGCCGGCACGCCACCAGCAAGATAAGTTCCCTTGAAGATCTCGAGGCGATCGCCAGCCTGGGCTTCCGCGGCGAGGCGCTGGCCAGCATCAGCTCGGTTTCCCGGCTCACCCTGATCTCCCGCACCGCTGGTGCGGACGCCGCGTGGCAAGTGGAGGCCGAAGGTCGCGACATGGCTGCACAACTCTCGCCAGCCGCCCATCCGCCCGGCACCTGCGTGGAGGTCCGCGATCTGTTCTTCAACACGCCGGCCCGGCGCAAATTCCTGCGCAGCGAGCAGACCGAGTTCCAGCGCATCGAGGACATGGTGAAGCGGCTGGCGCTCAGCCGCTTCAATGTCGGATTCCGGCTGTCGCACAACCAACGCGTGGTGCAGCGCTTCGAAAAAGCCTCCACCGCTGCCGAACGCCAGCGCCGCGTTGCGCAGGTCCTCGGCAGCGCTTTTGTCGACGGCGCCCTGCATGTCGATTTCGAGGCCGGCGGTCTGCGCCTGGAGGGTTGGGTTTCGCTGCCGACGTTCTCGCGCAGCCAGCAGGACCAGCAGTATTTCTTCGTGAACGGTCGCGTGATCCGCGACAAGCTGGTCGCACATGCCATCAAGCAGGCCTACAGGGACGTCCTCTTCGAAGGTCGTCATCCGGCCTTCGTGCTGTATCTGGAGCTCGACCCGGCACTGGTTGATGTCAACGTCCATCCGACCAAGCACGAAGTGCGCTTCCGCGACAGCAGGCTGGTGCATGATTTCCTGTTCGGCACGCTCCACCGTGCGCTGGCCGACGTACGGCCGGCGGCCAGCGTTCTGCCCCACGAACTGGCTGCGGACAGCAGTGCAGCGTCCGACCCAGGCACGCGACCGCTGGCAGACGCGGGGACCCAGGCACGTCTTGCGCTGTTTGCCGGCCGACCAGTCGGCCACGGTAGCGATACCGGCGTTTCCATGGCGCAGATCGGAGCCCAATGGGCAGCCTATGCCGACTTCCGGCAACCGCTTGCGAGCACAGCCAGCGGCGTCACCGAGCCCGCCGCAGCGCTGGCGACCGACGACTCCAACGGCCCACCGCTCGGCTACGCCATCGCCCAGTTGCATGGCATCTACATCCTGGCGCAGAACGCGCTGGGGCTCATCGTGGTAGACATGCACGCGGCGCATGAGCGCCTCACCTACGAGCACATGAAGACAGCCGCCGACAGCGAAGGTATCCGCATGCAACCCTTGCTGGTGCCTCATTCGATCGCGGTGAGCGAGGCAGAGGCCGACCTGGCGGAGCAGCTGCAGGAGCAACTGGCCTCCCTGGGTCTGGTGGTGGAGCGCCTGGGTCCGGAAACGCTCGGCGTGCGCCAGATTCCTGCCATCCTGCAGCGCTCAAACGTCGAACAATTGCTGCGTGACGTCATGTCGGATTTGCGCGAGCACGGCAGCAGTGATCGACTGCTGGCCGCGCGCGATGACATTCTCGCCACCATGGCCTGTCACGGCGCCGTACGCGCCAATCGTCAGCTCAGCCTGCCGGAGATGAATGCGCTGCTGCGCGACATGGAGAGGACCGAGCGCAGTGGCCAGTGCAACCACGGCCGCCCCACCTGGCGGCAGGTGACGCTGCAGGAGCTCGACCGGCTGTTCATGCGAGGCCAGTAGGCGCCTCCACCACCAGCTCCTGATGCCAGTAGCGCTGCAGCAATGCGCGCTGCACCGCCGCAGAACCACTGGTCACGAAGCGCAGACGTCCCGGTGCGGGCAGACTGGTGAGCAGGCCTTGGTCTGCGAGGCGGCGCGCCAGCTCGCGTGCCACCGCCGTACCAGCATCGACGATGCGGACATTACCGGCCACTAGTTCGATCTGTGGCCGGATCAGCGAGTAGTGCGTGCAACCGAGCACCAGCGTGTCCATGCCCTGCTCACGCATCGGGGCGATGTACTGCTGTAGCAGGGCCTGCAAGTCGGCTGGATTTTCCGCGGGTTGCTCGATGAGTTCGACGAGGCCGGTACCGGCGCGCGTGAGTATCTGCACGCGGTCGCTGAAGCGGTCGTGCAGGTGAATGAACTTGTCGGAAGCGATGGTGCCGCTGGTGGCCAGCACCCCAACCACTCCGGAAAGACTCTGCTCGGCAGCCGGCTTGATGGCCGGTTCCACGCCGATGATCGGCAGCCGGTAGCGAGCACGCAGATCGGCGATGGCGGCAGCCGTGGCGGTGTTGCAGGCGACGACCAGTGCCTTGGCACCTTCGGACAGCAGGAATTCGGCGAGCCGCTGGCTGCGGGCTCGGATGAAGGCTTCGCCCTTGGGGCCGTAAGGGGCGTGAGCTGAATCCGCCAGGTAGAGCAGATTTTCCTGCGGCAGGAGTTGCTGGATACCACGCAGGATCGACAGACCTCCGATGCCGGAATCGAACACACCGATAGGGGCTGACGACATAGCGGATGAGGCCCTGAGCTCTGCAAACCTCGGCATTCTACCAGCGCGGCTGCCGCCGACAGCGAGCCAGCTCCGATCCAGGCTGCGGTTCGCGGGCGACAGGATGGTCGTGAGAATCCGCGGAGGCGGCACTAGAATGTCGGCAGCGCGCGCCGCCCGAGGCGACAGTCCCGACAGATCCCTCCATGAAACCGCTTCCCTCCGACCGTTTGCCCCCAGCCATTTGCCTCGCCGGCCCGACCGCCAGCGGCAAAACCCGCATCGCCGTCGAACTGGTGCAGAGCGGTCACTTCGAGATCATCAGCGTCGATTCCGCGCTGGTCTATCGTGGACTGAACATCGGTGCCGGCAAGCCGGACGCGGTCACACTGGCACTGGCACCGCACCGGCTGATCGATATCCGCGATCCGGCCGTGCCGTACTCCGCTGCCGAGTTCCGCAGCGATGCCCTTCGGGAATTACGACAGGTGCTGCAGGCTGGCAAGATTCCGCTGCTGGTCGGCGGCACCATGCTGTACTTCAAGGCCTTGCGCGACGGTCTCGCCGACCTGCCGCCGGCCGACCCGGCGATACGGGAACGCATCACCGACATGGCCGGCCGGTTGGGCTGGCCCGCCATTCACGCACGGCTTGCCCTCGTCGACCCGGTCAGCGCCGCCAGACTCAACCCCAACGACCCGCAGCGGCTGCAGCGGGCGCTGGAAGTGTACGAGTCGACCGGGCGACCGCTCAGCGAGTTCCATCGCCGTCACCGCGACGAGGCGGCAACCGATCTGCCCTGCAGGCTGCATTTCATCGGACTGCTGCCGACGGATCGCGCCGCGCTGCATCAGGTGATTGCCCAGCGCTTCCAGCACATGCTGGACGCCGGTCTGCTCGACGAAGTAAGAGCCCTGCAAGCGCGCGGTGACCTGTCCTGTGATCTGCCCTCGCTGCGCAGTGTGGGCTACCGCCAATTGTGGGATTTTCTCGCCGGACACAGCGATCACGACACGATGGTGGCAAAAGCCGTAGCCGCTACGCGGCAATTGGCAAAGCGCCAGCTGACCTGGCTGCGTGGCTGGAAGGATCTGCAGGAAGTGCCGGTGACACTCACGGTTGAAGATGCAATTAATGTGAAGAGTTGCTTGAAATCAAAGCTCGGCATCTCCATGTAATGGCAGCCGAAAGAGGCTTGTCCGTATACTCGACCACACATTTTTTCGAACTCTCTGCAACAAGATGACCGTCACACGGTCCAAGCTGTCAGGGAGCGGGAAAGACAGCGGCAAAGCACCCGTCCACGCCGGGGTGCAGGCTGTCTGATCGGTCATCGATGTCGCCGACGTACAAGATTCATCGATAAAGCATCCTTTTCGTTTTCAACTTCAAGCAGGAGATCAAGATGTCAAAGGGACACTCGCTGCAAGACCCCTTTCTCAATGTGCTGCGCAAGGAAAAAGTGCCGGTAGCCATCTATCTGGTCAGTGGCATCAAGCTGCAGGGCCAGATCGAATCCTTCGACCAGTTCGTCATCGTCCTCAAGAACACCGTCAACCAGATGGTCTACAAGCATGCGATCTCCACGGTGGTGCCTTCGCGCCAGGTGCGCGTGCCCATGATGGGACCTGGTGAGGGCGGCGTCGGTGTCGCCGAGGAAGACGGCACCGGCAATACGTTCTGATGCAGCCCGGAGGCGCCTGACGCAACCACGGTGTTTTTCGAACGTCCGGAAACGGGTGAAGTAGCCATTCTGGTGCACGTCGGTGCCGATCCGGCGCACGAAGAAGCAGACCTGCGCGAGTTCGAAGAGCTTGCGCTGTCGGCGGGTGCCAGTCCGGCAGCCCTGATTACCGCTTCCTCGCGGCTGGCCACGCCGCGCTTTCTGGTTGGTACCGGCAAGGTCGAAGAAATAGCCGCCGCCATCGCGCTGCACGGTGCCGCGCTCGTGCTGTTCAACAACACGCTGAGCCCGAGCCAGGAGCGCAACCTCGAAAAGGAACTCAAGTGCCGCGTACTGGATCGTACCGGTCTGATCCTCGACATTTTCGCCCAGCGCGCGCGCAGCCATGAAGGCAAACTGCAGGTGGAACTCGCACAGCTCAAGCATGCCTCAACGCGGTTGGTACGAGGCTGGACTCACCTCGACCGCCAGAAGGGCGGTATTGGTCTGCGTGGTGCTGGTGAAACCCAGCTCGAAATCGACCAGCGCCTGATCAGCGTGCGCATGGGCCAGGTTCGTAAAAGCCTTGAAAAAGTCCGCAGCCAGCGAGGGCAGGGGCGCCGGGCGCGCCAGCGTGCCGAGATACCCACCGTCTCGCTGGTGGGCTACACCAACGCCGGCAAGTCGTCCCTGTTCAATCGCCTGTGCGGCGAGCAGACCTACGTGGCCAATCAGCTGTTCGCCACCCTCGACTCCACGCTGCGCAAACTGACCGTGCCGGGCTTCGGACCCGTCATCCTGGCGGACACGGTCGGCTTCATCCGTAATCTGCCGCATCAACTGGTGGACGCCTTCAGGGCCACACTGGAAGAAACCGTCGAGGCCAGGCTGCTGCTGCACGTCGTGGACTGTAACAACGACGAGCGGCAACTGCTGATCGAAGAAGTGGACAAGGTGCTCGTCGAGATCGGGGCGGACAAACATCCGACCCTGCTGGTATTCAACAAAGCCGATCTGCTCGCTGAGCCCGGCACCGTGGTCGAGCGCGACGCAACGGGCAAGCCCTGGCGCGTGTGGGTCTCTGCCCATACGGGCGCTGGCCTGCCGGAGTTGCTGTCCGCCATCGCAGAGTTGCTGGGCTCGGACACGCTCGCGCCGACGCTCACCCTAGGCCCTGCCCAGGGGCGCCTGCGCGCACGCCTCTACGAACTCGACAGCGTGATGGAAGAAACCAATGACGAACAGGGCAATAGCGTGCTGCGCCTGCGACTGCCCCGCGCCGACTTCATGCGACTCATGGCGGAAGCCGGGGTCGATCCGCGGCCATGGCTGCCGCAAAACACTGAAAATGCTGCGGAATCAAGCGCAGCCGAGCCCAATCCGACCGTGTAAATGCGGGGCACTTCCGTTAGAATCTGCCGCCGGTTCGTCCGCATGAATCCACCCTTGAATGCACCTCAGCCCTTCCACGTTTTCCGGAGTTCGCATGGCTTGGAATGAACCAGACAACAACGACCGCAAGCAGGATCCCTGGGGTACGCGTCCTGGCAAGAAAGACCAGGGCCCCCCGGATCTCGACAAGATGGCGGACGACATGCTCAAGAAACTGGGCGGTATTTTTGGCGGCGGCAAGCGTGGCGGCAGCAGCGGCGGCGGAGACCTCGTGCCCGGGGGACTTGTCGCCATCGTGCTGGCCATCGCGCTCGGTCTCTATGCCCTGTCCGGCGTCTACACCGTCAACGAGCAGGAACGCGGTGTGGTGCTGCGCCTCGGCAGAGCCCTCGACAACGTGGTCCTGCCAGGTCTGCACTGGAACCCGCCGCTCATCGATTCGGTGAACATCATCAACGTCACGCGGGTCTACGACCAGCGCTTCAACAACACCATGCTCACTGAAGACGACAACATCGTCGATATTTCCATGACGGTGCAGTACGTGATCACCGACGCCCACAAATACTTCCTGGAAGTCGAAGACCCGGAAATCAGTTTGCAGCAGGCAGCCGAGTCGGCGCTGCGCCACGTGGTGGGCGGTTCCAAGATGGATGACGTGATCAACACCGGGCGCGAAGTATTGGCGGTGGAGACCCGTGATCGCCTGCAAGGCTACCTCGACGCCTACGGAACCGGCATCACCGTCAATCAGCTCAACATCGCCCAGTCGCAGCCACCACCGCAGGTACGCGCAGCCTTCGACGACGTGATCAAAGCCAGTGAGGACAACCAAAGCACCCAGAACGAAGCCCGCCGGTATGCCAGTCAGGTGGTTCCGGAGGCCCGCGGTGCCGCAAGACGGCAGATGGAAGAAGCCAGCGCCTACAAGGAGCAGGTGATTGCCCGGGCCCAAGGTGAGGCCGAGCGCTTCGAGCGTCTGCTGGTGGAGTATAAAAAGGCCCCGGAAGTGACCCGCCAGCGGCTCTACCTCGATGCCATGCAGGATGTGATGAGCAACAGCTCCAAGGTCATGATCGACGTGGAGGGTGGCAACAACATGATGTACCTGCCGCTGGACCAGTTGCTGCAGCGCGCGCGTCGCCCGGAGGGTTCGGCACAAGGCGCCGTGGCTCCGCAGGAGACGCCCTCCTTTACCGTGACACCGCAACTGCGTACCCCTGCCCGCGAGGTGAACCGCTGATGAAAACCGCGAGTTTTTCTCCCCTGCTGCTGTTGGCCGTGCTGGCGCTGCTTGGATCCAACTGCCTGTACGTCGTGCGCGAGATCGATCGCGCCGTGCTGCTCACCTTTGGTGAGGTCACCAACAGCGATGTGGCGCCGGGGCTGCACTTCAAGATGCCTGGCGTGCATACGGTCCGCATTTTTGATGGGCGCATCCAGACCCTCGACGCCGACACGGAAAGCTACCTCACCTCCGAAAAGAACTATCTCGAGGTGGATTCCTTCGCCAAGTGGCGCATTTCCAATACGGCATTGTTCTACACCGCGACGGGCGGCGACGAGTCTGTCGCCAATAACCTGCTAGCACAGCGCATCAACACCGGCTTGCGCAATCAATTCGGCGAGCGTACCAAGCACGAGGTAGTGTCAGGTCAGCGCGACCAGCTCATGGAGGAGCTGACGGCATCGCTGAATGCCATCACACAACAACAGCTCGGCATCCAGGTCGTGGACGTGCGCGTCAAGAAGATCGACCTGCCGGATCAGGTCAGCGAGAACGTCTACACGCGCATGGCCTCCGAACGGCAGGAAGAAGCCCAGGAGCTGCGCTCGACGGGCCGCGAAGTGGCAGAGGGCACGCGAGCCGATGCCGATCGCCAGCGTATCGTGATCGAAGCAGAGGCCTACCGGGATGCGGAGCGCATTCGTGGTGAGGGCGATGCTGAGGCAGCCGCCATCTATGCCGCTGCCTTCAGCAAGGACCCGGAATTCTACGAATTCACGCGAAGCCTCAATGCCTACCGCGAGACATTCTCCACGAGCAGTGATCTGCTGCTGCTCGGGCCCGACAGCGAGTTCTTCAAGTACCTGAAGGACGGCAAGTCCCCTTGAAGCAGTCGACCAGCACCAAGGCCAACCGCTGGCAACTGCCGGACGGTGTCGATCAGGTACTGCCGCCGCGTGCGCAGCAGCTCGAGCTGCTGCGCCGCGACGTGCTGGATCTGTGCCGGCGCTGGGGCTACGACCTCATCAAGACACCACTCATCGAATTCCTCGACTCGCTGCACATCGTGCCAAGCCAGGAGCTGGTGCTCAGCACCTTCACGCTGGTCGATCAGCTGAGTGGTCGCACCATGGGCGTGCGGGCCGACATCACCTCGCAGGCAGCCCGCATCGATGCCCACGTGCTGCAGCGCGATGTACCCACCCGCGTCTGCTATGCCGACACGGTGCTGCGCACGCGCCCACAGGGACAGTTGGGATCCCGTTGCCCGCACCTGGTCGGGGCAGAGCTGTATGGGCATTCGGGCGTGGAAAGCGACCTCGAAGTGATCAGCCTGCTGCTGCACACGCTGGAAATCGCCGATATCGAGCGCCCGTTGCTCGCCATCGGCCACAGCAACATCTGCCGCGGCCTGCTGCAGGCGGCACGCCTGGCTCCCGCCGAGGAAAGCGCCCTGTTTGCCGCACTGCAGAACAAGGCGACGGCTGATGTCGAGCGTCTGCTGGCCGAGGCGGCATTGGAACCTGACCTGCACGAAGCCCTGCGCCAGCTGCCTGGCCTGCATGGCACAGCGGGCGTGCTGGTCGATGCCCACCGCGTGCTGGCAGCCGCCGCACCACCTGTCCTGGAAGCCCTGCGCGAACTGGAAACGCTGGCGAGCGCCCTGCAACAACGTTTTCCCGACCAGCGAATTCACCTCGACCTCTGCGAATTGCGGGGCTACGACTACCACACGGGGGTCATTTTTTCGGCCTACGTGGAGGGGCACGGTGGGGCCATCGCCAACGGGGGTCGCTACGACGGCATTGGCGGGGCCTTCGGGCGCGCACGACCGGCAACGGGTTTCGATGCCGATCTGCTTACCTTGCTGCGCTTCGGTCGGCGGCCGGCGGCACCGGAACCGTGCATCTACGCACCGGCGTCAGACGATCCCGCTTTGCACGACTGTGTCCGACGCCTGCGCAGTGAAGGACGGCGTGTCATGCAGGGCTTCGGTGCCCCTCACGACAGCGCAGCGGGCTTCGAGTGCAGCGAGCAACTCAGCCGCGTCGACGGCGTGTGGCAGGTCGTCCCCGTACCTGTTGCAGCCAGCCTCACGCCACGATAAAGACAGCCGAAAAATCCAAGGCAGATCCATGAGCAAGATTCCATCCAAGCAAGGCAAAAGCGTCGTCGTGCTCGGCACGCAGTGGGGTGACGAAGGCAAGGGCAAGATCGTCGACTTGCTCACGGAGCGCGCCTCTCACGTGGTGCGCTTCCAGGGAGGGCACAATGCCGGCCATACCCTGGTGATCGGTGGTCGCAAGACGGTGCTGCACCTGCTGCCCTCCGGCATCCTGCGTGATGGCGTGATGTGCGTGATCGGTAACGGTGTGGTGCTCTCGCCGGAGGCCTTGCTCAAGGAAATCGACGAAGTCGCCGGACAGGGCATCGAGGTTCAGGACAAGCTCCGCATCAGCAGCGCCTGCCCACTGATCCTGCCGTACCACATTGCGCTCGATCAGGCGCGCGAACTGAAAAAAGGCGCCAACAAGATCGGTACCACCGGGCGCGGCATTGGCCCCGCCTACGAAGACAAGGTGGCCCGGCGCGGTATCCGCCTGGGGGAGATGCTCCACGCCAAACACTTTGCCGGGCGACTCGCCGAAGTCATGGAATTCCACAACTTCGTGCTGACGCAGTACTTCGGCGCCAAGCCCATCGACTTCAATCACACGCTGGAAAGCAGCCTGCACATGGCCGAGCGCATCCGTCCGTGGGTCTGTGACACCATCGACCTGCTGCACAATGCGCGCAGGCAAGGCACGAATATCCTTTTCGAAGGGGCGCAGGGTTCACTGCTGGACGTCGACCATGGCACCTATCCGTTCGTGACCTCCTCCAATACCACCGCCGGCGGCAGTGCCACCGGCAGCGGCTTCGGGCCACTGTACCTCGATTACGTGCTGGGCATCACCAAGGCCTACACCACGCGCGTGGGCAGCGGGCCCTTTCCCACCGAACTGTTCGACGAAGTCGGGGAGCAACTGTTTCGCAGAGGCCAGGAAATCGGCGCGTCCACCGGCCGCCGTCGTCGCTGCGGGTGGTTCGATGCGGCGGCCGTCAAGTTGGCGATCCGCATCAACAGCGTCAGCGGCATCTGCCTTACCAAACTCGATGTGCTCGACGGACTGGAATCGGTGAAGGTCTGCGTGGGCTACAAGGGCAACGACTCGACCTCGATGTCCTGCCTCACCAGCGTCGACAGTTACGACACGCTGGAACCGGTCTACGAGACCCTGCCCGGTTGGCAGCAAAGCACCTTCGGTGCCCGTTCGCTGGAAGACCTGCCTGGCAACGCAGTTGCCTACATCAAGCGGCTGGAACAGCTGATCGAGGCACCGGTCGACATCATCTCGACCGGTCCGGACCGCGAAGAAACCATCCTGCTCAATCATCCTTTCCAGTGAGCGCGGCCGCGGTCGGCAGCTGCCCGTAAGGCGCCCACCGGTAGACGAGCGTGGCCGTGGTCCAACAGATCAGCAACGACCACACGTCGTGCGAGAGGAAGTGGGCGCCACGCATCTGCTGTGCCAGTCCGAACACGCCGCCGACGGTGAGCACGGCACCGAGGGCCAGCCAGCGCCAGCGTGGGCGATAGGCGCGCACCAGGAAATAAAGTCCAAACCACGCATACCCCGCGCTGGCATGCCCTGCTGGAAAGCATTGGCCGTAGGCAAAGGTGCGCGGATGCGGTTCGAAGACCCGCACATACGGCAGTTCACCTCCATAGCGCAGCAGGTCCCAGGGACAGTCGACGTGGGTCAGCCGTTTGGCGACGTTGACCAGGAGCGCGCCGACCACGGCCGTAACGAGCACGGAAAGCAGTGCGGCGCGCCAGGCTCTGAGGACCGTGACCCGCGCGCTGGCCAGCGCCAGCAGCAACAGGCATAGCGCCAGGCCAGACACCAGCTGACGCCCTCCTTCATGCACCAGCGTCGCGGTGAGCCAGGCATCCCGCCACGACCACTGCCCGCCGGACCAGGCATAGAGACGATCCGCCCACCACAGGTCGACCTGCGCCAGTTCCAGCCACACTGCGCACGGCAGCAGGAGCAGCGAAGGAAGCAGGAGGTGGGTACGCAACATGGAACTTTCCGCCGGTGACATTGTCGGCCAGCGTAGCGGCAAAAACTTAAGCTGCCCTTAAGAATTCAGGACTAGTTTGCCGGGCATGTTCCCCATTGCAGCCTGCCCATGCGCTTTCCTGTCCTGCCCCGCTCCCCGTCCAGTGTCGGTATTTCCTGGTTGATTGCGTTTACCGCGCTCAACTTTACGGTCCTGTACAACCAGGCTTTCTTCAGCAATGCCTGGCAAGTCTATGGCGCCAGCACCAAGGATTGGCCCTTCCTGCTGTCACTCGGCGTTCTGCTGTTCGCCGCCACGCTGCTCGTGCTCTCGCTGCTGTGCATCCGGTTCCTGACCAAGCCGGTGCTGATCCTGGTGACGCTGCTGGCGGCAGCCGCCTCACACTACATGAGGCAGTACAACATCGTCATCGACCCGACCATGGTCTCCAACGTGCTGGAGACTGATTCCCGGGAAATCACCGACCTGTTGTCACCGCAGCTGTTGCTGCGCTTCTGCGTATTTGGCCTGCTGCCAGCCTGGCTGCTGTGGCGCACACGCGTGACCTGTACCACTTTTGCCCGCGAAGTGCGCAACCGGCTGGGGCTCATCGCGTTCGCGCTGCTGCTGGCGGTAGGCGCCATTGCCCCATTCTCTGCGCAGTACGCCGGATTTTTCCGTGAGCACAAGCTGCTGCGCTACTACGCCAACCCGGCCAACGTGGTCTATGCGCTGGTTGCGTCGCTGCAGGATTTCCTCACCCCGGCCGCCTACGCCAAACCGCAGGCGCTGGGCACCGGCGCCCACATCCCCGCCAGCGACCTCGACCGTGAATTGATCATCGTCGTGGTGGGCGAGACCTCACGAGCCGATCACTGGTCACTGAACGGCTATGGGCGGGAGACGATGCCGCGCCTCTCGGCAGAGTCCGTCATCACGCTACCCGACTTCTGGTCCTGTGGGACCGCCACGGCCTGGTCGGTGCCCTGCCTGTTTTCCAATCTTGGGCATGACCGCTTCGAGCCGGAGGATGCACTAAGTACGGAAAACGTGCTGGATGTCCTACAGCATGCCGGCATCAGCGTGCTATGGCGCGACAACAATTCCGATTCCAAGGGC
>Ga0255219_1000171_pt1 | contig 18857 bp, 13 predicted proteins | sample Miss_Colum_RepA__FD_183037 | JGI IMG/M metagenome (GOLD analysis project Ga0255219, IMG submission 183037) | Freshwater microbial communities from Mississippi River, Louisiana, United States - Miss_Colum_RepA_8d | ecosystem: Environmental > Aquatic > Freshwater > River | place: USA: Louisiana...
TTCGGTGCGGTTGAGGCGATGCAGCAGTTTTTCGCCGGCCACCGGTGCCGCGCGCGGCTGGTCGAGATTGCCTTCCAGCCAGGCCACCAGGTCACTGACCGCCTGCGGAGCGGGCCGCTCCTGACCAGGCGGCGGCATCATGCTGCCGCGCAGTTTGCGCACGACTTTTTCCCAGGTTTCGGCATCGCGTAGCAGGTTGTCGTGGTCCATGAGGTCCAGCGCCAGGTTGCCGCTGTAGTCGTCGGCGTTGTGGCACTCCACGCAGTACTGGTCGAGCAGTGCCCACTGCTGATCGGCGACGGCGTCGAGCGCTGCCTGCGCAGGCACTGGGGCAGGCGGACTGCCACCGGCGAGAGCGGCTGGGTCTGCACTGTCGCCGTCGCTGCAGCCGCCGAGCCACAGGCTGCTGGCAACGAGGAGGGGTAGTAGGCGGAGGGGAAACACTGTCATGGTGGTAGCTGGCGTAGTGTCCGTGCGTCAGGGAATGTTGAGGAAGCGATCATTCTGCGGATCCCGCACGTGGCCCTGTATGCTCTGGAAAGCCAGTGTCAGGAACTGCGTGGGGTCGCCCATTCTGGCATCGAATTCTGCCGTTGGCCTCTCGGCCAGCAGGTCCTCGAGACTTGCACTCTTGATGAAAGCGGCATGCAGTCGATCAAAGATGGTCAGGTACATCTGGTTCTGCGCGCGCAGTTCGTCCAGCGTCATGAGGTCACCGTAGGCGGGCACGATGCGGGTCGCCGGGCCGGGCACGCTGAGCAGCGTCACGAAGCTGTCGAGCAGGCCGGCGATGAAACCTCCGGTCCACCAGTCGATCTCCGGCCAGCGACCGTTGGAGACCAGACCCCCGGTGACCAAGATGTCCTCATCGTCGAAGTACACCCAGATGTCGCCGTCGGTGTGGGCCGCGCGCAGGTAGCCGTAGTGCACCTCGCGGTCGCCGATGCGGCGTGAGCCGTCCTCGAAAAACGTAGTCTTCGGCAGCGCAGCGGCCGGTAGCGGCGCAAAAGTCTGGCCTGACCAGCGCTGCCAGACCTCGATGCTTTCCCACAGCATGGTGTTTTCATGGGCGATGATTTCCACACCCTGCTCGCCGAGCCGCTGGTTGGAGCCGGTCTGCTCCGGATGCCACTGCGTGTTGAAGAGGGCGCGATACGGTCTGGACGGAAACTGGCGTGCGATGGCGGCGTGCAGGTCAGCGGCCCAGCGCGCGTGGCCTCCGTCCACAAGGATCAGCCCCTCGCTGCCGTCGACCACCAGCACGTTGCTGTCGGGCCCGCGCACGAACAGCGCCCGGTCTCCCAGCAGTACGGGCTGCACGGTCTGCTCCTGCGCCAGCAGCGGGCTCGGCAGCGCGGCTGCCAGTGCTGCACCGGCTGCGCCGGTCAAGAGACGGCGGCGCGCCAGCGGCGAGTCCGGGGTCTGCGGCCTCGTGCCGGAAACGGCAAGCGGTGCCGTGCGATGGGGGGTGCTGTGGTCGGTAGCCATGCAATTTGTTTCCGCCATTACGCTCCAGGGAGATCACGTAAACTGGGTCCGTTATGTTTTCGTGATGGACTCGTGTTGAACTCTTGATTCACTCATGATGCACTCACCTGCGAGACGATCGCGATCAGCACGACAGCGGTCGCCAGAACGCGGAAAAACCGCCAGAAAACCGCAGATTTTTAGGCTTTTATCGCAGTTTCCAATCGGAGGGCAAGGTATGAAAAACAGCACAAAAAGTAAACGGACGCTGGGAGTCGCCACGATTTCTGCACTGTTACTGAGCGCTGCAGTCTCGGCGCACCATTCGCTGGTCGGTGAATTCGACACCACGGTCGATCTCGAGGTGCGGGGCGCCATCACCAAGGTGGAGTGGACCAACCCGCACATCTGGATCTACCTGAATGTGACCGCCGCCAACGGCCAGGTGGAAAAGTGGGAGTGCGAGATGGGGTCCCCCAACCAGCTGATCCGGCAGGGCTGGAAGAAAGAAGACCTGCCGATCGGCACCGTGATCCGCGCGCAGGCCAACCCGGCCCGCGAAGGCGAGCACATCTGCAGCACGCGTCGCATCACCCTCGATGACGGCACGCCGGTCTTCAGCCGTGGCGCGAACTGAGCGGAGAGCACCCGATGAACCTCAGCACTTCCTTGATGGGCTTCTGTTCGGGCCTGCTGCTGGCCGGCGGGCTGATGGGTCAGGCGGCGGCGCAGGGCGCCGGCGATCTGCCGCGCCTGCCCAGCGGCAAGCCCGACCTCAACGGCTTCTGGGAATTCCCTTACGTGGCCGACATGGCCGGCAAGGGCAACGGCCGTAACCAGATCGGCGCCGGTGACCTGCCGTTCACCGAGGCCGGCAAACTCAACTTCGATCGCTACGACTCGGCCGCCGGAGACTACACCGGGGCCTGCCTGCCTTTCGGCCACGTGCGCTCCATGAATTCGCCGAACCCGGTGCAGTTCTTCCAGACCGATACGTCGTTCGCCTACCTGTTCGAAGTGAACACCTGGCACCACTCGTTCCCGATCGGCGGCGAGGACATGACCATGGACCTGCCCGCCACCTGGTACGGCAATTCACGCGGAGAGTGGGATGGCGACACCTTCGTGGTGACCACGCGCAACTACAACGGCAAGACCCGGCTGGACACCATCGGCCACCCACACAGCCACAAGCTGACGGTGACCGAACGCTTCACGCTGAAAGACGCCAATTCGATCGACTACGAAATCACCGTAGACGATCCGATCTACTACTCCAGGCCCTGGAGCAACAAGCGCGTCTTCACCCGCATGAAGGATGGCATCGGCCTGCTGGAGTATTCCTGCGAAGAAAACAACCGCGGCCTGTGGGAAGGCCGACTGCAGTTGCCCGACTACTCGACCTGGCACACCTACGACGTCGAGGAATGACGTCGTCGGCTGGAAGTCGGCTCGCTAGACTTCCAGCCGCCCCGTGCTGTTGCCGAAGCTGTCGCGCGCAATGTCGAACTTGTCGAGCAACCCGAGGTAGAGATTTGCCAGTGGCGTGTGCGCCGGAAATTGCAGGTGCCGGCCCCCTTCGACGAGGCCACCGGCACGACCGACCAGCAACACCGGCAGCGGGTCGAAATTGTGTTCGTTGGCATCGCTCATGCTGCTGCCATAAACCACCAGTGCGTGATCCAGCAGCGTGCCGTCGCCGTCCGGCGTCTTGGCCAGGCGGTCGAAGAAACCCTTCAGCACCTTGATGTGATAGGTGTTGAGCTGGGCAAACATGTCCTTGTTCTTCTGCTCGTTGGAGTGGTGCGACGCATTGTGGAAACCTTCGCTCACGCCGCTCTGCGGGAAGCGGGTGTTGCTGCCCTCGCCGGCCATCATCAGTGTCGAGATGCGAGTGATGTCCGACTTCCACGCCAGCACCTGCAGGTCGAACATCAGGTTGATGTGGTTTTCGAAGCCGTTGGGAATGCCGAGCGGGGCCTCCGGAAACTCCAGCTGTTCTGCCGACAACTTGGCGTCGATGAGCGCCACGCGCCGCTCGATCTCCCTCACCTCCTCCAGATAGTCGCTGACACGACTGCGATCCGCCGCCGGCAGGCGCAGGTTGAGTGCGGCAACGTCGGCCTTTATGGAGTCGAGCATGCTGGCCGACTGCCGGCGCTTTTCGCGCCGCTCGGCCTCCGTGCTGCCGTCGCCGAACAGGCGCTCGAACACCAGCTGCGGATTGTTTTCCATCGGCAGGGCGAGCGAGGGTGTTTTCCACGCCAGCGAACTGCGGTACGAGCAGGTAAACGCGGCATCGCCACAGGTGTTGCCCGCCGGTTCGATGGCCAGCTCGATCGACGGCATCGGCGTGTCCTGGCCCAGCGCCTCGGCCACCACCTGGTCGAAGGACTGGCCCACGCGCGCACGGTCGCCCTTCACGGGATGCGCACAGGTCAGGAAAGCCGCGGCCGCGCGCTCGTGATTCTGCGCCCCTCCGCTGTCCTCGCCTTCTTCCGGCCCGACCGGCGTGTTGGCGAGACCACTGATGACGTTGAGGTGGCTGCGGTACGGCTCGAGTGCCTTGAGGATGGGGGTGAACTCGAAGTCCTTGCCCGAAGTTACCGGCGTCCAGTAGGCCATGGTCGCCCCATGTGGAATGTAGATGCAGCCGAGCCGCGGCTGCGGGCTGGCCGCCGTCTGCGCCAGCGCCGTGGATGCCGGCACCATCGAGTCCAGCAGGGGCAGCGCGATGGCGGAACCGGTGCCGCGCAGCAGCGTGCGACGCGAGAGGTGTTTGCGGGTGATGAACATGGGTGCCTCCTGAGCGTCCATCTAGCGTCGAGCCGTTGTCGCCGGCTCACTGGCGTCGCCTTTGCTGCGCTGGGTGAAGACTGCACTCACCACGATCTCGCGCAGCAGCGCACTGAAACGATAGTCCTCGGCGGCGGCCGCAGCCACCACGCGCCGCACCTGCGGCATGTCGTAGTACTCGACCTTGCGCCCGAGCGCGTAGGTCATGAGCTTTTCCGTGAAGTTCTGCACGAACAGTTCGCGCCGCGCCAGCAGCATCTGGTGCAACCCGTCGGTACCGGCAAATGCCGTGCCGTCCCAGAATACTGCCGAGGCATCTACGGCAGAGCCATCGGCCCGCTCGCGGAACTGGCCGACCGCATCGAAATTTTCGAGCGCGAAGCCGATGGGATCCATCATGTTGTGGCAGGCCGCGCAGGACGGATCACTGCGGTGCTGTTGCAGGCGCTCGCGCATGGTCTGCGGGGCCTGCCCGACGGGCGTGGTGGCATCGAGATTGACCTCCACCCCCGGTGGTGGCGGCGGTGGTGGCGTGCCGAGCAGCATGTCCATCACCCACTTGCCGCGAATAACCGGCGAGGTGCGGTTGGGCGCCGAGGTGAGCGTGAGAATGCTGGCGTGACCCAGCAGGCCGTGCCGACCAGTGCCTGCCGTGCTCACCCTGCGGAAATGACTGCCGCGGATGTTGGGCATGCCGTAGTGGCGGGCCAGACGCTCGTTGACGAAGGTGTAGTCGGCGGTGAGCAGTTCCAGGAGGGGGCGGTCTTCCAGCAGCACGGTGCGCAGCAGCAATTCGGTTTCACGGCGCATGGCCACGCGCAGACTGCCATCGAACTCCGCCGCTACCGGATTGATGTTGCCGAGCTGGCCGAGTCCGAGCCAGGCCTGGGCAAAATTGTCGACCAGCGCGGAGGCGCGCTCGTCTCGGAGCATGCGCGCCACCTGGCGCTGCTGCTCGACCGGCGTGGCGAGCGCGCCGGAGGCGGCAGCTGCCAGCAACTCGTCGTCGGGGATGCTGCTCCACAGGAAGAAGGACAGCCGCGAGGCGAGTTCGTAAGGGGCCAGCGCATAACTCTGACCTGGCGCAAGATCGGCAGGCTCTTCCTCGAAGCGGAACACGAACTTCGGATCGACCAGCAGACGCGCCAAGCCGTACTGCACGCCGGTTTCGAAATCACGCAGCTCGCGCCCGTCGCGGTAGAAAGTCATCAGGGTATCGAGTGACTCGGCAGCGACCGGCCGCCGGTAGGCACGGTACGCAAGCCGCTCGAGAATCTGCCGGGCACAGGGTTCTTCCTCGGCCACGCTGGCGGGGTGGCAGCTGAATATGCGCGCGCGGCTCGGTGTACTGCCCGGGCCGGTGGCGGTCATGGGTCCGGTGATGGCCACGCTGCCTACCGACGTGCTGTCGGCCCACACGTTGTGCAGGTCATCCACGCCGCGCGGCGACTGCGTCTTCACGAAGGCTGCCTCGATCTTGTGCGGACCTGCCGGCACGCTGAGTTTGACGCGATTGGGCGCACCCACCGGCAGCAAGGCGGCGCGCTCGCCGTCGATGACGAGTTCCACCGGATCCTCGATGCCGACCGGGTCGAGAGAAAACGCGGCATTGGCACCGGTTCTGGCGATCTGGAACTGGTATTCGCCGTCGAGCGGGAAGACGTGGTTGAAGGTGAGGCCTCCGCGCGTGCCGAGCGTGATGCCTTCGAGGTGCGAGGACTGGTCCTGACCGTCGGCGCGGTAGGTCGTGGTACTCAGGCTGGTGGTAGGGTCACCGACCGCCAGGCGGCTCACCTTGTTGGCCACCGACAGGTAGGCCTGCATCAGCGCGGGGGACACGCTGAGCACGCTGGCGAGGTTGTCGAAGCCCTCGGAGGAGGCATCGGGCGGGAAGAGACTGGCCGCCGAGATGGGCAGGTCGAGCAGATCGCGGATGGCATTCTGGTACTCACGACGGTTCATGCGGTGCAGCAGCGGCGCGCCATGGTTGGGCGCACTGGCCCAGGCGGCATCGAGGTTACCCGCGACACTGGCGACGAACGCCGATACCTCGGCCGCGGCGGGCCGCGGCTCACCGAGCGGCGGCATCATGCCGGCCTGCAGTTTCAGCAGCACTTTTTCCCAGGTTTCGGCGTCGTGCAGCAGATTACCGGTGTCGAGCAGGTCGAAGGCGATGCCGCCGGCGAAGTCGTCCTGGTTATGGCATGCGCTGCAGTGCCGGTCGAGCAGCTCGCGCTGCGCCCGCGTGAGGCCCGCAGTCTGGGCGAGCGCGGGGCCCGCCAACCACGGCAGGCTGGCAACCAGGCTGGCGATCACCAGCTGCTTCGGCAGGAGTGGAAACTGCGGTCGGATCATGGTGCGGTTCCTGCTTCAGCCATCAGTGCGTTGAGCAAGGCGATCGTTTCGGGTTTTTGCTCGGCACCGACCGCCGCCAGGAACACGCCCTCGGCCCAGCGCAGCGCATTGCGGCCCACGGCGTCGGTGGCATCGAGCCTGGCACCCTGCTCGACCAGGTAGCGGATCACCGGGTTGGCCCCGCGATTGGCGGCCCCGAGCAAGGGGGTCAGCCCCATGGAATTGCTGGCGTTGACGTCGGCACCGAGCGCCACATTGAGTTTGACGGCTTCCAGCAGGGCCTCCTCCGAGACCGTGTAGGTCTGCGCCACGGTCCAGTTGACGCCGGCCGCCGCCATCAGGGCAGTCGTGCCCTCGTACGTGGTGAGATGAGGATCCGCGCCCTGCGCAAGCAGCAGGCGCAGTACCGGCAGGTCACCGGCGGCCGAGGCGCGGATGAACGGCGTCTGGCCCGTCATGTCGACCCACGACACGTCGTTCAGTGCATACAGCCATTTTTTCTCCGGAGGCCACTCCTTGGTACGGGCATTGACGTCGGCGCCGGCGGCGAGAAGGCGTTCGATGGTGGGCAAGATGCGGTCGCGGTCGATGCCATTGTCCTTTGGGTCATCTTCGCGCTCGCTGTTCATGTCGATGTTGCGGTAATCGATGGCGGCAAACAGCGGTGTACGTCCGTAGAAATCGTCGACGTTGACGTCGGCGCCGTAGTCGAGCAGCAGGTTCGCCACCTCGAGCTGGTTGTTCAGCAGCGCCATCAGCAGCGGCGTCATGCGATTGGCTTCGCGTCTTTCGAGATCGGCGCCGTTATCGAGCAGCAGCCGCGCTTCGGCGAGCCGGCCGTCACGCGCGGCGTACAGCAAGGGGGTCATGCCGCCCTTGGCGTCATGTCGCTCGCCGCGGTGCGGCACACCGCTGCGATTGATGCCTTCGCCCTCCGACCCGCAGCCCGTGCCCTTGCAGGGCGGCAGGTAGGCGGGCGTGGGCCCCAGTCGCGTCTGCGCATCGACCTCGGCACCGTGACGAACCAACAACTCGGCGACGGCAGTCTGGCCGCCGCGTACGGCGATCATCAGCGCGGTCTGTCGGAAATCCGGGTCGCGCGCATCCACCAAGGCACCGGAGGCCAGCAGCAGGGCCACCACGTCGGCCTTGCCCGTGTGCGCGGCGGTCATGAGGATGGTCTCGCCGTTTTCCGACAGGGTGTTGGGGTCGGCCCCGGCGTCGAGCAGGCGGGCCACCACCGGTGCACTGCCGTTTTGCACCGCCAGAAACAGCGGAGAGATGCCGTTACGGTTGAGCGCCACCGGGTCAGCGCCGGCCTGCAGCAGCAGGTCGATCGCCTCGGGGCGATCCTGCAGGACGGCCCAGTGCAGGGCCGTGCTGCCATCGCCGAGCGGCGTGTTGGCATCGGCACCGCTGGCCAGCCACTGCTGCAGGTCGGCCAAGGTGCCGTGCTGCAAGGTAGCGGTGAGGGCCGCATCGGTCGCCAGCACGGGCTGCAGCGCGCCGCAGCCAAAGCAGACCACTGCGCTGCCCAGCCACCTACGCCACGGCCGCCGCTCGAACCGAATGCTCACCTGCTGCCCCTCCTGTGTTTTGGCTGAATGGTACCGGGCTTTTGCCCAGATTGCTGCCCGACGGGATTCTGGTAGATTCGCGACCAATTCGTCGACTGCGCGGCTGCCAGCGCAGCATCTTCCTGCCCCGGACCCCACCATGCTGCTGCCCTCCGCCGACCGTCTTCTTGCCCTGCTCGCCGAGCGCCTGAACCCGCGCCGTTTGCCGCCACCCCAAGGCCAGGCGGCGCGCCGGCACGGGACATCCCGGCTGGCGGGCCTGTTGCTGAGCCTCGTCGCTGCCTGCACGCTGGCGCAGCCACGCGAGTCGGTGGAGGGCGTGCACTACCAGCCACTGCCCCAGCCGGTGCCCACCGAAGCGGCAGCCGACAAGATCGAGGTGCGCGAGTTGTTCTGGTATGGCTGCCCCGAGTGCGCCACGCTCGAACCGCTGCTGACCCAATGGCGCAACGGCGTGACCGGCGATCTGGTATTCGTGCGCATGCCGGTGGTCTGGAACGATCTCATGGCCCTGCACGCCCGCCTGTTTTACACCGCCCGGGCACTGGAGGCCGAAGACAGGCTCAACCAGGCCGCCTACCGCGCCGTGGGCGAGCAGCAGAACCCGCTGCGCACGCCGGAGCAGATCAAGGCGCTCTTCCTGGCGAATGGCATCGCGGCAGACGCCTTCGAGGCTGCGTGGTCGTCGGAGGCGGTCAGCACTGCCGTGGAGGCGGCACGGGCACGCAGCGGCGACTACGGCAGCGGCAAGCTGCCTGCCGTGATCGTCAACGGGCGCTTTGCCATCACACACAACGCCAAGGTCACCGACCACGTGGAACTCAACATCGCCATCAACAACCTGATCCGCAAGCTGCGCGAACAGCGCCGCGGGGAATTCTGAGAAGCACCCTGCCGAAGACCGGCCTGCCGCTCACTCCGGCGCCAGCTCGAACGCAAACAGCGCATTGCCGGGGCGACCGACGATGCAGCAGTTGCCCGACAGCACATAAAGCATCCGCCCCACCACAACCGGCCCCGAGCCGTCGAAGGAACCGCCGGCGGCCGGTACCCCGTTGACCGTGTCGAAGCGGGGATTGGTATCGAAGGTCCACAGCACCTTGCCGTCGTTGGCGCTGTAGGCCCGCAGACCACCATCCGCCGCGCCCGAAAACACCGCACCAGGCACCGCGGTCACCGCCGCCGACTGCGTGGCACGGCAGCCGAAGCCGGGACTGCACAGCAGATCCTGCGGACCGGCGGCCCAGCGCCGCTGGCCGGTGGCGAGTTCGATGCCATGGATGCCACCTGAGGCCGGATCGCTGTAGCCACCCGCCGCCGCGTAGGCAATGCCGTCTGCCACGGCCATGCCCCAGTAGCCGCCGGAGCGACTGCCGTCGTTGACGCGGTACTCCCACACGAGTTCGCCGCGGGCTGCCGGATCCAGCGCGTAGACCATGCCCGATTTCTGCGGGATCACCAGCAGCTCGCGACCGCTGGCCGTGGTGGTGAGCATCGGCGAGGCGGAAAAGTCGAAGTCAGGGCCGAGCTGCTCAGGGCAGTTCGGGCTGTCGACGTTGTCGCAGCCGCCGATGAAGGCATCGCCGGGCGTCACCTGGTTCACCCAGACGATGGCGCCGCTCTCGAGATCGAGCGCAATCACGGCATCGGAGGTGGGAGGCGCCGGATCGCCGTAGGCGTTACCAGTGGCGGTGTAGAGCAAGCCACGCGCCGCGTCGATGGTGGGCGCACTCCAGATGCCGGCCCCGGACGGACCGTACAGCGGTACGCCCTCGGCGCTGACACCGCGCAGCTGTGGCTCGTCCATCGTGTAGGTCTTCCACAGCAGCTCGCCGGTGTTGGCGTCGAGCTTGCTGACGCTGCCGCGGAAGGTACAGCAGCCATAGTTGGCGCCGGAGGAAGAGGTCTCCTCCACCACACCGGCCGCAGGTACGTAGAGGTGGCCCGCGTGCAGCGTCACCGCGCCGGTGGCGCGCACGCCGGGATGGGTTTCCACCCGAGTGGTCCACAGCGCTGCACCGCTGTCGGCGTCCACCGCGTAGACGTTGGCGCGCAGGTCCACGAAGTAGACGGCGAAGCCGGCCGAGCCGTCACTGCGGGTGATCGGCCCGACCGAGAGAGCACTGCGGATGCCGTTGCGCGGCAGGAAGGTCCAGTGCGTGCAGCCACTGCTGGCGTCGAGCGCATACAGGGCCCCGGCCTTGCTGCCCACGAACAGACGGCCCGCCACCACGGCGGGTTGGGCACGGGGCTGATCTTCGCCCGGCAGTCCATAGACCCACTTCAACCGCAGGCGCGCCACGTTGGCCCCGGTGATGGCAGAGTCGCTGACAGCGCGAGTATTGGAGCCGTCGCGACCCCAGCCGTTCCAGCCTGGCTCCGCTGCCGGGTCGCGCAGGGGCGGCGTACTGCTGCAGAGATTGCCGGACATCTCGAGCGGCACCTGCGCCACCGCCTCACCGGTGAGGTACTCCGCCACGAGACGCATCTCGGCTTCGCTGAGCCCGGAGGCCTGCATGCGCATGATGCCCTGCGACAACGCGTTATAGACCGCGTTCGGTGCGAGCTCGGCCAGCGCCGCACGCGGCGGCGGTGGATGGGCCTGATCCTGCAGCGGGACTTCGTGGCAGGCTGCGCAGCGCGCACGGTAGAGTTCACCGGCCTGCTGCATGGCTTCCTGCGCTTCGGCCAACGACGCCAGCCACAGCCAGACAAGGGCCGCCCAGACACGGCGTATGCTCGGATGCATGATGTTTTTCCTCGCGGGAGACGGCCGGAAAATCCCATGGCGGCCGCTACCATTGCAAGGGGACTTTCTGCACACTTGCCGGCAGTCACACGTTCGAGCCCGTCACGATGGAAGTCACGCTGTTCCCCAATCCCCGCCGTCCCGGCATCGGCCAGCGCCCCAAACGCGAAGCACAGCGGCCGATGCTGCCGCAGCACTCGCGGCTGTGCCCGGTCCTGGAAGCAGGCAACTCGCTCGGTGCGCTGGTGTACCCACCGCTGGCCAAGAACGAGCAACTGCAGATCGGCTACGAGGGTGAAGGCGTCTACCACCTGAGCTACGCGATCAATGCCACCGGTGCCCGCTGGGACTCGCTGTTCACCGTGACCTATCGGCTGGCGGTGGGTGGCATCGGGCTGCGCACCGAAGACGTGAAGCTGTTCGTGCCAGAAACGCCGGGGTTCAAGGACACGGCCAAGGTGATGGCCCGCATGTTCATCGTGCCCGACGATATCGGCACACCGGCAGGCGCCGTGACCCTGCGCGGCGCGTTCAACTTCCAGACGCCGCCCGGCTGGGACACGGTGTACTCATCGGTGCTGAATCAGATCGAGCGACCGATTGCCCCCATGCTGGTGATCCGCGTCGAAACCGACTGGTACCCGCACGACAGTGAGTTCCGCTATGTGCTGGCCCCGGGTGAAACCATGTCGGTGTCGCACAGCCTGCCGATCGGTCAGGTGTTTTTCGTGCCGCGCGAGGAAATCAGCTTCCGCGATGGCACCGAGCAGGAAGCTGCCGCGCGTCTCGCCGCCAGCAAGCAGTTCTTCGACGAAAAGGCCCGGCACAAGAGCAAGACGCCGTATGGCCTGGACTACAGCCCCCACTACCAGCGCCAGAGCCGCGCGCAGAAAGCCGCAGCGCCCGCTGCCCTCGCCGCCGACAGCGAGGGCAGGCCGGAACCAGACGAGTCCACCGGTCCGACGGGTTGAGCGGCGCAGCCAAGTCGCTCAGGGCCCCGAGCGCGCCGGCCGGCACGGAGTGGCGCGCGTACTCAGCGGAAATCAGCGGCACCGTGCCGCTCGGGTAACTGCTGGGCCGGATCACCCCAGGTACGATTGACGCGCAGGCCACGCTGGACGGCAGGACGTGCCGCCACCGTGCGGGCCCAGCGCTGCACGTGCTGGTAGGTCTGTACCTGCAGAAACTCCTGCGCCCCGTAAGAGTCGCCGACCACCAACTGACCATACCAGGGCCAGATCGCCATGTCGGCGATGCTGTAGTCGTTGCCGGCAATGAACGGCCGCGTGGCGAGCTGGCGGTCCAGCACGTCGAGCTGCCGCTTGGTCTCGAGGGTGAAGCGGTCGATCGCATACGCGATCTTGACCGGTGCATACACGTAGAAATGGCCGAAGCCTCCACCGAGGTAGGGGGCGCTGCCCATCTGCCAGAACAGCCAGCACAGGCACTCGGCCCGCGCCGCCGGCTCGGCCGGCAGGAACTCACCGAACTTTTCCGCCAGATGCAGCAGGATGGCGCCGGACTCGAACAGCCGGATGGGCTGCGCACCGCTGCGGTCGAGCAGCGCCGGGATCTTGGAGTTCGGATTCACGGCCACGAAGTCGCTGCCGAACTGCTCGCCTTTCAGGATGTTCACAGGCCAGGCGTCGTACTCTGCTGCGGTGTGGCCTTTTTCCAGCAACTCCTCGAACAGGATGGTGACTTTCACGCCGTTGGGCGTCGCCAGCGAGTACAACTGGAATGCATGCTGCCCCACCGGCAGCGTGCTGTCGTGCGTGGCGCCGGCCGTGGGGCGGTTGATACTGGCAAACGCGCCACCATTCGGCTGCTGCCACTGCCACACGCGCGGCGGCTGGTAGTCCGGTGGCTGGTTGGGTGGGGATTGGCTGGGGGGCACTGACATACACTGTCCTCGTTCAACGACCGTACAGCCCCATCTCGCGGCCGTCGGCAAAAGTGATCTTTTCGAGCCGGATGATCTTCTGCCCGTCGCGGAATTGGTAGCCCACACCAGTGATCACGTCGCCGGTCTTGACGGTGCTTTTGGTCCAGCCCTTCGCTTCCATACGGTTGATTGCCGGGCCACCGACCTGCCAGACCTCGCGCTCGCCGGCGGCGGTGCTCACGTCGAGCGTGATCATCGGGTGCGGGTTCTGCCACTGGAAATCGGTGACGGTGCCGCGCACGGTCACCAAGGTCTGCATGTCGACCGGCCATGAGTGGTGCGCCAGCAGCGGCAGCGGAGCTGCCAGCAGCAAGGCAAGGGCCATGATCCTGCGTGGGGTATGCATGAAAAATCTCCTCTCTCGTGGGGTGGGCTGGTGGGAGCAGTGGCAGTGGTACGGTACACGCTGACGGACCCGATCGGCGAGTCCTCACGGGCAGGTGACGGAACGCGCGCCGGTGTAGACTCGGCGAGCCGCCCGGGCCAGCGACACCGGCCTTCACCGGCCATAACGGCAGCACCCGCCACTACCACGAGAGGACCGTCCCGATGCGCATCCCCAGATTCCCGCTGCTGCCCGCGCTGTGCGCGCTCTGCTGCGCGGCCCCGGAGCTGCTCGCGCAGGGCGCCTCCAGCGTTCCACGCAATCCCGCACAGACCTTTCCCGGGGAACTCGTCGTGGAACCCCCCACGCTGCAGAACCTCGGCTTCGAGTGGTTCATCGAGGGGGACAGCAACCGCAACGCCACGGTGAGCGTGGCCTTCCGCCCGCAGGGCAGCACGACGTGGCAGGCAGCCCTGCCGCTGCTGCGGCTGGGTGGCGAGCGCATCTACGCCGAGTCACAGGTGGATGTGATCACGCCGCCGATGTTTGCCGGCAGCATTCTCGATCTGGCACCGGACACTGCCTACGACGTACGGCTCAGCCTGCAGGACGCGGACGGCGTGGCGAACAATGCCGAGCGCGTGCTGACGGTACGCACGCGCGCCGAGCCCCGACCCTGGCCCGGTGGTCGCGTGCTGCACGTCTACCCGCCCGGCTACCAGGGGGAAAAGCAGCAACCGTCCTACGAGGGTCTCATGTGCGCCTACAACAGCTGGTGCGCCGGCACCGATTGGGCCACGGCCGGCCGTCCGCGCGTGCGCCCCGGCGACACGCTGCTCGTGCATGCCGGTGTCTACCAGTACAACCGCTACGAATACACCAATAATCCGCTGGTGAACCGCACCACGCCGCTCGATGGTACCTACTACCTCACCGCCGACGGCACAGCCGAGATGCCGATTGCCATCAAGGCAGCCGGTGACGGCGACGTCATCTTCGACGGCAACGGTAACTACGCCTTGTTCAACGTGCAGGCGGCCGACTACACCTATTTCGAGGGCATCACCTTCCGCAATGCCGAGGTGGCGATTCTCGCCGGCACGCAATTCATCGCCGGCGCCAAGGGCCTCAGCGTGAAGCATTCGCGTTTCGAGCAGGTGGGCGCAGGAATATTCACCAATTTCGCCGGATCCAGCGGCTTTTACATCGCCGACAACTGGTTCTATGGCCGCAACGATCCCCAGCACCTGATCGGCTGGGCCGGCGACGCGCTCTGGAGCCGCTTCAATGGCGTGGACGGGCAGGTGTTTCCGCCGGTCATGGGTTCCTACGTGGCCGTGAAGCTCTACGGGCCCGGGCACGTGGTGGCCTACAACTACATCGCCGACTTCCACGACGGCATTAACGTGGAAACCTACGGCAACCCCGACGGCAGCGTGGCCTCGGGACCTGACATCCAGGAAGGCCCCCACTACCCGACGCGCGAATTCTGGGACCGGCGCCCGGTAGCGATCGATTTCTACAACAACTACATCACCAACAGCCACGACAATCCGATCGAGGCCGATGGCAGCATGCACAACGTGCGCATCCTCAGGAACATGCTCATCAATCATCCCTCGCACGCGTTCTGCAATCAGCCCTCGCTTGGCGGGCCGGTGTACTGGGTGCGCAATATTGCCTACAACCTGCCTGGCGGCTCCACGCGTCTCACTGGCGGCTCGGCCGGTGTGCTGTTCTACAACAACACCATCCTCGCCGAGACCGCCGGCAACACGCAGAATTCGCACTGGCGCAATAACCTCATCCTTGGCCAGAATGCGTCGGTCACGCTGACCGGCAGCGCCGATCCCGTGCTGTTCAACATCACCACCTACACCAACTACTCGTCGAGCGACTACAACGGGTTCGGGCCGATGCCAGCCGCCAGCAACAGCTTTGGCTGGAACTCGCCGCCGCGCGGCGTGTTGGCCGACCCACCCGGGCCCGGGCGCCAGCCGCTGCTCGAAACCCGCAGCTTCCCCACGCTGAGCGCCTACCAGCAGGCCACGGGTCAGGACACGCACAGCCTGCTGCTCGGCTACGACGTCTTCGTGGATGTGCCAGGCCTCGATGCCACAGCGATCGACACCCTGCAGCGTCTCTATCAGGCCAGCGACCTCGACTTCAGCCTGACGGCGGGCGCGGCGGCCGTGGATGCCGGACTGCTGCTGCCCACGGTCACGGACGGATTCACAGGCCGTGCGCCGGATCTGGGGGCGCTCGAGCGCGGCCTGCCGGCGCCGCACTACGGCCCGCGCAGCGAGTGATCTGTGCCCGGCCCTGCATTCTCCACTGCGTCTTGCCTTTCTGAAGGAGCCCCTCTCATGAAACAGTCCCAACGCGTTCTGCCCCTGCTGCTGACGGCTCTGTTGCTGGCGCTGCCTCCGGGCAGCAGCCACGCGCAGCAGGCCATCCCGCTGCCCACGGTGCGTGGGCCACTGCCGGTCTCGGAAGACTCACGACCGTGGCTCGCCGCCAGCCATACCCAGACCCCCATCGACCTGGCCGCGCTGGGCTGGGTGGAGGAGGAATTCCTGATCAGCGGCAGCGCATCCGTGCATGACTGGGGTAGTGACAGCGGTCTGGTGACGCTGGCAACGGCAGCCCCTTATGGCACGCGCCTGCTGCTGCGGCGCCCCGCCGACCCGGCCCGCTTCAACGGGACGGTGGTGGTGGAACTGCTCAACGACGCGCGCGTCTATGACTGGGCCTTTCTGTGGGCCCTGTCGTGGCAGCACTTCGTCGACGAGGGCATGGTCTGGGTTGGCATCAGCCATACGCCACAGGCCATCGAGGCCCTCAAGCACTTCGATGCCGAGCGCTACGCCGGGTTGGGCATGGCCAACCCGACACCCACCGAGGCCTGTGGTCAGCCTGCGGCCACCTCGCCGTTCGAAGAGGGGCTGCAGTGGGACGCCATCAGTCAGGCTGGCGCTCTGTTGAAGGCGGGCCGTGCCGGCGGTCCCTTGCAGGGATTTGCCGTGCAGCGCCTGTTCCTGACCTCACACCACGGCCAGGCGGGCACCTATGCCAACTCTCTGCATCCGCAGGCGCGTCTGGCTGACGGCAGTCCCGTCTACGACGGGTTTCTACTCGAAAGTGCCGACGCCAGCATGAGGCTGCACCGCTGTGGCAGCGCGCCGGCCGCCGGTGATGAGCGGCAGGTCGTGCGCAACGCCGGGGTGCCGGTGATCCGCATCGTACCGGAGGGTGAGGCGCTGGCAGCATCCGCCACGCGCCGGGCCGACAGCGACGATCCAGCCGATCCCTTTCGCCAGCTGGAGATTCCAGCGGTCCCGCGCATGGACCGGCTCTACTTCGAGCACCTGCCTGCCATCGCCGACCAGTTACAGGCGGGCCAGCCCGCTTCCAACGGCAAGTGGCCCTACGACTACCGCTGCGAGCCCGACATCGATCTGCTCGATCTGCCGATCAAGCGCTTCCTCGTCAACGGCGCCTTTGCCAACCTCGAGCGCTGGGCCAGCGAGGGTACGCCGCCGCCACGCGCCGAGCGCCTGCAGATCGCCGACCCTGGCACCACCGCAGCCCGCTTCGTACGCGACGAAGCGGGCAACGTGCAAGGTGGCGTCCGCCACCCCTACGTGACGGTGCCAACTGCGCGTTACGCAGGCAACTCACCGCCGCGCTGCGCCACCATCGCCAATCGGCAAGCGTTCGACTGGGCCCGGCTGCAGCAACTCTATGGCAGTCCCGAGGCCTATGCGGCGCAGGCTGCCGAGGCGGTCGAGCAATTGGAGCAGCAGCGCTGGATCACGTCGCGCGACGCAGGACGCCTGCTGGACGCGCTGACGGCGCCCGACTGGTGACAGAGCAGTCAAGCGACGCTCTGCAAGTGAAAAAAAGCCCGGCGAATGCCGGGCTTTTTGCGATGAGGTTTGACGTGCTGCCGCCGAGGTCAGTTGAGTTCGATCGGGTCGTAATCCGGTGAGCAGACTTCGACGATGCAGATCGACTCCAGCGTGCGACCTTCCGGCGGCGGCGTCAGACCCGCTTCCAGCATCAGCTCACGCAGCACCTGCGCCGTCTCCGGGTGCGGTATCGCCGATTGCACTCCCACCCGCACCAGACCGTCTGCATAGTCGATCGGTATCCACGTATGCGCCGCCAACTCCGGGCTCCCGCGGTTGTCCGTGTTGCCAAAATCCCGGATATCCAGCTTCGCACCCGCCGCCGCCAGCAACTTCACCACCTCCGTGGCTCCCTTGTGCGCAGCACCGTGCAGCGCCACCCGCCCCGTGTCCGCCTGGAAGTTCGGATCCAGACCCAGCTCCAGCAGATACTTCACCGCCTCCACCGTCTGCGCCGTCGACCACTCGCGCGTCACCCCTTCCACCCAGCCGATCCCCGCCGCCACCGCCAGCGGCGTAACCCCCAGCGCCGTATTGATGAACGGGTCCGCACCGCGTGCCTTCAGCAGCCTCATCAGCTCCACGTCACCAGACTGCGAGGCCCGCAAAAACGCCGTCGCACCCTCTTCGTCCAGCCACTGGTTCGTGAACACCGTCCGCGTCTCCGAACTCTCGATCATCCGCGCATTCGGGTCCGCACCCTTGTCCAGCAGCAGCGTGATGTACTCCAAAGAATCCATGTCCGCCATCCGCGTCGGGTAGTCGCCACCTTCGATGTTGCGGTTGTCCGTCGCCAGATACAGCGGCGTCCAGCCTCCCTTGTTCGCCAGATTCACGTCCGCTCCACGCTCAATCAGGAACTTGCCCATCTGGTAATTCTGGTTCTGCGTCGCCGCCAGCAACGCACTCCACCCGTAACGCGAGGTCTGGTTCACGTCGGCTCCCGCGTCGAGCAATACCCGGGCCACGTCAATGGCACTGGAGCGGGCCGCGTAAATGAGCGCGGTGAGAGCTCCGCCATCGGGCTCACGCGGACCACGGCCACCGAAGTCGTTGCCGCCGGCACCGGCACCGCGACCGGCACTGCCGGTCGTCACCGCCACGGCGAAGCCGAGACCGCCACGCGCGAATTTGCTGCAGATGTTCTCGCGCGAGAAATCGCCGGAGGCAACCAGCGCGGCCAGCACGTCGTCCCCTTCACCCTCTTCCACCAGCTTGCGCATGAGGGGCAGGTTGGGTTCGGGCTGTTCGCAGTGCGACAGGATGGTCTGACGACGCACCGCGATGCGAGGATCGTCGGAATTACCGAGTGCTGCAGTGCGCCCATCGCGGCGCACGGGCTTGGAGAGGGCATCGATCTTGGCGCCGCGCTCGATCAGAAGCTGGGCCACAGCGGCGTGGCCTTGGTCTGCAGCCTGCATCAGGGCCGTGGTGCCACGCTCGTCTTCTGCTGCGTTGGGGTCGGCGCCATGGTCCAGCAGCACTTGCACGGCCCGAACCACGCCGGAGCGAGCCGCCAGCATCAGCGGACGCCGGCCAAGTGGCAACGCTTCATTGGGGTCGCCGCCATGGGCGAGCAGCGCTTCCAGCACCGCCGCTTCGCCACGGCTGGCAGCCAACCACATCGCCGTGGAGCCATTGCGATTGGCGGCCGCAGCGTCGGCCCCAGCCTTCAGTAGCGCGCTCGCCAGCTCGGCATCACCATGGTAGGCCGCCCACTGCAGGGCAGTCG
>Ga0255219_1000178_pt1 | contig 18565 bp, 16 predicted proteins | sample Miss_Colum_RepA__FD_183037 | JGI IMG/M metagenome (GOLD analysis project Ga0255219, IMG submission 183037) | Freshwater microbial communities from Mississippi River, Louisiana, United States - Miss_Colum_RepA_8d | ecosystem: Environmental > Aquatic > Freshwater > River | place: USA: Louisiana...
TACAGATATGGAAGATGATTTAACACATTCCGTTCAATCTCAAAGTTTATTATTTTCTGTTTCTGGTTCTTCTGAATGGAGAAGCGAACTTCAATTAATTGCAAAGATATTTAGAAATACAGCATACGAAAAGGAAATTTATGACCTTAAAAAGAAGATGGAAAATGAAAGCTTTACAAAATTAGCTAAATCAGAACGTAAGAGTGCTGAATATAAATATGTTGAAAAGAAATTAAAGGCTGGTGAAATATCACAAAATGCAGCAAAAGGTATGTTGGCATTTATTAATATGTATGGTACAGTTAGTAAATTACCATCTTCCGCAGCTGAAAAGAGAATGTTTGAATATCGTCGTGTTGAAGACTTACCAGAACACTTACGTGTTGATGCAGAAAAGGAATTAAGAAAACGTATGTCTGCAATTATGATTGAAAAGAAGTCTCATATTCACGAACAACAAAACATCTTGAGTAAAATTCAAATGGAATTAACAGCTGAAAGAATTGATTTAATCTCTATTGCTAATCACATTAACTCCCTTCAAACATCTGAAGAAATCAAAAATAAACTTTTAACAACTATCCAAAAGAATGGTAAAGATACAAACGTATTTTTAACATACAAAAACTTATCTCGTGGAGTACTTATTAATCCTTTAATGTATGTAGGTATTCAACGTGGTAAGCGTGTTAGAAAGATGAAGGAAGAAATGAGTGAATTAGATAGAATTAAAGCTTCTTTTCCTAAGATGAACCATTCTATTCAAGCTTGTATGAGTGAAGTCTATTTCAAACCTTGGTTAAATCTTCCTAAATCATTTGATTATTACATTTCCCATCCACAAGGATACTCTAAAGAATCCTTAAATGATCGTGAAAGATTTTTCTATGGTGAAAAGATTGAAGATGGTAAGTATCGTCCAACAACTGTTTTCTGGAAAGTTTACTGTACTGAATTTGTATTAGATGTCAATGATAAATATACATGTAATATGCCTAATATTAAACGTGAATTACTCGACAAATCAACACGTAATTATGTCTTAGGTGTATATGACAAGAATACTAAATCATCCTTCCGTGAATTAACAGAAGAAGACTATAAGAAAGAATGTGAATGGTTTGAACATAACTATTTACAAGGTATTAGAACATTTAAAAACTACTCTGTTATTGACCTTGAAATTAATGTTAAACTCGGAAGAGAAGTTCGTGACTCTATGAGAAGACAAATTGAAGAAGTATTTAAACTTATCTATACTGGTAGAAATCTTGCTACTAAGACAGTCGGTCGTGCTGAAAAGAATGCTCAAAAATTAGAAACAGCTATTTATGAAGCATCTAAAGTTCAAGGAAAGGTAATCTTATACAAGTATGCTTTCGATGTATGTAAATTTGTATATCTTATCAATCCATCATCTCCTCTTTTTGGTTTCACATCATTCTTACAAGAATTATTATTAGCAGGTTCAAAAGATAACTATAAGAATATTATTAAATTATCTGCAAATATAGGTAATATCATCCCTGAAATCTACTTATTAAGTGATAGAGCTGAATTTGAAGAACTTATTAACAAACAAGTTAAGAAAAATACAATTATAGCACTTAAAAATTCTAGTTCTTCATTTATTGAACCAAGTTCTAAACTTGAAGTAGAACAATTTGGTATTAGCATTGAAGATAAGATTAAAGATAAATTAGCTACATTCGACCACTCTAAATTCAAGAATGTTTGTGTTAATGAAACTAAAGATGCATTCTTTACAGCTGAAGACAATGATGGTAAATTGTGGTGTGTTAGCAGAGAAGACTTCTACAAGATATTAAACAATGAATATTCAGTAACTTTATTCTATCCAAATGAAGTTGTAGAAACAGTTCAATCATTATTCAAAGTTGATGAAAGTAGTGAATTAAATAGAATTATTGTTATGCAATATACAGCTGATGAAGAAGCAACAAAACATTTCAAAGTTTTCAGCACATTTAAAGAATTAGTAGAAACTGATATCTCTGAAGAAGAATTTCATGAAGTTATCAAATTAGATGAATTCCAAATTGCTATTCAAGCTATTGAAGCTCAAATTGGTAAATTATCTGATGAAGAATTACACCTCTACATCAACCATCTTATCTCTCAAGGGTATAACACACTCTTAAATAAAATCCAAGCACAAATTGACAATACAACTTATCCATCTAACTTGATTGAACAATTAGTAACTGAATATAAAGAACGTTATGAAATTTACTATAACGAACAACTTATGAATAACGATAAGAAGGAAAGATTAGTCATCTTAAGAGGTGTATTTAAATCATTAGAAAATATCTTTGGTGTTATTGATGAAGATACAAAAGAACTTATCGTTGATTACTTTCACGCTACTAAAATTGCTCCTCTTGTTAAAAATGTTGAACGTAAGAAATATGGTCTTAGCAGCGAACAATATGCATTAAGTTGTACTATTTGTAACAAATCTGTAGAAAAGAGCAAAGTAACAACAACCTACTTTTACAAAGAAGGTAAAAAAGAAGTAGCACGTTTCTGTAGCACTAAATGTATGAGTAAGATGGGTGATGCTGAATTTGAAATCCCAAAGAGTATGAGTGAAATTAAGATTGAAGCACTTATTGATAAACTTGTTAATCCTATTGCTTTAACTTATGATGAACTTATTCACAGAACAAAATTAATTGGTATGTCTCTCCCTGAAGATATTCCTTTTATTCAAGCTTACATCTCTTGGTTATATAACACCAAATTTGAAGATAACATCTGGTTGAATTATCATCATGCTACACTTGATAAAGTAGCATCTCATTTCAACATTAAAGAAAATGATGTTAAGTTATTATGGGTTAACTTAAAGAATAATGTAGACTTTATTACAATGTTCCATACAGCACTTGAAAAAGTAGCTAAACCATATTCTAAATATACAAAGGAAGTTATTACAGCTGAAGTTTTTGCAGGAGGTTGTGATTATAGTAAAGTCGAAGTTGAAAAATGGATTAGTGAAATTGCAACTCACTTTTTACCTAGTGATTGGAAGACATATTCTTTTGATAAATTTGACTTTGAACAAAATGTATTTAGACCATTCTTCCATAAATTTAATGCTTGTGGTCATCTTAAATATTCTGTTAAGAATTACATTGACGCAAAGAGAAACTATAACTTTATTGAAAGTATAGTTGATTATATTATTAACGAGGATGTAGAAAGAAATACACAACTTGAAAAGAGCATTCACGAAAAATATACATCTCAAACAAATGAAACAATTAAAGAAGTTTCAAAGAGCTTTAAGAATGTTGATAATCCACTTGATACAATTAAAGGTATGTTAAGAAAGGAATATAACTTACAAAAAGGTATTTCATTATCAAAAGCTGTTATGAATAATAGAGATTTAGCACACAGAACTATTCATAAAGCTCTTGATGTTGAAGCATCTACATCTTTAGCTGATGCAGAAACATATAAGAATTTATTATTCAAAGTAGGTTATTCATTCCTTAATAAATTTGTAAGTTTAATGGAAATTAATGAATCAACTTCTACTTCCGTAAAGAAGAGAAAGAGTGGTCGTAAATTACCAGAAAGTACTAAAGTTTTAACAAACTTACAAGGTAAATTATATCAATTACAAGAAGAACTCAAGGAATTAGGAGAAAAGAACTATGAAATTACAGTTTCTATTAATGAAAAGAATGGAGAACTTTCAAGAGCTTCTGAAGCATTAAAAGATACAATTGAAAATGAATTAAAAGAATTAGAAGCTGCTTATATTGAAACACAAACTAAGATTGTTTCAAATGAAATGGAAAAGAAAGAAATTGAAGAAAGATTAGTCAGAACTGAAAAAGTTGTTGCAAAAGGTGAAAAGAAGAAAGTATTTAAATCATCAAAGAAAGCAATTGATGAGAAGATCGAAAGTGTATTTACAAGTTCAAGTGCTGATGTTATTACACTTAAAAAGAATGTTGAAAAGACACTTAAGAAATTATTATTTGAAAAGATCCTTGATAAATTACCAAATGAGATGAATGTATATGATATCGCTTATGAACTCGGTATAGTTGAAGGTGAACCAACAGAACAAAAAGAAATGAGATTAACAAAGAAGATGTTACGTGGTGATACTCGTAAAGGTAAGAAACGTGAGCGTGAGAAAGAAGTCGATATCGAAGAAAGTTCAAATATCATTGATGAAATGGGTGAAGAAATTAGAGAAATTGACGAGGAAAAAGAAATTCAAGATATTACTATCCAACAAGAAAGAGAATATGAAGAAGAAGATAACGAAAAGGAATTCGATGAATACGCTGCAGAAGAATTTGGAGGTGATGATGAATATTCTTATTAAGGTTAGTGTGAAACTACCCTTTTAAAAGGAGATGATAGCTTTGCCTTAACCATTTAAGGTGAAAAGGTAAGTTTTTTTCATTAATTAATTTAAATTAATTAATGAAAAGTTAATTAAGTTTAGGAAATAATCTATTCCATCTTTCTACTATTCTTCGAACGAAATAATTTTCTGGGTCTTTTTCTACATAATATTTAATAAATGGACGTGAGAAGAACTCATCAAGTGTATCTATCTGTTCAGGGCAAACTTGTCTATCTATAAATATATTTGACATTTGATATATTATAGCATATGGCAAGTTTTCTAAATTTAAATAACTTCTATCGTCATTAGTATTTAAATAAAACCATATATATGCATGTTCTTCATTAAATTTTATATCTTTAAATTCATTCATTATATTCTCCATAACTTCTAAAGCAAGATAATCTTTATAATGTTTACATGTTATATTAACACCAATAGTATTAAGAAGAACTAATATAGTTATACATGCTCTAACATCTGCAAATAAGTTAGGAATATCACATTCTTTAATATTATTTTCATTAAGAATATTTTTACGATGTTGTTTTTCAATTGGATCGTATAAATATTTTCTAACATTATCATCTACTAACAAATCTGGAAGTCCAGCAGAACTACTTAATTTCATTTTTGATTTTTCAACTTCTGAAATATCTTTTGTTCTAAGGTATGTACCTCCCTTCCTAATAGCATTTAACATACATCCATTACACATTTTAAATTATATTTAGTGTGGTATTTATTTAAGTCTTATATTTAAAATATTCTTTTAAACATAAGGACAAATACAATACTTTATAATATCTACTGATAAAATATCTTTTAATCCTTCCATACACTCTGATTTTATTTCTTCTATCTCTCTTTTTTTATCATTTACCTTTTGTTGAAGAAGAGGTTGTGAGGATAAATCCACTTCAAAAAGAGATTTTCTCCACCACCAATTATTCAAGTCTATGTTATCTATTATTTTAGACAAGTCGTATTGACGATTCCAAAAAGATTGAAAATCATTTTTCTTAGACCACTCTTCGTATAAATACTTAAAACATTCTAAATGTCCATTTCGTGCTGCATAATTACAAGTATCTGTATCCCAGGGACACCCATTCTCGTGTGCGTATTTAAGACACTCTAATTTACCATATTGTGCTGCAAAAACACAAACCCATATATCCCATTCACACCCGTTCTCGTGAGCATATTTTAAACAATCTAAATGACCATATTTTGCTGAAAAAATACAAGTCGTTGTATCCCATTCACATCCGTTCTCGTGAGCATATTTTAAACAATCTAAATGACCATTCATTACAGAATTAGAACAAGTATAAAAATTCCACTCACACCCATTTTCGTGTGCATATTTAAGACACTCTAAATTTCCATTATGTGCAGCATAATTACAAGTCGTTGTATCCCATTCACACCCGTTCTCGTGAGCATATTTTAAACATTCTAAATGACCATTCTGTGAAGCATAAGAACAAGTATAACGATTCCATTCGCATCCGTTTTCGTGAGCATATTTTAAACATTCTAAATGACCATCTCTAGCTGCAAAAACACAAGTAGAAAAAGACCACGTACAACCATTTTCATGTGCATATTTTAAACAATCAAGTTTACCATTCATTGCTGCCCATTCACAAGTATATGTTGTCCACTCGCATCCATTTTCATGAGAATATCGTAAACATTCTAAATGACCATTCATTGCTGCATGAGGAATTGTTTTTTCACCCCAAACTTTTCCTTCTTTATGAAGTCTTTTTAATAATTCTAAATCACCTATTCTTGCTGCCTCTTCACACTCACTCATTTGTTATTTAATTATTTAAGTAATTAAATAACAAAAATCAATTTACGAGATTAAGGCCGAATGCTATCTCGTGTTGGAGGCAAATGATTTAATTTACGAGATTAATCTGTACTTAACGCGCAAGTTCCACTTGATACGCTTGTTTTATCAGATAAATGAGTTAGAAAATCTTTCTTAAAATCTGATAGTTTAGTTAATACTGTAGTAAATGTATCATATCCTCTATCTCTTTGTTCTTTCTCCCATTCTTCAAACTCTAAATATAATGGTGTTGTTGTAAATTCAGCATAAGATTTTTTAATAAGTTTATGTAGGTCATCTCCTGTAACTCTTTTTAACTCATCTTCTTCATCCTTATATTTAAATATTTTACGGGTTCTGTCAGTACATTCTATACATATATTTCCTCTTTCATTCGTACATACATATTTTAAAAACCATTTTCCTATTCCGTATCCTCCTTGTGTTAAATAGGTTGTATTAAGATGATTTTTCATCATATTAAAGACATTATCATACTCTAAATTTAATGGTTTATCACAGTTTAATTTTATATTGTTAATAGTTTTAATATTAGTAGTGGTAGTAGGTTTATTAGCTATAGTAAATAACTTTTCTTGAAGGTCTTTTATAGTTTCTTCTTTCTCTTTAATAATATCATCTTTCATCTTTAATTTTTCAATATATGACATAACTAAAGCTTCCTTGTTAACGATACATTTAGTTAAATGTTCATTTAGAAAGTTATTAGAATAAAATACCTCTTGACACCATACACAAATATAGTCTTTTTTAGGCCTTTGATTTAAGCATTTATTCGCTGTTCTTAGATGTCTCAATAGACTTTTATTACAGGTAAATGTAGCTTTACAAAATTCACAATTAAACGGTACAATTTTCGACATTTTAATGTTCTTACTATAAAACAATATAATATTTAACTTTAAAAATTATTTTAGATAAAATTTTACAAAATCGAGACAATTTAGGACATTTTGGCACATTTTTATGTATAGTAATAATATAAAAGGAACCGATAAAACACGTTCTATAGAGATGAAAATACGGTATAGATAGAGCCTATAAAACAAGTCCTAAAAAATGATAAATTGTTGTATGGTAAAATTCTACCCCAGAGATTTTACAACATTCGATTTAAAAATACAACATTTTATAATTAATACACAATGATTTCAGAGAAATTAAAGAATGCCTATATGAAGACTGCTTATGCCTTTTCTGAATGTAGTACAGCTACTCGCTTAAAGGTAGGTGCAATTCTTGTCGATAAAAGTGGAAAAAATATCATTAGTTTCTCCTATAACGGAACCCCTTCTGGATGGAGTAACATTTGCGAAGATGAAAACAATCAAACTCTTCCTGAAGTTCTCCACGCGGAAACGAACCTGATCTCGAAGTTAGCAAAACAAGGAGGTGTAGGTTCTGAAGGAGGTATTCTTTTTTGCACACACTCTCCATGTTTTCAATGTGCTAAATTAATATATCAAGCTGGAATTAAAGAAGTTTTTTACTCTCAAAAATACCGATGCGAAGATGGTATTGAATTCTTAGAAAAATTGGGTATAAAAGTAACCCAATTAAACATTCAAAATCATCCTTCTTAATATACTGAAAGGCGTTGGTATTGTAATTGGAACTAATATACCTATAACAGCTAAACAAAATAATCTAAAATTTACATCTTGTTTAAACTTAAGATTACTCTCTAATTCTCTTAACTCATTCTCTTTTCTTACTGCATTTAATTCCTTCTTTTTAACTTCTATCTCTCTCAACATTATAATTTCTGTATTATGAATTAATGCATCTTCTCTTACTTTTAATAAAGCTGCCTGAGTAGTCAAATACAATAATTGTTTTTCCACATTGTCTAATCCTTTTAAATATTTAATTTCAACTTTTTCTAAATCAGTTAATTCAACGTCCTCTCTACATATAGGACATTCATTTTTTAAACTTTTCACAATACATTTTTTATGTACCCAATGACCACAACTCAAAGGTTTTGATGTACGTAATACTTCATAACATACAGGACATTCATTAGGTTTATCATACATTTATCTTAAATGATTTTACTCTTTAATTTTAATTAAAAGGTAACACAATGTTATCTAATTTATTAAAACTACGTAGAACTATCCCACAATTTGTTAAATTACCAAAATCATATTATAAAGCTTCAACTTTACCTTTATTTTCGAATATTCCACGAATTACACCTCAACCTTCAAATACACCTCCTATCTTCCCTTCAATCGTCCATTCTACTCAACAACCTCAAATTAATAAAAATTTGATGGATACCGAGAAAACACCCCTCGCTGAAGGTGTTACAAAGAGTAAAGAAAATAAACCTAATGATAATGGAAACCATGTATTTTTATTTTTAGCACTCTTCTTTGTTTTTACAAATGAACCTGCAATGGCAGGTGGTATGTTTGCCGTATATTTATATAGATTAATTTAACCTTAATTATCACTTTTCATACTTCTTAAAATGATGTATAGGATGTCTACTATCGCTTATATCATATACTTGTTCATCGTCATTCCATCTAGCACTTGAATAGTTCTTTAACATATCTAAAATAGTTCCTCCTCCTCCTCCACTATAGCTTGAAAAGTTTCTAACTTTCGTAATCCCTTTTTCATCTATATATTCTATAAAGTAGCTATGATGACAAGGATATGTTTCAACACACATTACATTAATAACTAATGTCCCTTTTTCAAGCCAATTTGTTTCTAATGTTTCATTTTTTAAAAAAATAGAATGTTTTTTTCTATATTCTATAGCTTTTTCTTTTCTATGTAATTCAATTTTATAATCATGTAAAAAAATATAAAACTTATCTTTTACACCTTCTTTTTCTAAATTAAATAATATTTTTTGGTAAATTTCTTCTGTAATGTTCTCCTCTTTTACATTATATAACATAGTTCTTAATTCTTCTATGTCAATTTTGTTAAGCTTACTAGCTTTTAAATTACACAAATTATTAATTATCCATTTACTAAAAAATCTTCTTTTTATTAACCCGAATAAACACATTTACAACTAATTACTTAATTGATAATTACTCTTTAATTTAAGATTAATTATCACAATGAAAGAACAATTAAATATTTTAATTAAGGAAACAACTATCATCTACAAAAAGTATTTTGTCATTCTTCGTCACCTCGAAGAAGAACCTCATTTAAAACAATTAATAGAAGATAGTAAAAAAGTTATATCCAATTTTGACCCATCAAGATTAAAAGAATTACACACCCGTTTAATGGAATTACGAGACCTTGAAGAATCTTCTTTAAGTGAATATGAAAGAGTAGAAGCAGAAGAATATTATAGTAGAAGACAAACTAGACGATTTGACGAAGAATTACACTTACAATTCATAGAAGCTAAATCAGAGTATAATAGTATTTTAGAAGCTTTTAATAGATTAAAAGAGGAATATCAATGTGAGTTATATAAATTCCCATTATTTTCATTATATTACACTATTATTGATTTAACCTTATCTGGTTTCTCTAAAGAATTGTTAAATGAGGAAAATGAGGATGATTTAATATCGCACTTTAAAATTAATATGGAAACTGAGGATTTTACACTTTTTAAAGTAATACAAAATAGAGCAGAATTAGAGGTTGTTAAATGTGTATTAAGAACACTTTTTTACATCGGGGTAGTAGATGAAGAACAGTTTGATTTAGAAGCACAAGCAATTCAAAAACTTTTAGATAAATATTATAAGAAGGAGACGGATGAGTTAATGAAGAAGATAGAAGTATTAAAAGAGAAAAACCTTCCTGACGATATAATAAATTATACAATCATCCCATATATGGATGAAGAATGTTAAATACTATTTAACAACACGATTGAATTTCTACACATTGAGGCTGTGTTACCTCAATTTCATCTTCATCAAATTTTAATAAATATAATATTAAACCAGCTAAGAATCCAATCCATAATTCGAATACTAAAGCAACTGTTAAACCAAGAATAAAAATAGTTCTATGTGATTTTACTCTTTTTAATCCTTGCATAGAAAGTTCAGCTCCACATATAGCTAACATAACTCCCAATATACTTGATGGAAAGTAATTTAAAAGTTCTATTAATAAACTACCACAAAATATACCTACTAATATTTTAAATATACCAATCATAATTACACTTAGACCATTCCTTCCACCAAACTTATATTGTCCCGATAAGCCTCCTGCTCCGTGACAACTCGGTATTGCTCCGAATGAACACCCTAATAAATTAATAAATCCTAGACTAAGAGAAGATTCTTTTATTGTTAATCCTTTTTCTTGACCGAAAAGAGATATACTTAAATCTGTGATACCAATAATACTGTTTAAAATGGTTAAAGGAACTTGAGGAATAGTTCCTTTTATAAAACCTTCTTGCCAATCACTATTTGTAAATGAAACTACATAAAATGGATTATATACAGAATAAGAACTAATACTTGTTTGTAATCCGCTTAAAATTAATCCTAATATAAATAATATTAATGCACTTGGTATATATTTTGAGAATGGTGTTTTACAAAAATTTAAACAAACAATAACAGCAGATATAATGGCCATTAAATAACTATCATATCCTACCCAATTTGTTAATTTACTAATTTGTGTTATACCATTAATACTAAACTTTAAACCAGTACCTACTTGAATAATTCCAATTAACACAGGAGGTACAGATAAAGCTATTTTTTGAATTACTTGGAAATATCCTAAAACACTAACAATAGCACCTGTAAGAATACCTGCAGCGCTAACACTACCAGGAGTTGTTAATCCTCCATTTATAGCGACACTTCCAATAGTTTTCATAGGTTGAACTGGAATAGGCATATCCCACATTATACCACCAATTATATTAAATAATCCTCCCCATACAAATGTTGTTCCAATATTTAATAATCCTTTCTTTGCCATACTTAATGTTATAGGCAATAATGTAGCAAGGTCACCTAATGATCCTGATACTTCTCCTAAGGAAAATCTACTCTTAATCCATTCAAACATTTTATTATATATTAAGATAATCTTTAACTACTTTAAGATAGAAAATAAACGTTTAAAATGGTGTTAATATTATTAAACAAAAATTATTGTTTAATAATATATTTATATATTATAAAATGTATTTTGATTATGCAGGAAGTTGTATCAATGGAAATAAAGCTATGATGAAGGATATTTATGAGAACATTATAAACCAAGTTTATGGTAATCCTCATACCGACCATTCTCTTCAAAAAAAGATTAATAACACTCGTTCATTAATCCTTCAAAAATTATTTAATGCAAATGAAGATGAATACACTTGTATATTCACCAGTGGAGCTACCGATGCTATTAAAATATTACACAATTATTTACCTATAAACTCCTTTACGTATACTATTAGTAATCATAATAGTGTTACTGGATTAAAACACAACGTTAAAAATGTTATCGTATTAGATAATGATTTTAATGAAATTAAAAAATGGGGTGACGAGACAAATGAAAAAGAAGAAAAAAATAAATTATTCGCATTCCCTTCTGAATCTAATTTCACTGGTAATATCTTTGATTTAAATAAAATTAGTGAATATCAATCAAAAGGTTATTTAGTCCTTTTAGATGCTGCTAAATATATTACTTCACATCAATTAAATTTAAATGTAATTAAACCTGATTTTATTCCTATTTCTTTTTATAAATTATTTGGTAGTATTTTATCTGGATTAGGTTGTTTAATTATTAAAAAACAACATTTATCTCTATTAAATAAAGACTATTTTGGTGGTGGTACATATGATTTACATATCCCTCAAGAAAAAGAACATTATCACGTTAAAAAGAATGAAGAACGTTTTGAAGATGGTACTATAAACTTTACTAGCATACTTATATTAAACCTTATCCTTACAAAATATTTATCTTCATTTGATGTTGATATAGGTAGAAAATGTGCTTTATATGCTTATTATAAAATGAATATGTTAAAACACTCTAATGGTCAAAAATTATGTGAAATATATGGTTTTGAAAATCCTGACAAACATGGTAGTATTGTCTCTTTTAATTTACTCAATGAAAAAGGAGAATATATTGGATATAAAGAAGTAGAAATGTTATGTAATGCTAATGGTATAAAATTGAGAACAGGATGCTTTTGTAATCCCGGAGATTGTTCCTATTATTTAAAATTAAATACGGATACATTATTAACACATTTTTCACAAGGTCATACATGTTCTGATAATATGGATTTAATAGATGGAAAACCAACAGGTGCTATAAGAATATCATTTGGTAATTATAGTACTCAAAAAGAGATTGATAAATTTGTCGATTTCATATCTAATCATTATCGTATGGTAACAAATGATACATATTCAACTTCTGTCTGTAATTCACCACGTATTATATCTATATATATTTATCCTATAAAAGGTGCATTACCATTTAGAGTAAGTAATTGGCCTATTACAAAAACAGGATTAAAACATGACCGTGAATTTATTATATATGATAGTAAAAATAAAAGTGTTACATTAAAAAGTAATGTGAAATTAAGTTATATACAACCTGAAATAGATTTATATTTTAATCGTTGTATATTAACTAATACAAACACACGTTCAACTATATCATTCTTTATAGATAAATTACACGAGATGAGAGATATTGTAAATAATTGGATATCAACAACTCTTGAAGAAGAAGGATGTAAGCTTGTAAAATGTGAAGTAGATAGTAATTTTAGTAATACAAGTCAATATTTACTACTTAATAAACAAAGCTTATTAGATCTTAATTATCGTATAAATAGTGGTAATAAATATTTTAATTATATACCTAGTGTGTATCTTAAAAATAAATGGACGGAAATGCGATACACTTTAGGATATGATATTAATGAATATCGTTTTAGACCAAATATTTTAATAGATGGTATTGAAGCATATTCTGAAGAAAAAATAACAACATTTATGAGTGATGATATAGTATTTCATAAAGATATAGATTGTGTTAGATGTTATACTACAACAGTTGATAGTAGTAGAAATAAAATGGATGATAATTTAGAACCTATGAAAACTCTTAATAAGTATAAGAAAGTAGATGGAAAAGTTGTATTTGGAATATTGTTTAATACTAAAAATATTTCTGAAAGTGGAGGTTTTTTATCAGAAGGAGAAATTCACATTTAATAACTGATTTTTAATATATTAATATATATTAAAAATGGAATATGGATTATTTGGTATAGTTTCTTCATTAACAGCTACAGCTACATTTTATCCTATAGATACATTAAAAACTAAAAAACAAGCTAATTTACCTATTAAATTTAATAAAAGTTTATATAGAGGAATAGTACCTGAATTATTATCTTGTGTTCCTTCATCATTTGTATATTGGTATACTTATCAAAAATGTCGTGAAAATAACTTTACAACAACAGAAAGTGCTTTTATAAGCTGTGCTACAAGTAATATAGTAGATACGCCTTTTGATATTAGAAAGAAAAGACACCAGCTTGGAGAACAGTTTTTAAATAAAGGAAATATTTATAAATATTGTTTTGCAAATGTTATGTCTTCGATTGTATATAACCTTTTTTATTTGAATGTTTTAAAGAAATTAAAAAATGATTATAAATTTAATAATTGGATTTCTATAGCTGGAGCAAGTACCGTTAGTTCAACTATGAGTTATGTATTTGATAAGTGGAAAACTAATATAATATATCCTAATAAAGTATCATATTTTAAAGGATTAAGTTATAGATTACTTTATGGGAACCTTTTTTCAGGCCTATATATGACCGTATTTTTATATTTAAGTGATAATAAAGTTATTTAAACTCATCATAAAATAGTTTAATTTCAGTATACATTTTATTTGGAAAAGTATCTAATTGTAGATACTTTTTTATTTCTTCTACTAATATATCTATTCTTCTCTTCCATTCCTTTTTATTTATATCGTAAAATTTCTTCTTATGTATATCTTCTATATTTATTAATGGTTTAAAACATCCTTCTACCTTTTCTTCATTTTCATTAACATATCTATCTGGGTTAAATCTTATCATAATAAGAGGTATATCCCCAAGATCTAAATACAACTCATTTGTTCTTCTTTCCTCACATTTATATAATTTATGTTGTTCTTCGTCACATTCTATAACTATAGAATGAGTTAAGCAATCTATAAGAACGTCTGGTCTTCTTAAACTACAACCATCTTCTACTTTCTTATCAAAAATCATATTTATATCATTATTAGGAAACTGTCTTCTAAGTTCATCTCTAAGATATTTTTCTTTTATTTTATAAAGAGTAGATTTTTCATTATCTGGATATTTGTTACAGAAACAGGCTTGACAAAGAGGATAATATATTGTTCTATTACTTACATATATCAGTTTACATTCTTCACAAGCACAAGAAGGATTACATATTATACAAGTTTTTCTTTGTTTATTGTGCTCACATATTTTACTTCCCTTACACTCTTTACAATATCTTTTTTCTTTATTATGTTCACATATACCTTTACCTTTACATTCTTTACAACTATATTTAGGTTTATCATGAATACAAATAGAAGTCCCTAAACAAATTTTACAATAATATTTAGATTTATTATGCTCACATATTTGACTTCCCTTACACTCTTTACAACAACTTTTTCTTTTATTATGTTCACATATTTGACTTCCCTTACACTCTTTACATTGACCTTTTATTTTATTATGATTACAGTAAGATGAACTTCCGCATTCTTTACAATATCTTTTATCCTTATTATGAATACAATAAAAATTAGGATTACATACTTTACATATGTTTTTTATTATATTATGTTCACATATCTGACTTCCTTTACACTCTTTACAGTTATATTTATTTTTTTTGTGTTCACAATATTTATTTCCACAATTTTTGCAATTATATTTTATTATATTATGTACACATATCTGACTTCCTCCGCAACCTTCTTTACAATATCTTTTTTGTTTTCCATGTTCGCACTTTTTTATTTGTTTTTTAATTTTTGTACTCATTATATTTAATTAAACTAAATATAATAAATTTTTAACCTCATTTAAACTGATAATCTCCACTCTTACCTCCACTTTTTGATAATAACTTAACATCAAATATCACCATCCGCTTAGACACAGCTTTACACATATCATAAACTGTCATTGCAGCTACATTTGAAGCCATTAATGCTTCCATTTCCACTCCTGTATTATCGTGTGCTTCAACGGTTGAAGTGATATACATATATTTATCATCAATAACAAAATCTAAATCAACAGAAGTTATTTTTATAGGATGACAAAGAGGGATTAAAGAACTACATTGTTTAGCAGCTTGAATACCAGCAACTCTCGCTACTCCGATTACATCCCCTTTTTTAATATTATTTTCTTGTATTAATTCAACAATACCATCAGGTAAATAAATACTAGCAGATGCTGTTGCTTTTCTTATTGTTGGTGCCTTTTTTGAGATATTAACAATTCTAGCTTTTCCATGACCATCTACATGAGTTAATGAGAAGAAACGACGTGAAATATTTAAGAATTTATTCATTTACTTAATTAAAAATAATCTTATCTTTAACCTACTTTTCATCATAGAAAAGTTTAACTTCAGTATACATTTTATTTGGAAAAGTATCTAATTGTAGATACTTTTTTATTTCATTTACTAGTATATCTATTCTTCTTTTCCACTCTGTTTGATTTATATCGTAAAATTTCTTCTTATGTATATCTTCTATATTTATCAATGGTTTAAAACATCCTTCTACTTTTTCTTCATTATAATTAATATATCTATCTGGATTAAATCTTATAATAATAAGAGGTCTATCTCCAAGATCTAAATATAACTCGTTTGTTCTTCTTTCCTCACATTTATAATTTTTGTGTTGTTCTTCGTCACATTCTATAACAATAGAATGAGTTAAGCAATCTATAAGAACGTCTGGTCTTCTTAAACTACAACCATCTTCTACTTTCTTATCAAAAATCATGTTTATATCATTATTAGGAAACTGTATTCTAAGTTCATCTCTAAGATATCTTTCTTTTATTTTATAAAGAGTAGATTTTTCATGGTCTGGATATTTGTTGCAAAAACAAGCTTGACAAAAAGGATAACAGTTTGATCTTTTATTTACTAATATATTTTTACATTCAATACATGATTTATTTGGTAAGCATATAATACAACATTGTTTTAATTTATTATGTTCGCAATAAGAACTACCACCACAGCCTTCCTTACATCTTGTTTTATCTTTTCCATGTTCACAATAAAAACTACCACCACATCCTTCTTTACATCTTGTTTTATCTTTTCCGTGTTTACAATATATCTGACCTCCACATCCATCTTTACACATTCTTTTGAGTTTTCCATGTTCGCAATATTCGCTACCTCCACACCCTTCTTTACATCTTGTCTTTCTGCTTCCATGTTTACAGTAAAAGCTACCTCCGCATCCTTCTTTACATCTATCTTTTAATTTTCCATGAATACATATCGCACTTCCTCCGCAACCTTCTTTACAATGTTCTTTTCTTTTTCCATGAATACAAAATGCATTACCTCCACATCCTTCTCTGCAATATTCTTTTCTTTTACCATGAATGCATTTTTTTCTTTTATAATTTTCCATATTATATCTAATAGTTATTATAGATATAATATATTTTTAAACAATTATTTATTGTTCAAAGTATTCTTTGTTAACTTTCCATGTGCTGCTGTTGTCACTATATATCTCCTTCTTAAATATTGGAACTCTGCCTTTAAAATCATTCATAATCCATTGTGTAGCCTCAAAACTTTTATCTCTATGTTCTGTAGTAACAGCTACAACTATACTAATACCTTCAACTCCTACTTCTCCTAAACGATGAACTATACAAACCTTTAAACAGTTAAATTTCTGTATAGCTTCTTCACAAATAGTATTCATTTCTACTAATGCAAATTCCTCGTCCGATTCATATGATAATGTAACTACATCTTTTTTACCATTTTCATCTTCGAAAAAATTACGTGTCAAACCAATAAACATATTTAATGCACCTCCACGAGGGTCTTTACACACTTTAAGAATATCATTTATATCTATTTCATTATTAGTTAATTCTACGTGAATATTACTCATTTATAATTTAAATATTATATCTTTATATTATAATAATGATAACATTTAAACTATATGCATCAGCAAGAGATACTTTAAAAACAAATACAATATCTCTTGATCTAGAAGAAATTTGTATCCTTTATGCTTACGTTGATACCCTACAAACTAAATACCCTGAATATAATTTTAGTATATGCCGTTTTGCTAAAGGAAATAAATATATTAAATTATCTGATGTTATCCATGATGGTGATATTATAAGTATAGTTCCTCCTGTAAGCGGAGGGTGAACGCTTTAATGTAACGACAAAGTAAAAGAGGTTAAAAGATTAAATAATATTATTAAAAATGATAATATTATTTAAAGGTGATGATAATAAGTTTAATTCTCTTCGAGAAATTATTATTAAGTATAATGTACCATTTCAAGTTAGGGATAATTCGATAGAATCATATGTAAAAATTGATAAAAATTATACCTATGAAGAAATACAAATATTACATGCAGAAAAGAAATTAGCAGATATCTTAGGATATAAAATGATATCTGTTAAAGAAGCTAAAGATATTATTAAAAATGAAGGTAGAATAAATATTGAAAATGTAACACCTAATTTACTTAATATTGATGATGTTGTATCAGAAGATATATATTCACAATTTAATCATCCACTTTATCCTACATCTATGAGAGATGGTTATGGTTGGAATACTAAATGGAAAGGTGAAAAATTAAAAGTTATTAATTCAATATATGCAGAAGATGAAAAAGAATTAAAAATTAATGAAAATGAAACAGTATATATAACAACAGGTGGTATTGTTCCTAAGGAGTTTGATAGTATTATTATGATTGAAGATGTAAATAAATTTGATGATGTTATTGTTGTTAAAAAGTATCCTACTAAATCAGGACAATTTATTAGAGGAGTAGGTAGTGATATTAAACGGGGAGAATTACTTATATCAAAAAGAACACAAATAACACCTTATTATAAAGGTTTATTATTAAGTGCAAGAATTAAAAGTGTTGCTATTTATAAGAAACCAGTTGTAAGTATATATTCATCTGGTAATGAAATTAAAACATTTGAAGAATATTTAAA
>Ga0255219_1000183_pt1 | contig 18242 bp, 14 predicted proteins | sample Miss_Colum_RepA__FD_183037 | JGI IMG/M metagenome (GOLD analysis project Ga0255219, IMG submission 183037) | Freshwater microbial communities from Mississippi River, Louisiana, United States - Miss_Colum_RepA_8d | ecosystem: Environmental > Aquatic > Freshwater > River | place: USA: Louisiana...
TATGGTACTTGAACCCGCAATTTAACTTAGATAGTACAGAAAAAATATGGGCAATACGTATTAAACCCAATAACTCACTGGGCGTTAAAGACATGGGTTATATATCACCTGTGTTAGAATTTAATCCCGATATACCTGAAGTAGATTTCCAAGTAGATTTAAGTATTCCATATCAGGACTTGAGATATGAACATATATGGTACTTGAACCCGCAATTTAACTTAGATAGTACAGAAAAAATATGGGCAATACGTATTAAACCCAATAACTCACTGGGCGTTAAAGACATGGGTTATATATCACCTGTGTTAGAATTTAATCCTGAGGTACCCAATGTTAAATTTGATATTAATTTTAGATTGCCATATCAAGATCTCCTTTATGAACATGTCTGGTATTTAGATTCACGGCTAACGTGGTCTGTGGATAAAATATGGGTTGCCAGAATTAAGCCTAAGAATGTTCTTGGCGTCAAGGACATGGGCGACGTAATGCCACTGATAGAATATAATCCGGATATACCTGATATTGATTTTGTAGTTAATAATATTCCAGTGTATTATGACAGTGACTATCAATATGACTTAGTTTGGTACCTAGAAGATAAGTTTGTCTTAGATGCAGACAAAGAGAAAATTTGGGCTATGCGTATTAGATCAAACGCACCTGTGGGAACAAAGGACATGGGCGTTATAAGTCCTAGGTTTGAATACAATAGTGATATACCACTAGTGGATTTTGATGTTGAAATTAAGATTCCTTATCAAGATTTTTGTTATGATCACACTTGGTATTTGGATCCATTGTTTACCAAAGGTCTAGACAAAGATATCTGGGTCTTAAAAATGGCATCAAGGTCTTTTAACGGCACTAAAAATATGGGTTATATTATGCCTAAGTTTAATTATAATCCAGACATACCAAAAATAGATTTTAGATTTATTTCTATGCCAGATCTGGCATACTTAGATTTCGTTTATGAATTAAATTGGTATTTGCCAGAGGAATACAGTGATGATTCAGGTAAAACGTGGGCAATGAAATTAAGCCCCGTAAGTGACCGAGCATTGATACGACAAACACAGTATAAAGACATGGGGTTTGTTGAACCAGTATTTGATACAGAATTCAATCCTGAATTACCAGCTTTGCATTATGATATATCAAATAAGAAGATTCCTTATTTTGATTTTGCCTATGACTTAGTTTGGTATGTCGATCCAAAGTATGCCAATGGCAAAGAAGATATATGGGCCTTTAAGATCAAAGCACATAGTTCAATTGGTGACAAGCATATGAGTTTCATTAAACCAATGATCGATACTGATGTAGTTTTTATAAGCTATAATGAAGCTAATGCAGAAGAAAACTGGCAAAGGGTTCGTGAAAAGTTTCCAAAAGCAAAACGTGTGGACAAAGTTAAAGGTATCTTTGAAGCGCATAAACGTGCCGCTGAAATCGTAGACACTGAAATGTTTTATGTTGTTGATGGTGATGCAGAAATCATTGATGCATGGAATTTTAATTTTATTCCCAGTGTGTTTGATTTAGATGTAGTACACTTATGGACTAGTAGAAATCCCATTAATGATTTAGAATATGGATATGGTGGTGTTAAGCTATTCCCAAGAAAACTATTACTAGAGGCAACTACATGGCGTGTGGACTTAACAACTGGGCTTGGTAAATTGAAGTTGATCAATGAAGTAAGTAACATTACAGCATTTAACACTGATCCATTTAATACTTGGCGCAGTGCGTTTAGGGAATGTGCAAAATTATCTGCCAGCACAGATCATGATGCTGAAACTAGATTAAATATTTGGTGTACAATGGGCAGGGATAAACCCTATGGAGAGTATGCACTTAGTGGCGCGGCCCAGGGTAAGTTATACGGGTCTGAAAACAAAGATGATGTTGAAAAATTAAAATTAATTAATAATTACGAATGGATGAAAAATGAGTTTACTAAATTCTATCAATAATGGTTTGGTAGTGTCAAGGTCTAGCCAAACAGGCTCATCACTGGTGAGAAATAATACGATTAAATTGTCATTTAAAGATATTCCTGCGGTATTTCTTAGTTATGACGAACCTAATGCTAATGTTAACTTTGATAAGTTAAAAAATGGGCATCCTAATCCAGAAATGATACGTCGTGTTCATGGCGTTAAGGGACTAGATGCTGCACATAAAGCCTGTGCTGCACATGCCGTCAATGATAGATTCTTTACCATTGATGGCGATTGTGCAGTAGATCCTGAAATATGGAAAGAGGAAATGGTTTTAGATGCCAAAGACGTACAATGTACATTTAGCTGGAGCAGTCGTAATATTATCAATGGGCTAGTTTATGGAAACGGTGGTATTAAGTTATGGTATGCTCCCTATGTGTTAAACATGCGAACACACGAAGCGGCAGATCCCGATGATAATGACAATAATGTAGATTTTTGCTGGGACGAAAAAAATTATAAACAAATGAACTATACATATGGCACCGTGATGAATAATGCAACTGCATTTCAGGCATTTCGTGCTGGATTTCGAGAAGGCGTTAAGATGGGTTTAGATCAAGGACATAAAGTTGATGTAGACAAATTTAAAAACAAGATGTATCCAGGAAACTATGCACGATGGCTTATTTGGATGACGGTGGGCCGTGATGTTACAAACGGATTTTGGGCAATGTATGGGGCTAGACTGGGGGCACACAAATTATATATTGAAAATTTTGACCATAGCCTGATTAGCGACTATGATTGGTTTAAGGATTATTGGAATAGTTTGTATAATAATGTAACTAATCATGAAGGCCACGCCAATGAAATTCTAATAGAATTAAAACAGAATTTGTCATTACCATTGGTGGAATTGACAGCAGATCAAAGTTTATGGTTTAAGCATGTCAATATCAGTCCTCCTAAAAACTTTGGATGGCCCTCAATGTTAAATCATAGTGCCTTACCTTTGTTTGGATTCACTTTACCAAAATGGAATTAATATGACACCAGTATACTTTTTATATAACGACGAAGCAAATTCAGAAGCTAATTGGTTTCAATGTCAAAAGCAGTCTGACAGTAGTGTAGCATTTAAAGCAGTGGGCACTATTTTTGAAAGCCATAAAGCAATAGCAGAACATTGTCAACAAGACAGATTTTATGTTGTAGACGGTGATAACTATGTGTTAGATAATTTTCGATTTGACAAAGTGATTGACCTTAAGCCACGCAGTGTGGCAGTATTCCGCAGCAAGAATCCCGTTAATGGCCTAGTTTATGGACATGGTGGAATTAAATTATTTTCTAAAGATTGCTTCAGTGTTGAAAGATTAGATCGTGCAGACATGACTACCACACTGGCTGATGCTTACATTAAGGTAAACATACTGGCCAGTGAACATAGATTTAACTATTCACCATACAGTACTTGGCGAACAGCGTTTAGGGAAGCAGCAAAACTAAGTTCAGGTATTATTAAAAATAACAACGACGATGAAAGCCTAGCCAGGCTGCAAATGTGGCTCAATGCCGGCAATGAATCACAGTATGGATATTTTAGCACACAAGGTGCTAGAATGGGTGAACGCTATGCTAGACGTGACGGTGTTGACCTTACAGTGATTAATAATTTTGCCTGGCTAGAACAACAATTCAGAGACTGGTGCGGTGTATAGATATACTGAGTTAGAAGTTGTGCATTTAGAAATGACAGAAGCATGTAATGCCAGCTGTCCCATGTGCGCTCGTAACTTAAATGGCGGCGAAGTTAATCCTTACTTGCACAATAGAGAACTTACTATACAAGATATTGAACGTATATTTCCTGTAAGTTTCGTTGAGCAACTCAAACGGATCTATATGTGTGGCAATTACGGTGACCCCGCAGTGGCAAAAGATACTCTAGAAGCGTTTAAATATTTTAGACAGCATAACGCTAACATTAATCTCAGTATGCATACCAATGGCAGTATGAAAAAGCCTGACTGGTGGGCAGAACTTGCTAGAACCATTGGGCGCAAAGGTTATGTAATATTTGGCTTAGATGGATTAGAGGATACCAATCACTTATACAGGCAAGGCACAGTGTGGCCTAATATTATGCGTAATGTTGAAGCCTTTATATCAGCAGGTGGTAGAGCACGTTGGGACTTTATAGTATTTGCACACAATGAGCATCAAGTTGAACAGGCGGAACAACTTAGTAAGGACATGGGCTTTGAAAAATTCCAGTACAAAAAGTCTGCACGTTTCTTCAGCAATACTAGAGCACAGACTAAAGATGCACACCAAGCACAAAATCGCAAAGGCACGACTACATTATTACAAGCACCCACCAACCCAAAATACCGTAATGCTGTGTTAGACAAGTTAAAAGAAGCTGCAAAAAATGTAGATGAAACAAAGTTAACAGTGGACACCATCGTTAATATCAGTAGACTAAGTGAAATACAGGGTAATCAAAACTTTAGCACTGATGCCGCTAAGAAAAAACCAGTGGAACATATATGGGACGAAGCACTTATTGACTGTAAAGTAGCCAAAGAAAAAAATGTATATGTCACTGCTGAAGGTATATTGCAACCCTGTTGTTGGACTGCGGGGCAAATGTACCTATGGTATTACAAACCCAAAGGCGCACAAATATGGAAGTTTATAGACCAGGTTGGATTGGATTCGTTGAATACTAAATATTATTCAGTGCAGCAGATTGTTGAAGGGGATTTTTTCCAAAAGACCATTCCTGAAAGTTGGTCAAAACCCAGCTGTGCTGAAGGTAAAAGTGCAATGTGTGCTAAAATATGTGGCACAAAATTTGACGCATTTAATGAGCAGTTTAAAACGTAATGAAGCCTATTAAAATTTATAACGACAGTAACAGATTTACAGTAGACTGGACTATTAATACACTTTGCACTTACAAATGTTCATATTGCCATCCTAGCTTACATTCAGGAAAAAATGTATTCAAAGACAAAGAAACAGACAAAAAAACTGTACTGCAATTTTTAACAAGGCTGCGGGATCAAATAAAAGGCAGGCCAGTACATATGTGGATTGGTGGCGGTGAGCCCACTATAAGTCCAGTGTTTGAAACAATTATCGATTTTTTAGATGAAAATGGGTGGCATATGCATCTTAACACCAATTGCACTAGAAGTATGGACTGGTGGGAGGAATATGCGAAAAAGATATACAAAGTTACCGTTAGCTATCACCCTGAAGGCACAGACACGTTGATTTTTGACAAAGTAGAATACATTAGCAGTCAAACAAACATAGGCGTTTTTACTTTAATGTATCCACCACTCTGGGATAATGCCGTGTCAGCTTATTATAGGTTTAAGAACATGGAACGTGTTACAATAGCCCCTAGTAGAGTGTTCAGGCGTGAAATAATAGGCAACAATGATATAAGCTACGACTATACGGAAGAACAGTTACAATGGCTTCAAGATCATAGCGAAGTTATTTTTAGAGATGGTGTTAAGCCAGAAAATCCTAATAATAGGTACGGCACAACATTTGTTGAGTACAATGATGGCACTGTAAAGCCATTGGATGAAGTTGAATTTACTAATAGTAGAAAAAACAAATTTGCCGGCTGGGATTGTACCATGGGTGTGAATCATTTATTCATTAACAAGGATTGGGATATCGCAGAATCTGCCTGCACCACAGCTAAGTTTTTTTCTAATGTGGCAACATTCACCGAGTTGCCTAAAAAGAACGTTATCTGTGCCAGTGAATACTGTATGTGTACAGCAGACGTAATGATACCAAAACAAAAACACGACTCTTTGTTCAATAAAGTTTATTAAAAATATTAAATACAATTATGGCAGACTTTCCTAGTAAAACATTTTGTATCTTACCATGGATACACCTAAGTACAAGACCCAACGGGCATATGCGTGTATGCTGTACAGCAAATGCCAGTAGCGTCGGCGCTACAAACGATAGAGTTCATGGTGGTGAAGTTGGAGTGTTAAAACAAGCTGACGGTAAACCAGCCAACTTAAATGTCACTGACTTTTTAACAAGTTGGAACAATGACTATATGAAAAATACTAGGTTAGCAATGCTAGCCGGTGAAGAACCAGCCAGTTGTATTAAATGTTATAAAGAAGAACGTGAAGGCCACAGAAGTAAGCGCCAATGGGAAACAGAATACTGGATGAAACGTGTTGATGTTGACCAACTAATCAAAGACACTGACACTAATGGAGGCATACCTCCTAAGATTAGTTATATTGACATGCGCTTTGGAACCAAATGTAACTTGGCCTGTGTAATGTGTAGCCCACATGACAGCAGTTTATGGATTCCAGAATGGCAAAAAGTTTATCCACAGGTTCAAAACGAAACACTAAAACAAACCATGGGCTGGGATAACAAAGGCAGTGTCAATGGAGCAAGCTATAATTGGCATAAGAATAATCCTAAGTTTTGGGAACAGTTATGGGATCAAGTACCTCATATGAAACAGCTTTATTTTGCTGGTGGGGAGCCTTTGATCATTGACGAGCACTACGATATATTAGAACAATGTATTCGTCAAGGCTATGCCAAAGACATGGAAATACGTTATAACAGCAACGGTGTAGAGTGGCGTGAGGATTTATTTGAACTGTGGAGTCACTTTAAGCTAGTTCGTTTTCATTATAGCGTTGATGCAGTGGGTGAGCGCAATAGTTATATTCGTTATCCCAGTAAATGGACCCGCACCGTTGAAGCGTTTCACCAGTTAGATCAAGAAACTACTAACAATGTGGAAATAACTATAGCATGTGCAGTGCAAGCACTTAACATTTATTATATTCCAGAATTTTTGCAATGGAAATTGCAACAAAATTTTAAAAAGATTAATATGTGGCCTTTTGGTGCAGGTGGAATCAACTATCATTTTGTTTATCATCCCCCACACCTTAATGTTAAAATATTGCCAGCTTGGTTTAAAGATGAGATCGAAGCCAAGTATGAAGAATTTATTCCATGGTGGGACAAGAATTGGGAGTTAGGAGTCCCCACTTGGCACAAGGGCAAAATTGATAAAGACACGTGGTTAAATGCTGACTACGGTGTCAAAAGACTGCGTGGTATGGTTCGCTTTGCTAAAAGTGAAGATTGGAGTCGCCGTTTACCAGAGATGAAAGAATACTTAGAATTATTAGACAAACAGCGGGGAACAAGTTTTTATGAAACGTTTCCAGAGATGAAGGATATATTCAGGGATGTATAGTAATACAACTTTAGTGGCCATTGGTGACAGTTTTATTTACGGACACTATGAAGATGATTTAAATTATAATTCCTGCTGGCAACGAAGTTGGGTTAAGAAATTAGAAAAAATTGGCAATTTTAAAACAAGCATTAATATGGGCGCTCCTGGTGGATGCAATGCTAGGTCATACCGAATGCTAATAAAATTTTTAGAAGATATATATGATTCTAAGGAAAATTATTTATTGATATACGGCATCACCGACATGAGTAGGTTTGAGCTGCCAGTTTTTAACGAAGATGTTATCAAAAATGAAATACCAATTTGTTATTGGAGCCCATACGATCAGCCAATGGTTGACTATCAAATTTTTCCTATTGGTCCATGGACCATGGATCAGTTTAGAACGCCCAAGGTTATAGATTATATTAAATTTTACTATGGTTTTTTTGACAATGTCAAGTACCAAACAGATAGAATTATTGAGCAATTATTGTCAATTAGCGCCCTATTAGAAAAATATAAAATTAAATATTATTACTTTGAAACTGGATCCAGTTTAGGGTTATTGAAAAATAATGTTAAGCTGGGTACAGTATTTCCAGAAATAGAGTTTTACTATAATGGAGATAAGACTTTGATGGCTAATTTTCTGTTAGACAATGGATATAAACATAGCTGGTGTAAACATTTTAATCATGATGCCAATGAATTTTTAGCAGAGTATATTTTTAATCAGATAAAGGATGAACAATGAAAGATTTAGAATATGTCCCTGGTGATAATTTAGTAAAAGAATTCATCCCAGTTGATGCCAGTGAATATAGTCGTTGGATGAGTACATGGAGTGATTCAAGCTATGCAGTTGACAATGTGTTTACTGACGATGAGTTAATCTGGTTAGAAGACCTAATGCATAGGGAACATAGAACTCGGCGTGTTAAGAAAAATGGAACTTTACATTTTAATGTAGATAATAAACTTATACAAAATAAATTTTTTGGTAAACTAAAAGAAATAATACCTGAGTTAACTAATGATACTATCTGGGAAGGAAATTTTTTAATCACTGCAACGCCTTACAATTTGCATATAGATACTGGCAACCCCAATACGCTAAAAAATACAGACAGTGTTCCAGGGAAACAATTTATTATTCCATTATGGGTATGTCATACTAATAGAGAAACAGATGATCCCATGTGTGGAACGGCAATATTTAAAAATCGTTTTTTAATGTATGGCACTAATTTCGCCAAAGGCGATTCGCAATATGACACCAATGTGTTTTATACTGTAAGAGACTATCGTGGTATGCCCTGCTATCACAGAGACGGAACGCCTTGGGATGTTGACTGGAATAAAAGAACAATAGATGATGATACATATAAAAAATACTTCAGTCATTTTAAACGTGAATGGTTGGATGGCTTTGAGCTGGAAGGAGTTTATAATTGGCGACGTGGTGGGATCATAGTATTTGATCGTTGCCAAGCTCATACGGGGATTAATTTTATTAAAAATAACGTCACTATGAAATGCGGTTTGAGCATGATGACTACTATTAAGAAATGATTGACTTAGCAGATGTCAAAATAGTCCACGTGGAAGCCAGCAGTAGATGCAATAGTCACTGCCCCATGTGCAGTAGATATACCGGTCTTGGTCATATACAACCTGGCTTGGTGGAAGAGGATCTACAGCCTGATGTTTTTTATAAACTATTTACAGCCGAGTTTACTGCTCAGTTAGATCATGTTTATTTCAGCGGAGTATACGGTGATCCCTGTTTGAATAAATTGCTACCTGAGTATGTTAACTATCTGATTAGCCATGGGTGCAAGAGTATAAGCATTGACACTAATGGGGGTTATAGAGATGAATCATGGTGGGCTCAGTTAGCAATACCCAAAGTTCTTATTAACTTTGCCTTAGATGGTGCCAGCAATGAAACACTGGGACAATATAGAATTGGTGTTGTCTATGATAAAGTTATAAAAAATCTCACATCCTTTGTTAACGCAGGTGGTAGGGCACAGTGGAATTTTATAGTATTCAAGCACAATGAACATGAAGTAGAACAGGCCCGCAGCCTAGCCAAGGAATTAAATGTAGATTTTAGAATAAAAGTGACTCAAAAGTTTAGAAACAAAAAAGATTTCAAAATAATGAAACAGGGTCAGCAGATAGGAGTTCTTGAACCTCCTGCACAAGAACAGTACAGGCACAATAATATTGGAACGGACTCCCATGTCCCACATTCCCAGTTTGAATTTAATCTTGCTGGATTTACCTCATTAAATAGTAATAAAATTGTATGTAAAAGTCAAGAACGCAGTGAGATATTTCTTGCTGCCAGTGGTCTTTTATTGCCCTGTTGCTATTTAGGTACGTACACACACGACAGTCCAGGCGCTTATCAGTTTACTAAAGAATTTAAAATGGCAGACTTTGATTTACATGTAGGATCTGTTGCAGATATCATAGAAAAAATGAAGGACATCAGTCGACGTTGGGACCTATTAATTGAACAAGGAAATTTAATCACCTGTTTACATACCTGTGGCAATAAGGAAAATACCACATTGTATCACAACGACAAGCTCAGTAAAGAAAATATACTAAAACAAAAATGAACACAAATAGTAAAACATTTTGTATAATGCCTTTTATACATCAGAATATCAAACACGAAGGTAAAGTTGGAGCATGTTGGCGTTACCCGGATCGCATTGGTGATTATCGTAATCAAACACTAGAAGAAATATGGAATAGTGAACAAACAAGAGAATTACGTCGCGCAGTGCTTAATAATGAACGTCCCACGGGATGCCGCAGTTGTTGGGACTTTGAAGACAGCGGCGTTGCCAGCACTAGGCAGACCTGCAATGAAACTTATAGTGGCAGTCAATACAACCTAAATTTTGAAGAAATAGTGCAAAATGTCACCAACGACTATGCTATGCCTTACCAACCTCGCAGTATAGAAATACGTTTTGATAATACTTGTAACTTACGTTGTCGCCATTGCAGTCCCACCTATAGTAGTCAATGGGAAGTACTGGCATTTAAGGACCCTGAAGTAAAAGAATTTTTCGTTAAGCATGGAGCAGGCCGTTTAGAAAAGAAACATATAAGTTTACCTGAACAGAGTTTTGAACAATTTAAGTCAGCAATTCCCTACCTGCGTGAAGTCTTAGTAGCAGGTGGCGAACCACTGCAACAAAAGCGACATTGGGAAATGATTGAGGCAATGAGTAACCATGCACATAATATTACACTGAGTTATAATAGTAATCTTGTGGCGCTGGGTATTGGTTTTTATAATGTCTTAGATCATTGGCCCAGGTTTAAAAAGATCATACTACGTGTAAGTGTGGACGGTGATGATAAAATTTTCAGTTATTTTAGAACCAATGGTGATATCACTAAGGTGGTTGACAACGTTCAAAAACTACACGCACTAACTAACATTGAAATGAGTTTGACTACCACTGTTAGTATATATAATATAAGTAGGCTGGTTGACATAGTTAAATTTGTCAATGCTGCTGGGGGATTATTTCATACCAGTATAGTTCAATATCCTCGAGCAATTAATCCTAAAGTTCTCCCAAAAGAAATAAAACAAACAATAACACAAGAATGGACTGCATTTAAACAAACACTTGACACCGACGCCAGTCTTTGGGCACATAGCCAATGGATTAACACCAAGCTGGTCAACCAGCAAAAGAAACGAATAATTCGTTATGGAGACTACGCTGTGAATTACATGAATGCTGAGGATTATTCTAGTGATCTTACTGAAACTAGATCCTTTATCGAATTTATGGACAAGCAAAATAACACTGACTTTGCTGACGTCTATCCGGAATTAGCTAGCCTAGTCGTTTAAAATCACGCCATCATCGCTTTTTATTTTTACTTCACCGTGTAACATGTTGTACAAGCAGTATTCTATTTTTTCTAAATGATGGCCATCGCTGCCAGGATCTTTGTAATCAACCATGCCTTCAAAATTTTGATCATTGAATGATTTGACAATGTCAAAAACGTTTCGTCGTAAATTCTTATAACCATGGCATACCATGTTATTACGCCATCCAGCGATGTCACTCAAACATAGATAAATATTTTCTCCTTTGATCATTTTGCCAATTTTATTTAGACTCTCTTGCTCAAACATGTCAACTGTTATGTAATCATGATCATATGTTTGAAATTCTTTCCAAGCAGCTGTCAAGTCATCTTCAGATGTAAACTGTTCTAGTATGTCGTCATAGACTTCATTATAGTCATCGACACCGTTCATGTGGAACACGTTGCTTTTTCGTCCAGTGTCAGAATATTTTTGATTTATTTCAACAAGTAAATTTACTAGTCCATTTCTAGTGCCGTCCCATCGTTCATTGATTTCTTTTTTAATGCTAACACATTCAGTTAAAATATCATAGTGTATTACTTGAATATGATGCCTTGCTTGGTTTTGTTTGGATGACATCGCTACCACAAAGTCTTTGAATCCACTTGACGGTAAAATTAAACAGTGTATATCAGACCATGGCATGGGTTCTTCTTTGTAGCTGGGAAAATAATTTTCAGTATTTTTCACGAAATAACCCCATGTCTCTGCATCAATTCTAATAGAAAATTTAGAACTAATTATTTTTTCAAAAACACGCTCATAAGGACCTGTGATTTTTGGTAAGTTAAATATACCTTCCCAAAATTTATTATAAATCAAAGGATCTCGTTCTGGATAGAGATATGTTTGTGCGCTATAAATTTCAGGTGACAAGTCATGAACTTCCAAACCAGCTTTGAGTGCTTCATTTACAATAAACCAACCTTTTTTAACTTTTGAAATATGTCGCTTGGTTGTTGATTTGATTGACCTTGGTATATCTGTGTAAATAATTTCTTCTACTTGAGCAATTTCCTCTTTGCCCCAGGGAGGGCGGTCCATATGTCGCCATGTTTTAAGATTAATAATAGCTGTGGAATGTCCTATCCAACTTCTTTTCTTTTCACTGTCATAAAACAATTCTGCAGATATAAGCCAACGTTCATTGGTCTGCTTATTAAGAAAATTAATATGCTCTAAACAGGCTTCATGATAGTGGGGGGAACTAACAAAATTACCTTCCCATGTAAGGATAGCATAATGAAATTTATACCTATCACCGGCAATGCGTAGTGCGTCATTTTCTGTAGGCTCAATGATAGATGTTTTAAGTTGATTTTTAAAAATATCTATTATTTGATTTCGTTTATAAAAAATACCTGTGCTTGTTCTAATATTTTCATTTATTCCCAAATTGCCTTTGTCCATAACTATGGCATTGGTAACTGTTTCACCTTCCAACATAAATTATTCCTTACTAAGATAATTTTTTACTCTAGCCAGCAGTTCTGGTATACTATTTTCTGCGCTATTGCCACGCACCTTGTCCATGGTTTCCAAATAATGGAGAAAGTTTCTCGCTTCCTGCTTATTGCCTGTTGTTTTATTAATTACTTGTTCTAATTTGATAACACTGGCTCTAATACATTCTGGTACACCGCCTAATTCTGGGTAATCATTTAAAAAGTCTGTTCTATATTTTATTGCCCACTCAAGTACATCTTGGTAATATTCTTTAGGTAAAATGTTTATATTTAAATAGCTAGGGTCATGTGCCGGTTGTATTTTATAAAATCCGTCATACTCGGTAGGCAACAATGTTCGTCGCGTAACAACAATTTTATTACCACTGTCCTTAAATTTTTTAATCCACCATGTCATCAGTGGTTTTATTTCTAGTATGTTTAATACACTAAGTGTTGAGCTCATTATAACGTTTATATTCTTATGCAGCCTACCCTGCTCTAACCAATAATCTATGGCATTGCTAACTGTTTGTTTGGTATCACCATACCACTTACTACCATAACGTATGTAATCATTGGCTTTGCCATAAGCGTCTATGCTTAGGTTTAATTGAACCGCTTTGAATCTGGTTAAATTTTCAACTAGTTTGGGACTGGGTACATAACTACAGTTAGTATAAATTTCTAGGCTAATATTTTCCGGTGTGCCTTGATCGCAGACTAAGTTAATAAAGTTAGTAAACTCGGGATTGATCATGGGTTCACCGCCGGTGAATTTAATAAGGTTTAATGTTCGTAGCGTGGCTTCATTGGGGACAAATTTTATATTGTCTAATTTTTTAAACACTTCCCTACGCATACTGTTTACTTGAACCAGATCATTAAATTTGTTTTCATCGTCATGCCAAGTAGTGCTCAGTGTACTGTTACAGCTTAAACAAGCCAAGTTACAATAATTACCGAAACCTACTTCTAAAAATTCTATCTTTGGCTGATCAAACTTTGGCTTTTTGTGTAAGTACCCGTCATTGTATAACAAACTTGATCCCAAACGCATTGATATTTGCACATCACCTTTGGATCCTTGCTCTTCCCTGTAACATTTATGACAGCCCACTATGGGTTTATTCTCTATGGTATATTGCCTAGCAGTTGACCAATAATTGCTGTAAAAACTATTCTCCATGGTACTTTTTTGTATAGACAGCCGGTCATGTTCAGTTTTTAGTCTTACAAAATTATCCTCAAGGTCTGTTTCCTTTTTGTCAACAAGTCTATGATATACGGTGTTTTCGTTTACATTGTCATACCTACAGCATAACTTACTTTGTCCAGTGGGCTTGTACTGTATATGGTTCCAGGGCAATATGCAGAATGTTGGGTTTAATTGTGCATAAACCACACCAGCATAGTTTTCAATTAAATTGTTATTGGCATCAGCTAGTTCAACCACACTGGTATATTCCGTAATATTTTTGATCCATATTGCATGTAAAATGTCATTTACACTGTCTTGGTATTCCACAGTACTATACTCTAGGGGAGACACATTAAAATTAACAAATTGTGCCTTTCTTTGTCTCAGCCCAGGCAATATATTGATCATGTCAATAAACTTAGACTTGTCTTTTATAACATCAATATGGTGAAACTTAAATTTGCTGTTTTTGTATACATCCCAACTATGTTGTATATCATTGAAAGCACTGCGGGCTAATAATGCAAGCGTTCTCTTTCTTTGAAATTCATACTCGGTAAAATTTAACTTTTGTTTAACAGAATTAATAAAATGATTAAAGGCGTCGAAATCTTTTTCTTCTACGGGAGGTCTCCCTTCGTAATTAAATCTACCGTCCCACTCAAGTAAGTGTTTGAATATTTCTATATGCTTGGGATTTCTATCGTAGATAATAAAATCTAAATTACCTCTAAAGTCTTCAGTGTTATCATTTTGCCTATGGCTTAGGCTGCGTAAGAACAGGCTAAACACGCTGTCAGCCGTGCTGATATATCTAACAAAGACGTTATTGAGAATGCCCTTGCCATAGTCGGCTATTTCTGTTGTAATTATTTTATACGGTTTCATTCTATTGGTGTATTTACGTGAGTAATAAACTCATTAAAGTGCTGTAAGAGCTGTAAATCTGTACCAGGGTCTTTGTAATCGACAAGACCTTTGCAGTTATTTTCTTGCAGCGATACTATGACACGTTTTAATTGGTTGCGAAGTTTTAAATAGCCATTTCCAATCAGATTGCTACGCCAACCGGCTATGTCACTTAGGCAGATATAAACGTTTTCATTTTTAGCTTGGTTGGTAACAAGGTATGGTTCATTTAATATGTCACAGTGTATATATTTGTGATCGATCTGCTTGAATTTTATCCACTCTGCTTCTAAATGCTCTTCTGAATCGAATGACTTTAATACTTCTACATAAAAATCATCATAGGATCTAAGTGAGTGCATGTGAAAACAATTCTCATGGCGTTCTGTTTTAACGTAATAGTCTTTGATCGATGTTAATAATTCAGATAAACTGTGACGACGGCCGTCCCATTCGTTAATAAGTCTTTTTCTAATATCAATACACTGTGGAATTATATCATAGTGAATAATTTTTTTCATTGCCACTTGACTTGGCTTTTTAACAGTTAAGATAAAATCTTTAAAACCACTGCATGGTGTTATAAGCGTACTGACCGCGGCAGCATGTTCGTTGAATTTGTCAGCGCAGCCCCAGGGAATAATATCTTCTGTATTACGAATAAAACAGGCCCATTTTTTAACAGTTTTGTTTTTTTCAGGCAATACGCTTTCTAAAACTCGTATATACTGGTCATTCATTTTTGGTAGGTTATATATAGAGCGCCAAAAATTATTGTAAAGTTGTACGTCGTTTTCTGGATAAAGATAATTTTGTGATTGTCTAATAGGTATAGATAAATTATGTACAGGCATATTATTTTTAACTGACGCATCAATAATATTCCAGCCTTTCTTGACTGGTGTTTTAACAGCACCGTCATAACCATCTAAGTACAAGGGAGTATAGTTATCGTGTATATTTGTGTCTGATCTAATCGGCTTTGCATGTTCAACAGGTTCTTTGCTTGCTTGCCCCCAGGTTGGTCTACCAATTTCTCGCCATTTCTTTAGGTTAACAATACATGTTATAGGAAATAGATAAAAGCTACCTTGCCATTGATTAGTAGAAGGGTCATTAAACATTTTTCTATTTTCGTATTGGTCTATTAGTTGACCCGATACTAACCAGTTGTTATTAGTTTTTTTGTTTAGGTCTAGTATGTGCTTGATACAATTCTCATGGTAAAGATAGATATTGGGAATGGTACCTTCATAAGTAAGTATTAAGTATTCAAAATTGGCTTCATAGTCTGCATGAACTGTCATGGCTTCATCTTCGTTGTCCACCATGCAGACAAGACAGGGCATTTTGACCAAGTCAATAAACATATTTCGTGAATAAAATATTTTTAAGGTCTGTCGAATGTCTGGGTCAATGCCAATTTGATCTTTGTCATAAATTAGTGCATTGCCAATTCTAATGCCATCAATCATAAATTTTTTTCCATATATTGTAGTTGTTGATCAAACGCTCATTCCAGCTATTACCCATTTGCCCATGTACAATAATATGATATCTATCTTCATTGCTGTCATTATAAACACTGTGAACATTGTATAAATTTAATTTAATAGCGCGGCCGGGTTTCCAGGGCAAATATCCTATATTGTCCATGAAAAATTTACAGCCTTCAGGGTTGTTTAACGCAATATTAACTGGTCCAATATGATTTTCATTTATATGAATGCTGTCTTTATGAGGCCAAATATAACCACCGGGACTGAGTTTCATTATTCTAATTCTATAATACTTTTTATAATCGAATTGTGTTTTGAAGAAGTTGGTTATTGTAGGACATAGGTCGGCAATATCAGTCCAGCGCCAAGGAGCATTGGCATCGGTAAAGCCGTAGGTATGGGTGCTTTCAGTATGAACACTACTGATTCCATGTATAACTAAACTAGCCCAACCTTTATGTTTTTCATGACTTCGATGTGGAACATAGTGCTTGCTTAACCGTTTAGCTTCGTCTAACATTGTGGCCCAGTCTTGTTCTGTTTCCCAGTCAATGGGTAAAAACGGAAGCCTATCAGACATACTAACGTGCCTCGGTTCCGTTAGATTTTGTGGGAATTTGGGTGCTGCGGGGTAATTATTTCGTTTATAAAAATTTTCAGCACTTTCGTTGCTGATGCCATATTCACTTAAGAAAATTTCTTCGCTCATTTTTTATCCTGATGCAATTTGCTAAATATTTATCTGCGTATATAACAAATTTATGGAAACCTATTGCTCAAAAAGTTGGACCGACATCAATATAGATTTTGAATTGCGAGAACTACGACATTGTTGTAAGGCAAGACCCTATCAATTTCCTGACGTTTTAACAGAAGAATTCATAAGCCGAGGTCCAGGTATTCAGGAAAGGCGGCAACAGAGTTTAATTAATATTGCACATCGCGACTGCGATCATTGTTGGAATGACTATGCCAAGGGCAACAGTGCCTATAAAGACTGGGCAAACAAATGGGATAATGACTATATTGAAAATCATAGACAATATTTAAATGATGACAGGTTTGTTTATTATGTTGAAATTAAAACAGATAATACCTGCGACTTAGCGTGTTTATATTGTAGCCCAAGTAGTAGTAGCAAAATCGCTCAAGAGGAAAATATCCCTATAGTATCCAAAACGAAAGAGCATGATTATGAGGTATTTAAAAGTTGGATTAAAAAGTTTTTAGCGCAAGAACATCTGGTCAATCATCAAATAATTTTTATATTTCTTGGTGGGGAACCCACTGCCAGTGCTAAGTTTTATGAATTGGTAGATTTTATTGACGACTGTGCCAATAACACAAATAAGAATATCAGATTAGAAATTTGTACCAATGCCAACAGCAAACGTTTCCTTATGGATAAGATCATGGCTAAAATGGATACCAGTCGTTTAACATGGGGGATAGGTATTAGTAATGAAAGTTTTGGGTCGGATGCGGAGCTTATACGCCATGGGCTAAGTTGGTCTCGATTCCAAGAAAATTTTAAAAGATATATTCGTCACACAAAGACAGAGCTTATTGTAATGAGTCCTGCTATCAATATTTTCAACCTTAAATCCTTTGCTTCCTATGTGGACTGGGTACATAATCAATTTAGAATATACGCACCCTACAAAAAATTCACTTGGCATGGAAATTATATTAGTTGGCCAGACAGTTTAGATATAGCAATTTTGCCTAAAGAATACGTTAAGTATGTTGAACAGGTTGAGCAAACAGTGTTTGATAACGTGGGCGGAATAGTTTATGACTACAGGGAGGGATTTGTTGAATACCTGACGCAAATGAAAACAAGAATAGGTTCCAATTATAATCCTGACTATAAAAAAGTTGCTGAGGAATTTTTATTACAAAAGCAACAAGTTAAGAAAACAGATCAATTAATGAGATTAATGAACAACTTAGATCTATGAATGTTAAAGAATTATCACTAAGGCAGTTGCAGTTAGAAGCAGCAAGGGTTATTAGTACCATGCCTGCTACCAATG
>Ga0255219_1000187_pt1 | contig 18049 bp, 13 predicted proteins | sample Miss_Colum_RepA__FD_183037 | JGI IMG/M metagenome (GOLD analysis project Ga0255219, IMG submission 183037) | Freshwater microbial communities from Mississippi River, Louisiana, United States - Miss_Colum_RepA_8d | ecosystem: Environmental > Aquatic > Freshwater > River | place: USA: Louisiana...
CCACGCCGGCGCTTCAGCAGCTGGCCGCAGTGGGCGCAGCGCCAGGACTTCGCCGGGGCGCCATTATCGTCCGCGAGCCGCGTCTTGCAAGCCTTGTCGTAACCGGTGCAATACCAATAAGGGCCCTGAGCGTCCTGCGCTCGCACCATTCGTCGGGTGCACACAGGGCAGCGAAAGCGTTCATCAGGGATCTTGGACGGCTTGCCGTCGAGATCGAACAGCGTGGTCTTGCAATCCGGGTAGCCTGTACAGCCCCAGAAAGGCCCCATCCTGCCCTCGATCCTGCGCAGTGGCTTGCGGCATACCGGGCAAAGGGGCTGCCTTGCAGAAGGCCGGGAAGGGGTGTCGCCGAGCAGATCTGCCGCCATGCCGGCGCCCCTCATCAGGTCAATTGGACGCAGGACTCTAGCCGCTGCAGCAATCGGGTGTTCTGTTCGTGTGTGCCGATGGTGATGCGCAGCTTGTCCCGCAGACGCGGCTGGTCGAAGTACCGCACGAGAATGCCGCTGTCCTTCAGGCGCTGATAGAACTCTCGCGCCATGATCTCGGTGCTGATGAAGCGGGCATCGCCATCGGGCACGCGCGCCAGCAGGAAATTGCTCTGACTGGGGGCACAGGCAAAGCCGAGAGCCGTCAAGCCGGCAGCCACCCGAGCGCGTTCCATGCGCACTTTCTCCCAGCCCAGGGCAGCACTGGCACGATCGCGCAGCGCCGCCGTGGCCAGCACCTGGGAGATGACGTCGGTGTTGTAGCTGTCCCGAGTCTTGTAGAGCATGGGGGCGATCAGGCTGGAGTCCCCGATGCCGTAGGCGAAGCGCAGCCCGGCCAGGGAGTAGCCCTTGCTCATGGTGCGCAGGATCAAGACGTTGTCCAGCTCTCGCACCAGGCTCACGGCGTCGTGACGCAGGACCGGGTCGATGAAGTCCACATAAGCCTCGTCTATCACCAGGACACCCTTGAAGGCATGAGCGATGGCACGCAGGGTGGCGACCGGCGTCAGCAGGCCGGAGGGGGCATGCGGATTCACCACGAAGGCCAGGCTGGCGCCGCTGGCATTCAGGCGTTCGGCGAAGTCCGGTCCCATCTGCCAGTCTTCCAGCAGGTCGATGCGTGCCACCTCGCACCCGTGAATCTCGGCCAGCACCGGATAGAGAGAATAACTCGGCTCGGCGATGGCGATAACGCCTCCGGGCTCGACAAAGGTGGTGATGACCAGACGCAACAGTTCGTCGCCGCCATTCGTGGCGATGAAATTGTCCACCTGCAGGTGGTGGCACTCGGCCGCGACCTGGCGAAACTCATTGGCCAGGGGCTGGGGGTAGCGGCGCAGATCCTCCACGCGCAGGCCCTGCAGGGCGGCGATCACGGCTGAGCTTGCGGGATAGGGGTTCTCGTTGGTGTTCAGCTTGATGATATCAGGCCGGTTCGGCTGCTCACCTGAACTGTAGCCAGTCATGCGCTGTATGTTCGGACGTTCGTAGCTCATAGAGTAGGGTGTCACTGCAGTGCCGGAACCGGCCGCAGGAGGCGGCCCGCCGGACGGGGATCAGAGGGGCCAAGGTTACTGGTTAATGGGACTTGGTTCAATCTTGTCGCCGCCTATGCCGCTTGTCGTCTGCAGCGAAGACCAGCGCCGTTCACGGGCTGTGGTGCTCGGTGATCACTGTGTTCGCGAACTGGCTCTGACTGCATGATGAAAATGCGCTGACACTGCCACTTCTTAAGTTTTCAATATGGATTTATCGTTCTGGAAAAAGGAGTTGGCTGCACTGCAGGAGAAGTCAATGGCAGCAGCGTCCTTTTCAGGGTTTTCCCAGATAGGTTGCCACGCGTGCATTCCATCCCTCACGCCAGCGCACTTCTTCGCGCTCGCCAGGAGAATTCATGATTCTTCGTGCCAGAATCACCTTTGCGGAGCGCGAGAATTGTGCCATCAGCGGGGTGTCATTGCGCGTCAGCAGCACTTGTTCCAGTACCTGCAGCAGTCCCCAGCCCTGACCTGCGTAGCGCTCGCTCTCGGAGATGCCTTCCCCCTTGAAGTTGACATAGTCAATGAGTGCGTACATGCCCAGAGGTGGTTCGCTGCGTGCGATCTCCAGGAAAAGTGCGGCAACCGCTTCCTTCTGCGTCGTGTGCTCCAGCAGGGCAGGCAGGCTGGCGTGCATGCGCTCGATGATGAACTGTACTTGAATGGCGCGGGTGTCGTTCAGGAAGTTGCGCAGTATCTGCATGCGCGGGCTGTCCAGATCCGCCAGGAAGCTGACCCTGTCCGGCCACGGGGAATCGCGCCCGGGCAGACTCGCCACCCAGTCGGGGATGGCGATGCCCTGCGCTTCGTAGAAGTCGAGCAGCGCCGGGAAACTTTCCACGAACACGTCCTGCTGACCTGCCCGGTACCAGATGAAATGTCCAATGCCCAGCGAGGGGAAATCCTCCCCGGTATTCCAACTGGTCAAACACGCGGTTCTCAGATTGCATTCGTTGGCGAATATGCGTTCCCCGATCCACTCGGTCTGCTCTTGCGTCAAGACGGGCAGGGCGTCCTGAGGCAGGCGCGAACAGCCGCTGAAGAACAGGGGGATGAGCAGCCACAGCGCAAGGGACAAGGGGCGTTTCTTCACTGCAGAATTCCTGAAGTTGAATGCATGATTGAGCGGGGCTGTGCCACCTGCGCCGCCGGGCCGTGCAGAACAGTGCGGTCAAGCATACTTGAATCAGACAGCAGAAGTCATCGACGTCAAGGAGGCCGAGCCGCAGGACGAGTTCGTCCGTAGACTCGCGCTCGTCTATCAGCGGCTCGATCAGAGCAAGCATCTGAAGAAGGAGCCATGAGGAAGGTCGAGAGTAGCTGGCTCGATCTGCCAGGCGTTCGTCTGGTCACCATCAGTCGGTGTGTGCAGGACGGCAAGAAAGTCCTTGCAAGCTTCAAGGTGGGGTAATCCCGACGACAGCATTGCCACCGGGTTTCCTGTTCCTTTCAATCCCACGTCCCTCGCGGGATACGTGGCGCTCTGTGCGTGCTCTTGTCAACCGCAATGCGCTGGACCAGAAGTAGATCTGCAGTCATGAACAGCAAGATGTGCAGAACGAGCTCGGCCTCTCGGGCGGATCGGTATCACGCATCCTGCTGCAAGATTCCAGCATCGACGCTCACACCATTGGCGTCTCGTTCGAGTACTACTGTCGCGTCCCTGCATGAAGGATCAGCTCGGGCATGTTCTTCTGTCCTTGCTGCTCGAGTACGTCGGGGTCAGCCATCTGCGCAAGAACCTTTGGCCGCCACCTCCGCCACCATCCAGATCGACAAGCGCACGATCAGCGAGGGGGCGTCTCGGTGCGTCCGACACCGATGTCGAGTCTGGCCAGGATGAGGCGCCTGGCATTGTGCGCGTACGGGAGGATGGCCTCTGTCGCGAGTTGCTCCAAGTGCCTGCGGATCATCCCTTCGCGCTGCTCGCCTGAAGCTAGGGGGGCCTCGCGCCTGCACATTGCCGCGCGGTGCCTGCCGCGCCGCGGCAAGAGCAAGCGCCAGGTGCGTAGCAGGAAGCCGGCGCTGCGTGTGGCTGCATGCTGCCGGCAGTGCCACGCCGCTTGCGCAGTGGAATCCTTCGACGCTTGATGGTGTCCTCGGCCTGATCAACACGCCGGGTCGCAAATTCGGTATTGCCGAGCATCCGGTGGGGATCAGGCCGCTCCCCGGAGTCGTAACATGGTTTTGCAGGTGCCAGGCGGCTTCCCTGGATTCCAGCTCCGCAGTCACATCGGCGGTGCCCCAGGGCAAAGCTGGCTTGCAACGGCAGGCTGGCGCTTCGAGTCACGCCCCTTGGCAGTGGCGGAACAAAGCCCCTGCCGGGAGGGGGCACGGGACAGAGTCCGCCATGCGAAGCAGGGCCCCGGCCCCGGGGTGATGTCGGTGGCCAGTGTGCAGGCCGGCGAAGTCGTTCGAGTCATAGGAAAGAACTCAAGCGCGAGTAGCCCGCGACAGGAAAGAAGACGGCAGCGATGGTGAAAAAAGTGCGGAGCAAGCTGGTTTGCCCCTGCGGTTTGCTTGCCCGCGGCGCAGGCGAAAAGGGCAGAAATGGCCGCGGTTATAGAGTCAGAAAATCTAATAAAAACAGCGTTCAAACCATGTCCATTCAACAAGTTTTTCAACAGAGCACTGTTTTTATGCACACCAACGGCAGTTCTGTCACGTTTCTCGTGAATATCCTTGGTTTTTGCGGCAAGAACGTTCGATATTCATCTATATTATTGATTTGTAATGGAAAAAATAATTGGTTAAAAAATAACCAACTTGTGTGGAAGCGCGTATTTTTCAGCGTTTGCGGGCATTATTTTCATCTTATCAACTGACTTATCCACAGAATCTGTGGAAAAGAATTTTGTGCTCTCTTTGCACAAACAATAATCGCCGTCAACCACCAACGGCCGCGAATGCGTGCGACTTGACGCATGTGCAGAAACCACCTTGCCGTGAGTGTGCAGGAAAGAAACAAAACCTGCCGAAAAGTGTTACCCCCGGTGCTTGTGCCTGCCGACCGGGGGGATTATGACTTTGTCTTGTCCTGGCATCGGTGGTATCGTGACGGCGTGTTTTTCATAAACCGTGACGAGCAATGGTAGAGCTGACTGGTGACATTCCGTTCTTGTGGAGGCTGAGCCCCGAGTCCAGCGAAGGTCTCTGTGCCGTCTCCATGGTAGTTCCCTATGAGACCGATGATGATCGTCGCGACTTGACCATTGAGACCAGTGTCGTGAGTTTTGCCTCTGACAGCTCCCGTGCAGAAACGGAAGAAATGCTGGAGTGGAACCAGGACGACATCAGCCTGTTTCTCAAGCTGGTAGCACACGAACAGAACGATCACCGTCTGGCCATGCTGGACAGTGTGCGCATTGACCTCACCGATCCGGCTATCATCGACATCATCCACGTCGTGGCCGCTGCCGGCTTTGGCATGGCCTACAGCTCCCAGGGTGTGCTGAAGCCCTCCAGTGGCGTCTATCCCGCTCATGTCTGCGACATCGGCAGTTTCGCGTCGCTGAACACACTGGATGGATTCAAGCGCTGTGTCGTGGTGGACATCGACAATGAGGAAGTGGTGTGCGTGCTGCTCGACGAAATCGATTTGCAGGCCGAGGGCGAGCACGAGCGGCTGACCCGGCATGATCTATTGCTGATCAAGCGCGCCGATCTCCTGCATCCGGATTTTGCCGTCACCACCGGGCGTCCTGCTTCCGCCGCCGTGCATTAGCGTCCCCGCCTCGCGTCAAATCCCCGGACTTCCGTGACCAGCGCCCTCAGGGCCGCAAGCTCCCAATTCAGTACAGGAATCGATTCATGACCCAGAGCGCTCTGGCCGACGATATCGCCCGTCGCCGCACCTTCGCCATTATTTCCCATCCTGACGCCGGCAAGACCACCATTACCGAGAAGTTGCTGCTGCTCGGGCGCCTGATCCAGAAAGGCGGTACGGTGAAGGGCAAGAAATCCGATCGTCATGTCACCTCCGACTGGATGGCCATGGAGCAGCAGCGTGGCATCTCTGTCACGTCCTCGGTCATGCAGTTTCCCTACAACGATCGCATCGTGAATCTTCTGGATACTCCCGGCCACGAGGATTTTTCGGAGGACACCTATCGGGTGCTCACGGCCGTGGATTCCGCTCTGATGGTGGTGGACGGCGCCAAGGGGGTAGAGGAGCGCACCATCAAACTGATGGACGTCTGCCGACTGCGTGATACCCCTATCTTCACCTTCGTCAACAAGCTCGATCGCGAGACGCGCAACCCCATCGAGGTGCTCGACGAGATCGAGACCGTGCTCAAGATCCGTTGCGCGCCGATCAACTGGCCGCTGGGCATGGGCAAGGAGTTCAAGGGCGTCTACAACCTGTACACCGACACGATTCATGTCTATCAGCAGGGGCAGGGCGATCGGATTCCTGACGATGTCCGCATCCAGGGGCTCGACAGTCCCGAGGCTCGGGCGCTGCTGGGCGCCTATGCCGAGGATGTACAGATGGACATTGAACTGGTGCGCGGTGCCAGCAATCGCTTCGATGTGAACGAGTATCTTGCCGGGCGCATGACGCCGGTGTATTTCGGAACTGCACTCGGCAACTTCGGGGTGCGCGAGATGCTGGAGCAGTTCGTGGAATGGGCGCCGTCGCCGTTGCCGCGCAAGACACAGACTCGTCTTGTGGCACCTGACGAGGCCCCATTCAGCGCGTTCGTGTTCAAGATCCAGGCGAACATGGACCCGAACCACCGCGACCGTGTGGCCTTTCTGCGAGTGTGTTCCGGCGCCTACACCCGAGGCATGAAAGTGCTGCACACGCGCATCGGCAAGGAGGTGCGTGTCAGCGACGCCGTCACTTTCCTGGCCGGCGAGCGCGAGCAGGCTGAAGAAGCAGTCTCCGGGGACATTCTCGGTTTCCACAATCACGGCACCATCCAGATCGGTGACACCTTCACTGAAGGCGAAATGCTGCAGTTCACCGGCATCCCGCATTTTGCGCCAGAACTGTTCAAACGCATCCGGCTGAAGGATCCTCTGAAGATGAAGCAATTGCAGAAGGGCCTGAAGCAGCTTGCCGAAGAGGGTTCCGTGCAGGTTTTCATGCCGCTGAAGAACAACGACCTGATTGTCGGCGCCGTTGGCGCACTGCAGTTCGAAGTGGTTGCCTTCCGTCTGCAGGACGAATACAAGGTCGATTGTGTCTATGAAGGCGTCAGCGTCCACAGCGCTCGCTGGATGCGCAGCAAAGATAGGGCCAAGCTGGAGGAGTTCCGCAAGAAGGCCTACGACAACGTCGCCGTGGATGGCGGCGATCATCTGACGTATCTGGCTCCTTCACGGGTCAATCTGGCGCTCATGGAAGAGCGCTGGCCCGAGATCGAATTTCACGCTACGCGGGAACACTAGCACGCTGCTGTCAGCGCACGAGGATCTATGCAGTTTGAATTAAAGGCCACCGATGGCCTCGCACGACGCGGCACCCTTCGTTTTCCCCGCGGCGAGGTGCAGACACCCGCCTTCATGCCAGTTGGCACCTATGGGACGGTCAAGGGCATGACACCTGCCCAGGTGGAGGACACTGGTGCGCAGATACTGCTGGGCAACACCTTTCACCTCATGCTGCGACCCGGCACCGAGATCGTGAAGAAGCATGGCGGACTGCATGGTTTCATCGGCTGGGACAGGCCGATCCTGACCGACTCCGGGGGGTTTCAGGTGTTCAGTCTGGGCGACATGCGCAAGATCACGGAGGAGGGCGTGAAGTTTCGTTCGCCAGTGGACGGGGCGCAGGTATTCCTCGGCCCGGAGTCGGCCATCAAGGTGCAGCAGGATCTGGGTTCGGACGTCATCATGGTGTTCGACGAGTGCACTCCCTATCCCGTCAGCGAACAGGAGGCCGAGGCCTCGATGAATCTCTCCCTGCGCTGGGCCCTGCGTTGCCGGCAGGCGCACGGTGATCACCCCTCGGCACTCTTTGGCATTGTGCAGGGCGGGATGTTCATTCCACTGCGCGAGCAGTCCCTGCAGGCGCTGGCCGCCATGGATTTTGACGGTTATGCCATCGGGGGGCTCTCGGTGGGCGAGCCCAAGGAGGACATGATTCGCGTGCTCGATCACATTGTCCACCGTATGCCCGCACACAAGCCTCGCTACCTGATGGGCGTAGGCACGCCCGATGACATCATTCAGGCTGTGCTGCGGGGCGTGGATATGTTCGACTGCGTCATGCCGACCCGCAATGCTCGCAATGCGCACCTGTTCACCAGTGCTGGGCTGGTGCGTCTGCGCAATGCCCGCTATCGCGACGACACCGGTCCGCTGGACCCGGAATGCGACTGCTATACCTGCCGCAATTTCAGTCGCGCCTACCTCCATCACCTCGACAAATGCAAGGAAATGCTGGGCGCACAGCTCAATACCATACACAACCTGCGCTTCTACCAGAAACTGATGCAAGGTTTGCGCGAGGCTATAGAACAGGGTAGATTGACGGCCTTCGTCGCAGCATTTCAGGCGCGGCAAGCGCCCGCCGAGCCGGAGTCGCCCTGATCCAAAGCCTTCAGCCTCCCGGTCCGTGCAGCGCTGGTAACGAGTCGCCGCAGACTCACGACATCGCACATCATCACAAGAGAGATCGACACCATGAACTTCTTCATCAGTGCCGCCCATGCCCAGGATGCCGCCGCGCAGGGCCCCAGCCCCGTCTTCAACCTCATTTTCATTGGCGGCATGTTTGTCCTGTTCTACTTCATCCTGTGGCGTCCGCAGTCCAAGCGTGCCAAGGAGCACCGTGAGCTGGTGAGCAGCCTGGCCAAGGGCGATGAAGTGCTGACCAGCGGCGGCTTGCTGGGCCGGGTCACCAAGGTCACGGATGACTACGTGACCCTGCAGGTGGCGGAAGGCGTCGAGCTGTGCATGCAGAAGGTTTCCATCGCTGCGGCACTGCCCAAAGGCACACTCAAGTCCATTCAGTAAGTGAACCCGGCTGCCGCGCCGCGTTGCAGCCTCTGCGAGTGAGCAAGTCATGCTGAACAAGTTTCCCCTCTGGAAGAATCTCCTCATTCTCTTCGTCGTGGTGCTGGGTGGCATCTATTCCGCGCCCAATCTCTACCCGGATGACCCGGCCGTGCAGATCACGCACGAAAGCAATCCCATAGACGAATTCGTGCTGGCAACTGCCACTGATGCCCTGCGCGCCGAGGGCATCGACTTCTTCGGCGAAACCGTGGATGGGCGCTCGGGCCTCATTCGTTTTGCCAACCTGGAGGATCAGCTACGGGGCAAGTCTGTGATTGAGAGCGCAATCGGTGGCGGTTACTTCACGGCCCTGAATCTGGCGCCGACAACGCCCGGCTGGCTGCAGGCGCTGAACGCCGGCAAGATGAGTCTGGGGCTGGACCTGCAGGGGGGAGTGCACTTCCTCATGGAAGTGGACATGGATGCTGCGTTGCAGCGTCGCATGGACAATACCGTCAGCACCATCCGTCAGCTCTTGCGGAGTGAGCGCATCCGTTCCCGCGCACTCGAGCTGGAGGAGCCGAATCTGATCGTGGCCCGGTTCGATGACGAGGAATCACGCGCCGCTGCTCGCGCCCTCGTCCGCGAGAATTTCGTGGAGCTGCAGACCATCAACCGCGAGCAAGGCGGCAGCTTCTTCCTGGACATGAGCCTCACCGAGGCAGACATTCTGCAGATGCAACGCGATACCATTGCTGCCAACAAGACGACCATCCTGAATCGCGTAGACTCGCTCGGCGTGGCCGAGCCCGTTGTGCAGCAGCAGGGCGTCAGCCGCATCGTGGTGGAATTGCCGGGTGTGCAGGACACTGCCCAGGCCAAGCGCATCCTGCAGCGGATTGCCACGCTCAATTTCCATCTGGAAGCCGCCCCTGGATCGCCACCCTCCTCCTACACCACCTATGAGTACCAGGGCATGCTGGTGGACGTGAGCAATGAAGTGATCCTGCAGGGTGACAGGGTCAGCAATGTACGTTCCACGCTCGATCAGCAGGGGCTGCCTCAGGTGGCCATCAATCTGGATGCGCAGGGCGGTGAGCAGTTCAGCCGCGTCACCCGGGACAATATTGGCCGCCTGATGGATATTGTTCTCAGTGAAACCAAGACGCGCACCGTGCTGGAGCCGGATGAGAACGGCAACATGGTGGAGCGTCAGGAAACCTTCGAAGAAAAGAGGCTGATCAGCCATGCCACCATCCGTGCTGCGCTGGGTCGCGAGTTCGTCATCACTGGACTCACAACGACGGAGGCCAACGAGCTTTCCCTGCTGATCCGCTCCGGTGCCCTGGCGGCGCCCATGTACTTTGTGGAAGAGCGCACTCTGGGCCCGAGCATGGGGGCCGAGAACATCGAACAAGGCAAACGCGCCACGTATATCGGTGTCGGCATGGTGGTGGTGTTCATGCTGTTCTACTACCGCCTTTTCGGACTTGCTGCCAATATCGCTCTGGGTGTCAATTTATTGCTGCTGGTGGCCATCATGTCCATCATCTCCGCCACGCTGACACTGCCCGGAATCTTTGGCATCGTCCTGATCATGGGCATGGCGGTGGACGCCAATGTGCTGATCTTCACGCGCATTCGGGAAGAACTTGACAACGGGCTTTCGCCGCAAAGCGCGATCGCCGCAGGTTTCGATCGCGCACTCGGCACGATCATGGACGCCAACCTCACTACGCTGCTCGTCGGCATCGTGCTCTTCTCGATCGGGACCGGTCCGGTGAAGGGCTTCGCAGTCACGCTGATGATCGGCATCTTCACCTCGGTCTGGACGTCGATCGTCATTACCCGTGCTGTCGTGAATCTGATGTATGGCGGGCGCCAGGTGAAGAAATTGTCCATAGGGGCATTTGCCTGAGCAGACTGCAGTATCCGCAGTTGCCCGCAGTGAAGACAAGAAGGGCTTTGGAGAACGATATGGCGTTGGTGGAAAGATCATTTGACTTCGTGGGCACGGGCCGCAAGCTCACCTATGCCTCCGCAGTGGCAGTGCTGATCTCGATCGGCTCGCTCCTGTTCAATTCGCTCGAGTTCGGTCTGGATTTCACCAGCGGTTCGCTGGTCGAAGTGGGCTATTCGGAACCGGTGAATGTGGCCGATGTAAGCTCGCAGCTGAGCGCTGCCGGGTATCAGGAAGCGCAGGTCGTGGCCTTCGGTTCGGACCAGGACATTCTCATCCGCATGCCGGTGGATGAATCCCTGTCGGAAGTGGAGATGGCCAGTCAACTGGTGGTGCTGGGCGAGAACCTGCTGTCGACTCTGCAGGCGGGCACGACGGCTGACGTCGAAATCCGCCGCATGGAATTCGTGGGCCCGCGTGTTGGCGAGGAACTTGCCGAGAGCGGCGGTATGGGGATTCTGGTGTCCCTGGGCATGGTGATGCTGTACGTGGGCGCGCGCTTCCAGGCCAAGTTCGCGATCGCCGCCGTGATCGGTCTGATGCACGATGTGATACTGACACTCGGGGTGTTTTCGCTTGCGAGGCTGCAATTCGATCTCACCGTGCTGGCGGCGGTACTGGCGATCATCGGCTACTCGGTGAACGACAAGATCGTGGTGTTCGACCGTGTACGAGAGAATTTCCGTGTGCTGCGCAAAGGCACCCCGGCTGAGCTGATCAACATCTCTTTGAACCAGACCCTGAGTCGCACCACCATTACCTCCGGTACCACCTTGCTGGTGGTACTGGCCATGCTGCTGGCTGGGGGCGATTCCATCCAGGGCTTCGCGATTGCTCTTACCCTGGGCATCATCATCGGCACGTATTCATCCATCTACGTCGGGTCCACCCTGCTGCTGATGATGAATGTCAGCAAGGACGATCTGATTCCCCCGCCCAAGGAAAACGAGGCTGACTCGCTTCCCTGACCTTGCTTTTCAGCGCGCGCCCTGAGCCAATGCCTGCAGTTTTTCGACATGCTGAAGCACCGGGGCGCGTGCTGCCAGCTCCCGTTGTTCCTGCAGGATATTGTCCAAAATCTCTAGTGTCGTGAGCGGGTTGGCGAGCACCACCCGAAACACGACCACTGGCGTGCGCCTGTATGTTTCCGGCGTCAGCTGGGTGCGAGATACAAAGGACTTGCCCAGCCCACGCTGTGTCTTCTGCAGGCTGCGCGTCAGGGCATTGAGGATGCTGTTGGCTTCGTCGCGAATCAGCGAGTCGTCGGACGCCAGCAGGCCGCGGGCTGCGGCCGGCAGATAACGGTAAGTGAGGATATTCAGTTCGGGCTCCGAGATCAGCTCGAAGTCGTCCGTGGCGCGAATGTGCTCGGCGAATGCCCTGGCCTTGGCAATGCCCTGGTCGATCAGCAATTCATAGCCTTCGCGCGCGATGATGTGCAGGCCTGCATGTACCAGGACGGCCATGCCCGGGCGCGAGCCCTCCACGCTGTGACTGCCCAGGTCCTTGGACCCTTTGCGAATGATGTATTCGGCGTGGTGCTCGACGGCGGACAGCGTCTCCGGACGCCGAAAGACGCACACGCCGGCGCCCATCGGCACGTAAAGCTGCTTGTGAGCGTCCAGTGTTACCGAATCGGCGCGTTCGATGCCGGCGAGCAGGTGGCGGTGCGCGCGCGAGAACAGTGTCGGGCCGCCCCAGGCTGAGTCGACATGGAAGTGGATGCCGCGCTCGGCGGCGATGTCGGCCAGCGACTCCAGTGGGTCGACACTGCCCGTCTCGGAGGTGCCCGCGACGCCCACGATTGCCATCACCCGAATGCCCTCGCGCTGCAGTTCATCGCAGCGGCGCGCCAGCTGTGCCGGTTTGACCTTGTTGCGGGCGTCGGTTTCCACGGCCACCAGGTGGCGGCGACCAATGCCGAGGATGTCGGCCGCCTTGCCCAGAGAATAATGCCCGCGCTCCGAGACAACAATGGCGAGGGCGCGATAGCTCTTGTGCACCAGCCCAGCGGCCAGACCTTCCTGGCCGATGCCTGCGAAGTCTGCGGTGATCGGGAACAGGGCGTTGCGGGCAGCCCACAGGGCGGTGAGATTGGCGATGGTGCCGCCGGAGCAGAAGCTGCCGATGGCGTGGTTGCGGTCGTGCATCCAGCGTTCGTAGAAGGCGTTGTCCTGCTGGTAGACGAGCTGATGGATCATCCCGATGACCTGGCGCTCGAGTGGCGTGAAGGCCTTGGAGGTCTCCACCTTGACCAGGTTCTGGTTCAGCGCCGTCATGATGCGTGCCAGCGGCAGCATGAAATAGGGCAGGGCAGAGGCCATGTGGCCCACGAAGCTCGGTGAAGCGATGTGCACGGACTGCGAGACAACCTTGTCCAGCAGGAAATCGATCTGCTCCGACACGAAGACCGGCTTGTCGGGGATGCGGGGATTGGCGAAGTCCTTCTCGATCAGCTGCAGGTCGCGCTCGGCGGCAACGATGTGTTCTTGCAGAAAGCCGGTCATGTTGCGGGAAATCGACTGGTCGATCAGACCCAGGGTGGAATCCGGCGCTTCCGGGACGGTGAAGATGCGGTAGAGGCTTTCCAGGCTGGCTTCGGCCAGTTTCTTGTTGTCGGTCATCGTCAGCGCTACCGTGCGGGGTATCGGGCGCGCAGTATAGTCAATTGAGGATGCCGGCGAAACCGCTGCGCCCGGTGCGTTCCGCAGCCTGCCGCCGGGCTTGGACAATCCCTGGTGCTCTTGTAGTATTGATCCCGGCCTGACGGAATTTATCTCCCGAACAACGGTCTACCAAGCCAGTGTCCCAGAGAGCCTCGATATGCCGCCTGTTCTTTCCATCCTGCGCCTGTTCGCGCTGTTGTGCCTGTTCGGTATCACGGCAACGGCCGCCGCCCAGGATTCCGAACTGCTGCCTAGACCTCCTGAACTCGAGCCTGCCATCAGGTTCTGGACTCGCGTCTACACCGAAGTGGATACCGAAAGTGGTTTTCTTCACGACGCCAACAATCTTGCCATCGTCTATCGGCGCGTCGACTACGACCGGCCCGAACTAGAACGTCAACGCACCCGCATCCAGGACGCTCTCAAGGTGCTCGCCAGCGGCAAGCGCAGCGGACTGACGTCCCTCGAGCAGGACATCCTCGAGCTTTGGCCAGCCGCTGTCAGCAATGACACTCTGGCCACTGCCGCCACCAATGTCCGCTTCCAGCTCGGCCAGTCTGACCGTTTCGTCGAGGGCCTGATCCGCTCCGGCGCCTATCGTGATCACATCAACAACGTGATCAGAGCCAAGAATCTGCCGATGGAGCTGGGGGCGCTGCCCCATGTCGAGTCCTCCTTTCACCCTGGTGCCTACTCCAGTGTCGCGGCCGCCGGCATGTGGCAGTTCATGCGCACGACGGGGCAACGCTTCATGCGTATCGACCACATCGTCGACGAGCGCATGGATCCTTACACTGCCACTTATGCCGCGATGAGTCTGCTGGAATACAACTACCGGATCCTGGGTACCTGGCCACTGGCACTTACTGCCTACAACCACGGTACCGGCGGCATGAGTCGGGCGGTGCGCGAGACGGGCACCAACCGCATCGAAGACATCATCATGAACTACAAGGGGCCGAGCTTCGGCTTCGCCTCGCGCAACTTCTACCCCCAATTCCTGGCGGTGCTGGATGTTGAACGTCAGGCCCAGACCCTTTTCGGCGTGCTGCAGCTCGACCCGCATCCGCAGTACGACGAAATCGAGCTGGACCATTATGTCGAGGCCCAGACTCTGGCTGACACCCTCGGCATCACGCTGGAGCACCTCAAGTTCGACAATCCTGCCCTGCGTCCAGCGGTATGGGATGGCAGCAAGCGCATTCCCAAGGGCTATGTGGTGAAGGTGCAGCGCAAGGCCCTGCGCGCCCCGCTGACCGAACTCATCAGTCAAATTCCGGCCGATCAAAGGTTCCCGATTCAGACGCCCGATCTCGCCTATGTGGTGCAGAGTGGCGACAGCCTGTCGGCCATCGCGCGCCGCTTCAGCACTTCCGTGGCAGCGCTCACCTCCTTGAATCAGTTGGCCGACAGCCATCGCATCCGTGTCGGCCAGCGCCTGCTGCTGCCCCAGGACAGCGCTGCCGCCACGGGCCAGAGCTCTGCACAGATCGCCGCGACGGCCGCATCCCAGGCCAGCGGCAACACGGCTACAGCCAGCGCCGGTAGCACACGCTCCGGCGCGAGCAGCTACGATGTGCGGCGCGGCGACACGCTCTCCTCCATCGCTCGGCGATTTGGCGTCTCCGAGCGGGCGTTGCTGCAGACCAACAACATCGACCATCCCGACCTGATCTATCCCGGTCAGACGCTGCGAATGCCGGGCAGCAATACTCCCGCCGCCGAGCCTGTGGTCTATGTCACGCCGCGCGAGCCCGTGGCCGTGCCGTTACCCGCTGCGCAGCCCACGCCTGCCCCGGTCAGCCTCAGCATCGCGGAGGATCTGGTGCCGGTGCTGGAAGTCATGCCACAACAAACAACGATCGACCCCGATGCGCCGGCCGAGCTGGCGCAGGCTCCAGGAGCGGAGGAGGGCAATGCGCAGGCGCAGGTTGATCTGGCGGCAGACCCTTCCGATTACAGCGTGGCTGCCAATCAGAGCATCGAGATCCAGGCTTCCGAGACCTTGAGCCACTATGCGGATTGGCTGGGAGTGAGCAGTGCGCGGCTGCGTCAGTTGAACAATCTGCGCGCGAGTGCGCCGGTGGTGATGGGGGACAGACTGGTGCTGGATTTCAGCCAGGTGACGGTGGCCGAGTTCGAGATGAAGCGCCGCCAGTTCCATGTGCAGGAGCAACAGGATTTCTTCCGTCAGTACCGAATCCGCCATGTGGATCAGCACAAGGTGGCCCTGAACGACAACATCGCCAACCTTGCTCGGCGCAAATATTCGGTGCCGATGTGGCTGCTGCGCCAGTACAACCCCGACCTCGACTTCCGCCAGATCCAGATCGGCCAGACCGTGGCCTTCCCCGTGCTGGAGCCGGTGCAGCTGCAGAGCAGCTCCGGGGGCTGAACCTTTACTCCTCGATGCCGGCGATGGCGTCCGACAGCAGGCTGACGCCCAGCGCGTACTTGAATGACGGGTTGTAGCGCAGCAGCGAGCAGAAGTTGCGGTACACCAGGTACCCCTTGTCATCCCCCTCATCCCCGATGATCAGCGCCGCCGCCAGTGGTCGGGTCGGCAGATCCGTGCCGTCGGCCTTGCGCACCCCCAGTTCCTGCCAGTCGCTCAGGCTGCGCCAGGCGCCCATCGTGGTGTAACGCCTGCAGGTGGCGTCCGGATCCAGTCCCACATTCTGCGGCGCCGGCAGGGATTGTTCGCCACCGGGCGGCAGACTCACCACGCGTCCCCAGGTCTGATTGTCCTGCCAGCCTGTGGAGCGCAGATAATTGGCCACCGAGCCGATCACGTCCGGGCCCATGTTCCACAGATCGCGGCGGCCGTCGCCGTCCTGATCCACCGCCAGGCGCAGATAGCTGCCGGGCATGAACTGCGGGGCACCCAGCGCGCCGGCCCAGGAACTCTTCATCATGTCCTGCGTGGCATAGCCTTTGTCGACGATCTCGAAGGCGGCGAACAGTTCGTTGCGGAATTGCTCGCCGCGACGGCTGTCGAAGGCCAGCGTGGCCACCACATTGAACAGCGGTTCGGTGATCGGGAAGGTGCCGTAGTTGCTTTCCATGCCCAGCACCGCTGCCACGAAGCGCGGCTGCACATAGTAAGGAGCCGAGGCGGCCTCCAGCATGGCGCCCTGTTCGGCGAACAAAGTCTTGCCCATCTCGATGCGGCGCGGGCTGACGCGCTCAAGATAATCCGCATAGGTTTCGACAAACTCGGCCTGAGCACGATCGGCCTGAATGACGCGTCGCTGCTGCTCGATGGTGGGCAGGATGGCGTCCAGGGTTTCGGCGCGTATACCGCGAGTCAGGGCTTCTGCGCGGAAATCCGCCAGAAAGGCCTGGAAGGCGGCGGTGTCATCCATCGGCTCGGGGGCGGGCTGCTCTGCCGGCTGGGCCTGCAGCAGGCTGACGCCAAACGCGGTGGCGAGGGCGGTGACAGTGAGAAATCCGTGGCGAACTGACGTCATTTTGGCTCCGATAGGAAGTGGCGGTCTGCCCGCAGGCTGTGTCCGGTCGGGCCGAACTGTAGCGTTTCGGCAGCGCCGCGTTCAAGAAGATTCTCCCCTGAGTCTGCTGCAGTCAGGCTGCTGCGGGTGGGCTGAACAGCGAATGAATCAGTTGTGCATAAGCGGATCGCAGGGTGTCAGGGTGGCAGGCGCGTAAATCGACCACTGGCAGTGGCAGACCGACTGTTTTGCGCTCTGCCCATTCGGCCAGTCGTGCAGCCGCGCTATGCGCCTGCTCGGCCAGCGGGCCTGTGCCCTGATAGAGTTGTTCTGAGTCGAGGTACTCCGGATAGACCAGCCGCGCGGGTGCGAGGGCGGCGCAGCCCAGCGCGCTGGCCTCCTGCAGGGCGAGCCCCTGGAAATCATGCAGGGCGGTGCTCAACACCACGTCACTTCTCGCCAGAAGCTGGCGATAGGCTGGCTGCTCGGCCACGAAGCCGGTGTGACCGGGGCTGATGTTCGACTCGGCATGCCAGCGCGCCAGCCGCGCCTGCAGTGCGCCGAACTCTGGCGGTGACTGGCGGAACTGCTGGCCAAGCAGGTGCAGCCGGAAACGCACGCGTCGCTGCAATAGAGCCTCCACGATGGCCAGCAGCAGCGCCGGCCCCTTGTCGAATTCCCAGCGATGATTCCAGACGATGTTCAGCACGTCGGATTCCCCCGGCGTCGGCCGTGGTTGCCATAGCGAGGCGTCCAGCGGAACCGGCAGCACGACACTGCGAGCCAGTCGCTCCTGCAGGCCATCGGGCACTTCGTCCGGCAGCTTGCGCAGCAAGGTCGAAGCCCCCTGCAGGAAACTGCTGCGATTCCATTCGCTGTTGAAGACGAGGCGGTCGGCGCACAGCGCCGTGTAGAGGCTTAGCACCTGCGGCTCCACGGGATTCTTGACTGGCGACTGCGGATTCTCTGGATAGGCAAACTGGTTTTCATGGCAGTAGACAATGGTGGGGAGTCGCCCCAGCGGCGGGACGAAACCGCGCAAGGCCGAGAGGTCCGTCATCGAGGTGCAGAGCAGGAAGTCGTGCTGCTGTGTGAGTGCAGCACGGTGCGTGAATGCCCAGCTCAGGCTGTTGCCGCGCACGCGCCATGCGAAGTAACGGGGTGGCAGTACCAGCGTGGTCCAGGATATCTCTGGCAACATGGCATATAGATTTTCCCGCCAGACACGGTGGCTGCCGGCGTCGTAGGGAGACAGAAGCAGGGCTTTCATGAAGGTATCCAGAGGACGTGAAACCCATGCAATCTAACGGCCTCGCTCAGCTCGGTCAAACCGTGTCACAGCGCAACGTGGGGGAACACTCTGTGCTCGGGCCGGGGAAAATACGCGGCTGCCTCCGCCATCTCGAGGGGTCATCCTCGAGCGATCCGATCTCTGCAAACAGCTCGCGCGGATCTTTTTCAACCACCAGTCGACCACACTGGCAGGCGTGGAGCGCCT
>Ga0255219_1000191_pt1 | contig 17925 bp, 19 predicted proteins | sample Miss_Colum_RepA__FD_183037 | JGI IMG/M metagenome (GOLD analysis project Ga0255219, IMG submission 183037) | Freshwater microbial communities from Mississippi River, Louisiana, United States - Miss_Colum_RepA_8d | ecosystem: Environmental > Aquatic > Freshwater > River | place: USA: Louisiana...
ACACTTTTATTATTTACCGAATTATCAATCCATTCATTATTTGTACTTAATTCACTCTTATTACTCTTAAATAATATACTTGTCCCAACAACTAGTGCTAACGCTGCTGCTCCTATGCCAATCCAATCTGCTTCGCTTATATTAGTCATTTATAATATAATTATAAAAAATATTTGGGTTAATTGGATTCTATTTTGTATAAAGAGAGAAAGTATTTATAGTATTTCATTTTTTATAATAAAAAAAATAAAATATTTATTATCATCGGGTTGTTTCGATCAACCGTCCTTCGGGTTATGGGCCCGACGCGCTTCCTCTGCGCCACGATGATTTTTACAAGGATATAATTATGCCTTGGGGACTATCCCATATTAATATACTAATTGTTTTTAAGTATTTTAATAATGTATATTATTTTTGTAGTTATATTGTCTTATTTTTGTAGTCCAGTTGTGTTACTGTTGTAGTCCAGTTGTCTTACTGTTGTAGTCCAGTTGTCTTACTGTTGTAGTTATATTGTCTTACTGTTGTAGTTATATTGTCTTACTGTGTTACTGTGTTACTGTGTTACTGTACGATTCAGACTACAACGGAACTATTTCACCTCGGCGTCAACATAGCGTCATCCCGTGCGTCTAATCCGGACGTCTAATACGGTCAAATTAGCGTCATATAGCAGGGACGAGAAATGAGTGACAAAACGAGAAATGAGTGGCAAAATATATACGTGTTCCGCGGTCGTTCTTTAAGTAGTTTCGCCAATTTATTATATAAAATGCAACATTTTTCGAATTTCAAAGACTTTTTTATAAAATCGATTTTTGGACATTTATTTTTGTCCATTTTTGAAAAATGAAAATACTTTTCGAAAATTAAAAAACATGAAAAATTGACTTTTTGCTGAGACCATAAAAAAAATTAGCGTCTCATCGTTGAAAAAAGTTTTTCAAATTTGTGACGATAATTTTTTTTTCAAAATATAATAAATTCGGATAATTATTTAAACTTATTTTCTATTTCCAATATATGGAAGTATTTGGAAATAATATTAAGCAAAAATTAAGCAACAAATATTGTTGTGAAAAATGTGACTATGTTACCGACAGAAAAAGCAATTTTAATAATCATTTATTATCTGCTAAACATAAAATGGAAATAAATGGAAGTAATATTAAGCAAAAATTAAGCAATAATTTTTGTTGTGAAAAATGTAATAAAATGTATCAAACACATGCGGGTTTATGGAAGCATACCAAAAAATGTAATAAACCATCTGTTACTGATTCCAATGCGGATTCATTTGATAAAGACCAATTAATACTAATGCTTATTAAACAAAATGCTGAATTAATTAAAGAAACATCTGAATTTAAAAGTATGATGATGGAGCAGCAAAATACTATGTTAAAGGTCATCGAAAATGGCACTCATAATACTACCAATTCACATAATAAATCTTTCAACTTACAGTTCTTTTTAAATGAAACATGTAAAGATGCCATGAATATTATGGATTTTGTCGATTCTATCAAATTACAATTATCAGATTTGGAAAATGTTGGCAAAGTGGGTTATGTTAATGGTATATCAAGTATAATTACAAAGAACCTTAATTTACTCGATGAAACCAAAAGACCTGTTCATTGTACTGATACTAAGAGAGAAGTTTTATATGTTAAAGATGAAGATAAATGGGAAAAAGAAGATGAAAATAAACCTAAAATCCGCAAATTAATTAAACATGTTACACATAAGAATACCAAGTTATTGAAGGATTTTAAAGCAAAGTATCCTGATTGTGAAAAAAGTGAATCCAAGTATTCTAATAATTATGACAAATTAGTTGTCGAGGCTTTTGGTGGTAAAGGAGACAATGATGAAGAAAAGGAAGATAAAATAATCAAGAATATTTTGAAGGATATCAAAATTGATAAGGAATAATACTATGTTAACTACTATTATACAACAAAGTACATCCTATTTTCTCTCTTTGAATAGTATCGAAGAGAGAAAATATAATTATAACAATACTGTATAAACAGTAATATTATGTATTTTTGAGCAGGGACAAGAAATGAGTGACAAAACGAGAAACCCGCGTAATCCGGACGTTTAATCCGGACACCTATTACGGACCTCTATTACGGACGCATATAGCAGGGACGAGAAATGAGTGACAAAACGAGAAACCGGTGTTTAAGTGAAAAAGGGAAAAAAAGGGAATTTACCCTTTACTATATTAAATTAAGTTAAAATTATATACATTATACATTATACATTATACATTATACATTATACATTATACTAATTACATATCCTCATCATATTCATCCTCTGACTCCTCACCTTCCGCATTGAAGTCTATTCGCTGTTTTTCTTCGTTCCACTTACCTATCACATCTTGTTCCATGTTGTAGATAATTCCTGTCTTCTTTGACTTCAAATACTTCTTTCCTTCGAATACTATCTTCTTCACTACATCTGCTTCTTCTTTTTCCTCTACTTTTTCCTCTACCTTCGCCTCTACCTTCGCCTCTACTTTTTCCTCTACCTTCGCCTCGACCTTCTTCTCCTTCTTGGTCTCCTTCTTCTCCTTATTCTCCTTCTTTATTTCAGCAATCGCCTGCTTCTCCTGTTTCTCTAATTCTTTTAGAAACTTTTTCGCTTCTTTTTCCTTCTCTAACGCTAACTTCTTCTCCTCTTTTTCTTTTTGTAACGCTAACTTCTTCTCCTCTTTTTCTTTTTGTAACGCTAACTTCTTCTCCTCTTTTTCTTTTTGTAACGCTAACTTCTTCTCCTCTTTTTCTTTTTGTAACGCTAACTTCTTCTCCTCTTTATCCTCTGATACCTTTTTCTTTTTATCTTTTACTGGTTTCTCTACCACTTCCTCTTTCACTTCCTCTTTCACTTCCACAGTGACTTCCTCTTTCACATCATTATTTACTACTGTATTTGCCGACATTACTAAACTTGCGAACAGGTCTTCTTCTTCTCCTGCTAATTCTAGTACCTTCTTTGACTTCTTTGGACGTCCCTTTGGTTTCGCTTCTTTTTCTTCTTTTTCTGGTTTTACTTGTTTTGGACGACCACTTTTTTTCGCTGTTACTTCAAAGTGACGAGGATCTATCGTAATACCCATTCTTTCACATTCCATTCTTACATCTTCCTCACTTAACTTCAATTTTTTCATGATTTTCACAAACGCGATTGGACTTTTACCTGATGGATCTACAAATAATTCATTTTTGTTGTATTTTGAAACACGATCTTGAATATTTCCGTAGTCCGGAAGACCGTGTTCATTTGCTGCCGCTTGTTTTGAGCATTTTGAGCAGTATGCTTCATCTGATTTTCGATTTGATGTGCATTGGGTGTATAAACCATTATTTCTTGAGATACCAAAGCACAGATCACCGTTCATTTCACCGTTGTAGGGGAGCGCGAATTTACTCTTCAACACTTCTGTTTTCTTTTTTTTACTATCCATGTTATCCATTATTAATCTTAAGCATTCTTCTGCGTCAAAGTTATATTTTGATGCGCACATTCTTATTCCTTTTTCTACGCATTCCATTGACATTGACTTTGACTTTGACGACGACGACGACGACGACTTTGACATTGACATTGACATTGACATTGACATTTTACTATTCGACTTTTGACTTTTAGACGTTATTTATTTTTGATATTTATACTTTTATTTCACTACCTTACAAACTTTTCAATTTTTTTACAATTTATACTCTTTTTTACAATACTTAAAAATTATTCCACCTTTAAAAAAGGTGGAGCCAAACCATTTATTTTTATTATATATTTCAAAAATTGAATTATTTTTTACTTTTATTTTGTTCATCTTCTAGACCTGCTTTGACTCTACGTTCATGTCTCTCTTGTGACCTTTCTTTATTATATGTTTCTAGTTTTTGATTCGCCAACAAAATATCTGCTTCCGAAGATGCATATTTTTTTTCCCTATTAAACTTATTACCTGATTTCTTTTTACCAAACTTAGATTCGTTATGAGTCATTCTTATAATATTAATAATTTTATAATTATTCGATTAAAATATTTCAATTTTTTATATAAATAATATAATATTAAATGGAATTTAAAAAACAATTTCCATTATATCAAAGGTTACAAGAGTCAGAAAAAATTTTATATAAATATCCAGATAAGGTTCCAGTTATATGTGAAAAAGATAATAGAGTGTATGAATGTGAAATAAAAAAGAGAAAATACTTAGTTTCAAAAGATTTAACAATTAGTCAATTTATGTATATTATTAGAAAACAAATAAATATGAACAGTAGTATGGGTTTATTTTTATTTACAAAAGGAACTATACCATCTAGTTCAGAAAAAATGGGTAATATTTATAATAAATTTAAAGATAATGATGGATATTTATATATAAATTACGCTTTTGAAAATACATTTGGTTAGTATTATTTATTTTTTTTTATTCTTTGTCATCATTATATTAGAGAAATTAACAAATAATTTTATTATAAGGGATACAAATAAGTAAGTATTTATACTCTTAGAACAAAGATTCTGCTTATTTAATGTACTCCAAAATATAATTCCTCCTATTATATTCCATACTACTAAAAACAATTGAGAAATATATAGTATTATCGATAAAAACGAAAATATTATTATTTTATAATCATCGCTATGTATTGTAAAATTTAAGTTTATTAATAATACTATCAATACTCCAATTACATAATATGCACTAACTAATAAATAGGTCTTCATATTTATTAGTTCTAGGTTTTCCGGATAAATATCTAAACAAGTATCATCCGTGTAACCAAATACTAAATCACAAATTATAAATGGAGATACAAGTATAATAACTAATAATATAATAACTAATTTTATAATGGTTTCTTGATTTTTATTATTTCTATTATTTCTATTATTTTTAGGTTTTTTATTATTTTTTAATATACCCTTTAAACTATCTTCGGTAATAATCTTCTTCTCACAAATACCGCACTCAATATCAGTGACAATTTCTTCAGATGAAACTGGAACAATAGATGTATTAATTGTCGACATTTTAATTTTTATAAGTTTAAAACTTGTATATTTATTATTCAATTTTTTTATAAATAATTTAGTAGAAATAATATAAATAATATATATTAACTACTATTATGGAAATAGATAATAGAAATATGTACGATATTTTAAAAGAGAAAACCAAAATAATTTCTCTCAACTACCCTATAGGTAATAAGTTTAATAAGTTTATTGACAATTGTGATTTCACAATGAATAATAAATTCGATTATACAGAAAAAATATATTCAGAAGAACTAACGAGAGAGATATTATCAATAATTGATAAAGATACAATACATATGTTAGAAACAATTCATGATTTTAAAAAATATAGTGATATTGGTGATTTATATAGTTTATGGAAAATAATATATATAAAATGTTTCAATCCTATATTAATAATTGGTGCCGGAGTATCAGGTTTAACTATTGCGTCTGGAATTAAAAACCAGAATTTTCTAATATTAGAAGCGAGGGAACGTATTGGTGGACGTGTATTTACAAACGATAATAATCTTGATATGGGTGCCGCGTGGATTCATGGTTCAAACCACGACAACCCTTTAAATAAATTTATAAACACAGACAATTTGATCCCAGTTTCGTCATGTAATCCTTGGATGCATTCAGAAAATACCAAAATAAAGTATATGAATAAAACGCATAATATTACTGAAGAAATGCGTCAAAAATTAGCGGCAAAATGGAATTTAATAGCAACAAAAATTGGTAATATTCATAATAAAACAATAATTGAAGGTTTTGAAGAGGTTAAAGAAGATTATAAACAAGATGATGCTTTTGATAAAGATGATTTATTTAGTTTTTTATATATGATAGAAGTATGGTGTGGTGGAAGTATAAAAAACATTTCGACATCATTTTTAAATGAAAATAATTATACTAATGCATTATTTGGTGATTATGGTGGTTCACATTGTTTATTTAAAAATGGTGCAAAAACATTAATAGAATCAATTATAAATAGTTTCGATAATAAAACACAATTTTATGAAAAAATTAGATATAATCAAGTAGTAACAAAAGTTATATATAATAATTATTATGTAGAAGTTCATACTAATGAAGGAAAAATATATAACTGTAACAAATTATGTATTACAGTACCACCAGGACCATTAAAAGACATTAAATTTTCACCACCTTTAAATAGTGATCGCTTATCATCTTTATCCAAAATCAAAATGGGTTCATATAAGAAAATTCAAATTGAATTTAATTATGACGATATATTTTGGAATGACATAGATTGTCCAATGTTCTTAACCTATAATTCCAAAATTGATGGTGAAAAGTATTACTTACATAACGACAGTGCAGTGCATAACGACAGTATTGAATTTCCTTATATATTATGGAACAATTATAAGTATTCTAAAAATAAACCAATATTAGAGGCAATTTGTCCTGCTGACATTGGTTGGAAGTTACGTGGTGTAAATGATGAGATAATTATTGATACTATGATAACACAATTGCGAAATTATTATCCAGAGATGCCAGAACCGAAAGCTTGACACATAACTAGATGGGAAGAAGACATCTTTAGTCAAGGTGCTTACTCTTATCATGATTGCAATATTACAGATAAAGATGTACATAATGTATATGAAAATATAGATAATGTTATATTTTTTGCAGGTGAACACACAGACCCCCTTTATTATGGATCTTTACACGCAGCGTATAATAGTGGTGTAAGAGTTTTAAACGAAATGAATAATTAATATTTTATAAAAATTGAATAAATAATATATGCGGTAATTAATGCTAAAACAATATTCATTTTGTTATGGTGAAAAAAATTATGTTTCATATGTTTTTTACCTCCACCATAAGTTGTTTCATATCCAAAAGACGTCTGTTTATTCATAAAATACCAAATTCCACCACCAACAATAAGTGATAAAACTACTACAACTATTAATAGTGTAACTGATCCACTCATTTATATTATAAATATAAATAAATTATTTAGATTTATATTAAATTATAAAATTAAACCCAGATCACTTTTGCCATCCCATTGACAACTCGATCCCATGTGTTCTTGATAAAAACTTGCGTAATCCTTTGCATCAGTTTCCTTGTCTATCACCTTATTTTCTTTAAGTACTTTAAATAAATAATTTATTTTTAATTCATATCTATCGGCAAGTTCATACATTGATAAACAACTATCCTTATAATCTGAGATAATATCACGAATATCATCCGCATCAAGAGATCTTTCTCTAAAATCACACTCTTCTTTTGTCATATCTTCCTCTAATTCTTCGTCATATTCTCTGCGACCAATAATTTCAATGCGACATTCAATATAATCATCTGCTGATCTTAGTCCTTCTCTAGAATCCTCCCATTGAGGAATCAATTCATATAATTCCTCCATTTCCATACCATAGGCATACGCTGTTCTTCTTATACTATGAACTGTATGAAAATAATCCAAAATTTCAGGAGCATTTTCCTCATTTCTTGCATCTATAGTCTCTTTCAAAGCGTCATTTTGTTCTTGCAATTTTGAAATTTGCTTTAATTGTCTAGAATTTAGTTCCTTTAATTGTGTAATTTCATTTTCCATCATCTTTATTTGTTCCTTCAGAACTTTATTGTTTGCGTAAATATCAAATACACTAGTATATGGGTTCATATTATTAATAATATAAAAAAATCTTTATATTATTTTCAATTTTATTTAATGACGTCTTTTTGATTTTATACTGTGTCGTCTTTTTGATTTCTTATTACGACGACGTTTTGATTTCCTTGATTTACCACCAAACTTATTAATATATCGATTTACATCACTTGGAAGTCTTCTGGAAGCAACTACAAATATGTTTTGCGGATACCCAGCTGGATTTGTAAAATTAAATATTCCTGCTTTGTCTATTAATCTACCTTGTTGAGTGTATCTATAAACATTTGAAAAAACATATTGAGGATTTTCATTGTTAGGAGATGGAGGAATGACTTGATTAAAAGTGCCTTCAAGTATATAACCAGGTCTATTCGCTTCAGTAAAAGTATATCTTACACCAGGTTGTAAATTTACTAAATCTACCATAACTGGTTAAATTATTGGAATCGCCGAATTTGCCATTTATATATATAATTAAATATTAAATTCTGGTATGCTATAGTTATCTCCAATTTTGACATACTTGGCAATAATTTTAGGGTTCACTTTATTGACAACAATATCTTCCGCCTGATAAACATTATTTGCTTTATCGATATAATAAATGATACCCTGAATATCTTGCGCCCACACCTCGACCTTTTGAGTGGTAACCTTATTTTCAACTTGTCCATCAATAATGCCGTGCGGTGTTCCCTTCATATGAGTACCACAATATTCACTACCTTCTTTCTTGCGTCTAGTGCATTGTTCGCAACTAGCTCTTTTGGCGCAACATCTATCAAAAACTGGGACAAAATTCTTGACACGCTTTCTCTTTTGAAAATCTTCTTTTCCAAAAGTCAATCTGTTATAATCATAAATATATTGAATTAATTGATTAACACCCTCATTTTTTAAAATATTTAATTGTGTTGCTCTTTCTCGGATATCATCCTTAAAAGTAGTTATGTAGGTCTCAGCCTTCTTGTTTAATCGTCTTTCCATATTGTTTTATGTTATATATTATATTGGCAATTCTTTAGTTCAATTTTTTTTATATATAAAAAAACTACTTAAATAACCATATAAATCCAGGCATAACTGTTATGAAGTAATTACACATTACTACAACACGAATTTGATAAAGTTCTGATGATATTTTATCAATTTTAGTTTCAAGTGCTGTATTATCTAATTTTTGACATTGGTTAGATTGTGAATGAGTATGTGTATAACGTCTGATAATATTAAATAATTTATTACTTCGAAACATAATATTTATAATATAAAATATACCTTTATATCTATTATAATTATTTAGATTTTCTTCTTTCTACCCCTTTTTGGTTTCAACGGTTCAATCGTATTTTTATTAAGACTAGTATTAGTATTATTATCAGGTTCATCAATTATAATTTCACTCATGACAGATACATCATCCGAAATGTCAGACACATCTGATATACCTTTATCTACACTTTTTGTGTCAATATCATTAGTTAAGTTCGCTGTATCAATATTATCTTTACTTAATAAGTTATCACAACTTTGACTAATATTTTTAAAATTATTATATACATTTTCGTCTGTAATATGTGTTTCTTCAGTAAATAAAGGATCCACTTTGGAATCTTTAGATATTGGCGTGTTATTGCGAATACTACGGTTATCATCATTGTTTTCAATGATATCATTTATTAACTTGACACTTTCTTCATCATTAATAATATTATTTGATATTTGTTTTGTTATATTTTTCAAGTCATTTGTTTCATTTTCTTCTATACTTAATTTAATTTCGTTTTCTGCTTGTAGATCAATAGCAAAATCATCAACAATAACATCTTTCTTTTTATCTTTATTCATTTCAATAGACTCATCAAAACGTATGTCTGTACTTATATGAGTATACATTAATTGAATTTTATTACTAAATCGCTTCAGGTGTTTGGTATGTAAAGTGTGAAAAAATTCTATATATGTTAAAAACATCGATATTTTTTCTTTTATAACAGTTAATTCAAAATTATATGACGTTATAAAGTTATCTATATTTAATCCTATTGCTTGCTTTCCTCTATGTACATTTAATTCGTTCTCTCTAGTATTCAAATTTGAAATAATTGAATTGACAATTACAAGTATGTTTTCATGTATTTCAGTTGTTGTTTCAAAACTGTATTCTTTAAAAGGTTCTAAATCTTTATAAACAGGAAAATTATTTACTTTAATTATTTCAGTAATTTTCTTATCGTTAATATTTTCATAAACATATTCAGTTATTATTTTATATAATTTAAAGTATTCACAGTACATGCGGTTATTAATTGCCAAAAAAAGGCGTTTCATATCATCATACTCTACATCAATTAATTTGCTTTGGAAGTGAAATGAATCTAACCCAAAAACAAATAGTTTATTTTTATTATTTTTAATAAATTCAGAATAAAATAATTTTAGTTTATTAATTCGTAATTGAAGTATATCAAAAACACTCTTTACATTATTTCTTATACTTGTTATATTAACAAAATCGATCTTTAATTTGCTTATTCTATTCTCCATTAATATATGGAAATAATATTTATTATAAAAATAAAATAAACAATTATTTACAATATTATTTGATAAAATAAATAATCATGATTCCAAACAATTACAACAAACTGTATAGTATATAATATATTTAATGGTAATATATTTAATGGTAATATATGTTATTCTGATTTAGCAAAATATTTTACACCAGAATAATTATAATATATTTTATATTTATTTTATCAATTAAATATAAGATGATGGAAGAAAGTGATGAAATGATTGTATCTAATAAACCGCAAATAGAATGGACACCGGAACACGAAAAGATATTAATTGAATGGGCTGATAAAGCAATGTGTTACAGATGGTTACATTCAAAAGCAAATGCTATGTTTTCTAATTTGAATGCTTGGTACACAATTCCTGTTATTATTATTTCCACATTAACCGGAACTGCGAATTTTGCGCAAGAAAGAGTGCCAATAGATTATCAAAGTTATTTTGTTATGATTGTAGGTGCATTTAATATTACTGCTGGTATTATAACAACAATACAACAGTTTTTAAAAATAACCCAATTAAATGAAGCACACCGTGTTAGTAGTATAGCATGGGACAAATTTTATAGAAATATTAAAATCGAATTAGCAAAACATCCTATAGAGAGAATAGATGTTAAGCAGATGATTAAGATGAGCAAAGAGGAATTTGACAGATTAATGGAAACCAGTCCAAACATACCTGAAAAAATATTGGCGCAGTTTAAAGATAATTTCAATAAAGAGGCGGTATTTGAGAAAATTGTTAAACCTGAGGTATGTGATATTCTTATTCCTACAAATGACTATAGAAACCCTTGGTTTAATGAAGAAAATCGCGCTAAAGTAATCAATGAAACAATTAAAATTAAAATTGCAAATGATAATAAACATAAGAAACAAATTGAATTAAATAATAAAATAGTGACAGATTTTGTTGAACTATTTAGAAATCTAAATAACAGAGAACCTATGGAAACCGAAATTTTCGACAATTTAAAGGATAAGGTCGATATTGCGACTATAAAGAAAATACTCGATGATGGCAAAATTTTAAATTTGGTTGTAAATACAAATTTAGATGATGGTAGTATTGTTTAAACCTTAGGATATTCATTTGGCAAAATTAGACTCGAAATAATTATGAAGATATAAAATAGCACATATGTTCCATATACATCTTCGCCTACACCATAAAACTTTAGTATATTTGTTAAACTATAAAAAAATATAATTGAAATACCTACAAATGTAATCGCATTCATTTCTATATTATTATTTTAGATTATTAAATAATATATAAATACTTAAAATATTCAAATATTAGAAAAGATTTTTCTATAATATTAAATAATCACCATTTTCATCATATTTTTCTTTTAAATATGATTTATCAATAAAATGATGACTTAATGGTATTTGCTGTTCATATTCCTTTAAAACATATATTGGTGTATTTTTTAAATATTCTCCATTATCTAATTCTATTTTTCCCAAAAAAACTGAATCATGAAACTCTGACCATTTACCGTCATGATCAGATATTCTCATTGTTAATAATTCCATAGTTCTATCTAAATTTGTGTCATCTAATCTCTCTTTTTTGGTAGTTGAACTATCAATTTCATCATTTGGTAAATTCTCAATGATCTTCATTTTACCTAGAAACAAAGCAAATCTTATAATACTGCCTTTTTTATATCTTCCATATTCATTGTCTGTTATTAAAGTACTATCATTTTTAACTGGTTTACCTGTTTCTGACCATCCACCTTCTCTAATTGCATTTTTAAAATTGGTAAAATAATAATACGGTCCTAATATAGCAGATTTATCTTTTGTAGGATTACCAAATGTTTCTATAAAACTTATTTTATTATATTTTGATCCATTCATTCCAATATATCCCGCAATAGGTAATTCATAATTTTCACCATTTTTATTTTTTAAATATATAAATTCATTATTATGTATAAAAAAATTTGTTACACTATCATCTATAAACAAATTACAAACATTTTTAGAATTAATTATTTCATCTAGTAAAGCAAACCACATTTTGTTAATTCTATAAACATCATATAATTGTAATTTACATTCAGTTAAATCGAATACAATATTTAATTCTAGTTTTTTTCTCATAGTTTCGTGTGTTGAAAAAAACCCTTTGAAACATATATTGTTATCAAAATCCGCATAATTTTCCAAATTTAATAAATTAAATAATTTTATTTTTGACAAAGTGATGGCATTTTCACTAATTAAACCATATTGTGTAAGTTTTACCTCAGGAAAAATCAATGACTCGCTTAATTCATCTTTCGTTAACAAAAACTTTAAATATGGACATCCCCAACTTGTTTTAACTTCATAAGCAACTATTTTTATCGCAATACCATCAATTAATGTTAATATATCGTCAATATTATCTACTAATTTATCAACTGCTACATAATTATAAAACACTGGTTCAACGGGAATATATATATCATTATCTTCTTCCATCTTATAATTATATTATTGTATTTTCTTTATCTAATTTCTTTTTAATATATTTTTAATATATTTTTATAAAAGTTTATTTGTCTATTTTTCTTTTAATAGTTTCTTTTATTTGCTCTTCTCTACTGTCCAAAACATGTTTTGTTAAATCTTCTGCCGTTTTTGGATCACTCTTATAATAATTTTGTAGCGCAGATAATAATGTTTTACCATTTATTGGTTTCTTGATTTTACTTTTCTTGTAAACAAGAGCGCCACCATTTATGTCAAAACAATCAATAGCGTTAGTTTTCATAGTAGTTACTAATCCCTCGGTTAAAGTCTTCTTTTTATTGGTTCGCTCTTTTATTTCTGCTTTTAACTCATTTATTTCGGTGTCCATTTTAATCCATTCTTTAATATTATTAATTAATTGTTCTTTTGTCTCCATTTAATTAATATTAATATTTTATATTTATATTTGTTATACTAATTATATTTTTACTGTTTATTAATATGACGTTTACATACATTATTTTCAAAGACTTTATTCCCACATGTTTTTCCTATATTTTTACCAGATTTTAAGATTTCTTGACATAACATTATAGGTTCTTCCGCTACATTAGAAATACCTATTACTACATTTTCAGTTGTTATATCTAAATTAAAACTATCAGAGGTATTATTATCGAGTTCTTTTATTTCTTTATATGCTTTTTTAATATTTACTGATTTTTTCAATTGTTCTTTCATCATATCCTTCGCTTCTTTTTCCTTTTGTTTCGCTTCTTTCTTCTCTTTCTGTAAATCCTCCTTTATCTTTAATTTTGCGAGTTTCTTTTCTTCTTTAACCTTATCCGAAATTTGTTTTTTATATTTTTTAATAACAATTTTTTTATGTGTCCAACAGTAATATTTTTCATCACCATAATTATCTTCTGTATTTCCATAAGTTAATTGTGTTCCCATAAAACTACATTTTATAAATTTACAATCTTCCAAATTTAAATTTGGTTCATATACTTCTGTAATATTCTGACTATATACATTAAAATTAATATTTGGTGTTAAATATTCACATTTTTTATAATAACTTGATGTTGGTATAGTATCTGTGTTATAATCATAATTAGTGTCAATATAATTAACACCACTTACTTTTGGTAAATTCAATTCTTCATAATATGGCAATAAACCGGTAGATTTTTCTCTACAATAAGGACAACGCATTTCATTTTGTTTTAAACGCGTGGCGCTGCCTTCCATATTATTAAATTTTGTTTTGTGATTTAAAACATCATAATATAATGCTAAATAATTAAATTTATGACCACATTTCATTTCTACAAATTTATCAGTTAACACTTGTTTTGTAATCAAACATACATTATTGTCTTCATCTGTTTTATTATTATTTTCATCATAGTCGAGTGATTTATATAATTCAGTAAAAAAATCTATACCCCCTTCTACACTATATTTTTTCATTATATGTTATATTTTATGATTTATCTTTATATTTATTATATTTAATTAAATTATATCAATATGCCACCTCCGGAACTTTGGGGTCCCGCTATATGGACATTATTTCATGTTTTAGCTGAAAAAGTTAATGAAGATATATATCCACGTATAGCTGGACAATTATTTGATGTAATTAAAAGAATATGTAGTGCTTTACCTTGTCCTGAATGCGCACAAGATGCTACACAATTTTTAGCAAAAGTAAAAGTACATGAATTAAGAACAAAGAATGATTTTAAAAATATGATTTATCTTTTTCATAACTATGTCAACGCTAAAAAAAGAAAACCTTTATTTAACTATTCTAATTTAGTAATTTATAAAAGATATAATATTGTGTCTGTTTTTAATAGATTTATATCTTGTTATCATACAAAAGGAAATATGAGACTTTTAGCAGAATCTTTTCAAAGACAATTAATTGTTAGAAATGTTAGAGAATGGTTTAGTAGAAATTTATGTTTTTTTATGCCATGCTATCAACCAGTACCTAATGTACCAGAACCTACTCCAACTTCAAGCGAAGTAAAAACCGAAGCAATCGAGAATGAAAAACTATTTGTAGCTCCTTCAGATGTTGTAGTTGAAGAACCTTTAAAAGAAGCGGTTGCTCCTGTTGAAGAACCTCAAGTTGTAGTTGAAGAACCTTTAAAAGAAGTGGTTGTTCCTGTTGAAGAACCTCAAGTTGTAGTTGAAGAACCTTTAAGCGAAGGTGTTGATCCTGTTGAAGAACCTCAAGTTGTAGTCGAAGAACCTTTAAGCGAAGGTGTTGATCCTGTTGAAGAACCTCAAGTTGTAGTCGAAGAACCTTTAAGCGAAGAAATCGTCAGCGAAGCAAATGAAGATCCAACTTCTCCTTTAAGTGATTCGACCGTAAGTGACTCAATTGAAAGTGAAGCGAAAGTGAGTGAAGAACAGACCAAACCTAAAAGAGGTAGAAAAAAGAAAACTGTTTAAACAACAAATTATATAATGAATTTTTAATATATAATTTATATTATTACTCTCACAAAAATAATCTATAAATAAAATTAAATGTTACCAACTAACATGCCGTCTTTAAAAACTTTACATTTAAATGTTTGCTGACTAGGTTGATAACACATTTCTTTGCTACTAGAGACTTCATTAAATATCAAATATTTACCGGCACCGGCAGCATACATTATAGTGACTATTGCCGCGGAAGATGCCGCTCCTAGTAATATATTTAAGAATAAATCAACATTTGTAACACATTTTTTATACATTTTCATAAAAATATCTAACAACCAATAAACAATAAGAGGACCTATTATCCACCAATTAATATCACTTGTTGAAAACATTGGCAACCCAAGATACATGAATGTGAAAGCGAAAACGAACGCGCTAAATGTTGGATTACCATAATTACTATATTGAACACTTGTACAAATATCATTTGAATTAAATTGAAATCTTGCCGCTTTTGATACCCAGTAAACATATTCTCTTATAACACAACATAACAACAAAAACGCTAAATATAAAAATCCTTTAAAGTTTTGGAAAATTAATGACAAAAATACAACAATAAAAGCAATAATAATAGGAGAATACCACGATAACCATACAAACATAGTAAATGGATTAAAAAATTGTAACGCTGAACCTGCACCTATATTAGCACCTGCATTATTGATAGATCTTATTCCTTGTTGGACATTTGTATTCATTATATAATAATAAATATTATTTTATTATTTTATTATTATAACAAATAATCAAATTACTATGGTTATTTTTCTAAAATTAAATCAAATACTTCACTTATGTGACCTACAGAATGAAATTTAATACCTTTTATAATTTCAGTATCTTTGTATTTTTCCATAATCTTATCAAAATCTTTGTCGTTTTCTTTTGGAAATATGAATTCGGTTATTCCGGCTTTTATAGAATGAATTATTTTTTCTCTGAGTCCTCCAATTTCCGTAAGTTGATATCCAAAATGCGTCTCTCCAGTAATACCAAAATGATTTTTTATTTTAATGTCATTAAACAAACTGTAGATTAACACTGTAAACGCAGTTGTTGCTGATGGACCGTCCTTTTTGGTACTTATATCCGGACAATGAATATGAATACCACACACACTATTATTTTTAGGGTCATTATATTTTTCAATCAATCGTTTTTGTCTCTCTACACTAGTTAAATTCCAAGCGTTTGTTAAACTAACACTAATTGATTCTTTCATCACCTCCCCCATAGATCCAGTTAAAACCAAATCCAAAAATTTATTTGACGGAATAAAACTACATTGAAGTGGTAACACTCCTCCTGATCCATAACTATTCGCCCAAAGAGCGTTAATAAGACCAACTCTATTATCATTATGGATTTTATATACTTTTGCCTTTGGTCTGTCCTTAAAATACTTATTAACAATATCATCTTTATTTATTACAATTGGTAATTCAATATTTATGTTTGTATTTAACTCCTTCAAAAGATTTAAATTTATCTCTCCAACAATTTCAAATAATTTCTCTTTTAATTTTCGCACTCCTGGTTCTAGTGTATATTCTTCAATTATAAATTTAATGGTCTCATCAGAAAATTCAATTGTATCCTCCAATCCGACCTTTTTATAAATTTCTGGAAGTAAATGGTTATTACATATAACAACTTTATCTTCTATTGACAAACTTTCAAATTTGATTCTGTGTACTCTATCTAGCAATACTTTATCTATTGAGTCAACATCATTATATGATAAAATAAATAATACTTTGGATAAATCAATATCGATGCCTGAAAAATATTTATCTTGAAAACTGTCATTTTGTGTTGGATCTAATAGATGTGTTAATATACCAGTGATTTCTTTACCGTGTTCAGTCTTACTAATTTTATCAACTTCGTCAAAAACAATAATTGGGTTCATACATTTTTTATCCATCAGTATTTGAATTATTTGCGACCATGTAGAACCGACATATGTATAACTATGACCAACCAATGTTGACGCATTCGAATCACCACCTAACGCAATAAGAGCAAATGGTCTACTAACACCATTTTCATCTTTTAAACAGTCGGCAAGACCCTTCGCTAATGTTGTTTTACCTATACCTGGATTACCTTCAAACCCAAAACACGCTCCTTTTTGTTCACCATTTATCCATTGCCCAATTATTCGCTCGATTTGTTTTTTCGCCTTATCGTGTCCATGTACTGCTTTGTCCAAAATATGTTTTACATCACCCATATAATCTGTTATTTGTTTCATATTATCTACAATTTTTGTTATATCTTTATTAAGGTCAGACTTATTTAAATGTTTATTAGTATTTGTGGTTGCAACTGATTTAAATTCAGTTATAATATCCTTTATTATGACTTGATCATTACTATCCTTTAAAAATCCATCTATCATTTCTGTAATACTTAAACACATTTCATCTTTGGTCATATGTGAATATTTAAATCGATGCTTATTGTGTTTCTTTTTAATAATATCTAATAGTTTAAGATTTGCTATTATTTTTTTCTTATCACCACTAACCAAATAAGTTTTGATTTGTCCAATCATTTGAGTGACATCATTTATTTCTATACTATCACCTTGTATTGTTTTA
>Ga0255219_1000195_pt1 | contig 17796 bp, 11 predicted proteins | sample Miss_Colum_RepA__FD_183037 | JGI IMG/M metagenome (GOLD analysis project Ga0255219, IMG submission 183037) | Freshwater microbial communities from Mississippi River, Louisiana, United States - Miss_Colum_RepA_8d | ecosystem: Environmental > Aquatic > Freshwater > River | place: USA: Louisiana...
CGATCAGGTCAATGTCTACGCGCGCGGCACGTTCGCCGAAAGCAAGACCAAGACCGTGCTGTTCGGCACCAGCGTCATCACCGGCTGGGAAACCACCATCCCCTACAACCCGACCACCGACAGCCCGGTCGACCCCAACCTGAACTATGCCGATCCGGCCGTGGTGGCATCCGTCATCGCCAACCCCGGTGCCTTCCGCAACCCCAGCTTCATTCCGACCGGCTCCCCAACCGCGCAGTTCCCGGTGCCGGCCGAACTGGCCGTGCTGCTGAACGCCCGCCCGAACAAGTCCGGCCCCTGGCAGCCGCAGTGGCAGCCCGACAACAGCCTACCGCCGCGCAACACCTACAACACCAACGGTGTCTGGCAGGTGGAAATCGGGGCGAACATCGACCTGCCGTTCCGCGACTGGACCGCCGAGCTGTACGCCTCCCACGGGGAGTCGGCGACCGCCAACATCGCCACCGGTAACCTGTCGCTGGCCCGCACCCGCTTGCTCACCAACCAGCGCGACTACGGCCGTGGCGCCAAGGGCACCGGTAACCTGAGCTATGTGGTCGGTGGCCAGAACTTCCCGACCCCGCGTCCCGCCTTCGGTGCCGGTGACTACACCTGTACCTCCGGCTTCTACGACACCTTCTTCGGCGGCGACAAGCCGCTGTCGACCGACTGCTACAACGCCATCGCAGCCAACCTGCAGACCCGCACGCAGAACAAGCAGGACATCATCGAGCTCAACCTGCAGGGTTCCCTCATGGATCTGCCGGCGGGCGAGGTGCGCGTGGCTGCCGGTTACCAGAACCGTCGCAATAGCGCCAAGTTCTACCCCGACATCCTGCAGTCGCAGGATTCGTTCACCGACCAGGTGATCGGCGTATACCCCACGGGTTACCTCGATGCCGGCCTGTCAGTGGACGACTACTACGTCGAAGCGCTGGTGCCTGTCGTCAACGACCTGCCCTTCGTGCAGCGTCTCGAGCTGGAACTCGGCTATCGCTACTCCGACTACGAGGTCGTCGATGCCGAGACTACCTGGAAACTGCTGGCCAACTGGGAAGTCAACGACAAGGTGCGCGTACGCGGCGGCTACAACCGTGCCACCCGCGCGCCCAACATCGGTGAAATGTTCCTGAACGTGCAGGAGATCTTTACCTCGGGAGGTACCTTCGGTGAGGCCTGTGGCCTGCGTTCCACTGCGCCGTTCGGCGCCGGCGGTGCGCTGCCCGACCCGGTGCTGAACCCCGGTGAGCCGCAGACCGCGCTGGCGCCTGGCCAGACCGCGGCCGGCGCCCGCAGCACGCTGCTGATCTGCCAGGAACTGATGGGCGGCGCCAATAGCATTGCCTCGCGGCAGTTCTATACCGTGGCCAACGCCACGGGCCAGAGCGGCGGCGGTTTTGCGTGGGTGCAGCAGAAGGGCAACCTGGCGCTGCAGTCGGAAACGGCGGACACCTACACCTTCGGTGCCGTCATCCGCTCGCCCTGGGAAAATCCCTGGCTGTCCGGCATGACGCTGTCGCTGGATGCCTACCGCATCGAGATCGCGGATGCCATCACCCAGTACTCGCTGGACTATGCCGGTTTCCGCTGCTTCGGTGAAAAGCTCGTGACCACCGCAGCCGAGGCGAAGGCCCAGGCCGCTACCGAAGCCTGCCGACTGTTGCCGCGCGACCAGGTCAACGGTGCACCACTGACCTCGCTCATTTCCTACGACAACCAGGCCACCATCGAGACCCAGGGCTTCGACATCGCCCTGAACTGGTTCGGTGAACTGGAGGAACTGGTCAATCTGCCGGGCCGTCTGTCGGCTGGCGTACAGGCCACGGTGCTGGACTACTACCGTACCAAGAACTCCCCGGCCTTCTACGACATCGAGATCGACTGGGCCGGGTCGCTGGGTCCCAACCTGGCCGGTACCAACGGCGGTGCGTACGACTACCGTCTGTTCAGCAACCTCACCTACATGAAGGATGACTGGAGTGTCGGTCTGCGCTGGCGTTACCTGCCCGGCGTATTCACGGCCGGTTATGCCAACCAGATGGCCGTGCGGGCGAACAACGCGCGCGTGGCGGCTGGTGGCCAAGGCATCACCCTCGGGTATGTGCCAACCACCGAAGTCGAAACCGGTGACTACAGCATCTTCGACCTCAACGCCAACTGGAACGTCAGCGAGACCATCTCGGTGCGTGCCGGTATCAACAACCTGTTCGACAGTTCGCCAGAGTGGGTCGGCCCCAGCCGCGGTTATGGTCCGGGTACCACCCTGTCGGGTGTGTGCGCTGCTCAGGGCTCCAACCCTGGTTGCATCAACCCGGCCGGCTTCAGCCTGCAGGGTGTTGGCACCATTAACGGCGGTTACTACGACGTACTTGGTCGTCGTTACTTCCTTGGCATAAAAGCCAACTTCTGATCCCAGCGATCAGCAAGTCGCCAAACAAGACGGCGGGCCAAAAGCCCGCCGTTTTTTTTGGTTCCACACTCTACCCTGCAACGGCACGCCGACCGCCCGGCTTCACCGCAAGCGCAGGCGCTCGGTGGCAAACAGCAGCATCATGCCGCCGGCGCGTTCATCACGCCCGCTGAGGGCGCGGCGATCCAGATAGGCGTCCAGCGAGGGCTGGCCCGGCGTCGATTCGCAGACAGCGAGGAAGCCCCAGTCGGCATCGGTGCGTGTCAGCACGCCCTCCCAGGCGCGGTCCACCACGTCCTGGTGGAAGGCGTCGAGCCAGCCCTCGGCCACGCCGCGCTGTACGGCGGTGCCGATCATTGCGGTGGCCGACAGTTCCGCATAACTCCCCTTCACGTCGATGACGTTGTGCCACATCCCGTCCACGTCGACATGGGGCAGCAGGGCGGTGACAAGGTCCCGGTACAGGGCCAGCAGGCGCGCATGCGCTGGATGCGAGGCCGGGATATCACTGAGGGCAAGCGCCAGCCCGAGCAGCACGAAGGCGTTGCCACGCCCCCAGGCCGCCTCCGCGCGAGGCCAGTGGTTGTAGAGGCCGTCGGGGCGGAGCAGCCTTGCCGCGAGAAAGTCCACGTGCCGCTGGGCCAGATCGAAATAACGGGCCTCGCCGGTGAGCTTGCCCATCTTTGCCAGCAGTGGGGTCGCCATGAAAAAGGCGTCGCTGTACTCGCCGTGGAAGGGCATGGCCTCGCGGGGGCTGCCGCCGGCATCGAAGCCCAGGTCGGCAGCCCGCCGGGCCAGTGTCAGATAGCTGGCATTGCCCGTGCGCTCCGCCAGTTCGGCCAGCAGCAGGTGACCGGCAATCGCCAGCGAGTTGTCGATGTCCATGCCGGCGATACTGTCGAGTTGTGTCGCCACGATGGCCTCGACCTCAGACACTTGTCCGAGCCGCAGTCGACCGATCAGCGCCATGCCAGGAATATAGGTGAGCGGGCCGAGCGACTGGCCGTAGCTCGCCGCCAGCCCGGCTGCCACGCGCTCGGTGCTGCGTGCCAGCCGGGCCTGCAGGGTCTCGTGCGCCGGGCTGGGCGGGTAGAAGCGGGGACCATCGATGGCGGCGATCACTTCGTTTTCGTAGTCGAGCGTGAGATAGGGTACTGGACCGAGGCCGGGCAGGCCTTCTGCGAGAGCCGGTCCTAGCCCGAACTCGTCTCCGCCCACGATGAATACGGCATCCGGCGCATGGGAGGTCAAAAACTGCCAGAGCGACCAGGCCGTGGGGTCGCCGCCATAGGCGGGGGCGACGGGCGGAAAAGTCAGCGGCTCGGCCTCGGGGTTGGCGCGCGCCAGGAAGCTCACATCGAGATGGTTGTTGGCCGAATTCACGTAGGCCTCGTAGGCGAGGTCCACGGCCGTGCTGCTGGCGCGATCGCCCGAGAGTCCGCCGAGCACGAGGATGCGCGGAGCCCCGGCCTGCTGCGCGGGCACACTGATGGCCTCGAGCGGCTGTCGCCCCGCCGTCATGCCCACGGTCCAGGTTTGGGCCGCTGCGGCGGCGGGCAACAACGTCACGGCCAGCAGCAGTGCCAATCCGCAGGTTCTGGGCTGCAGCAACACGCGGGCTGCCCTGCACGCACGAATGATGGTCATGGGTCGATCCTCAGAAGTTTCGCTGCCCGCATCATACGCAGGCGGGGTCCACTGCGCTGTGCCGGCACTTTATCTGCTAAATCACCCGGTTGCGGTACGAGTGTGAGGTTTGCGTGTGCAGAGCTTGCTGGGCGCCCGGAGTTCCTTGGGATAGCATTGATCCCCGGTGCGGATCGAGTTTTTCAGCCCGGGGATGCGGTCAGTTTGTCGGCACGTTTTCATATTGTCACTGTGGTTGGAACGCGGCCGGAATGCCTGAAGATGGCGTCAGTCATCCGTTTGGCCGAGGCCAGCCCGGACATCGACCTGCAGGTGGTGTCCAGCGGCCAGCATCCGGAGATGGTGGCGCGCACGCTTGCCCATCTGGATCTGCCCTGCCATGCGGCGCTCGACGCTGTCCCGCCCGGCTCGCTCTCCCGCAGCGTCCGGTTCCTGCGCCAGCAGTTGCGGCTCCATCTCGGCGCAAAGCAGCCCAGCGCCGTGATCGTGCAAGGTGACACGTCCACCGCCTACGCCGGCGCGCTGGCCGCCAGCGACTGTGGCCTGCTGCTGGCCCACCTGGAGGCCGGTCTGCGCACCGCCACGCCGCTGCGCCCCTTCCCGGAAGAAATGTTCCGCCGCCGCATCACTCCGCTGGCGCAGCTGCATTTTGCACCGACCGCCAGCGCGGCCGGTCATCTCCTCGCAGAGGGAGTGCCGCCCGCCCATGTGCACGTGGTCGGCAACAGCATCATCGATCTGCTGCGAGAGACCTGTGAACGCGCCGAGGGCAGCGGCGTGGCGTGGCGCCACTGCGGCCAGCGCCTGCTGGTGTTGACCCTGCACCGGCGAGAGAACTACCGGCACGGCCTGGTGAACGTGTGCAAAGCCCTGCTTGCCCTTCTGCTCGAAGACCCGCAGCTCGCCGTCGTCTGCCCGGTCCACCCAAATCCGGCGGTCGGCCATCGCATTCGCCAGTGGCTGGGTGGTCATCCGCGCATCCTGCTCACCGAACCGCTGCCCTACCGCCAGTTCATTGCACTGCTGCGCGAGGCGAGCCTCATCGTCACCGACTCTGGCGGTATCCAGGAGGAGGCGCCCTACCTCGGCGTGCCGGTACTCGTGACGCGCGCCGAGACCGAGCGCCCCGAATGCCTGCAAGGCGGTGTGGTTCACCTCGTGGGTTCCGCAGAACAGGCCCTGCTGCTGCAAAGTCGGACTGCGCTTGCCGCGCGGACGCCGACGGCCTGTGCCTTCGACGGCGACGCCCCGTTCGGGGCTGGCCGCACCGCCGAACAGGTGCTGGACCTGCTGCGCGCGCGCCTGCGCCAGCCTGGGGACGCAGCATGACAGGCGCTGTCGCGGAAGCAGGGCGCCGCCTGCAGGGGTATCTGCTCGGGCCCCGCGTGCAGCTCGCCAGCGGTGGCGAGGCTGGTGGCGTGGTCGGCAGTGCCGAGCCCGGGGGCGCGCCGGACTACGTCTACGGCGAAATCACCGGCTACTTCCTGCACTGGATTGCGTCGGCCACCGCCGACGTGGAGCAACGGCGCCACGCCACGCAGGCGGCCGCTGACTGGCTGCAGCATTACCTCGCCGAGCAACCCTGGCCGGCCACGCGGCGCTACCTGGGCCCTGCGCCTGCCGACTGGCGCAACCAGGCCCTGTTTGCCTTCGATCTCGCGATGGTAGCCGGCGGCGTGGCGCGCGCGGCCACGGCCGGCCTGCTGGCGCCGACGCAGGCGCTGGTCGCGCGACTCGGGCAGTTGCTCTGCCAGTTTGCCACCGGTCCGGCGCTCGCCACCGTCATCGCCGCACCGGCAGCCAGTTTGCCTAGACGCTGGTCCACCGAGGGCGGTCCCTTCTCTGCCAAGACCGCCAGCCGCGTGCTGCTGCTGCACGCCCACTGTCCTCTCGACGCAAATCTCGTCGGCAGCTGCCGCGCGCTGCTCTCCCGCTACGCTGTCGCCGCGGCGGATTTTCCACCGGAGATGCTGCACCCCACGCTGTATGCGCTCGAAGGTGTATTGCTGGCGGAGGGCGTCGACCACGAGCGCGTGGCGCGCGGTCTCGAGCGCCTGCTGCAGTGGCAGGCCCCCGATGGCAGTCTGCCCGAGTCACTGGCCACTCCGGAGGTGCGCCGCAACGACGTGGCGGCCCAGGCGCTCCGGCTTGCCATCCTGCTGGAGCAGCGCCTCGGGGACCGCGGACGCTTTGCCGCACCGATCGCGCGGCTCGGAGACTGGCTCATCCCACAGGTGGCGGCGGATGGATCATTGGCTTTCGCGGCAGGCCGGCCACACAGCGCCAACACCTGGTGTGCGCTGTTCGCCGAGCAGGCGCTGCGGCTGCTGCTGGCGCGTGAGCGCGGCGAGCCGCTGCCGCTTGCGGAGGCTGACCTCGTATGAGTCCCGCCGCCCTGCTGCGCCGCCTGGGGGCTGTACTGCCCTTCCTGCCGCTGTGGCGCGCGCTCTGGTGGGCCCGCCTGGGCGCGCGGCGGCCTGCGCGCCTGCGCGTACCGACGCCGTGGGGCCGGGGCGTCAGCATCCTCATTCCGGAAAGCGGCACACCCGATCTGCTCGCCGTTACCCTGCAGCACGCGGTGGTGGCGCTGGCAGAGATCGACGAACCCGGCGAGATCGTCGTCTTGGTCAACGGGGCGGCAGCCGGAGACTACGCGGCGCTGCAGCAGCAGTTTCCAGCGGTTCACTGGCACTTCGAGCCGCTGGCGCTGGGCTTCAACGGCGCCGTCGAAGCGGGCCTCACGTGGGTAAGACAGCCCGCCGTCTACCTGCTCAACAGCGACATGCGGCTCGCCCCCACTGCCCTGCGCGAACTGCTGCCGCTGCGCATGCCGCAGGTGTTTGCGCTGGCATCGCAGATCTTCTTTCCGCCCACGGCTACGCGCCGTGAAGAGACGGGCTGGTCGGATTACTACACGCAGGGCGGGCGCAGCTACACCTACGAGCGCGAGCCGCCGCCGACCCGGCTGGCCCGGGGCACCCTGTATGCCAGTGGTGGCTCGTCGCTGTTCCAGACCAGACTGCTGCGCGAATACGTGCGTGATTCGCGGGCCTATTCACCGTTCTACTGGGAGGATGCCGACTGGGGGGTACGCGCCTGGGCCGAAGGTCTCGAATGCCTGTTCGTGCCAGACTCCCACGCCGTGCATGAGCACCGCGGTACCATCAAGCGGCGCTATGCGCCGGAGGAAATCGAACGCATCGTCGACCGCAACGGCCTGCTGTTCGAACTGCGCCAGCACCTCAGCTGGCTGGACGGACTGCGGGCGCTGATCCATCTCAGTGGCCGGCCGCTGGCCACGCGGCGCGAGCTGGCCAGCGCCGAGGTCGCGCGCGGCATCGCCCGGGTACGCCGCCAGAGCATGGCGCGGCAGCGCGAGGGCTTTCGCTTCGACACGCTGAGATTCCGCTACGTGGCGCGTGGCTTCGATCCACGCAAGCCGGTGGTGCTGTGGGTCACGCCGTTTGCGGTACTGCCGCCTGCTCACGGCGGGGCGCGGCGCATCGTGGAGCTGGCGCGACGTCTGGCGGACCACGTCAACCTGGTGCTGCTGTCGGACGAGCAGGTCAGCTATGACGAGCGCGTGGCTGACTTCTCCGTGTTCGCGGCCGTGCATCTCGTGCAGGGGCGCCGTGACCGTCATGGCCATACCACGCTGGATCTGCCGACCCGCCTGCAGGAACACGCACCGCCGCCGCTGCGGCGGCAACTGGTGGAGCTGCAGCGCCAATATGGTGTTGCTCTGGTACAGGTGGAGTTCATGGAAGCCACGCGCCTGGTGGAAGAGCGTCTCGCCGGCATTCCCTTCGTGGCGTCGCTGCACGACGTCTATCTCGACGGCGGCCGCGACGACACCATGCAACGCGAACTGCTGCAGCGCTACGACACGGTGATCGCCTGTTCTGCCGAGGATGCCGCCAATCTCGGTGAGATCGGTCATTATCTGGTACCCAATGGGGCCACCGACCGTTTCGACGGCGCCAGCGTCTCGCCGGAGGAGGGACCGATTCTGTTCATGGGACCGTTCCGTTATCAACCCAACTTTGACGGCCTCGTGGCTTTTCTCGAGGCGTGCTGGCCGGCCATCCGCGCTGCCTGCCCCTGGGCCACGCTCACCGTGCTGGCTGGGCGCGAGGCGCTGCAGGCGCGCTTCCGCCATCCCGCCCTGCAGCAGCCGGGCGTCACGGTCATCAGCGACTTCATCGATCCGGCACCGGCCCTTGAGGGCTGTGTCTTCACCCTCAACCCCCAGCGCGACATCCGGGGGTCGGCGCTCAAGGTGGCCGAGTCCCTGCTGGCCCGCCGAGTCTGCCTCTGCACCCGCGAGGGAGCCCGCGGCTTCGGTTCGCTGCAGGGCGATGCGCTGGTCATCGCCGATGACTGGCAGGCGCTGACCCAAGGCGCCATCACCCTGCTGCAGGATGTCGGGCAACGCCGGCGGCGTGAAGCGAGCGCCGCGCGCGACCGGCGCACCCTGTCGTGGGATGGCCATGCGGCATTGCTGCTGGCCGAATACCGACGCCTGTTGCCCGGCTTCTTCGATCAGCAGGCTGACGCATGAGCCGCGAATCCTACGACCAGATCGCCGCCGTCTACGACACGGACATGGGGCGCAGCATGCCCTTCGACGACATCGGCTTTTACCGCCGCCTCTGCGCGGCGCGCGCTGGCAGCGTGCTGGAACTCGGCTGTGGCACGGGACGCATCCTGCTGCCGCTGCTGGCCAGTGGCATCGACATCGACGGCATCGACCAGTCGGAGGGCATGCTGGCCGAGCTGCGGGCCGAAGCAGATCGGCGCAGGCTCACGGCCCAGGTGACGGTCGGCAGCCTGCAGTCATTCGTGGCGCGCCGCCTCTACGACACGGTGCTGTGCCCCTACTCGGTGGTGACCTACCTGACGACGCCTGACGAACTTGCCTGCTGCCTGCGTCTCATCCATGCAGCACTACTGCCGGGCGGCATGCTGGTGCTCGACACATTCATTCCGCGTGACGTGACAGCCTTCGATGATTTCCGCCTCGACTATCGCCGTCCGCACGGTACTTCGACGCTGCAGCGTGAAAAGCGCATCGCCCGCGCAGGCGCCTGCAATCGTATCGAGCGTCGTTACACCTTGATTGGCGCCGACGGCAGGGTTGAGCGCAGTTGGGTCACCTGCGATGTGATCCGTCCCTACGGCGCCGGCGAACTCATGGCGGCTGCGCAGGCAGCAGGTTTCCGAAACGCCGACACGGCCTACGATTTTGGCCACACCACGGCGTCACCGCAGTTCGTGGTGCTAACGTTCACCGCCTGATCGGCAAGGGACCTTTCGTGCGCCAGCGCGCCGGCAGGGGGTGCGCGTCGGCGCTGGGGCGCGCCGCCCGGAACCGCACTGCCGCGTTACGGCGGCGTGCTGGGCTTCTGACCCGCTGTCGGCACCTCGTCACCGCCGCTTGATCCAGCGAACAGTTTGCGACCCGTGGCCTGCAGCGTGACGCTGCGAGCATTCACGAGGTTGCTGCCGTCACGGGCGAGGCTGCCCTCGATCACCACCACATCGGCCGGCTTCAGCGAGTCGCGCTTCCAGCCCTTGCGCAGCAGCGTATTGGGTCCGCCCATCTCGAAGGCCCAGGCGGTGCCGGACCGCTCGCCTTCGCTCACCTCGCCGTAAATGAAAATGTGCGGGTTGGTCCACTCCACCTTGCTGACCGTCACGGTGAGCGTGATCGGCTTGTCGATGTCGTACTGTGCCGGGAACGAGTGATGCGCCTCGCTGGCAGCCGCGGCGAGCAGGCCGAGCACGAGCGCTGGCAAATGGAACAGGCTGGGTTTCATGGCGTGGCTCCTTGGCAAGTGGGGGGGGACCGCGAAGCGGTTCAGGGACTGGCGGCCGGTTCGGGCGTCAGGCCCATCAGGCGCACAAACTGCTCGTTCTCGAGGCAGATTTCGTCGATGAGTTCGGCATCCACCGCGATGCGCTGGCGCAGGGTGACGGTCCAGGGTTGCGTGTAGGCGCGGGGATCGTCCACCGTGACCTCGATCACCACGTGGCCATAGTCCGGTCGGCTGATCTTTTCGCGTACCCGCGCCGCCTCGGTCAGCACGCTGCCATTCCAGTCGATCCAGGTGTCGTCCCGTACCCCAATGGTGTCCACCACCAGCGTATCGCCCTCCCAGTGCGCCGACGAGTAACCCTGCCAGGACGGCGTGGGATCCTCGGGCAGGGCGCGGGCGTCGGTGAACACCTGTCGATAGCCGGCATTCATCTCGTTGAGCGTGACCCACAGCCCATCGGTGTGCACGTACTTCAGCATGTGCGGCAGGCCGTAGGCACGCAGGAAGTTGTCCGGCAGACAGCGGATATGCGGGTCGTCGATGGCGAGGTTCTCGGTGCGCTGCTTGACGATGGGTTTCAGCCACTCCTGGTAAGGCAGGCCACCCGGCAGGTCGGCACCGATGTTGGCCATGTGCGGCGACGAGGCGATGTCGTTGCCGTCGCTCGCCACATCCTCGCCGTTGCTGCGGCGGTTGGGATTCACCGGTACCCAGATGCCGGACAGATCCGGTTTGCCACTCGGCAGCCGTGGTGCCGGTGCCTGCATGTCGACGGAGCCGTCGCTGCGGCGGGGGACGTCGGCGGTCGGGTAGCCGATCCACTGCGCCTGCAAGCCGCCGGCGCACAACAGAGCAAGTAGCGAAACCAGCGACAGGACGGCAGACGGGCGGGGCAGGCGGGGAGCGGTGGTCATGGCACCTCCGTAGGGTTGAGGGGTAGCGCAGCCGCCAGCGGGCCGCTGCGCCTGGCAAGCTTCAGCGTGACTGCAACTGGTCGGTGCGGAACGAGCGGTCGTCGCAACGGTAAGGTTCGAAGGGGTAGGCCGACACGAACATGCTGTCGCGCCCCCGATACGTGCCGGTCCAGTAGGTGCCGTCTTCGGCCTCGTACTCGCGCAGCAGCGCGCCGTTTTCCGGGTCGAGGCGGAAGCGCTCGGTCACACGCAGGTCGGCGCTGTGGGGCGTATTGGTGTCGGCGGACAGGATGCCGGGCAGGAAGCCGCGCGTTTCCACGATCAGCACCTCGTTTTCCCAGCGGCCGATCGAGTACCCGGCGCGCGTGGGCTGCAGGTTGGCCGGAAAGTCAGTCTCGTTCAGGTGGATGGTGCGCTGCAGGTTCATCAGGCCGTAGGTCAGTTCCACCGACGTGGCCGTCTGCACGATGCGGTTGACCGGGTTGTCGAAGCTCCAGTCGAACAGGATGTTGGTGGACTGGCAGTTGAGACGCGGGTTGTCGGTGGAGCCGCCATCGAAACCGGCGATGGCCTGCTGGCCTGCGGCCGTCAGCGGCAGCAGCGACGGCCGCTTCCAGGTGGTGGCCAGCGGATCGTCGGAAAAGGACTCCGGCGTGCCGCGCGAGCCCTGGAAGGCGCGGCCGCCCGCAGGCAATTCGCCAGGTTGGAACTGGTCCGCCACGCCAAGTGGCACCAAGGTCCCGCTGAGGCCGCGCGGGTCGGTCATGACGACCTGCTCCGCCGCCCAATCGCCGCTGAGGTCAGGCGTGCCATCGGCCAGTCGCTTGATCGCGATGGCGCGGCGCACGTTCTTCTCGGCCTCGACCAGTTGGCCATACCGATCCATCTGTGTGCCGTTGGCGAAGAAGATGGAGCCCATGTAGCAGGTGTTTTCCTCGAAGCGATCGGGCGAGCCGGTGATCTTCACGGCGGAGCCGATTTCAAACATCGCTTCGGACCAGCCCGAGCGCCGCAGCACGGTGCCGCCGCGCAGTTCGCACTTCCAGCGGCTCTGGCTGCCATCGGCCTTGCTCACATCCACGTAGATCCAGGAGTGGGGATTGATCAACGCGATGTCGGCGATCTTGCCTTCGACGCTGATGTCGACATTGAGATTGAAGTTGGCGAGCCCGTGGTGGGCCTGGGCTGGCCCACAAGCGCCGGCAAGGCCCAGCGACAGCAGCAGGCCAGTCATGCCGGCCGCAGTGACCCGGGAGGGGCGAGGACCGAGCGGCGCCAAGGCCGCGCAGCGGGAGGGGAATGTGGTCATGGGGTCCTGTTGTTGCTTTGGTGTGGCCCGAAGACCGCAGCCTAGCCGACTGGCCCCTCGCCGTGCAATTGACCGGTCGCGACAGTGTGCCGTTCTGGTGCGTCGTGCAGGTCGCTGGGCTGGCTCGGTGCAGCGGGGACAGCAGTTGGGGCGGTATAAGCCAGATTTGCCACGGTCTGGGTCTTGCATGGCGGGACAGGTCGGGAACCGATGAAGCCCGCCAGCGGAGCAGCCACATGCCTACGATGTCTTGGCAGCAACCCATCGATCGCCGCCGTCTGCTCGGCGCCGGTCTCACGCTCGGAGCCGGGCTGTGGTTGCCAGCGTCGCGCGCAGCGGACGCCGCGGCGAACCTGATCTTCACCCACACCACGGTGGTTACCAACGATGCCGCGCGCCGCGAATTCACCGATGTGGCGCTGGTGGTGCAGGACGGTCTGGTGGCTGCCATCGGGCCCACCGATGAGTTGCTCGCAGCCTATCCTGGCGCCGACCGCTTCGACGGCCGCCAAAAGGCCCTGCTGCCCGGGCTCATCAACTGCCATGCCCATCTTGCGCAGACACTGGAGCGTGGTTTCAACGAGGACTTCGGTTTTCCGAACAGTGTGAAGCTGGCCGTTACGCCACGCAGCCAGTTGTCGCAGGAAGAGCAGACGCTGATGGCCGTGGTGGGGGCGCTGGAGGGTATCCGCTGCGGGACCACGACCATGGTTCAGGTGGCCGATGGCATCGCCGCCGCCGCCCCCGAACTTGCCCGCTCCGGGCAGCGCTGGGTTTTTGCCGAGAATGTGCGCGACAAGGCCAATGGTGCCGGGGCCATCTCGCCCGAGACGCTGGCCGCCAGCACGCCGCCGCAGTTTTCCGACGCGATGCGCGCCAGCGGCATGCAGCGCGTCAGCGACCTGCACAGTGCCTGGCACGGCGCCGACAACGGACGCATCAGCGTGTTTCCAGCCGCCGGTGTCATCGAAGACGCCTCGCCGGAACTGCTGCGGGCCATCCGCGACTTCGCCGAGCGCCATGATCTCGGCTACACCATCCACCTCAACCAGAGCACCTGGGAAGTGGAGTACATGCAGCGTTACCACGGACTGCGCCCCACCGAGTTCCTGCACAAGCACGACTTCCTCGGTCCACGCCTGTTTGCCGCCCACTGCCGTTATGTCAACGATGCCGAGATCGCGTTGCTGGGTAGCACGCGCACGATCGTGTCGCATCAGGCGGCGATGGCGGCCAATCGCGGCGTGAGCCCGCCCATCGTGGCGCTACGAGATGCCGGTTGCCCGATTGCGCTCGGCACCGACAACAACAATAACGACATCTTCGAGGTCATGCGCGTGGCGATGCTGCTGGAGCGCATTCAGCGCAGCGACGAGCGACCCGGGCTGCTGCCGCAACCGGAAGACGTGCTGGACGACGCCGTGCGCGGCGGTGCAGTGGCGGTCAACCAGGCGTCCCAGCTCGGGTCGCTGGAAATCGGCAAGAAGGCTGATCTGCTCGTGCTCGACACCCTGAGCCCCCACCTCACGCCGCACGGTCGCATCCTGTCGGCCTGGGTCCACAATGGCCAGCCAGCCGACATCGAAGCCGTGATGGTGGAGGGGCGCTTCCTCATGCGGGATCGCAAGGTGCTGACACTGGATGAGGATCTGATCATGGCCGAAGCAGAGCGGGTGGGTCGCCGTGCCTGGCAGCGAGCGCTGGAGAAAGGCCCCGTGCCCTTGCCACGTCGTGGGTGAGCAGAGGCTCGAGTGCCGGTGCCCGGGGCAGGGTCAGTAGCGAAAGGTCTTGGTGTACTTGATGGCGATTTCGGCCTTCTCACGACTGATCTGACTGAATACACCGGCCGAGTCGAAACCACCGTTCAGGACCAGATAGAAGTCCTCGCCCGCCACCGGGTTCCAGCGTAGCCGGCTGTTGATGCCGACGCTGCTGGAGGCGTTGTCGTACTGGATCAGGTTGATCCAGGACCAGCGCGAGTTGAAGGCATACACCACGTTGGCACTGACCAGTCGCACCTTGAAGTCACCGGCCGGCAACTGGATGTCCTGATAGTCGTAACTGAAGTTCATGAACAAATGCTCGTCCGGACGCCACTCGGCACCGACCTGTGCGCGGCTGCGATGACCGTTGTAGAACTGCCCGCGATTGAGTCGCAGGCTCGGTGCAAACAGACGTTGGTTGGAAACCCGCAGCTGTACCCCGGCCCCGGCAAAACTGTATTTGCCGGATGGCAGCACCACGCCGGGACTGATCTGGAACGGACGGTCGAGCCCTTCGCGGTCGCGCGAGACGTTGAAGCCGAACTGGTCGCCTCGGTGGGAATTGACGTTGATCACGTTCCAGAACAGCCCTTCGCTCTGCAATTCCTGAGTGTCGAGCCGGCGCGTGTACTCGTAACCGGCAAAGCTGTTGAGAGCGCGCACAAAGGGCGATCCGCGCAGGAAATAGCGGGCCGAACCATCGAGCGTGACACTTTCCACACCAACACGGTTCGCGAAGCCCAGCGCCGGCCGGTAGTCGTCGCCGAAGTATTCATAACCCACGGCACCCCCGAAGCCGGTGCCTTGGGTGTCGAGTTCCGCTCTGACACCGTAGGCCTTGTCGTCACCGTCGAGACCCTCGGTGTCGGTTTGCTGGTAGAACGCGTTGCCACTCAGCGTGTAGCGCTCGGAAAAGCGTGTGTTCTGGTAGCGGAAGTCGAGGCCGCCGAGGGCGTTGCCGGTCTCGCTCAGCGGATCCCCGCTGGTGAAGATCATGCCGAGACTGGACTCGCTCAGCACGTTGAGTGCTGCCCGGCCGACGAACAGTGACTGGGCATCGAGACTGCCGTTTTCACCCTGCTGTACGGCAAGGGCACCGACGTTCCACTCGCCGACGCGGCCGCTGAGCTTGATACCGGCGTCGATGTCCACCGGTTGACCGCTGCGGCTGAGACCGATGCGCCGTGAGTAGAAAGGGATGCCGTTTTGCCGTCCCCCGCCGCTGAAGCCCCCGCCCCCGCGACCGCCGAAGGTGAAGATGTCGACGTCCTGCAGGAAGAAATCGCGCTTCTCCGGGAAAAACAGCGAAAAGCGCGTCAGGTTCACCTGGCGGTTGTCGACTTCGGTAGCCGAAAAATCGGTGTTGACCGTCAGCACGCTGGTCAGATTCGGCGTGATTTTGTAGAACACGTTGAGCGAAGGATCGATGCGGTCGCCATCAGCGTTGCCGACATAGTCGGCCGTCCTTGCCAGGGCCAGCGAAGGCACGATGTCGAGGCCCACGCCCTGGCGGATGTCGCGGATGCCGGTGATGAGTCCGGTGGTGGTGGGATTCAGGTTGCGGTTGAACGACGACCAGGCGATTTCTTCCTGACGGCGCGCGATGGTGCGTGCAATGGTGAAGCCCCATTCTTCGGTGGCTGGATCGAAGTTCACCGTGTTGAAGGGGATGGCGACCTCGGCGGTCCAGCCCTGCTCGTCGATGCGGCTCTCCGACGCCCAGATGCCGCTCCAGTCGCGGTTGAGCGTGTTGGGGTTCTCGAACATGCCGTCCTGACGGATCCCGCGCGGATTCACCTGGAAGTGGTAGCCCGTGCGACCGTTGTTGAAGGTGTCGATGATGAATTCGATGGCGTCGTCGAACTGCATGGTGCCGTTCTGGATCAACTGCCGGGCGCTGATGCCGGACGGGTCGCTGTCGAACAGGCGGGCCGCCACGTAGAAGAAGCGTTCGCTGTAGGCGAGATAGAACTCAGAGCGCTCCGATGGCGCGACGTGGTCACCTGGCTGATATTGCTCGACATCACGGATCACCGTGGCGCTGCGCCAGATCTCATCGTCGAGCACGCCGTCGACGACCGGGACGAGATCGGTGCGGACAATCTCCACCCGCTTGCGGTCCGGCGCCGCGATGCGGGTCTCGGCAGTGGTTGTCGCAGTCGCCGCAGGGGCTTGGGCGAGCGCCGCGCTGACCGACGTCGTGCCTGCCAGCACGGCGATCAGCAGCGCCGTGCTGCCCTGCAGCAAGCGAGACGTCGTGGCCTGTAGATTCCGGGCAATCATGCGCAAGAGCCTGTTTTGGCGAGGGCGCCACTATACCGTAAGCCCACCGTGCGAGAAGCGGCCCGCCATACGTCAACACTTATCGAACTCATCGGCTATCACTTATTGGATGTGGGCAAAGCTGCCTGCGTAGAATCGGGCGTGTGCTGCCGGTTGCCTCCCGGAGCGCTCGCTGTTCATTTCCTCATTTTTCCGAACGGAGCAAACCCATGCGCTTTTTTCCCTCTCGCCTGCTCTTGGCTGCTGTCGTGGTCGCTGGTCAAGCCCTGGCCCACCATTCCGCCGTGGTGTTCGATGTCGGTGAAACCCTCGAGCGCACCGGCAAGGTCACGCTGTTCACACTGCGCAATCCGCACCTGATCCTCAACATGGAGGTCACCAATGCGCAGGGAGAAACGGAACTGTGGCGCATGGAAGGCCAGGGCATTTCCGAGATGCAGGCCATGGGTTTCGATCGTGGCTCCGTGAAGGAAGGCGACGAAATCACCGTGCGCCTGAATCCGCTCAAGTCCGGGCAGCCCGGGGGGCTGGTGCTCGGGTTGATCGGTGCCGACGGCCGGGCCTACAACATGGAGCCGGCCGAGACGGAAGTAGCGCTCGTGTACCCGGCGCTGATGGAGTACGTTCCACCGCCGGCCGGAGAAACCTGGCAGCAGCGCGAGCAGAAGACGCGCCCGTCCCAATTGCCGATCGTCTCCCAGGGCCTGGGCCCCGGCGAAACCCCAGGTGCCGACATCCCCGGCGCCCTCGACCCCGACAACCTCGCCAAGCCAAGGCCGGCCGCCCCCTTCGACCTGACCGGACTCTGGCAGTTCCGCGGCGAAGACGAGTATCGCGCCAACTACGGTTCTTTCGAGTTCAAACCCATGCCGGAGCTCACCGCCAAGGGCAAGGCCTATCATCAGGCGTATCTGGAGGCGTCGGAGCGGGGCGAGCGCTTCGGCGATCCGACGGCACTCTGCTATCCCCCGGGCATGCCGCGCTACATGACCCGTTATGGCTCGCTGATGATGCTGCAGTACCCGACCGCGATCTTCATGGTGTCACGCCTCAACAACGACTACCGCGTCATCTTCCTCGACGGCCGTGAACCCCTGTCCGGCGCTGCGGTCGATCGCAACTGGCAAGGGGAGTCGCTCGGGCATTGGGAGGGCGATACCCTCGTGATCGAGACCAGCGGGTTCATCGGCGAAAACCACCTGATCCAGGCGGGCGTCCCGAGCGGAGAGCAGCTCAAGATCGTCGAGCGCATCAGCCTGATCAACGACGGCAATACCATGGTCAGCGAATACACCTTCACCGATCCCGAGTACTGGGTGGGTGAGTGGAAGCACGTGAAGTTCCGCGACCGTGTGCTGCGTACCGATGTGCGCGAAGCCAACTGCATCTACGAAGACAACTTCGCGCTGCCCGGCATGGAGCGTCCTGCCGCTCCCTGAGCAGCAGGCCTCCAGTGCGCGTCCGACTACTCGGCAAGCAGCAGGGAGCTGAAGAACGGCAGCAGATCGTCGATGAAGCGCTGGCCGATGCGGTTGCCGTGGTCGCCGTCGTAGACCACCCAGGAGTGGGCAACGCCCAGCCGGTCCAGCGCCTCGTGCAGTTGGTTATTGGTGGCGACGAGGCCGTCCTTGTCGCCCACGTCGATGGCCAG